>VOFJ01000420.1_pt1 | contig 40000 bp, 57 predicted proteins | sample 5384081 | NCBI WGS metagenome assembly VOFJ01 (sample SAMN12384729, study PRJNA508395) | human gut metagenome | isolation source: healthy gut I | host: Homo sapiens
CATTGCCGAGAGCCAGGGCATCGAGCCCACCCAGGAGCAGCTGGATGCCGCTGCCGCTTCTTACTCCGGCAGCTCCTACGGCGACAACTTCGTCCATCAGACCGCCCTGCAGACGGCTGTGATGGAGTGGCTGAAAAACCAACGCCGTGGTCTCCTGAGCCCATTTCCCAATACGCGGCAAAGCCCCGCTCTGTGTCGCACAGAGCGGGGCTTTTGGATGAAGTGATCACTGCACGCTGGTCAGCTCCGCGAGCTTGTGGTAGATCTCGGTATTGTCGTACACGCCGCCGAACTTCTCGGCGCCGACACCCATGGCGTACACGTTGACCATGGCACCGGTGTGGGCGTAGGTGGTGTGGTCCATACCGGACTTGTGGTTGATGGTGTGGCAGACAGCCATGCTGAAGGGGATGTAGGTGCCGTACAGCTCGTAGTCCTGCTGGCTCATCTTGCTCTGGCTGGAGGAGCCCACCTGCAGGGTGCGCTCGTAGGCCTTGCGCAGGTTCTCCACCTCGTAGTCGGTCAGCAGCAGCTTGCCTGCGCTGGCGGCAGCGGGGTCGGTGGGCAGGGTCAGGCCAAAGACGTTCTTCACGTCCTGCATGGCAGTCTCAAGAGGGGGTCTTGTTGGCGATGTAGCCCTGCACATAGGTGGCATCGAACTTTGCGTAGGACATCTTCTGGTGGGTGAGGTTCGTCAGGAAGGTATCGTAGTTGGTGGTTTTGTAGCCGATGGCCATGCCGCCGGTCTCGTGGTCGGCGGTGACAAGGATCAGGGTCTCGTTGGGGTGGGCGTTGTAGAAGTCCACCGCAGCCTGCACGGCGTTGCTCATCTCCAGCACATCGTGGATGGAAGCAGCGGCATCGTTGGCGTGGCAGGCCCAGTCGATCTTGCCGGACTCGGTCATCATAAAGAAGCCCTTTTTGTTGTTCAGCAGCTCGATGCCCTTTTTGACATAGTCGGTCAGCTGCCACTCGCCGTTGGCAGCGTCCATGGCGTAGTTCATGGCCTTGCCATCGCCCAGATTCTCGGCAATGATCAGGGTCTTGCCTGCACCGGCGGTCAGAGCCGCTGCACCGGCCTGGGTAGTGACCACGTTGTAACCTGCGTTGGCAGCCACGGTATGGTTGTCGGGGCCGGTACCGTCGCCGTTCACCTTCTGGAACTCGCCGCCGGCAAAGTACTCAAAGCCGGAGTTTGCCAGTTCCACGCCGATCTCGTAGTAGTTCTTGCGGGTCTTCTGGTGGGCATAGAAGGCAGCGGGGGTGGCGTGGTCGATGTTCACGGTGGAGATCACGCCAACCTTATAGCCTTTCTGGGCGTGCAGCTTTTCAGCGATGGTCTCGTAGGGCACATCGCGGGTCCAGGGGCACATATTGATGACGCCGCTCTCGGTCTTGTGGCCGGTGGCGATGGAGGTGGCGGTGGAAGCGGAATCCGGGCAGAAGGAGGTGCTGTCGTAGGTGGTCACGCTGCCCACCTGCGGGAAGCTGGTAAAGCTCAGGTCAGGTCAGCCTCGGTCACAGCGCCGTTGTTGTCCACGGTGCCCTTGTAGAAGCGTGCGGACTGGATCTGGGCAGTGCCCATGCCGTCACCGATGAACAGGAAAACGTACTTGGGCTTTTTGAACACGTCCAGCAGACCGTTCTCTTCGTCTGCTGCGGCAGAAGCATCCGTCTCGGCGGCGTGCGCAGCTACGGGTGCAGCCGACAGCATGCCCACTGCCGATGCAACGGCACCGGCTTTCAGGAAACTGCGGCGGGAAATTTTCGCGTTCTTCATAACAGATATCCTCTCTTTTTCAGTCCGGCTTGGGGCGGTTCTACTATTTCTTGTGGGAACACCTGTATTGTAACGCACCGCCCGCAGCGGCGAAACCAGCCCCGTGTAACACTTAGGTAAACCTTTGGCGCACGGAAGAGCGGCGGTGTAAAATCCGGGCAAAACAGGTAAAATCTGCCTGTAACGCCCGCATCCGAGCCACTTTTTGCGCTGAACCGCCCCGCAAGGGTTGCAAGCAGGGGGCTTTTCATTGTACAATAGAGGTAGACCGTGCTAAGATATACTTCTATAACGAGAGGATCTTTTAAATATGTCTGATATCAAAGTGCTGGCGCTGGATCTGGATGGCACCCTGACCAACGACCAGAAACTCGTCACCCCGCGCACCCGCACCGCGCTGGACGCCGCCATTGAAAAGGGCGTGACCATCGTGCTGGCGTCCGGCCGGCCTACCGCCGGCATCCAGCCGCTGGCCGAGGAGCTGGGTCTGGACAAAAAGGGCGGCTGCATCCTGTCCTACAACGGCGGCAAGATCGTGGACTGCCGCACCGGCGAAACGCTGGTGGAAAAAACGCTGGACCCTGCCCTTGTGCCCGAGCTGTGCGCTTTTGCCGCCGCGCAGGATATTGCCATCCTGACCTATAACCGCGAGGGTATCGTCTGCGAGCGGGACAAGGACGAGTGGGCGAACAAGGAGTGCTTTACCACAAAGCTCCCCATGATCCATGTGGACGATCTGGCGTCCTATGTGAACTACCCCGTGTGCAAAATGCTCATCACGCTGGACCCCGCCCGCCGGGACGCAGTATGCGCTGCCGGACAGCAGCAGTTTGCAGGCCGCGCTGACTTGTACCCCTCCAGCCCTTTCTTTATTGAAGCGGTGCCGCAGGGTGTAGCCAAGGACGGCAGTCTGGCGGAGCTTCTGCGCCGCATGGGGCTGACCCGTGAGAATCTGATGGCCTGCGGCGACGGCCTGAACGACCGCTCCATGATCGCCTACGCCGGGGTGGGCGTCGCCATGCAGAACGCCGAGCAGCCGGTAAAGGACTGCGCCGACTATGTGACCACCGCCGACAACAACCACGACGGCGTGGCCGAGGCCGTGGAGAAGTTTATTTTACGAGAGGACTAACAAAGCAATGCCGCGTAACTTGGTTTTATTTGATCTGGAATGGAACATCGGCTACCAGCCGTATACCTTTAACTACCATGGGGTGCAGCAGACCCTGCGGGGCGAGATCGTGGAGATCGGCGCCGTAAAGATCGATGAGGACGCCAACGTGCTGGACACCTTTTCCATCCATCTGCGCCCCCGCATCTTCCGCAAATTGCAGCACCATATCGCTAAGGTGACCGGCCTGACGCAGGCAGATCTGGACAAGGGCGAGCCCATCGTGCAGGGACTGCGCCGCTTTATGCAGTGGTGCGGCCCGGACGCCGAGTTTGCCGAGTGGGGTCTGGACGATGTGCCAGTGCTCAAGCAGAACTTGTTCCTGTGCAATCTGGACGAGTCCAAGCCTACCGTGTGGTACGACCTGCAGCAGGTCTTTCTGCGGGAGCATCCCCGCAAGGAGGGCGAGGGCATGACGCTGGAAAGCGTGGTCACCCGCATGGGCATCCCCATGGAGCGCCCCTTCCACGATGCACTTTCCGACACCCTGTACACCGCCGATGTCTGCCGTCTGTTGGATCTGCGCGCCGGTCTTGCCGCCTACCCCACCGAGGACGAGGCCCTGCGCCAGAGCCTGTGCCAGACCCCCGGTGACTACCGGGACTTTACGGTGTTCCACGGCTATGTGGAGCAGTACGCATGGCGGGCTGACCCCAAGATCAGCCAGATGCCCTGCCCGGAGTGCGGCACCACCCTGCAGCCGGACGAGATTTGGCTGAAAAAGGGCAGCAACAGCTGGTATACCCTGTGTCAGTGCCCCAGCTGCACCGGCAGCAGCAACGCCGCCGGGCAGGGCGTGTTCCAGCGGTACAAGCTGTCCCGCCGGGACGGCCTGCACTGGAGCTTTGCCCGCTGCGCCCAGATGCCGGACGCCGAAAGCCTTGCCCGCTGGGAAAAACTGCGCACCGCCCAGCTGGAGCGGATGCGCGCCAAGGCTGAAAAGCAGGCTGCGGAAAAATAAAGGCAGGAAAATCCCTTTTCATCTCGTAGTATTGGTAGCAGAGCCTGAAGCGTGTCGAAAAATGCACACTCTGTTCATGGCTCTGTCATAGAGAATGGATATACTAAGCATGATGCAGCCTGCCCGGGAACGTCCCGGCACCGCTGCACAGAAAGGGATCGGACACAGGATGCAAACCGCACTGATGGGCTGGGTGCACCAGCTTGGAACACTGGAATACTGGGAGGCGCTGCTGGCGGGCTTTGAGGGGCTTGGCCCCCTTGTGCCCATTTTGCTGGCGATGGTAGAGTCCTTTTTTCCGCCGCTGCCGCTGATCGCCATTGTAGCACTGAACGTAGCCGCACACGGCGGTCTGCTGGGCTTTTTGTACAGCTGGGCAGGCGTGGCGCTGGGCGACATCATCATGTTTTTATTCTGGCGGCGCATCGTCAAGCGCTTTTCTGGAAGATCGCCGGCCGCTGGCCCAAGCTGGAAAAAGCCCAGCAGTGGGTCAACCACTTCGACACGTCGTCGCTGTTCATGCTCATGCTGCTGCCCTTTGCGCCCAGCTCCTTCATGCATCTGGCCTTCGGCATCTCTCGGACTTTGACGAGAAGCGTTATCTCATCACGATGCTGCTGGGCAAGGGCGTGATGGTGGCCATGATGGCGGTGTTCGGTCAGTCGCTGGTGAGCTCCATGAAGAATCCGCTCTATCTTGTACTGGCCGTGGGCCTGTGGGTGGCCATGTACGCCGTGAGTAAAGCGCTTCTGCAAGCGGCACCATCTGGATTGACTGCTGATTGAATAAAAAGAGACAGGCTTCCTTTCGAGGAAGCCTGTCTCGCGTTTCAGGATGCTTATAGTTCCAGTCCCTGATCAAAGAAGGCCAGACCAAATGCACCGGGACCGGCGTGGGTGCCGATGACGCAGCCGATCTGCTGCACCAGCGGCTCGGCACACTGCAGGTTGTCCTGCAGGTAGGTCTGGATGGGCTGCACCTCGCGGGCAGACAGCGTATAACCGGCCAGCGCAGGCACGGCGGCGCTGATGCCGCCCAGCTCTTCCACCTTTTTGAACAGCGCAACGTAGGCACCGGGCAGGCCGCGTGCCTTGCCGGCCATGGCTACCTTGCCTTCCTTGATGGTGATGAGCGGCTTGATGCCCAGCATGCCGCCGGCCACGGCCACAGCGGCGGGCAGACGGCCGCCCTTGCGCAGGTACTTCAGCTCGTCGATGACGGCCACGAGGTGCAGGTGCTCCTTGGCGTGCTCCAGGTCGGTGGCGATCTGCACCAGCGTCCTACCGGCGGCGCGCAGCTGCACAGCCAGCCGTACCAGCAGCCCTTCGCCCAGGCAGACGTTGGCGCTGTCCACGAAGAGGATGTTGTCCGCGTTGACCATGTCGGCGGCGAGCTTGGCGCACTGGTAGGTGCCGGACAACTCGTGGGACAGGAAGATGCCGATCACCTCGTCCCCGGCAGCGGCGGCGTCCTGATAGAACCGCTCGAACAGCTCCGGGCTGGGCTGGCTGGTGGTGGGCAGCTTGTGACACTCCTTTAAAAGGGCGTAGTATTCGCTGGGGGTCTTGTCGATGCCGTCACGCAGCACGGTGCCGTCCTCCAGCGTCACGTTCAGGGGAATCACGGTCACGCCCAGCTGTTCTGCCTCGGCGGGCAGGATGTCGGACGCAGAATCGGTGAGAATGCGGATCATAAAATACCTCCGGATTTCCGGTAAAATCTGTTAGACAACGTTTTCAACAAAAACGTCGGAAAGCATTATACCAGAACCCGACGGGCAAAGTCAATTGGTTGGGCAACATTTGGTGCGGCAGAACGCAAAATACTTGCGCGTTCGACCGCTGCTGTGATAAGATAGGCCAGACGGAAGGGAGGCAGAGCCATGCACAGACCACAAAATCGGACGGCAGCCCTGCTGGCGGCCTTTGGCTGTGCGCTGGCGTACCTGCCGGCGGGACGAGCGCTGGCGGCCGTCTGTGCCGCCCTGCCGTTGAGAGTGCAGCCGGGCAGAGCTTTTGCGCTGCACTGCGCGGCGGCTCCGCTGGCTGAGGAACTGGTGTTCCGGGGCGCGGTGCAGGGGCTGCTGCAGCCGCTGGGCCCCCGGGCGGCAGTGTGCGTGCAGGCGGCGCTGTTTGCGGTGCAGCACGGCGGAGTGGCCGGAATCGCCTATGCGCTGGTGCTGGGGGTGCTACTGGGAACCATCCGGCAGCGCACCGGCCGCGTATGGCCGGGCTGGGTACTGCATACAGTGAATAATCTGCTGGTATTTGCCGCAGGATAAAAAAGGAGAACGCATGACCGATTTTGAACTGATGGGTGCCGCGCTGGACGAGGCGCGCAAGGCGGCCGCACTGGGCGAAGTGCCGGTGGGGCTGTGGTGGCCCGCAACGGGCAGATCGTGGCGGCGGCCCACAACACCCGCGAGACGGAAAAGAACGCCCTGCATCATGCCGAGCTGCTGGCCATCGACGCGGCCTGCAAGGCGTTGGGCGGCTGGCGGCTGTGGGAGTGTGAGCTGTTCGTCACGCTGGAGCCCTGCCCCATGTGCGCGGGGCCATCCTGAACAGCCGCATCCGGCGGGTGGTGTACGGCGCGGCCGATGCCAAGGCCGGGTGCTGCGGCAGTGTGACGGACCTGTTTGCCCTGCCGTTCAACCACCACCCGATGGTGGAGCAGGGCCTGCGGGCCGAGGAAGCCGGAGCACTGCTGCAGGCGTTTTTCAAGCGATCTGCGGGTGCGGGCTGGCCGCTCGGCCGAAGTGGAAACGGCCCGCACCGCCCGCCGAGAATATGAAGAAACCGTAAAAAAAGTGGAAGCTGCGTGGAAAAGTGAGCAGCTTCCACTTTCTTTTTTTCAGCAAATTGTGCTATATTATTCAATGGTATCTTGTCGAAACCCATCTGAATACCCCGGCGGGCACGCCGCAGGACCGGACTTGACCGGAGAAATGAGACAGAGCGCTGCTCTGCCGGGCGATGGGCCGCGGATCCTTCCTGCAGGGTGCAAATGGCACGCTGCAGAGAACACGACAGGAGGGCAGTACTCTTGTACGAAGACGAGTTTGAACTGACCTTTGACACACCGGAGGAAGAGCCGGTGTATGAACCGGAAAAAGCGTCGGCTGCTCCGGCCCCGGTGCCGGAAACCACACCGGCAGAGATCGTTCCGGACGAACCCACCCGGGTTCTGGAACCCCGCAGTGCGGCTCCGGCAGAACCGGCAGAGCCGACCCCGGTTTCGGAACCGGAACCGGCAGAAGAGCCGCAGCCCCAGAGCGCGGCGGTGCCCGCAAACGGGCGCACGGTGCTGATCTCCGGCGGCGACCGGGGCATCGGTGCGGCTGCGGCACGAGCCTTTTATAAGGCCGGATACCGCGTGGCGGTGCTCTACCACACCAATGCCGACGCAGCGGCATCGCTGGAGCAGGAGCTGCCGGGCATCACGGCCGTGCAGTGCGACGTGGCCAGCCGGGCCAGCTGTGAGCTGGCCTTCCGCGCCGCCGAGCAGGCGCTGGGCCGGGTGGATGTGCTGGTGAGCAACGCGGGTATCGCCCAGCAGAAGCTGTTCACCGACATCACCCCCGACGAATGGCAGCATATGCTGGACGTGAACCTGTCCGGTGCGTTCCACCTGTGCCAGCTGGCACTGCCGGGGATGATCCGCCGCAAGGCGGGCCGCATCCTGACGGTGAGCAGCATGTGGGGCCAGACCGGCGGCAGCTGCGAAGTGCATTATTCTGCCGCCAAAGCGGGCCTCATCGGCCTGACCAAGGCACTGGCAAAAGAAGAAGGTCCCAGCGGCATCACCGTGAACTTCGTGGCCCCCGGCGTCATCGACACCGATATGATGGCAGCCTTTACCGCCGAGGACAAAGCGGCATTGGCCGAAGAGACCCCTGTGGGCCGTCTCGGCACCGCCGAAGAGGTGGCAAAGCTTCTGCTGTACCTCGCCGGAGAAGACGCCGGCTACATCACCGGCCAGGTGTTCGGCGTCAACGGAGGTCTTGTGATCTGATGTGCAGGAACAACAACCAAAATTTTCCCCGCAGCAAGAAGGAGAGAGCGAAATGGGCGCATGACTTTAAAGGAACTGTTGACAAAAGGCGAAGGCACCCTGTCGGCGCAGGAGGCAAAGGCGCTGGCTGCGCAGTGCAGAATGGATCTGGACACGCTCTATACGCTTCTGGAAGAACGCGGGATCAAGATCCAGGAAGAAGAGACCGAGCCCGGCCTGGATGTGGAAGGCATCATGGCTGAGGTGGAGAACGCTGAGAACAACAACGATGATCTGGGCATCGGTGCCGATGAGGACGAGGACCAGAGCGAGGAGAACCCGGCCGACCTGAAGGCCGCCATGGACGAGCTGCTGGATGACCCGGTGAAGAACTACCTGAAGCAGATCGGCCAGATCCCGCTGCTGAGCGCAGAACAGGAAGTGGAGCTGAGCCGCCGCATCCACGCCGGTGCCGAGGCTGCCCACATCCTGCAGGCCGACCGCCAGAAGTACGGCGCGCCGGAGTACATCAAAAAGAACAGCGCCCGCTTCTCGTTCGAAGAGGATGAGAACAGCCGCAGCTACAACGAGGATCTGGACGACGAGGGCGGCGAGAAGTCCACCGAGGACGCCGGAGGAAGAAGGCCGCCGAGGAAGAGGCTATGGAGGCCGTGGAAAACGGTCCTCTGACCGAGGAAAGCGGCAGGAGCTGCTCAAGACCCGCCGCGACGGCCTGAACGCCCGCCGCAGCCTGAGCGAGGCAAACCTGCGTCTGGTGGTCTCCATCGCCAAGAAGCATGTGGGCCACAATCTGGCCTTCCTGGATCTGATCCAGGAGGGCAACATCGGCCTGATCAAGGCTGCCGAGAAGTTCGACTGTGACCGCGGCTTCCGCTTCTCCACCTATGCAACCTGGTGGATCCGTCAGGCCATCACCCGCGCCATTGCCGACCAGGCCAGAACCATCCGCATCCCGGTGCACATGGTGGAGACCATCAACCGGATGCGCCAGGCCACCAACCAGCTGGTGTACCAGAACGGCCATGAGCCCACCCCGGAAGAGCTGGCAAAGGCCATGGACATTATGAGCGTGGAGCGTGTGCGTGAGATCCAGCGCATGGCACAGGAGCCGGCAAGTCTGAAAGCCCCGTGGGTGAGGAAGAGGATTCCTCTCTGGGCGATTTCGTGGCCGACGAGAACGCCGAGGCACCCGGCAAGGCCGCTGATCGCGCCATGGTGGCCCAGCAGATCAATCTGGCCCTGAAGAGCCTGACTCCCCGTGAGGAAAAAGGTCATCCGCCTGCGCTTCGGCCTGGACGACGGCCGCCCCCGCACGCTGGAAGAAGTGGGCCGCGACTTCGGTGTCACCCGTGAACGTGTGCGCCAGATCGAGGCAAAGGCCATCCGCAAGCTGCACAGCCGCAAGTGCCTGTCGCTGCTGAACGGCCTGATCGAGTGATCTGAAATATCGAACCTGAAGCGCCCTGCAGATTTCCGCTGTAGGGCGCTTTTTTGAAATCAGAACGTCTTTTGAAAAAAAATCCGGATTTTTTTGCAAAAACCCCTTGCCAAACGACAAAACCTATGTGGTATCATAATTGAGCTGTGATTGCGCTGCTATAGCTCAGTTGGTAGAGCGCATCCTTGGTAAGGATGAGGTCTCCAGTTCGAATCTGGATAGCAGCTCCAGCTCAAACGCCCTGAAGCAGAAATGTTTCGGGGCGTTTTTTTGTCAGTGTTGTAACAGATCAAAAACAGCCTCCCGCTGCCCGGTACAAAGGGCAAAGGGAGGCTGTTGTGTTTTTATATGTTTTTGTTATCCGCGGAAGCCGTAGCGCGGGCCGTAGAAGCCCCAGCCGCCGCAGCAGCAGTTGCAAAGCAGGTTCAGCAGGATCATGCTCCAGCACCACTGCATCAGGCCGCCGGGGCTTGTGTAGGTGGCCTGTGTGGTGCGGTAGGTCTGGCCGGGGTTCTGCATCCGGCGCAGGTGCATCTGGGTATTCGGTGTTGCCCGGGTCCAGTTGCACGGCACGGCGGGCATCCTGCAGCGCATCGATGCGGTTGCCCAAGCCCTGATTTGCGAGGGAAGACAGATAATACCACCGTGCATTGCGGCCGGTCATGCCGTCCAGCACCCGGCGGGCCTCCGCATAGCGGCCATTGGCCACAAAGTTGCGGGCGGCCTGCATCTCCGGGCTGTCGGAGCCGGAATAGCTGGCGCCCTGCTGGCCGTAGCCCTGCTGCTGCCGCCAAAGCCGAACCCGAAGCCGAACCGAAGCCGTCAAAACCATCAAAGCCGCCAAAACCGCCGTAACCGTTCTGGTAGCCCCTGCTGCTGATAGCTCTGCTGGCCGTAACCCTGTTGTTGGTAGCTGCCGTAGGGATTTCCGCCCATCTGGGGGCCGGTCTCGCCCTTTGGTAATGGCATCGTAAGCCGCCTGCACCTCCTTGAAGTGCTCTTCGGCGGTAGGATCGTTGGGGTTCAGGTCCGGGTGCCAGCGCTTGCACTTGGCGCGGTATGCTTTTTTGATCTCGTCATCGCTTGCGCCGCGCGAAACGCCCAGCACCTCATAGGGGATCTCTCATGGATATACTTCCTCACGTCTCATTTCGCGCAGCCACAGTGCCGCGCAATGTTTATAGTCTACCGTATTGCCGTGCAAAAATCAAGACAAAGCCGCCATTCAGCCCGGCTGCGGGCATCCTTGGCGGTCTTGCAGTTGTATTTGAGCCATACGCCGGAGTACAGGATGTTGCGCAGCAGCAGGTCTGCATCCTCTACACAGGGCAGACGCTCAAAGCTCTGGGCACATTGCGCCAGCAGCAACTCAAAGATCTCCTTTCATTTCCTCTTCATAGCCGGGCTGCTGGGTGAGTGCTTTCAGCGGATTGTAGGCACCCTTGCGCTGATCGCGCTTCAGATCGTCATAGGCATCCAATAGGTAGATGAATTTGCCCAGATGGAAGCCGATGCTGCGCAGCTCCGGCGACCAGTGATCCTGCCGGTAGTCGAACAGCTCAGCCATCAGCGCGCCAAAGCAGCCGGACACTGCGTCCAGATCCTCGCTGCCGGCAGCTTCGTATCCGGCCAGCCGGTCAAGGCAGGTGCGGATGGCGCTGCACTGACGGGGCCAGCGGCTCTCAGCGTCCTGTTTACAGCCGGTAAGCAGCTTTTTCGTAGCCGAGGCCCAGCAGGCTGCGGTCGTCCTTCCACTTATCCTCAGCGTTATAGTAGTGCAAAGCTACGCTCAGATCTGCACAGTAATCGGTGGGGGGAGGCTGCCCGCCATTCCACACCGCCCAAGGGGTGGATGGGGCACCGGTCGTGGCCGGAAGAAGCTTCGGTCTCACCCTCGTACAGGCTGCACAGCAGCAGATTCAGGAAGGTGAGGTCATAGCTCAGCGTAAAGCGGCCCCGCAGGCCGTGCAGTGCGTCGATGCGGCGGCACAGCCCGCAGTAGGCGGTGCGGTAGCGCTTTTGTGCTTCGTCCGAAAGCGCAGCCTGATTAGGCACAACATAACCAAACATATCCGGTCAGCTCTTTTTGATGAACTGGGTGCCGCAGCGCGGGCAGGAGATCTGGATGCGGCCGCGGCCACGGGGCACACGCAGCTTCTGGCGGCACTTGGGGCAGCGGTAGTAGTGGTAGAGCTTGCGGTTGGCCCACTGATCCTTTCAGACCGCGGAACTTACGGTCGATGCGGTCTTTCAGGGTGTAGTACTGGTAGTTCTCCTCCGTGCGCTTGGAAATGTTGCGGCTGAGCGAGCGGTAGTAGCACAGCACCAGCAGTACCAGACCCAGCCATGTGAACAGGCTGAAGCGGGTGAGCAGCGAGATCAGCAGCAGCAGCACGATGGAGGCGATGCTCAAAAACTGGTTCAGGCCATCGGTACCGTAGCGGCCGATCATAAACTGACGGAATTTTTCTCTCATAACTCCTGCATCCTTTGTTTTGGAATCAAAGCGGAAAGCGGGATGCGCCCGCTGTTATTTTACAGTTCTTAGGATACCAGCCAACCATGATGAAATTTTGAACAGAGTGAAAATCTATCATGAAGGGACGGAAATTAAGCGTTTTCCCGGCAACGGATGGTCACCACGGCATCGGTATCCAGCGCACCTTCCATGCGGCAGTGCAGCACGGCGCGGCCCGCCTCGCCGGTGGTGGCAAGGTAGGTACCCGCCATGCCGCCGCGCAGCGGCACCACGCTGGGACCAATGATCTTCAGTGGGCCGTCCACGCTCAGCTGAACAGCTTCGCCGCAGTAGGGCAGCAGGCTGCCGTTCTGATCGATGGCACGCAGGCTGACAGCGGCGCAGTCCCAGGTGGGGCCGTCGGTGAGGATGGGATTGTGCACGGTGCATTCCAGCCGGACGCTCTGCACCGGTTCCCGCACCACGGTGCGCACGGTGCGGCCATGCCACACGGCTTCAAAACGGTAGGCTGCGGGGCACGGTGCTGCCCAGCACGCCGATGTATTTGTAATACATGCGGGCTACCTCGTTCCAGCTCAGCCGCAGCGAAAGCATCCGCGCCTTGGAAAGCGGCGAAAGCTCCATGGCATCCCGGCGCATCTCGTTCAGGATAGCGGCTGTCATCTGGGCGGAGGCCGGGTCCATGCCCTCGTACTTTTCCAGCAGAGAGCCTACAAAATCGTTGATCTCAATGGGCGGGTGCGGCATGGCGGCAAAGCGGCCGTGCCGGTCAGGCGAGAACTCGGCAATGTAATCGTTGCCGCGGTACAGCCGCACGCTTTCGGCATTGGTGAACACCCAGCAGGCCGTAGGCGCGCCGCCGGGCAGGTCGCCCAGCGCCATGCCGGAAGAGACCTCCAGCACGATGTCCGAAGGGGAACGCGGCGTTTTCTGGCTTGCGTACACGGCTGCGGAAAGCTTTGGGTTGCGGAACATGTCCAGCATGCCGTGGTAGCAGATGCGGTCGCCGCTGCCAAATTCCCGGTGGGTGTTGTAATCGGCCATGCACCAGCCAAAGCTGCCGGCCACACCCTGCTGCGCGATGGAATCGTTCAGCACGGCGGCGGTGCGCAGCGCCTGCACCAGCCGATGGGTCTCGTCGTCAAAGGGCTTGGTGGGCAGCTGCTGCCCGCCGAACTCGCTGATGAGGTAGCCTTTGCGGGGGTCGGAAGTCACCGCGGCGCGGGCTTCGCAGGCGGCACCGCGCCCACGGTAAGAGTAATCGTTGTAGGCGTAAACATCCTCCAGCAGCTGGCTCTTGCGGTGGTTCCGCGCGCCTGCCGTGGGACGGGTGGGGTCCAGCCGGTGGATGGCCTCGTTGGTGCGCTTATAAAACGCTTCGTCGTCGGCGCTGCCGTTCACACGGGCACCCCACAAAAAGATGCTGGGGTGGTTGCGGCACTGGCATACCATCTCGCGGCAGTTCTGCAAGGCCTGCGCCTTCCAGCTCTCATCGCCGATGTACCGCCAGCCGGGCATCTCGGTGAACACCAGCAGGCCAAGCTCATCGCAGGCATCCAGAAACGCCGGGCTCTGGGGGGAATGGCTGGTGCGCACTGCGTTGCAGCCCAGATCTTTTTTCAGGATCTGAGCATCCAGCCGCTGGATGCTGTCCGGCATGGCATAGCCCTGATAGGCGTAGCTCTGGTGGCGGTTCAGGCCGCGCAGCTCCACCCGCTGGCCGTTCAGGTACAGCCCGCCTGCCACGAACTGCACGGTGCGGAAGCCGAAGCGCACCGTCTTTTCGTCCAGCACACGGTCCGGCAGACCGGCAGAGCCGGGGCGGATCAGCTGCACCGTGAGGGTGTACAGGGTGGGATGCTCGATGCTCCACGGGTGCACACCGTTCAGCACGCCGGTGATGGGCAGGGAAAGCTCGCCGCTGTAGGCGGCGCGCGGCTGCCGGAAGGGGCTGCGGATCTCGGCCTGCAGGGTGCAGCCAACCGTCTCGCCCACGGTGGAGGTATAGATGCGGAACTCGCCCTCGGCCTCTTGCCTCGATGACCACATCCCGCAGGTCCGCGGGCTCTTCTTGATGTCCAGACTGACGGCACGGTAGATGCCGCCGTAGGTCAGGTGATCGATCTGCCCGCCAAAGGGAGGAATGTTCAGATCCTCACGGCTGTCGCAGCGCACAGCCACCACGTTTTTTCTGGCCCCAGATGCAAAGCGCTGGTCAGGATCTACCGTGAAGGCGGTGTAGCCGCAGCCGTGGTGGAACAGCCGTCGCCCGTTGCAGAACACGGTGGCGTCGTGGGCGATGGCTCCGAAGGTGAGCAGCACGGTGCGGCCCTCCCACTCTCTGGGCGCAAAAACTCCCGCCGGTAGCCGCACAGACACTGGTATTCGTTTTCACTGCAGTAGTTGTAGGGCAGCACCCGCACAGTGTGGGGGATGCGCACCGGCTCCAGCTCCAGCTCGCACTCCGGCCGCACCAGTGCCGGGTCGAACCGGGGCGTGAACAGCCAGCCTTCATTCCAATCGTAGTGTTCCATAGCAGCGCTCCATCTGATAAAATCACTTTACATCTTATAGTAACATAAAGATATGAACGAAAAAAGAAGCGGAAGGCGCTTTGAGAAAAGGTTTTTTGCTGTTTTTGGCACGAAATGGCGTGGACTGCAAAGAAAAAGAGGCGTTCAGAGCAGGCCTTACGGACTGTTCTGAGCCTCTGGATCAGAAATTGATTTTCCGATCAGCGGAATAAAATTGGTCATGGGGCGCTTGGGATTCTGCGGGTGTTCAAAGCCAGCGGCCCTTCCGGCTTCGATGCAGTGCAGCAGCCATGCCATGTTGCGGCCCAGCTCCTGCATTACGGCGCAGCCCTCGGCATCCTGCAGCACCTGCTCGGCGTTGGAGCCGTGCACCATGGCCCAGTAGGAGCCGTTCACCAGCGGCATGTGGAAGAACTGCGGGTACTTCACCAGCTGGTCCAGCGTGGTGGTGGTGCCTGCACGGCGTGCCGAGCAGCAGATGGCGGCAGGCTTGTAGGCCAGATATCTGCCGCCCGCGTAGGCAAGGCGGTCCATGAAGCTGGTCATGTTGCCGGTTGCGGATGCATAGTGCACCGGGCTGCCGAACACGAAGCCGTCGGCAGTTTTGGCCTTCTCGATGGCCTCGTTGACCACGCCGCCGAACACGCAGCCATTGCCTGCGGCACAGCCGCCGCAGCCGATGCAGCCGCCTACGGGGTTTGCCGCCGACATGCAGGATCTCGGTGTCCACACCGGCATCGTTCAGTTCCTTTGCGATGAGCGAAAGGGCGGTATAGGTGCAGCCCTTTTCGTGCGGGCTGCCGTTGATGAGCAGAACTTTCATGGGAATACTCTCCTTTTGATGCCAGAATGCGCCGCAAAAAGCCCGGCGCTGCCGGTTTTATTGTAGCACAAACCGCCAGACGGCGCAACGCGCGGCCCTTGACAAGAATATGCAGTTGGGGGATAATAAAGTGATACAAAAATGTGTTTGCAGCATGCATCTTCCGGCTGCAAGGAGGAGGAAAGAGAACATGCGCGTGATCGCAGGAGAAGCCCGGGGCCGCAGTCTGGAGGCCCTGCCGGGGACCGACGTGACCCGGCCCACCCTTTCGCAGGTAAAGGAGGCGATGTTCAGCATCGTCCAGTTCGACCTGCCCGGCGCACGGGTGCTGGACCTGTATGCGGGCAGCGGCCAGCTTGGCATTGAAGCACTGAGCCGCGGCGCGGCCCGGTGCGTGTTCCTGGATGAGAACCGCGAGGCGGTGAACATCGTCATGCGCAACTGCAAGGCCTGCGGCGTGTTCGACCGCAGCCGCGTCAATATCGGTGAGGCTGCGCGGTATCTTTCCGCCTGCCGCGAGCAGTTCGACATCGTACTGCTGGACCCGCCCTTCCGCAATGGTACACTGGAAAAGATCCTGCCTGCGGTGGATAAATGCACCGCGCCCGGCGGCATCGTGCTGTGCGAGAGCGAGACCGGCATCGTGCTGCCGGCCGAGGCTGGCGGCCTGACCCTGAAACGCAAGCAGTACAAGTACGGCAGAGTGCTGCTGTGGAAGTACACAAAGCCCATGCAGAACACAGACCCTGCCGGAGAACGAAACCGAAGGGAGAAGCACTATGAACGTGAACGAGCTTTTGGATACCATTGAGGATGCGCTGGAGGAAGGTGCCAATGTGCCCCTCTTTCCGGCGGCAAGAAGATCGTGGACGTGGAAAAGGTCCGTGATCTGCTGGATGATATCCGCGCAAACCTGCCCGGTGAGCTGCGGCAGGCCCAGCAGATCGTGAACGACCGTGCCCAGATTGTGGAGACGGCCAACGCACAGGCGCAGGCCATTGTGAAAAAGGCTGAGGAGCGGGCCCGCATCCTGGTGAGCGATGCCGAGATCGTGAAGGCTGCACAGCAGCGCGCCGGGGAAATCACCACTGCAGCCCAGAACGAGGCCCGCACCGTCCGCCAGACCGTGACGGACTACTGCGACAACATGCTCAAGACCACCGAGGAGACCATGGCGGAAAATGCGGCACAGGTAAAGAATGTGCGCGCAAATCTGCGCCAGAACGCCAAGAAAAACGGCTGAAGACAGCCGCAGCAAAAATGACGGCCAGGACTTTTTTTGTTTTTCACACACAAATTACACATACGGCAAAAAAAAACCAAAGTTCCTGCAGGAAGAAATGACGGCCGACAGGGACTTTTTTTGTTGCATTTTGCGGCAAAAAACGGGAGCACAAACCCTTGCAATCAGGGGCCTGATTTGTTAAAATAAAACTGTGTTATCGGGTAAAAGTGTGCGCTGTGTGCACAGTGCCCGGAACACGGAAAGCTTATGAACTGAGAAAGGAGGCCGCAGCGATGGAACTTGAAACACAAGCAGCCTTTGACCCGGCCTCGTTTGAGCATATCCCCGTTCTGCTGAACGAGTGTCTGGAGGGTCTTGCCATTGATCCGGCCGGCACCTACCTTGACGGCACTGCAGGCGGCGCGGGACATTCTCGCCAGATCGCCTTGCGGCTGGATGCAGAAAAGGGCGGCAGGCTGATCTCGCTGGATCAGGACCCGGACGCCGTGCAGACCGCGCGTTCCCGTCTGGCGGGCCTGCCTGCTACGGTGGTGCAGATCAACTTCCGCTATGCGGGACAAGCTCTGGAAAGCCTTGGCATCGACAAGGTCAACGGGGCACTGCTGGACCTCGGCGTATCCAGCCATCAACTGGACGACGCGGCCAGAGGCTTTTCCTACCGTGCAGACGCGCCGCTGGATATGCGGATGAGCCAGCAGGGCGAGACGGCGGCAGACCTTGTGAACACCGAGAGCCGCGAAGAGCTGGCACGCATTCTGCGGGATTACGGCGAAGAGCCTTTCGCTTGGCAGATCGCGGGGAAGATCGTGGAGGCGCGGGAAACATCCCCCATCGAGACGACCTTGCGGCTGGCCGACATCGTGGCCAGCGCCATGCCCGCTGCCGAACGCCGCAAGAACAAGAACCCTTCCCGCCGCACCTTCCAAGCGCTGCGCATTGCAGTGAACCATGAACTGGATGCGCTGGAAGAGGGCTTGGACACCATTTTTGATCATCTTGCGCCGGGCGGCCGGCTGTGCGTGATCACCTTCCACTCGCTTGGAGGACAGGCTGGTGAAGAACAAGTTCCGCCGCTGGTCCACCGCGTGTACCTGCCCGCCGGAGTTTCCGGTGTGCGTGTGTGGGGGCAAGGCAAAAGCGAAGCTTGTCACCCGCAAGCCCATTGAGGCAAACAGTCAGGAATTGGAAGAGAACCGGCGCAGCCGGTCCGCCCACCTGAGAGTTTTGGAAAAATGCTGAACGGCAGTAGCTGTTTTGTGAGGAGGAGAGCAAGCCATGGGTCAGGCAGCATATGATTATAACGCTGCGGCGCAGAAAAAAGCCCCGCAGACACAGCGCAAGGCAACCTGCGCGTTGCAAAGGGCGGCAAGCGCCGGCTTACGCCGCTGCAGGCAGCGGTGCACAATGCCATGAATCTGGTGGCAGCAGCTGCGCTGCTGGTGGGCTTTGCCATCAGCCTGCTGATGAGCGAACCCAGTTGGTGGAGCTGAATGATCAGATCCAGGATGCCAAGGCCCAGCTGGTCAGTGCCCAGAGGCCAGTACACCTACTATAACAGCACCCTGAACAGCAAGACCAATATTACCAGCGTGGAAGAGGTGGCCGGCGGCTGGGCCTCATGAAAATTGATCAGAGCCAGCTCACCTACATCCGTCTGGGCGAGAGCGACACGCTGGAGCGCACCCAGTCCGCTGTGCGGCAGTGGACCGACTTTATCTACAACGGTGCCGTGAACATTCTTGGCACTGTAAAGTGAACCAAATACGGGAAAGCGTGCGGCAGCGCACGCTTTTTCGGTTTTTATACCCCTGTTTGCAGGGCAGTTCCAAATTTGACAAAAGCGCGGCAGAAAGGCAGCAAATGCCCGCTGCCGCAGGAGCATACCATGTGGAAATTCTTCCGAAAATTCATCAAAAAAAAAAAGGCCCCTGGCCGGAAACCAGCACCGGTGCCCGCATGAACCCCAGAACCAGTCTGATCTGCGGCGGTCTGGCCCTTTGTGGTCATGGGGGCTTGCTGCGGCCCGTGTGACCTTACAGCCTGTATGATATCCAGATCAAAAACGGTGACACCTACCGCCAGCTGGCCGCAAAGCAGCAGCTGCTGGATACCACCATCAAGGCCACCCGCGGCGAGATCTACGACGCCAACGGCATCACGCTGGCTTCCACCAGCGTGGTGTGGAACATCTGGGCTGACCCGGACAACAGCAAAATCCTTATATACCACCACCGGCAAGGATGAGGAACGACGGTGCGCACGCTGGACACGGCCATGTGCGCCGAGGTCAGCCGGGAACTGACCCTGCGCCTGCTTTCCGGCGACGGTGAAAGTCTGGACGCGGTGGACACTTCCTCGGAAGCGTACCAGACCCAGTACCAGAAGGTTTACGATGCATTTTCCAAGACGGACACCAAGTATCAGGTGCTGGCCACCAAGGTGAACAACGCCGTCAAGCTGTCCATTGAATCGTATGTTTCGCAGTTCAATAAGGCGCACAAGCGTGCCAATGGCACATCCCGCAAGGGAAGATATCTCGGTGGGCAGCGAGAAGAGCTTTCAGCGCAATTATCCCCCTACGGTGCATTTGCAGCGGCGGTGCTGGGCTTTACGGATGCAGACGGCATCGGCACCTACGGACTGGAAAAATCCTATCAGTCCACGCTGGCCGGTGTGGATGGCCGCACCATTACCCAGCGCAATGCCTACGGCAACGCCATTGCGGACGAGAATGCCACCACCTTTGCAGCCAAGGATGGCTCCAATCTGGTGCTTTCGCTGGATGTGAATGTGCAGGAGATCGTGGAGCGGTATCTGAACGAAGCTATTGCAGCCAACACGGTGGAAAACCGCGGCTGCGCCATCGTGATGAACGTCAAGACCGGTGCCATCCTTGCCATGGCTTCCAAGCCGGATTTTGACCCCAACGACCCGCTGGACTACAGCGCAAATCTGGATTACCTCAACGAGCTGGTGCGCGCTGAGCCGGAGCTGTACGGCATCTACAAAAAGGATGAGAACGGCAACGAGCTGAAGGACGCAAACGGCAACCGCATTCTGGACGAGGAGGGCGATTACTCCGGCTACTTCCGCGATATCCAGTGGAAAAACAAGGCCATCACCGAGTTGTACTACCCCGGCAGTGTGTTCAAGGTGATCACCTCGGCCATGGGCGTGGACTCCGGTCTTGCGAATATCAACACCACCTTTACCTGCGCCGGTGCCTACGGCGTGGCCAAGGAGACCTACCACTGTGCAGGCCACAAAGGCCCACGGTACCATCAATCTGGCCGATGCCCTGCGCCAGAGCTGCAATATCTACTATATCCAGCTGGGCCAGAGGATTGGCTCCCAGACCTTCTACAACTACTTCGATGCCTTTGGCTTCACCAGCCGCACCGGCGTGGACCTGCCCAGTGAGACGGGCTTCATGCAGTATTATAAGGCCAACCAGCTGGGCGAAGTGCAGCTGGCATCCTCGGCCTTTGGTCAGGCCATGGCCATCACCCCGCTGCAGATGTGCACTGCCGTGGCGGCAGCCGTCAACGGCGGCTATCTGGTCACCCCCCATGTGGTGGATAAGATCACCGACACCAACGGCAACGTGGTGGAGGAGATCGGCACCAACATTCGCCGTCAGGTGGTCAGCGAGAGCACCAGCAACGTGATCCGCCAGATCATGGAATATGAGGTGGGCGCCGGTACCGGCGGCGGCAAGTACGCCTATGTGTCCGGCTACCGCATCGGCGGCAAGTCCGGCACGTCTGAGCAGCTGAACATGGACCGCCGCAGTGACGGCGACTACAAGAAGGTCGCTTCCTTCGCCGCTGTCCTGCCCGCCAACGACCCGGAGATCCTCGTCTACGTCATGCTGGACGACCCCAACAACGCCAAGACGGACTACTCGTCCATTCTGGCTGCTCCCGTCGTCGGCAACATCATCAGCGAGATCGCGCCCTACCTTGGCATCGCCACCGACGGCGAGGACCGCAGCCAGACGGTGGTCACGGTGCCGAATCTGGTGGGCACCGAGTGGAGCAGTGCGCAGGTGCAGCTGAACATCAAGGGCCTCAGGCATCAGCTGGCCGAAAGCACCAGCCAGTCAGGCGGCAGCAGCTGTCACCTACCAGTACCCCCATGCAGGTGCAAAGGTGCCCTACGGCACCACCGTGTATCTGTATACCGACACCTACGACGGCAGCCTGACCGAGGTGCCGGACGTGTCCGGCAAGAGTGCAGACTTTGCCCGCCAGATGCTGGCGGCTGCCGGGCTGAACTGCGTGGTAGAGGGGAATACAGGCGGCACGGTGCAGGCGCAGAGCGAGGAGCCCGGCTCCAGCGTGCAGCGCGGCACCATCGTGACCATTACCTGTGGGTAACAAGAACCCTCTCAGGCGCTTGCGCGGGTAAAAAGGGCGAGCTTTATGAGTGGGCACGGTAAAGTGAATCTTCTGAAGAACTGCACTTTATCACTAAGATAAAAAAGGCGGCACGGGCAAGCCGCAGGCATTGACTGAGAGGGTTTTTACAAGATAAAAAGAGAGGGGACATGAACAATGGAAAAAATTTCTGCAAGCAAGCTTCTGGCAGGGCTGGTGCCCGCGGGTTCCATCCCGGAAGAGGTACAGGTGGAACTGGTGACCACCGACAGCCGCGAGGTGCGCCCCGGCTGCATTTTTGTAGCGTTCCCGGGCGAAAAAATTTGACGGCCACGATTTTGCGGCCAAAAGCACTGGAAAACGGCGCTGTTTACGTGGTGGTGAACCACCCGGTGGGGGGCGTCCTGCGGAAAAGGCCATCCTCTGCCCGGACAGCTACCACGCCATGATGGTGATGGGTGCCAACTACCGCAGCCAGTATCACCCCAAGATGGTGGGCGTGACCGGCAGCGTGGGCAAGACCACCACCAAGCAGATGACCTACGCGGCCTTGTGAGGCTTTGGTGAGACCATTAAGACCGAGGGCAACCAGAACAACGAGCTGGGCATGCCCCGCACCCTGATGCGCATCGGACAGCCGCACTGAATACGCTGTGATTGAAATGGGCATGAGCCACGCTGGCGAGATCGACCGTCTGGCCCGCGCCGCCCGCCCGGATGTGGGCATCATTACCTGCATCGGTGTGTCCCACATCGGCAATCTGGGTAGTCAGGAGAACATCTGCAAGGCAAAGCTGGAGATCTGCGCCGGCCTGCCCGAGGGTGCACCGCTGGTGCTGAACTATGACGATCCCTTCCTGCGCAAGGCAAAGCTGCCGGAACATGTGCGCCCGGTGTGGTTCAGCCTGGCAGATGAGAACGCTGATGTGTGCACTGTCCATCCGGCAGGAAGAGGACGGCATGAGCTTTGTGCTGGAAGATCAGGAAGAGGGCACCTTTGTGGTCAAGATCCCGGCCATGGGCAAGCACAATGTTGGCAAACGCTCTGGCTGCTTACTGCGCCGCCACCCGTCTGGGCTGCGACCCGCACGGCGTCATCAAGGGCCTTTCCAATTTTGAGCAGACCGGCCGCCGCCAGAAGGTGGCGCACAGGCGCAAGGGCGTTACCGTCATTGAGGATTGCTACAATGCAAACCCCGACAGCATGAAGGCCGCGCTTGCCATGTTCAAGGAGATTCCCCTGCAAGCGCCGCTTTGCCCTGCTGGGCGATATGCTGGAGCTGGGTGAGCTGTCCCGCGAAGCCCACGAGGAGCTGGGCCGTCTGGCTGCGGAGAGTGATCTGTACTGCCTTGTGACCTACGGCGAAAACGCAAAGCGCACGGCTGTGGTGGCTGCGGCCAAGGGGGTCAAGACCCTGCACGCAAACAGCTACCGCGAGGCAGCGGACGCTCTGCTGAACCGGATAGAGCCCGGCGATGCCCTGCTGGTGAAGGCAAGCCGCGGCATGGCGCTGGAAAAAGTGCTGGAAATTTTCTACGCAGAGCAGAAAGATGCCGAAGAATAACCCTTTGGCATGAATTTGGAGATTGAAAAATGATTCGTTTCGCCTTGGTCGCCGCGTCGGTACTGGGTTTTGCACTGACTGCGGCGCTCGGCAATCTGATGGTGCCGCTGCTGCGGGAGTTGCAGCGTGCGGCACGCGGTACACAGACCGGACAGCGATGCCCCGGACAGCCTGGTGCCTACCATGGGCGGGCTGTGCCTGATGGTGGGCACCCTTGCCGCTGTGGGCGTGGGCTGGCTGGCCGCATGTGCTGCACAGCCTTCCCTGCTTGGCAGCGACCGGCAGATGACCTCCCGCCTGCTCATTGCACTGCTGGGGTCGCTGGCCTTTGGCGCAGTGGGGCTGGCCGATGATCTGGCCCGCATCCGCGGCCGCTACCCGAACGGTTTGGGCCTTGGCCTGCGCCGCACACAGCGCCTTGCACTGGAATGCATCGCTGCAGTGCTGGTGCTGGGTCTGCTGGCGCTGAATGGGTGCCTGCCTACAGGGCTGATCCTGCCGGGAGCAGGCTATGTGGAATGTGCTCTGGCACCGCTGCTGTGGGCTGTGCTGCTGGTGGCGCTGGCCGAAGCGGCCCGCGTGGCCGACGGCGCGGACGGCACAGTGTGCGGCACGGCCTTTGTGGCCATGCTGGGCCTGATGATGCTGGAAACACAGCTGGGCTGGTTCCCGCTGGCAGTATTCCCGGCGGCACTGGCCGGTGCACTGATGGCCTTTCTGCTGTGGGATTTTCCGCCGGCAAAGCTGCACCCCGGCCGGTGCGGCTGCTTGTATGCAGCGGGAGCCATCGGCTGCATCCCGCTGTGCATCGGCTATGCAGAGCTCAGCGTCCCGCTGGCGCTGCCCTTCTGGGTGGAGGGCGGCATGGTGTTGCTGCAGGTCCTGTTCTGCCGCTGGCAAGGGCAGGCCGCTGTTCGCGGCTGCGCCGCTGCATCGCTGGCTGGAAAAGCGCGGCCTGAGCGCGGTGAATGTTTTTTACAGCCTGTGCGCACTGAGCGTGTGCGGGCTGGCGCTGGCCGTGTGTCTGGCACGCTGGGCCTGAGCGCCTGATTCTGAAAATAAGGGGGCGTGGCAATGGCAGCCACCCGCAGACAACATAAAAACCAAAAAGAAAGTGCATGGGTGCCGCCGCTGCAGCGGGACCCGGGGCCGTGGAGCCGGCTGGTGCTCAACTGGCTGGCAACGCTGGCCATTATCATGGTGTTCGGCCTTGTAATGCTGTACAGCGCAAGCTACACCACCGGCTACCTGCGCATGGGCGACAGCCTGCACTACATCAAGCAGCAGGCTCTCTGCATGGCCATTGGCATTGGCTGTATGGTAGTCATGAGCTATGTGGATCACCGCTTCCTGCGCTGGGCGAGCAAGCCGCTGTACTGGGTGGTGCTGGCCATGCTGGCAGCCACGCTGGCCTTTCCGCCGCTGAACGGCTGCCGCCGCTGGATCCGTCTGGGCGGCCTGACTCTGCAGACCTCTGAGGTGGCAAAGTTTGAGATGATCCTGCTCTCGTCCCATCTGGCGGCAAGTGCGCCGCAGATCGGCCGGTTCAGCCCGTCGCTGAGAGAAAAAGGTCAAGCCAAAGGATTGGCTGTTCATCCGCATCGTAAGGCAGCTCATCGTGCCGGTGCTGCCGCTGGTGCCGGTGCTGGTGCTGCTGTTTTTAAGCCGCACATGTCCGGCATCCTGCTGACCACCGCCATCGTGGGCACCATCCTGATGATGAGCGGCAGCGGCGGGATCATTACATGGGCAGGAGCAGGCACTGCGGCGCTGCTGCTGGAAACGCTGCTGACCCATGGTTGAACTCGATTGAGTACCTGCAAAAACGCCTGAACACATGGTCCGATGATCTGGAAGCGCTGAACGACCAGACCAAGCAGAGCTTGTACGCCATCGGCTCCGGCGGACTGAAGGGCCTTGGCCTTGGCAACAGCGTGGAAAAGCAGCTCTGGCTGCCGGAGAGCACCAACGACTTTCATCTTCAGCGTGGTATGTGAGGAGTTGGGCTTCATCGGTGCGGTGCTCATCATCGTGCTGTTCATACTGCTCATCGTGCAGGGCCTGCTGATCGCCTACAAGGCCGAGAAATCAGTTCTGCACCATGGTGGGGATTGGCATTATGGCACAGATCGCCTGGCAGGTGTTCTGCAACATCGCCGTTGTCACCAACACCATCCCGAATACCGGCATCAGCCTGTCCGTTTTTCTCGTCCGGTGGCACCAGTCTGATCTTGCTGCTGGCAGAAATGGGCGTGATGGTGAACATTGGGCGCAACGGAGAGCGGGCGGCGCAGCAGCGGGCTGCAGACCACGCCCGGCGGGAGGCAGAAGGCTCGGCGTGAGGCGGCCGAACGGGCCACCAGGACCATCAATCTGGACGATGCCCGCCGTGCACGGAACGGGAAATGAGAGGCAGGCCAGTCCGGGCAAAGGCCCGGACACTAATAATAGAGGAGGAATCAGTATGCGAGTTCTCATCGTTGCCGGCGGCACTGCCGGCCATATCAACCCGGCACTTGCCATTGCAGGTGCTATCAAAAAAGTCAGACCCTTCTGCCGAGATCCACTTTGCCGGCCGCAAGGAGGGCATGGAGTATCGTCTGGTAGGACAGGCGGGCTATCCCTTCCACCATATCGAGATCACCGGTTTCCAGCGCAGGCTGTCGCTGAACAACATCAAACGAAATATCGTTACGCTGTGGAATCTGGCCCTCTCTGGCCCCAAGGCCAAGAAGCCATCATGAAGGAGGTCCAGCCGGACCTGGTCATCGGCTGCGGCGGCTATGTGTCCGGCCCGGTGGTGCGCTGTGCCGCCAAAATGGGCATCCACACCGCCATTCATGAGCAGAACGCCTTCCCGGGCGTGACCAACAAGCTGCTGGCACCGGATGTGGATCTCGTGTTCGCCGCTGTGCCCGCTGCTGTGGAAAAGCTGGGAGCACCCGATAAGACCATCGTGGTGGGCAATCCGGTGCGCCCGGAGGTGTTCACCAAGGCAAAGGACCGCGATGCCATCCGCGCTGAAGCTGGGCGCGGGCGACCGCACGGTGATCCTTTCCTTCGGCGGCAGCCTTGGGCGCACGCCGCGTCAACGAGGTGGTGGCTGACCTGTGTGCATGGGAACAGCACGAGAAGAAGCCGGTGCTGCATCTCCACGCTACCGGCCAGTACGGTGTGCAGCTGTTCAAGGATCTGGAAAAGGAAAAAGAACTTCGCGGAGGGCGAGCGGCCTTGTGGTGAAGGAATACATCAACAATATGCCGGAGCTGCTGGCTGCGGCAGACCTTGTCATCAGCCGCGCCGGTGCGCTGACGCTGGCCGAGCTGGAAGCTGTGGGCCGTGCAGCCGTGCTCATCCCCAGCCCCAATGTGGCTGAGAACCACCAGTACTTCAACGCCATGGAACTGCAGAAGGCCGATGCCGCTGTGGTGATCGAGGAAAAAAAGACCTGACGGGCGAAAAGCTGGTGGGCACCGTCGCCGATCTGCTGGCACAGCCCGGCAAGCTGGCTGAGATGGGCAAAAATGCCCGCAGCCTGTCGGTGGATGACAGCCTTGACCGTATTGCAGACGCTCTGATGAAACTGGTGCAGAAGCACTGACGAGGAAAAAACGGAAAGGAGGTGCACGCCATGCAGCGATCCGGTGGAAATAACGGCAATATCTACGACCTACGGAAGGATCTGCAGCGTCCTCAGGCACCTTCACAGAAAAAAAGGAGACCTCCGGCAGCACTGACAGCCGCTATGGCTTTAATGGTGAGCCATTGAGCTTTGCGCCGGACCGGACGTCCAACGGCGCCGTCCGGCGGACCCGGACGGACAACAGCATCGAGTTTCCCACCCAGCCGCGCCGCACAGCCCAGAGCAGTGCCCCGCGCACCCGCAGTCAGGGCCAGAACCGCAGCGCACCGCGTTCCCGCCCTGCGTCTGCAGGCCGGAACAGCTCCGGCACGGCCCGCAAGCCCCAGCAGCGCAGGCCCCAGAGCCAGCAGACCGGGCAGACGGCAGACAGAGCCGCCCGCCAGCGCTACAAAAATCAGCGCCTGCGCCCGGCGCAGCAACAGCAGGTCCGGGACCCGGTACAGCGGGAAAAACGCAAGAAACGCCGCCTGACCCGCGCCGCGCTGAAGCGGCGGCGGATGCTGCGGCGGCTGATGGCTCTTTGTGACCCTGCTGGCCGTGATTGCCGCCGGTGTTTACCTGACCATGACCATGCTGTTTAAGATCGGCACCATTCAGGTGCAGACGGCGGACGGCACCGTGGTGCAGGAGGTGGGCGGCTATTCCAGCAGCGAGATTCTTCAGGCGCTGGGTGTAGCGCCGGAGGAAAATATCTTCAGCTTTGACCCCAGCGAAAGGAGGCGGCGCTGGAACGCCAATTCCCGCTGCTGGAATCCATCAGGGTGGTTCGGGATTACCCCAACACGGTGGTGGTGCAGGTGACCGAGGCGGTGCCTACCTATGCCATGCAGACCCAGAGCGGCTGGCTGACCCTCTCGGATCAGTTCAAGATCCTGGCCTGCGAGTCTGCCCAGCCGGAAGAACTCAAGACCCTATACGGCGGTGAGGCGAAAACGACTGCTCCCGGCGAGCAGCTGAGCTTTGCGGCAGAGGATGCCGCCGACAGCACGGCAGCGTCGGACAGCGCAGCAGCCAGCAGCCCGGAGGAAGCGGACAAAAAGATAGAGACCCTGACGGCGCTGCAGGCAAAGCTGGAAGAGTATGGGATGCTGGACGATGTGACCCGCATGGAATTTGCGGACACCGACCAGATGGCATTTTTGTATCAGGATCGTGTCAGTGTGCTTCTGGGGACACGGAACGATCTGGATTATAAGCTGGACCGCGCACGCTATGTGCTGACCAATGCCGACGGCAAGGGTTGTGCCCCTACCGACACCGGCAGACTGGATTTCAGCCATGTCAGCGCGGGCAGCACCCGTAAAATTTATTTTGCACAGGGAGAGCCGACTCTGCCCTCCGGCTATGTGGTGCCGGAACCGGAGGAACCGGCCCAGACCGAGGAACCGTCTGCCGATGATACCACGGCAGACGGCGCAGAGGATGCCGCAGAGCCACCCAGCCTGCGGGCGATACGGCTGCAGCGGAGGAAACCCCGCTGACCGACCCCGCCCGCATGACCGCCAACGAGACCCAGGATCCCATGTAAGAATACGACCGTTTGAGGAGTGAGCAGCAATGAAACTGGAACAGTTACTGGAAGGTGTGCCCTTTACTCTGGTGCAGGGCAGCCTGAATACGGAAATTTCGGATATCATCTATGACAGCCGCAAGGCGGCCCCGGGCCTGCTGCATTCGTGTGCATCGTGGGCACCCAGCGCGACAGCCACGAGTTTGCCGCCGACTGCGCCGCCAAGGGTGTCAGCGCACTGGTCATCCAGCACGACATCGACCTGACCGCCGTGCCGGGCGTGACCGTGGTGAAGGTGGAAAGCAGCCGCTATGCCATGGCGCTGATGAGTGCAAATCTCTTCGGCAACCCGTCCCGCCAGATGACCATGATCGGCGTGACCGGCACCAAGGGCAAAACCACCACCACCCACATGATCCAAGAGCGTGCTGGAAGCAGCGGGCCGCAAGGTGGGCATGATCGGCACCAATGGCATCTACTACATGGGCTGCCACAAGGAGACCGCCAACACCACCCCCGAAAGCTACGAGCTGCAGAAGACCTTTCCGGGAATTTCTGGATGCAGGCTGTGATACTGCGCTGATGGAGGTGTCCAGTCAGGGCCTGATGATGGATCGCGTGGCGGGCGTGCACTACGATGTGGGCGTGTTCACCAACCTTTCGCCGGATCACATCGGCCCCGGTGAGCACAAGACCTTTGAGGAGTACCGCAGCTGGAAGGGCCAGCTGTTCAAGCGCTGCGACGTGGGCGTGGTGAACATTGACGATGAGAACACCGAAGCCCTGCTGGAAGGCCACACCTGCAAGCTGGTCACCTATGGCCGCGCTGAGCAGGCGGACTACCGCGAGACCGGCTTTGAACTGCTGCGCACCCACGATTTTCTGGGCGTGAAGTTCCATGTGACCGGCAAGGACGAGAGATGGACGTCAAGGTGAACATGCCCGGTGAGTTCAGCGTGTACAACGCGCTGGCAGCTCTGGCGGTGGGCAAGGTGCTGGGCCTGCCGGATCAGGCGATCCACGACGGCCTTGGCAAGTGCGTGGTAGGGCCGCGTGGAGCTGGTGCCCATCAGCCACAAGTTCACCATCCTGCTGGACTACGCCCACAACGAGGTGTCCACAGAGAGCCTGCTCACCACTCTGCGGGCCTACAAGCCCCACCGTCTGGTGGTGGTGTTCGGCTGCGGCGGCAACCGCTCCAAGCTGCGCCGCTACGGCATGGGCGAGATCTGCGCCAAGATGGCCGATTTCTCCATCCTTACCGAGGACAACAACCGCTTTGAAAAGGTGGAGGACATCCTTGCTGATATCCGCGTGGGCATGAACAAGGGCAACCCGGACGCAAAGTTTGTGGAGATTCCCGACCGGCTGGATGCCCTGCATTACGCCATTGACCACGCGCAGGAGGGCGACCTGATTGCCGTAATTGGCAAAGGCCACGAAGCCTACCGTGACCGCGAGGGTGTTAAAACCCCGTTTTTGGAGCGGGAGCTGCTTGAAGAGTATGCACAGCAGATCGGGCTGGAATAACAGATAAAAAATAACGCCGTGTCGAATGTTCGGACACGGCGTTATTTTTTGCGGTAATTATGCTTTCAGCTGCGGAGCCTTGTTCTCCGGCAGGAGATTGGTCATGCTCTTCAGGCTGATGCCGATGGTGGACAGATTGTGCAGCATGGCAGAGGAGGCCGGCTGCAGGACGCCCAGAGCACCCAGCGCGATGAGGGCGGAGTTGAAGGTGAGCACGAAGCGGTAGTTTGCGTGCACGCGCTTTTGCAGAGAGTTGGCGATGGCCTTGAGCGCCACCAGTTCCTCCAGACTGTCAGCTTTGATGGTCACGTCTGCGATCTCGCGGGCGATGGCAGCGCCGGAGTTGATGGCGATGCCAATGTCGGCAGCAGACAGAGCAGGGGGAGTCGTTGATGCCGTCGCCGATCATCACCACGGTGTGGCCCTCGGCCTTGGCCTGCTGGACGAAGTTTGCCTTGTCCTCGGGCAGCACCTCGGCAAAGAAGGGGTCCACGCCTACCTGCTTGGCAATGGCGGCTGCGGTGCGGTCGCTGTCGCCGGTCATCATGACGGTGTTTTGGATGCCCAGCGCACGCAGGCCGTTCAGCACAGCGGCGGCTTCCGGGCGCAGCGGGTCGGAAATGCAGATCACGCCCACCAGCTGCCCGCTGGCAGCCATGTACAGGTGCGAATACGCGGGCTTGAGGGCATCGAACTTCTGCTGCTCGGCTGTGGGGATGGTACACTTTTCATCCTCAAAGACGAAGTGGTGGCTGCCGATGACCACCCGCTCACCGCCCACGCGGCTGGCGATGCCGTGGGCTACGATATACTCCACCTCGGAGTGCATCTCCTCATGGGAAATGCCGTGTTCCTTGGCGGCACGCACCACGGCGTTGGGCCATGGAATGGGGGAAGTGCTCTTCCAGACATGCGGCCAGCTGCAGAACTTCGCGCTCGTTGCAGCCGGAGAAGGGCACGACCTCCACTACCTGCGGGGTGGCACGGGTCAGGGTGCCGGTCTTGTCGAAGACGATAGTATCGGCCTTGGCCAGGGTCTCGAGGTACTTGCCGCCCTTGACGGTGATGTGGCTTGCGCCGCACTCACGCATAGCAGAAAGCACCGCCAGCGGCATGGACAGCTTCAGCGCGCAGGAGAAGTCGACCATCAGGCAGGAGATGGCGCGGGTGGCGTTGCGGGTGAGCAGATAGGTGACCACCGTTGCGCCCAGACACCATGGCACCAGCTTGTCGGCCAGCACCAGCGCACGGTTCTCGGTGCTGGACTTGAGCTTTTCGGATTCCTCGATCATGGCCACGATCTTGTCGTAGCGGTTGGAACCGCCCTCGGCCTTGGCGATAAAGACGCACTCGCCCTCCTCCACAACGGTGCCGGCATAGAGGGTGGACCCCTCTGTCTTGCGCACCGGCATGGCTTCGCCGGTCAGGGCAGCCTGATTCACCATGGCTTCGCCTTCCAGCACGGTGCCGTCCAGCGGGATCATGTTGCCGCTGCGCACGACCACCTCATCGCCGGAGCGTACTTTGGTCAGAGGCACCAGCACTTCGGTGCCTTGGCTGCGCACCCACACCTTGTCCACGTTCAGGGCCATGCTGCGGGCCAGATCGTCCAGACTCTTCTTGCGGGTCCACTCTTCCAGCAGAGAGCCCAGATTCAGCAGGAACATGACAGAACCGGCGGTGCCAAAGTCGCCGCGCAGCAGCGAGACACCGATGGACAAAGCGTCCAGCACCTCCACTTCCAGCCTGCGGCTCAGCACGCAGCGCACACCCTTCCAGAGGAAGCGGATGGAGCGGAAGGCGGTGTAGGCAGCGTCAAGGGGCGCGGGCAGGAACAGCTTGCGCAGGCAGCGGCCTGCCACCAGATCGAACATCTTATCCTGATATTCCCGGTTCAGCCTGCGGCTGTCGGCGGAGGTGACCAAAGCGTCATACTCGGCCACATCGAACTTGTAGCCTGCCAGAATGGCAATGGCGGCGGTGCGCTTGCCGGTATAGGTAATGACCACATCGCCGGTGCGCTCGTAAACGGCGGCATGGACAATGGCGTCATGGTGGTTCAGATATGCTTCCAGCACATCGGCACGGTGCAGGGTCATGCGGACTTTTTTCCACATGCACGCGCATCCGGCCTTTGCCTTCATGCAGAATGGTACATTTTCATATTGCGCAAATATCCTTTCTTATGCAGTTTTTGCGCCGCATCCGGTCTACAGGCTTGCCGCCTTATTCCCCCACTTTGTCACTTGCAGTGCGGCTCTATCGTTCACAAAAAAGAGCCGCCCAAAGGCGGCTCGAAAGCCACACAGGGGCTTTCCATACTTTCAGATACGCCCTGAGAACAAAGGCTCACTCAGCGGTCTCTTCGGTGGTCTCCTCGGCGGCATCCTCGATCACAGCAGCCTCGGCTTCAACAGCACGAGCCTCGTTGATGGCCTTTGCATCTGCCAGAATGTCACCGGCCTGCTCCTGCACCTTGCTGCTGACGGTCTCCATAGTGCAGTCCTTCATACGCAGAACGGCTGCGGTGGTCTGGGTATAGACCTTCTTAGCGTCCTTGCTGGACAGCAGCTTGAAACCGGCAGAACCAAACAGAGTACCGGCGGCGAACAGTGCGATCTTCTTGATATCCATAGTAACTTCCCTACCTTTTCTATTTCCTGTCAGAGGCCCTGCACCGCAGGACCTGTAAGATGAATATACCGGCCCAAAAGCCGGAGAACAGGGTGGACATTTCCCTTCTGTCGAGCCTATTGTAGCACAGAATTTTCCATTTTCAAGGTTTTCCTTGAATGTTAATACGTGTAAACTTTTTACGATGTGTAGTTAGAAAAAGCTATCTTTAACGCGTTTTTCAAGACAAACTACAGTTTGTAAATGGAAACTAACCGGCAGATGGGACGAGAAAGAATTTCCAGTTTGTAAAAAGTCCTGGTTTGGAAATGCGGTTTGCCGCTACGGCCCTTCTCTGTGAAAAAGCAACCCGGAAAAATCCGCAGACTTTTCCGGGTTGCTAAAATTAAAAATCGTTTTCCGCTGAAGATGCCCAGAGCGAAGCGGCGGACATTTTAAACCGTTTTGCTTTACAGGATGCGCACCCGGATGACGGCGGGGATGGCAGCCAGCTTTTCGGCCAGCTTCTTGTCCACAGCACCGGTAGCATCCAGCAGGGTGTAGGCCACGTCCTTCTTGCTCTTGTTCACCATGTTCTCGATGTTCAGACCGGCTTCGGTGGTCAGGGCGGTGATCTGGCTGATCATGCCCGGCTCGTTTTTGTGGATGATGCAGATGCGCTTGCCGCCGGCTCTGGGCTGGTTGACCTCCGGCATGTTCACCGAGTGGATGATGTTGCCGTTTTTCAGGTAGTCGCTCAGCTCATTGGCTGCCATCACAGCGCAGTTGGTCTCGCTTTCCGGGGTGGAAGCGCCCAGGTGCGGCGTGCACACGATGCCGGGCTTGCCCAGAATGGCCTCAGCCGGGAAGTCGGTCATGTAGCCGGACACCTTGCCGGTCTCCATGGCTTCCAGCAGCGCCTCGGTGTTGACCAGTTCGCCGCGGGCGTAGTTCAGGATCTTCACGCCGTCCTTGCACAGGGCAAGGGTCTGGGTATTGATGGTATCTTTCGTGGTGGGCAGGTAGGGCACATGGAGGGTGATGTAGTCGCACAGGGGCAGCATGTCGTTCAGGTTCACGCAATGGTGTACCTGACTGCTCAGGTTCCATGCGGCATCAATGGAGATGTAGGGGTCGTAGCCGTAGACCTCCATGCCCAGCTCAATGGCGCAGTTGGCAACGCGGGAACCGATAGCACCCAGGCCGATGACGCCGAGGGTCTTGCCCTTGATCTCGTTGCCCACAAACTGCTTTTTGCCCTTCTCCACGCTCTTTGCCATGGCGGGGTCGCCGGCAAGGCCCTGAGTCCACTGGGCGGCAGCAGCCACATTGCGGCTGCCTGACACGAGCGCACCGATGACCAGCTCGGCCACAGCGTTGGCGTTGGCACCGGGGGTGTTGAACACCACGATGCCCTGCTCACTGCAGCGGTCCAGCGGGATGTTGTTCACGCCGGCACCGGCGCGGGCGATGGCCAGAAGATTGTCGTTGAAGGCGGTATTCAGCATGTCGGCGCTGCGGACGAGGATGCCGTCCGGGGTATCGGTGTCCACAGCCACGTCAAACTGCTTGTTGTTCAGCTTTGCCAGACCCACCGGGCTGATGGCGTTCAAAGTTTTGATGGTGTACATATATAAAAACCTTTCTATGTGTTCTGTAATTGATGAGCGTGCTTGCCCTCTCAGGCCGCTTTGCGTCCAGACTCCCCCTTTTGTCACCTGCGGTGACATCTTCCCCGACCGGGGGAAGTCTTTCCTCAAAGGGAGAGCCCTTGGCATAAAGATGAAGTTTGCATGGACTGCCAAAGCCTCTCCCTTTGGGAGAGGTGGCATTGCGTTAGCAATGACGGAGAGGGCGAGGCCGTTAATATTTACGCGTTTTCCTTGCGGAACTTCTCCATGAAATCAACCAGGTCGTTCACACCCTGGGCGGGCATTGCGTTATAAATGGAAGCACGCATACCGCCTACCAGACGGTGGCCCTTCAGGTTCACGAAGCCTGCTTCTGCAGCTTCGGCGCAGAACTTCTTGTCCAGATCTGCATTGGGGCTGGTGAAGGTGACATTCATGGTGCTGCGGTAGCGGTGCTCCACAGGATTCGTGAAGAAGCCCTGACCGTCCAGATAGTCGTACAGCACTTTGGCCTTGGCTTCGTTGATCTTCTGCATGTTGGCAAGACCGCCGATGTCGTTTTCCAGATACTTGAGCACCAGACCGGTCATATAGATGCACCAGCAGGGGGGCGTGTTGTACATGCTGTCCTTGCCCAGCAGGGTGGTGTAGTTCATCATGGTGGGCACATTGTCGGCAGCATGGCCCAGCAGGTCGTCCCGGACGATGGCAATTGCCATGCCGGCGGGAGCTACATTCTTCTGCACGCCGAAGTAGATGCAGCCGTACTTGGTCACATCCACGGGCTTGGAGAGGATCATGGAGCTCATGTCGGCTACCAGAGGCACACCCTCCACCTGCGGCACCTCGACAAACTGAGTGCCGAAGATGGTGTTGTTCTGGCAGATGTGGATGTAGCTGGCATCCTTATCATAGTTGATGGCGTTCACATCCGGGATGTAGGTGAAGTTCTTGTCCTTGCTGGAAGCAACGATGTTCACCTCGCCGAACTTGGCGGCTTCCTTGGCGGCAAGGTTCGAGAAATTGCCGGTGACAAGGTAATCTGCTTTGCCGGTGGTCATGAAATTCAGCGGGACCATGGCAAACTGCTGAGTGGCACCGCCCTGAAAGAAACCGACCTTGTAGTTGTCGGGGAATGTTCATTACCCGGCGCAGGGTGGCCTCGGTGTCCTTGATGATGGCATCGAACCACTTGCTGCGGTGGCTCATCTCCATCACGCTCTGACCGCTGTTGCCATACTCGAGCAGCTCTGCCTGTGCCTGCTTGAGCACCTTCTCGGGCAGCATGCTGGGGCCTGCGCTGAAGTTGTAAACTCGTGCCATAATGAACTCTCCCTTTCCTGCATCGCACAGCACCGCGGTTTTCTGCGGTGCGTTCTGTTGATTGCTGTAGCCGTAGTATACCGGTTTTGCAGGGATGAAAACAAGAGCATCTTTGCACAAAGATACGGCGCAAAAGCCCCTGTGCGGGCACAAAGCACACAAATGTCCTTAATAGAAAAACAAAAAACAAAGACAAATGTAAAATATAGCTGAAAAAGCCTGATTTCATCGGCGTTTCCGGCTCTTGCACTTTTACGGGAAAACAGGTATAATGAAGAAACAAAGACAAATGTAAAAGGAAAAAAGATGCCAAAAGGAGGGAGAACAGCAGGATGTACGGCATCCCGGACAGTGTAAAGCCGCTTTCGGCGGCAGAGGAGCAGGTGATGCTGGCGGTGTGGGCCTGCCGTGCGCCCGTCACCCGGCGGGACATCGACGCAAAGCTGCGCGCAAAGGGCTGGGCCCCGGCGACCGTGCTCAACTTTCTTTACCGGCTGGAAGAAAAGGGTTGGGTGAAAAGCGGCAAGGATGGCAACCGAAATACCTATATGCCTGCTGTGACCCGGCGCGCATACAGTGTGTGGAGTATGCGGGAACGGCTGGACACCGTCTTTGGCGGCGACCTCGCCGAGGCCGTGCGGGCGCTGGTCAGCGAAAGCGGCTGCTGCCAGAGCGAGCTGGAACAGGCCATGAAGGTGCTGGAGGAAAAGCATCTAGAAGCGGAAGAATATGATCTGTATGACCCTTATGGGTAAAAAGGAGAGCAGAAGATGGATTGCAAACTGCGTGCCAAAAACTGCGGCGGCTGCCCCCTGCTGGGGCTGGACTATGCCGCACAGCTGAAACAGAAGGAAGAAAAAGTGCGGGCTCTTTTGGGCAAATACGGCCCGGTGCACCCCATCCGGGGCATGGAGCAGCCTTACCACTACCGCAATAAGGTGATCTCCACCTTTGCCCCCGGCTGGGGCGGAAAGCTGACCTCCGGCATCTACGCGGCAAACAGCCACAAGGTGCTGCCGGTGGAAAGCTGCCTTTTGCAGGACGAAGTGCTGGACAAGACCATGCAGGCAGTGCGTGCTGCCGCCAACGCCTGCCGCTACCAGCCCTACGACGAGGACAAGGGCACCGGACTTGTGCGCCACTGCCTGCTGCGGCGGGGCGTAGCCACCGGGCAGGTGATGGTGGTGCTGGTGACGGCGCAGCCGGTGCTGCCGGGCGCAAAGAACTTTGTAAAGGCGCTGCTGGCGGAAACTGCGCAGCGCGGCGTGACTGTGACCACCGTGGTGCAGAACGTGAACAGCCGCAAGACCAGCGTGGTGCTTGGCGAAGCGGAAAAGGTGCTGTACGGCAAGGGGTTCATTCTGGACACCCTCTGCGGCAAGACCTATGCCATCAGCCCGCGCAGCTTTTATCAGGTGAACCCGGCGCAGACCGCCGTGCTGTACGGCCTTGCGGTGGAGGCCGCGAAGTTGACCGGCAAAGAGGTGGTGCTGGATGCCTACTGCGGCATTGGCACCATCGGCCTGACCGCCGCCGACCATGCAAAGCAGGTGGTGGGCGTGGAACTGAACCGGGACGCCGTGCAGGACGCCATTGGCAACGCAAGGCACAACGGCGTAAAGAACGCCCGCTTCTTTGCCGCCGACGCCACCCGCTGGATCCGCGAAGCGGCCGCAGCAGGGGAGAAGGCAGACGTGATCTTTATGGACCCCCCGCGCGAGGGCTCCACCCCGGAATTTCTTGCCAGCGTGGCCCGCATGGCACCGAAGCGGGTGGTCTATGTCAGCTGCAACCCCGTCACGCTGGCCCGGGATCTGGAGCTGCTGACCCGGAAGGGATACAAAGTGGAGAGCAGCACGCCGGTGGATATGTTTCCCCACAGTGAGCATATCGAAACGGTATGTTTATTGTCCAAACTAAATGTCAAGCATCATATCGAGGTGGAAATCACGATGGATGAGTTGGATTTGACGGCGGCGGAGAGTAAAGCCACTTACGATGAAATCAAGGCTTATGTACTTGAAAAATTCGGCTTTAAAGTCAGTCAGCTTTATATCGCCCAAATAAAACGGAAATGTGGCATTATCGAGAGAAAGAACTATAACCAGTCAAAAAAAAAAGAAGATGCCAAAGTGCCGAAGTGCCCGCCAGAGAAAGAAGCAGCGATTATGGATGCACTCAAGCATTTCCAGATGATTCCATAGAAAAACAGAATAGAGATGCCAGTTTCAGATTTAAAAGGTGTTGCTTTCGGGCAGCACCTTTTGCTTTAAGCGTTTAGAATTTTTAGGAGGGAGGGTGTAATTCATGCCAGACCTTGCCATGCTGGACTACTTCTACGGCGATGAAGCGGAACAGTTCACTTTTTACCGGATACCCAAAGTGCTGTTCACTGACCCCAGCTACCGGCGCATATCTTCCGACGCTAAAATCCTCTATGGTCTTATGCTCGACCGCATGGGGCTGTCAGTTCGGAATGGCTGGCTGGACGAATACAACCGGGTATTCATTTTCTTTACTCTGGAGGATGCTTTGGAATATTTGTGCTGCGGGCATACCAAAGCCGTTTCCCTTTTTGGGGAACTGGATAAGGCGGGCTTGATCGAGCGCAAAAAGCAAGGCCAGGGAAAGCCGACAAAAATCTATGTTAAGAACTTTGTTCGGAATGCGGAAGTCTTGACTTCCGAAAAACGGAAGTCTAAAGTTCCGCAATCTGGAAGTCAAGACTTCCAAAAAACGGCCTCTAATAATACTGAGATAAAAGATACTGAATTGAGTGATACTGAACCATCTATCTATCCGGACAGGGGGCTGCCGGAAGATAGACCGCCTGCGGCAGATGCGATGGATACGATGCGTGTCTATCGTCAGATTATCATGGAGAATATTGAGTACGACATCACTCGCAGGCAGCTCGGCTATGATGCTGACATTCTGGACGAGATTGTTGACATCATGGTGGACACGGTTTGCAGCACAAAGCCCATGATCCGCATAGGCGGCCAGGACTTCCCCTTAGAGGTTGTAAAGAGCCGCCTGCTAAAACTCAATTCGGAGCATATCGGGTATGTGGTGGACAGCTTGAAAGAGAACACCACGAAAGTCCGAAACATACGGGCGTATCTGCTTACCGCCTTGTATAATGCCCCTACCACTATCAGCAGTTACTACACAGCTTTGGTCAACCATGACCTTTACGGCGGTGGGTAACTGCTTTTTTCATAATCGCCTATGGGCGGCTGCGCCAGTTTCTGACCAGCCCCCCTTAACTGCAAAAATGCAAATGAGCAGCACTGTGTCAAGAACGCACGGTGTGCGTTCATTTTCATTCTTGACACGGGGTTGCTCGTTTTTACCCGGCACAGCCGGAGAAAGGAGCTTCCCCATGAAAAAGCCATTTGCCTACATTACAGCCGTCTGGAAAGGCGGCGAGTTTACTGTCATTGATCAGGCGGCGGTGTACTGCCGCAAAGTCTATGAAGCCGGTTTTACCCCAATCTGTCCGGTTCTCTATCTTCCCCATTTCCTGCGTGATTCCATTCCTGCCGAACACAAGGACGGCATTGACATTGGGCGTGAACTTCTGCGCCGGAGCCATGTGCTGATTGTCTGCGGGGACGAAGTTGACGAGTCCGTAAAAAACGATATTGCTGTGGCGCAGCGGCTGGGCATTACCGCCACTACCCTGGATGGCATTCTGAAAATCCATGCTCAGGGAGAAAACGAGGTGGAGGGCTGATGCCTGATGACCTGTACCGGCTGACACTGTTTCTGTTGCACCGGCTGGTGGTTCCGCCTTTTAGACCATTTCCTTTTTCAGCATTCCTGCCAGAGAAAGGAGTGATGAGGTTTGCAGGAAGAAGTTGAAAACAAATCGGTGGCGATTAGCATCAAAGCCACCAAGCTGACCGCCAATGTGCTGAAAGCCGCACTCCTGAAAGCCCTTGAGGAAATGGAGAAAAAGCAAAAAAAATCCCAAGATCTACAAGGGCAAACAGAGTGTGAAACACCTTGTCCGGCAGGGGGCTGGGGTCAGCAACATCGAAATCACGGACGGCAACATCAAGTCTTTTTGAGAAAGTTGCCCGGAAATACGGCATTGACTTTGCTCTCAAAAAAGGATGCTTCCACACAGTCGCCCCGGTATCTGGTCTTTTTTCAAGAGTAAAGATGCCGACGCACTGACGGCGGCATTCCGGGAATATTCCGGTAAAGTCGTGAAAAGCCAGTCCAAGGAGAAGCCGTCCATCCGCAAGCAGCTTTCCAAACTTCAAGAAGTGGTCAAGGATATGGCAAAATCTCTCTCCCGGAACAAGAGCCAGGAGGTGGACAGATGAAAAATTGCCGAAAGTCAATACTTCCAAGCTGCTAAAAGCGGCTTTGCCGTATATCCTGGTCGGCCTGATGGCTACCAAGCTGGGGCAGGCGTACCGCATGGCATCCGGCGGCGATGTGCTGGATAGGATTTTGGGGCGTTCCTTAAAATCGGGGAAGCCTTTGCCAATCCCCTGCCCAGCCTGCATCCGTTTGACCTGCTGGTGGGAGATGCCTGCGGCGCTCTGCTGTGGTTTATCGTGTACCAGAAATCCAAGAATGCCCGGAAATACCGGCGTGGTGCGGAGTATGGTACTGCCCGATGGGGAAATGCAAAAGATATTGAGCCGTTCATCGACCCGGACTTTTCGCAGAATATCCTGCTGTCCGAAACGGAACGTCTGACGCTGGGAAAAATTGCAGACCCCGAAAAGAGAAACGTCAATCTGAATGTGTTGGTCATTGGTGGGAGTGGTTCGGGAAAGAGACCCGCTACCACATCAAGCCCAATCTTCTCCAGATGAACGCATCGTATGTCTGCTCCGATCCAAAGGGTACGGTTATCGAGGAAGTCGGGCGGGCACTGGTGCGTGGCGGGTACAAAATCAAGGTTTTAAATACCATTGATTTTTTCCTGCTCCATGCACTACAACCCCTTTGTTTATCTCCATAGCGAAACGGACATTCTCACCCTTGTCACGGTTATTATGACCAATACCCAGGGAGAAGCCAAAGGCGGGGACGGATTCTGGGGAAAAAGCGGAAGCCCTGCTGTATCAGGCACTGATCGCTTATATCTACTATGAAGCCCCAGCCGAGGAGCGCAACATGAATACCCTGCTGGATATGCTCAACGCCTGCGAGTGCCGGGAGGACGACGAGAACTTTAAATCAGCGGTTGACCTACTGTTTGAACAGTTGGAACAGCGCAATCCCGACCACTTTGCGGCAAGGCAGTATAAAAAATTTAAGATGGCGGCGGGCAAAACTTTAAAAAGCATACTTATTTCCTGCGGGGCCAGATTAGCCCCATTTGATATTGCTGC
>VOFJ01002710.1_pt1 | contig 39973 bp, 60 predicted proteins | sample 5384081 | NCBI WGS metagenome assembly VOFJ01 (sample SAMN12384729, study PRJNA508395) | human gut metagenome | isolation source: healthy gut I | host: Homo sapiens
TATACTTCATATCGATCGTGACATCATTCCCTTCACGCAGACCTCTGCCATGCTTCCGCAGACAAGCGGCATCATCGTGATCTGTGTCCGATATCCATATCCATAATGATCGGCACTTCGAAATCTTTTTAAAATGTCGGTCACTGCATGATAGTGATCGAGTCCCATCATCTCTTCCCCGATACAGCACGGACGTCCGATCAGGAAACCTTTCACATGCTGAAACCATCCCGCATTTTTCATCTGCCACATGGCGCGCCGGATTCCCATCACATTCAGATCGCAAAGATTCTAAGAACCAGATGATTCCGTCTTCTTTGTATTTCTCATTGAATTGGTTTACATAATCAAACTGTGTTCCCAGTAAATTTACGAGGCAGTCCACGCAGCCGCCCACAAGGCGTCCTTCCATTTTTAATGACACATCCGGGTTCTCATTTCCGATATAAAGTTCTGTCTCGCCCTCTTTCCAAACCATCTCCGACTGCATTGCCTGTGCTATCTCCTTTCCCCGGATAGATCACATGTCTGGATGGCTCTGTCACATTGTAAGGAACATAAGGATTTCCCTCATCTTTCAGATCGTCTTTTTCCCATGAAGGATAACTGTGCAATTTCTTTGTTTTACCTGTCAGAACATCCATTGTATCTGAAAGGCTCTCATGCCACGGCTCCATGCCAAAAGTTCCTGCGCACCCATTCATACACTCTTTGCCGTATCACAGATCGTGCTGAGTAAAAACGTAAAATTCGTATTATCCGAATAACCCATATACCATTTCGGCTCTGCAGACTTGATTTTCTCAAAATCGACAAAATTCATCGTCTCGCATCATCATTTCCCCGCCGCCGCAGGAAATGAGAATGTCGTTATCCACACTGCAATAGTAATCCGTCAGCTCTTTTCCACAAGCCTGTGAGTATTACTGATGCCGATTCCTTCTGCCACATAGCAGTTCGTTTCGGACCTAAGTCAAGCCCATAACCCATTTTCTGAAATTTTTTTTCTGCGCATTCAAAAACGCTGTATAATATGGTTCTGTCGCACAGCCAAACGACGGCGCCACAAAACCGATCGTCCCCTTTTTCCGGTAAAAATTTTGGATATCTCATAAAATTGTCTCCTGTCATTTCATTTTGATCACAATATTCTTTCCTGCAAAGTACGCTTATTATAGCAAATTTTTTTTCAGGTAAATGGGGACTTAACACGATTGCCCGCATGAAAGCAATTTCATGCGGGCAATGGTCAGCGAAATTTATTTTCTTCAAACTTCCTATAAAATTCGGAAGTCAGAATACGTTAAAGAATTTGTTTGTATTATTTGATAAATCCGACCTGTTTGCAGATTTCCTCTGTTAAAAAGCATCTTTTCTCTTATTAAATTCTACTTTCTCTTTGCTCAAACCAGTTATTTCCCTCTGCGTCGATAGATACGATCAGTGGTCGAACTCTTTGACACGGCAGTTCCAGAGTGTCTCTGGCATTCCAAGGTCTCTCCACTCAGCACGTACAATCTCTTCTACCTCTGTTGCAGCCACAACAGCGTTTCCGGCTTGGAATACACAGTGGATCGCTTTGAACTCTTTACATGCGCGCTCGGTATTCTCTTTCATACCACCTTTTCCGATGATCACACGTACACCAGTTTCTTTTACGAATTCGTATTCAAATTTTTCCATACGCATGGAAGTTGTAGGACCTACGGAAACCATCTCAAATTTGTCATTCTCTAATGGACGGATAATTGGGTCCTGCATGGAAAATCGCATTATTTCTTACATCTACCGGAATTTCTCTTCCTTCTTCTACGACACGGCGGTGTGCTACATCACGGCATGTTGTCATGCTTCCGTTTAAATAAATGATATCGCCGATTTTGATTCCTTCTAAATCCTCTGCTGAAACTGGTGTTGTTAAAATTGTTTTTCCATTGATTCTCTCTACCATTATAATTCTACCCCCGTATGTGTTGTGATTGTATAATTAAGATCTTTATCAGAAAAATAATGTGTCCTCTTCTGTGGCTCCAGCATCCGACATTTACTGCTACACCGATTGTAGACGGATGACGGGCTGTATTCTCGATATTAACACCCATTACAGAATATTTTCCGCCCATTCCCTGCGGTCCAAGGCCAATCTTGTTGATTCCATCCTAAAGCAATGTCTCCATCTTGGCTGCACGCTCGTTCTCATTGTGGGAACCGATTGGTCTCATTAATGCTTTCTTGGAAAGTAATGCTGCTGTCTCAACAGATGTTGCAACTCCCACACCGACTAACAGTGGTGGACATGCGTTGATTCCATAAGATGTCATAACGTCCATAACGAATTTGGTAACACCCTCGTAACCTTCACCTGGCATTAATACCATTGCTTTTCCCGGAAGGGTACATCCGCCGCCTGCCATATATGCGTAGATCTCACATTTATCGCTGTTAGGAACAATATCCCACCATACAGTCGGGGTTCCTTTACCAACATTCTTGCCTGTGTTGTACCTCATCGAAAGTCTCTACACTGTTGTGACGTAATGGCGCTTTAAATGTTGCTTTTTACAACAGCTTCTTTCAATAATCCCTCTAACTCATCGATAAGTGGGAACTTTGTTCCGCATTTTACCCAGAACTGAAAAACACCAGTATCCTGGCAGCTTGGACGGTTTAATTCAACCGCAAGACGCTGGTTCTCGAACATGGTATCATAAATTGTTTTGGATAATGGACTGTCCTCTTTGTCTCTTAACTCTGTGAGCTTTGCAATGACATCATCTGGTAATTTTTTTTTTGCTATATGAGCGATGAAATTTGCCATATAGTTGGTAAGCTGTTCTACCTGTTTTTCGTTTGACATAATTCGTTCCTCCTGAAAAAATATTATGGATTCTTTTTTATAAGTTTTTCGGGTGCACTGTGTCATTCACACAATACAGCCATTTTTTATCATCAATATCCGCTTATGGAAAAAACGGATATAAGATTGGCAGTAAGATCATGCTGACGACAGTTGCCACAAGGATCAGCGGCACACCTGCTTTTGCGTAATCTTTGAAAGTATATCCTCCGGCTGTCACAACCATGGTGTTTGCCGGCATACCGATCGGTGTTGCATATGCACAGGAACCTCCGATGACACATGCCATAAGCACTGCTCTTGGATCTGCTCCCATCCCCTGTGCAATGGAAACACAGATTGGAGCCATCAGTGCGGTGGTAGCGGTGTTTGACATAAAGTTTGTCAGTACACAGCAGAGCATAAACACTACAAACGTAAGTATATATGGGGATGGGTTCTCACCGAGAACTCCGATCACTGCTTTTGCGATATCCTCTCCTGCTCCGGTTGTCTGCAATGCAGATGCATGAGAAAGCGTTCCTCCGAAAAGGAAAATTGTTTTCAGATCAATGGATTTCAGCGCATTTTTCTCACTGATCACTCCGGTTAAGATCAATGCCAATGCCCCGATACATCCAGTAATACAAAGCTTGATACCAATCTTGATCTTCAAAGATCATTCCAAGTAATGTCAGGATCAGAATGATGAGTGACAATGCCTGTTTCCACTTTGGAACATTTGAAAAATCTTTCTGTTCATCATAGCTGCTGTCTGTTCCGCCTGTTTTGTTCGGCAGTAATTTATATCCGAAAAAATGCAAAGTAAATAATCCCACAGACTAAAATCGGAAGTCCGACTTTTGCATATTCAAAAATCCAAATCCCATGTCCATCTCTTCCATAACGGACTGTGCGATAAGATTGCCCGGCGCACCAATCAGGGAAAGGTTACCGCCCATCGCTGCCGCAAATACAAGCGGCATTAAAAGCCTTGATCTTGAATATCCTGACTTTGCTGCAATTCCGATAACTACCGGAATTAAAACTGCTCTGTTCCTGTGTTGGAAAGCACACCGCTCATCAATCCTACAATAATCATGATCGCAATGATAAGCTGTCTCTCTGTCTTGGCAAAATGTGTAACCACTCCGCCAATCTTATTTTGCCATACCTGTTTCAAACAATGCTCCCCCGACAATAAACATTGCCACGAACAAAATGACATTGCTGTCGATAAACCCTGCAAATGCTGTTTTCCAGTCTAACACCCCTGTTACGACAAGACCGACACAGATGATCATGGATGTTACCCCAAGTGGAATCTTTTCCCACACAAACATTACAATGGCAAACAATAAAAAATAATAACGTTATTGTTGCTGGACTCATATCATTCCTTCTCCCTTCATCTTTTTTGATATTTGATATGTGATAATGTAGCCATTTGTTGATTACACAATATAACAAAAAACCGAAGTCGTCAACTGTTTTTGACAACTTCGGCATTTTCTATAATTTTATATTTTCTTTTTTGTGCATTATTTGTCAATAACCTCGATTCCGGTTTTGCACGAAAAATATTTTTTTCACATCACTGATAGTAAGTCAGCATATCGTCCCGGCTTCGCATAATATGTGCGTACATTTCTTTTTTTGGCGCGCCTCACCATCTCCCTTTGCTGCAATTGCGTCCATGATCCTGCCATGTTCCTCGATGGAAATCTTTGCATACTCTTGTTCCGTCACCATATTTCCCATGGACAATCCATTCCATAATTCAGAGATCATATTTTTCATCTTTTTATTTCCGGCTGCTGCCCAGATTTCACTGTGAAAATCCCGGTTCTGGCTCGCATACTGACTGTAATCGCCTTTTCCCAAAGCAGCTTTGGATTCCTCATAAGAATCCCTGATACCGCTGATATCCACACCTTCTTCTCGCAAGCCCGGCACATGCACTCTCAAAATCGCCCGCAGCTGATAATGTTCCCTGATATAAGTGTCTGTAATCCCTAAAACAATTGCGCCCCTTGTTCTGCCCGCAGCTTAATCAGTCCATCTCTCGCAAGAATCTGAAATGCTTCTCTTACAGGTGTAATCGAGACATTCAGCTGAGTTGCCACACTGTCTAAAGAAAGGATTTCTCCCTCTTTCATCTTTCCTTGACAAAATTGCTTTTTCCGGCTCCGATGCTACCTTTTCCTTAGCAGATGGTATTTTTTTATCGGTTTCAAACCATTCATTTCTCAAAACCTCTTTCTTTTTTTCACATTTTCTGTCAGTAATCTATAATATTCCTCCAGTGCGACTTCCATCACGACGGTATCTTTTCTGCAATATGCACTATGAACAGTTTCAAGTTTATTCCGTCTGAGCTGTTTCTGCTCCGGATCTTTTCCCATTTCTGTCTCTTCCGATGCAAAACGGATATAACAGTCTGCCGATGTCTCTAAAAGCCTGCGGAAAAGTCCGTTTGTGATCGTTCCATAGACAAATTCATGGAACTTCTCTTCTGCATCTTCGCCCTCTGCTGAGTACACCCATTCAAAGGACATCTCTGCAAGGTCTTTTTAATGCTTTTTCTTTTCCACATTTCCGACCATATCAAATATTTCTTCAATATTTCTTCTCGAGAAATCTGCCACCACAACATGGCGGGTTGCAAGTCGCCTTACAAGTCCCTGCTCCTCTAAAATCTGTAGTGCCTCACGGATACCGGCATTCTCGAATAGCCAAGTTTCTCTGACAATTCCTCCTGACGAAGCGGCTGTCCTGCCTCCATTCTTCCTGATAAAATCTCATTTTTGTATTGCTTCTGCGATATAATCGCAGGTACGTTTGTTTTTCATTTCTTTTTCTCCTTTTAGTACGTTTCATTTGTACACTGCTCATAGCTTTATATATAATGTATCCAATTTCCCTTATTTGTAAATAAAAACCTTTTTGAAAAACAAAAAGGAAGCTGATTTTTTCTATAAAAATCAACTTCCCTGCTTTTCTTTTATTTTTTCTATCCCTTAATAAAACGGAAACATCAACGGCATTAAAAAATCGTCATAATCGCAAGAATCACTGCCAGAGGTGTACCGCATTTCAGATAATCTTTCAGCGTATATCCGCCCGGTTCAATGATCATGATCTGGCACGGTGCTGCCATCGGCGTCATGATAGAAATACAGCTTGCGGTAAGCACACCCACAACGGCTGCTCCGGATCAATCCCAATTTTCATACAGGCCGATACAACAAGTGGAATGAAAATCGTAAGTGTTGCCAGATTCGACATGATCTGGGTAAGTAAAAATGGAATCAGGAAAAATACCGCCATAATCAGATACGGATTCGTTGTATTTCCGATCAGACTGATCATCCAGTCCGCCACGACATCCCCCTGCACCTGTAATTTTGATCGCCTCTGATAAGGTCAACACCCCTGCAAATAAAAAGATTGTCGGCTGATGAATGGAACCAATGCCTCTTTTTCGTTTAAAATTCCACTTAATACTAGCAAAAAAACAGCGCCAATGCATGCAACAATATACATCGGGATTCCGATTACACTTTCAAAAAGCATTGCGAGAATTGTAACCACAATGATGATAATTGCAATCTTTTCCTTTATCGGACTTAATTTTGCAGACTTTCTTCCTGTATGCCCGCCATCTACAAATGTGTTGTTATCAATATCTGGCATTAACTTATATCCAACAAACGTCATATATAAAATTGACACCACAAGCAATGGGATTCTTGCAATTGTAAAATCCCCAGATATAAAAGCTCATTTGGTGCTCCTGCCTTTGCCATAATATCAATCCATGTGATATTGCTCGCCCCCTGTCCCAAAAAAAAGGTCATCGAAGTCGCAATATTGGCACAGGCCATCGCAGGATACAACAGTTTGCTTCTGCTTGTGCCAATCTCATTTGCGATTCCAACCAGAAGTGAGATCATGATCGCAGCCGTCGCTGTCGCGCTCGTGATACTTGCAAGCAGCGATGAGGCAATACATGCCAGAAAAAATCAGCATTTTCGGATTATCCTTGTAGCGGACAACCAGCTGCTCCGCCTTATCGATCAGACTTGTTTTCGTAAGTCCTGCTCCAATGACAAACATTGCCACAAACATGACCACATTTGTGTTGATAAATCCACTGAATGCCTTCCGCAGGTTCCATCACTCCTGTCATGATGAGCGATAGCATAATTCCGGCTGAAATCACGGAAAACGGAATTTTTTCCTGTGATAAAAGCAACGATCGTAAGCACTAAAATAAGTAACGTAATTTCTAACGGTGTCATCTGTTCCTCCAACTTTTCTTGAGTATGATAATTTTTTTTAACAAGTATAACTATCATATGTCAGAAGTGCCAGAAAGTACAGTTCCTTATTTTCACATAATATGTCCTTCAACTACATATTATTATTTCCAGTATATCTGCTACCGGATTGCTTCACAGATAATCTCATACAGCTTTTTCCATCTCCGTTTTTAATACGGTATCTTTCATATAAATCAGGTCAATTTCAATCTGAATCGGTGCATCTCCGATTGATAAAGGTACAATTTCTTTTGAAAACGGGTTATTAAAAATCATATGATCCAACGTGATCATAATTGCTTCATGGTACGCCACACAGGACAATCCCGTTCTTGTCCCACTGATCTGATATACAACATTAGGTTTTAAATGGTAATGTCCATAAATTTCATCTGCGTCTTTGCCGAAACGGTGACCCCGGTAAAAGCATGACATTTTCCTCTTTTTTCACACGCTTTAAGGTCAACCCACGGATACTGAAATCCTTCCTTCGCCACCGCCAGCGTTGCCAGATGATGATTTTTTACCGACTGCCATGACAAACTCACACATTTTAACCGGGCGGTATTCCAGATCAGCATCCTTCTGGTCAATTGTTGCCAGCACCACATCCACCTGCTGTTTTTTTCAACAGCTCCATCAGCTCTCCTGTTGAATACTCCTGTAAAATAATTTTACTGCCGGAAAACTCTCCTGAAACTTTGGAATGATATCTTTTAAAAACAAGATCCGAAAAAAGAAGGCTGCACACCGATACGTATCATGCCGTGGCTCATACTGGAAAACCGCTCCATCTGAATTGTGATCTCTTTCTGGATTGTTTCGATCTCCTTACATCTGCCCCACATAATACTCGCCTGCCGCCGTCAGCACAAAACGTTTCCCGATCCTGTGAAATAACTGCACATTCAGTTCTTCCTCCCTCGCCTGGACAAACTTACTCAACGCAGAAGGTGTAATATAAAGATTATTCGCTGCTTTCGTAATCCCTCCACATTTTGCAACTTCCAAAATATACTGCACATTCTTATCCATCCAGATATCCTCCCTCTTTTTCAGGTTTCTAAAACTTCTCCCGGTAACAATTCGTTGATGCAATGAATGAAATAGAAAAAAAAAACCTACCACAGTTTCATATGGTAGATTCTTTTTTCATTACACTACGAAGTCGTACATTTTATGTACTCTGCAAAAGGGTTGTATGAATATGTTTCTAGGAGAAGAATCACATATACAATTGGGTAATCTCAAAAAGCGTATGCCATGGCACTGGCATCTCTTTCTCTGTTATACTAACGTATAATTCGCGAGAAGTAAAGTTTATATTTTTCAACATTTATGTCATATAACTACATATTTCAAAAAAATGTTTTTTTTCATTATAAAAAAGAACTGCAGACATCTGTCCACAGTCCTCTTTCCGTCATCACATTTATTTAGCTGTTTGGATATTTATTGATCATACGCTCGATCAATTCTACTGACTCTTCAATACCGTAGCTTGCACTGTTGATGCATAAATCATAGTTAACGGCATCTCCCCACTTCTTACCAGTATAATCAAAATAATATTTTGCATGCCTTGCATCTAATTTTACCAGAAGGTGCGCTGCCTGCTTATAATTTAAATTGTGCAGTACCATCATACGATGTACCCGCTGCTCAAAAGAAGCTGTTATGAAAATACTGATATGTGGGATTCTGTGATTTGTGAGTACTACATCCGCACATCTTCCCATAACAATAAAGTCTTCCTTCTTTGCCATCTCGCAGATCAAGTCACTCTGATTAAAGAAAATAGCATCCTGCACCGGAAGTCCATGGTATTTTCTGAAATTCTTGAAAAACTTTCCAATACCTGTTTTTTTTTGCAATCTTTCCTTTGAGTTCTTCTACATAATTGCTATGATCTTCAATATCTTCTTTCTCTGCATCCATTTTTTCAAAACCTGATCAAAAAATTTCTGCATCATAGTAATTGATCTGCAACTTGTCTGCCAGCGCAAAACCGATATCGGTTCCGGCGCTTCCATGTGTACGTCCAATACAGATGATCAAATGATCATCCGGTGAAACACTTCTGTCTTAAATTGGAAGTATTCAAAGCCGCAAGATTTTCATTGATAATATCAACGCTTCCAAAACTGTCCGGAATCGCTGCTATTTTTTTCAAAATCTCATTGTACTGTGTCATCATTCTGTGATGATCTTCTTTATTCTTAATAGTTCTCGCCATATTGCCGATCAATGCAATATCGCTTCGGATCTCATGCCCCTGTGGTCTTGTGATCAGAAGTCTGGTGATCTCTTCAACGCAGGTTGCCTCATCTCCGGTAAAAGTTCTACCAAGAGAAGAACCTACACACTCATATACCTCTTTATCTAACTGATAGATCTGCTTTGCGATCTCGTAACAATTCTCTCTATTTTTTTTCCATGACTCATCATACCTTTCTATCACTGCAATTTTATAAGAAGAATACCAGCATATCAATAAAGAATACAGGTACTAAAATACACAGTGACCAGCCCATATATCCGAAGAAGGACGGCATACGGATACCGTTTTCATCAGCAATCGACTTGACCATGAAGTTCGGTGCATTTCCGATATAGGTGTTCGCACCCATGAATACCGCACCACAGGAAATTGCCGTAAGGATCTTTACAGAGATGGTACCAACTGTAGTAACAATACCTGATGTGAATCCAAGTGTTCCTGCTGTTGTGAGAAATACCAGATAGGTTGGTGTATTATCCAAAAAGCTGGAAAGGAATCCGGTTGCCCAGAACATCTGGTATGGCTCGGTAATTCCAAGGTTAGGTATCCCATTGTTTTAAAAGTAATGCAAGCGCCGGCTGCATTGTGATAAAAAATGCCGATAAATAATATTGCAACTTCCTGGATCGCACCCCACGTAAAGTGGTTCTGGGTACGTATCTTCTCGTTTGTTGTCTTGAATGACAGCAGTGCAGCTAAAAAGAATAATTGCAATTTCAATCATTGCCGGGAATGTCAATTTCACAGATTTATAAATTGTAATTCCAAGTACGTTTCCGGCTGCATCCTGGAACATTGGCAGACTTGGAAGCGTACCGCTTAAAAATAACAGCCACAACGATCGCTACAAGGAAAACTATATTATGTAAACCTTCTACTTTGATATCTACACCCGGTTTGCTGATATCCGGACGTAAACCATTCGCAATATCCTTGCGATACTGTTTCTTATCAATTAAATAGAAAATGATCAATAATAAAATCATATTGAAAATTAAAATCGGGAACAAGTGTAAGCTCCAGAAGAATGGAACACCACGCATAAATCCCATTAAAAGTGGTGGTGGATCGCCGATAGGTGTCAGACATCCACCCATATTGGAGATCATGAAAATAAAAAATATCATGATCTGTGCTTTGTTTTTCTCCATGAATTCATCTTGATCATCGGGCGGACAATTAGCAGCATACTTGCACCGGTTGTACCGATACAGCTCGATAATAAAGTTCCGAATGCTAAAAATAAAGCATTCACAGCAGGAGAACCTGCAAGGTTACCCTCCAGCGTAATATTTCCGGATACACAGAACAGACCGAATAATAAAACGATAAAGGTCAGATAATCATTCACGATACACTCTAACACTGTTTCGGTCGTCTCTCCTGCGCCGTTTAACACGATAGACGGGATAATAAAAAGCAATGACCACACGATCACTGCCAAAGCCTGATGTTTTTCCCACCACTCAGGCTTTACCAATGGCATTACCGCAATGCAGAGCAATAAACCTGCAAACGGAATGCAAAGTAATAAACTGTTCATGTTTTGCACCTCTTCTTTTTTTACATATTCAAATTCAAACCCATGTCAATATTATCAGATTTTCCAAAATTTTCAACTTTTTTCTAACTAAAATCCGGTCAAGAACTACATATAAGTAAAACTGTATTTTTTTTCTGCTACAAAATGACGGTCGTGTGATATCAATATCTGATGGTTTCCATGCAAAAAGTGGACACTTGTTGGTTCTATTTTAAAAATTGCACAAAAAGATCGTTACAAAGCTCCTCTGCAACGATCTTTTCAGCAATTTTACCATAAATCTGCCAACTCATAAATCAGCTTTTCTGTTTTCTCCCATCCAAGACAAGGATCTGTGATGGATTTTCCATAACAGTGTTCGCTGACTTTCTGGGCACCGTCCTCAATATAACTCTCGATCATAAGTCCTTTTACCAGATTATGAATCTCTTTTGACACTTTACAGCTATGTAATACATCTTTGCTGATACGGATCTGTTCCATAAACTGTTTTCCTGAATTGGAATGATTGGTATCCATTACAATGACCGCCGGATTTGCGAGAGTTGTCTGTTGTGATGCATTGACATCCTCATAATGTTCTAATAAATTCTGTAGATCTTCATAATGATAATTTGGAATATTGCGTCCAAACTTGTCCACATATCCGCGTAAAATAGCGTGTGCATATGGATTTCCGGTTGTTGTCACTTCCCAGCCCCGGTATAAAAACGTATGTCCGTGCTGTGCAGCGATCATGGAATTCATCATAACAGAAATATCCCCGCCTGTCGGATTCTTCATTCCGACCGGAATCCCAACTCCACTTGCAGTCAGACGATGCTGCTGGTCTTCTACGGAACGTGCACCTACTGCCACATAAGACAACAGATCAGACAAATATCTGTGATTCTCCGGGTAGAGCATTTCATCTGCACAGGTAAATCCGGTTTCTTTTTACCGCTCTCGTATGCAGTTCCCGGATTGCAATGATCCCTTTTAACATATCCTCTTTTTTCTCCGGATCCGGCTGATGCAAAGCATTCCTTTATATCCAACGCCGATCGTTCTCGGCTTATTGGTATAAATACGGGGAATTATGAAAATTTTATCTTTCACTTTTTCCTGAACCGTTCTCAATCTGGATATATAGTCAATAACAGCATCTTCATTATCTGCGGAGCAGGGACCGATCACTAAAATCAGCCTGTCATCTTTTCCCTCAAAAATATTGCGTATCTCTTCATCTCTCTGGGCTTTCAGCTGCCACAACTTCTGTACTTACCGGAAACTGCTCTTTCAACTCCTGTGGTGTTGGCAGTTTCCGTAAAAATTCCATCTCCATTTCCATTGGTACATCCTCCATGTGTAACTCCCAAGCCTGCATAAAAACTTCTCTTTGCCAGTATCTATCGTCATACACTCTGTGCTATCTACATCTTATGCAGTTTTGTTTTCGTACTTCAACGCATTGAAGTATTCTTTTTTATCATAATAGTTTCACAGGAATCCGTCAAGTGCTAATTCTTGTTCATTACTGGTTTTCATTATTTTCTACTGAGTTTTTCAAATCCTCTGCCAGTAAATAAATATTTTCCAGCACTTTTTACAATTGGACATCTTCTCCACTGTAATGTCTGCCGTGCGGAGACCCTCGGTGGAAGAAGTCGCTACCTCCTCACCTGTTGCAGACAAATGCGTGATGTTATCTGAGATCACTCCTGTCGCATCCAGTATTTTTTGAATACTCTGTTCTGCAACATCGATATTTCCCATTAAAACTTCCACTGCATTACCAACATCATTAAATTTATCTCTGGTATCATCGATCAGTTGATTCTGCTTCTCTACAGATTCTGCCGCTGTCATGATGCTGTCATTCGCACGTTTTGTATCTTCATTCAATTTCTGGATGATCTCTGTAATATTTGCAGAAGCATCCTTCGTCTGCTCTGAAAGCTGACGGATTTCATCTGCCACGACTGCGAAACCTTTTCCGGCTTCACCGGCTCTTGCTGCTTCAATAGACGCATTCAGGGGCAAGCAGATTGGTCTGATTTGAAATGTTAATGATGGAATCGACAAATGTTTTTACTTCCTCCACTTTATCGGTCAGGCTTCTGATCACATCCACCGTCACCTGACTCGCATCTGCAACGTTCACGGCCTGTTCCTTCAATTCACTGACAACACCGGCACCTTCTTTCACATTGTCATTCGTCTTATGTGATGCCTCGATCATTTCTTTGATGCCCTGCTCTGCCTGATCGGTATTCCCCTGAATATCAGAACACATAACCGCCTGTTTCTGGATCGCTTCCGCTGTGCTTTCTGTGCTGTCTGCAATTTCCTGAATGGAACTGTGACTCACATTAATGGATTCCTGCAGACCGTCAAGCATATCCATTGCCTCCAAAATGCTTGGAAATATTCTCTGCAACGATGATCATCTTTTTATTACTATCCTTCTGGATATCCGATGCATTTTGAATTTCTGCAAGATTTTCTTTAAAGAAACACTCGAGCAGATGCTCTGCACCTATTGCAGGCATATGCGGTCAGCAATAATACAAACAGCCCAATCACATTATTCTGCAGATCTGATCCGTCACCCAGAAAGCATCTGACTAAATGAACTACAATGGAAACCAGCGCAATACCATTTGTCACCATCACAATTTTCTTGTCCAGATAAACCATTGCAACGATCAGCGCGGCAGACCATATGTCCATGTTCCAACGGTTGTGTTCAATTGGACAATCACGAAATAACCTATCATCATCGACAGTGTCATGATTACCGCACATGTGCGTGTTGTTCTTTACCAAGATATGCTACAACCGAGATAACGATAACTGCTCGCCGTGACTGCCTCCATCACAATCTTTGCCGCATGTCCGCCCTGACTGACGCCCAATGCTAACATAAGGGTAGCCGCTATGTATCCAAAAAACAACCACTATTGCAAGCAGTACTCTTTTTATTCGCTCTGGAATATTGTTCTTCATTCATATAACTTCCTCTTTTCTAGTTAAAGTGTGTTTTTTCGTGCTGTGTCCTATTATACTACAATGTATTTTGTTTATCTACATTTTTTGTATGTTTTGCATAATTTTGAAATAATTATACGTAAACAAATCAGTATTTTGACAATTAAATATTGTTTAGATCCAATTACAATTCCTGCTTTTTTTCACGCAAAAATAGCGGTAAACCATGAAGTTACTGGCTTAACCGCTATTTTAAACCGATGAGACATCGGGGATTCGAACCCCGGACAACTTGATTAAAAGTCAAGTGCTCTACCACCTGAGCTAATATCCCATAATAAATTAAAATGCCCAGTTCCGGAATCGAACCAGAGACACACGGATTTTCAGTCCTTTGCTCTACCAACTGAGCTAACTGGGCATAATGCTTAAGCATCGAGTTGCGGGAATAGGATTTGAACCTATGACCTCCGGGTTATGAGCCCGGCGAGCTTCCAGACTGCTCCATCCCGCGATAGTATTTAGTTACTCTATAAAGAGTAATGGGCAGAGGTGGATTCGAACCATCGAAGCAAGTTGCAGCAGATTTACAGTCTGTCCCCTTTGGCCACTCGGGAATCTGCCTGCCCATAATACGATTCAATATTAAATTGTATAAAGCCGATGATCGGACTCGAACCGATAACCTGCTGATTACAAATCAGCTGCTCTGCCAATTGAGCCACATCGGCATAACTAATAAAAAATTAGTTAAATGGGACCTACAGGGCTCGAACCTGTGACCCTCTGCTTGTAAAGGCAGATGCTCTCCCAGCTGAGCTAAGATCCCACGCGTTACTCGTAGTGAGCTGTTAAATGAAATTCATCTGATTTAATCGTCATACAATCATGAATAAAGACTCACTATAAACGACCCAGACGGGACTCGAACCCGTGACCTCCGCCGTGACAGGGCGGCGCTCTAACCAACTGAGCCACTAGGCCATATAAAGGTTTGTACCTTCAAAAATCTTCATACAAATCCGATTCGTTTCTCCGTTTCCGTTGCATTATTTTTGGTCAAGCCCTCGGTCTATTAGTATCAGTCAACTCCATGTATCACTGCACTTCCACCCCTGACCTATCTACCTCGTCGTCTTCAAGGGGTCTTACTCATTTCTGAGGGATATCTCATCTTGAGGGGGGCTTCACGCTTAGATGCCTTCAGCGTTTATCCCTGCCAGGCTTGGCTACCCTGCCATGGAGTTGGTCGACAACAGGTACACCAGCGGCCCGTCCATCCCGGTCCTCTCGTACTAAGGACAGCTCCTCTCAAATATCCTCCGCCCGCGCCGGATAGGGACCGAACTGTCTCACGACGTTCTGAACCCAGCTCGCGTACCGCTTTAATGGGCGAACAGCCCAACCCTTGGGACCTGCTACAGCCCCAGGATGCGATGAGCCGACATCGAGGTGCCAAACCACTCCGTCGATGTGAACTCTTGGGAGTGATAAGCCTGTTATCCCCAGGGTAGCTTTTTATCCGTTGAGCGATGGCAATCCCACTTTATGCCACCGGATCACTAAGTCCTAGTTTCCTACCTGCTCCACCCGTCGGTGTCGCAGTCAAGCTCCCTTCTGCCTTTGCACTCTTCAAATGGTTTCCGACCATTCTGAGGGAACCTTTGAGCGCCTCCGATACCCTTTCGGAGGCGACCGCCCCAGTCAAACTCCCCTGCCTGGCATTGTCCCATCACCGGATCACGGTGACTGGTTAGAAATCCAATACTGCAGGGGTGGTATCCCAACAGCGACTCCACTCAAACTGGCGTTCAAGTTTCTTAGTCTCCCACCTATCCTGTACGTGCAGTACCGAATCCCAGTACCAAACTGGAGTAAAGCTCCATGGGGTCTTTCCGTCCTGGCGCGGGTAACCAGCATCTTCACTGGTACTTCAATTTCACCGGATGTATTGTCGAGACAGTGCTCAAATCATTACGCCTTTCGTGCGGGTCGGAACTTACCCGACAAGGAATTTCGCTACCTTAGGACCGTTATAGTTACGGCCGCCGTTTACTGGGGCTTAAATTCAAAGCTTCGATTGCTCTGACCTCTCCTCTTAACCTTCCAGCACCGGGCAGGCGTCAGCCCATATACTTCACCTTTCGGTTTCGCATAGACCTGTGTTTTTGCTAAACAGTTGCTTGAGCCTATTCTCTGCGGCCCACTCCCGTGGGCACCCCTTCTCCCGAAGTTACGGGGTCATTTTGCCGAGTTCCTTAACAATACTTCTTCCGCCGGCCTTAGGATTCTCTCCTCATCCACCTGTGTCGGTTTACGGTACGGGCACATATAAAGCTATAGCGGCTTTTCTCGGCACAGGGCTCACATGCTTCGCTACTTTCATTTCGCTCCGCGTCACGCTTTCGGCTCATGCAGCGGATTTGCCGGCTGCACACCTCCTTCGCTTGCACCGGTATTTCCATTCCCGGCCCATGCTCTCCCCATGCGTCCCCACAGTTCTGTTTATATGCGGTACAGGAATCTAAACCTGTTGTCCATCGGCTACGTCTCTTGACCTCGCCTTAGGCCCCGACTTACCCAGAGCAGATCAGCTTTACTCTGGAAACCTTGGATATTCGGCCGAGAGGATTCCCACCTCTCTCTCGCTACTCATTCCGGCATTCTCCCTTCTAATCCCTCCACTGCTCCTTCCGGTACAGCTTCGTCGGTATTAAGAATGCTCCTCTACCAATCACTTACGTGATTCCGCAGCTTCGGTGTTGTGTTTCAGCCCCGGACATTTTCGGCGCAGGACCTCTCGACTAGTGAGCTGTTACGCACTCTTTGAATGTGTGGCTGCTTCTGAGCCAACATCCTAGTTGTCTTGGAGATCCCACATCCTTTTCCACTTAACACACACTTTGGGACCTTGGCTGGCGGTCTGGGCTCTTTCCCTTTTGACTGCCCAACTTATCTCGTGCAGTCTGACTCCCGTTCATCATCTACATGGCATTCGGAGTTTGATATTCTTTGGTAAGCTTTGACGCCCCCGCGGAAATTCAGTGCTCTACCTCCATAAGACTAAAACGAGGCTAGCCCTAAAGCTATTTCGAGGAGAACCAGCTATCTCCGGGTTCGATTGGAATTTCTCCCCCTACCCACACCTCATCGCCACCCTTTTCAACGGATGTGCGTTCGAGTCCTCCATTGCCTTTTACGGCAACTTCAACCTGGACATGGGTAGATCACCCGGTTTCGGGTCTGCGGATACTGACTATATGCGCCCTCTTCAGACTTGGTTTCCCTTCGGCTCCACACCTTAAGTGCTTAACCTTGCCGGCATCCGCAACTCGCCGGACCGTTCTACAAAAAGTACGCGGTTCATCATGTAAAGATGTCCCACAGCTTGTAAACACAGGGTTTCAGGTTCTCTTTCACTCCCCTCCCGGGGTCCTTTTTCACCTTTCCTTCACAGTACTATGCGCTATCGGTCACTAAGGAGTATTTAGGCTTACGGGGCATTCCCCGCTCATTCCATCAAGGTTTCTCGTGTCTCGATGTACTCCTGGATACCGCTCAGCTGGCTTTCCTTTCGCTTACGGGGCTTTCACCCTCTCCGGCAGGCTTTCCCAAAACCTTTCTGCTAGGATCATCAGATCTTAAATGCGGTCCGAACCCCGGAACGCACGCGCTCCGGTTTGGCCTCTTTCGCGTTCGCTCGCCGCTACTTTGGAAATCGATAAATTTTCTTTCTCTTCCTCGCCCTACTTAGATGTTTCAGTTCAGGCGGTTCCCTTCCATACGTTATGGATTGGCGTATGGATGCATGAGGTGTGCTCATGCGGGTTTCCCCATTCAGACATCTGCGGATCAGTGGATATTTGCTCCTCCCCGCAGCTTTTCGCAGCTTATCACGTCTTTCTTCGGCTCTTAGTGCCAAGGCATCCACCCTGCGCTCTTTTTTTTTGCTTGACCTCAGTTTTACCATTTCAATAGCGTTTGAAATGGGGTCTGCTTTTTAAAAAGCTTGTAATTAGTTTTTCAACTATGTTTACGTTTGGTTATTTGTTTTCTCGGATGTCTTGATCAAATAAATGTTTTCACAGATATTTTTCTCAATACTTATCTCTGTATGAAGTTTTCAATGTAGTCTTCAATCTCGACATTGAATTTTTCGAAACTTCTCACCAAGCCTTCAATTTATTTCAAATTTTTTGGTTCTGGTCAGTTACACAGTTTTATGTTTCTGACCGAATGGAGACGGAGAGATTCGAACTCTTGACCCCCTGCTTGCAAGGCAGGTGCTCTCCCAACTGAGCTATTTGGATTTTTACCAATCGTTTGGGCCCGTTCTAGTAAATTTTCTTTTTTTGATCTGGCAGCCACCTGCTTTCCCATACCGTCACCAGTATAGTATCATCGGCCGCTTTCGTCTTAACCATCGTGTTCGGGATGTGGACGGGTGTTTCCCAAAAGCGCATCGCCACCAGAAAACTGCATCTCGCGCATTGGCGCTCCATGCTTTAGAAGTTTCTTCGAAACTTCCGTTTGTTATTAACTTTCATTAATAACTCAACAGTGAATAACTTTTACTCGATTTCCTTAGAAAGGAGGTGATCCAGCCGCACCTTCCGATACGGCTACCTTGTTACGACTTCACCCCAGTTATCGAACCTGCCTTCGGCAGCTCCCTCCTTGCGGTTGGGTCACTGACTTCGGGCATTTCCAACTCCCATGGTGTGACGGGCGGTGTGTACAAGACCCGGGAACGTATTCACCGCAAAGCATTCTGATCTGCGATTACTAGCGATTCCAGCTTCGTGTAGTCGGGTTGCAGACTACAGTCCGAACTGAGACGTTATTTTTGGGATTTGCTCCACCTCACGGTCTCGCTTCCCTTTGTTTACGCCATTGTAGCACGTGTGTAGCCCAAGTCATAAGGGGCATGATGATTTGACGTCATCCCCACCTTCCTCCAGGTTGTCCCTGGCAGTCTCCACAGAGTGCCCATCCGAAATGCTGGCTACTGGGGATAAGGGTTGCGCTCGTTGCGGGACTTTAACCCAACATCTCACGACACGAGCTGACGACAACCATGCACCACCTGTCACCGGTGTTCCGAAGAAAAGGACACATTACTGTCCGGCCACCGGGATGTCAAGACTTGGTAAGGTTCTTCGCGTTGCTTCGAATTAAACCACATGCTCCACCGCTTGTGCGGGTCCCCGTCAATTCCTTTGAGTTTCATTCTTGCGAACGTACTCCCCAGGTGGAATACTTAATGCGTTTGCGGCGGCACCGAAAAGCCATGCTTTCCGACACCTAGTATTCATCGTTTACGGCGTGGACTACCAGGGTATCTAATCCTGTTTGCTCCCCACGCTTTCGAGCCTCAGCGTCAGTTATCGTCCAGTAAGCCGCCTTCGCCACTGGTGTTCCTCCTAATATCTACGCATTTCACCGCTACACTAGGAATTCCACTTACCCCTCCGACACTCTAGATGACCAGTTTCCAATGCAGTACCGGGGTTGAGCCCCGGGCTTTCACATCAGACTTAGCCCTTCCGCCTGCGCTCCCTTTACACCCAGTAAATCCGGATAACGCTTGCACCATACGTATTACCGCGGCTGCTGGCACGTATTTAGCCGGTGCTTCTTAGTCAGGTACCGTCATTTCTTCTTCCCTGCTGATAGAGCTTTACATACCGAAATACTTCTTCGCTCACGCGGCGTCGCTGCATCAGGGTTTCCCCCATTGTGCAATATTCCCCACTGCTGCCTCCCGTAGGAGTTTGGGCCGTGTCTCAGTCCCAATGTGGCCGGTCACCCTCTCAGGTCGGCTATTGATCGTCGCCTTGGTAGGCCGTTAGCCCTACCAACCAGCTAATCAGACGCGGATCCATCTCACACCACCGGAGTTTTTCACACTGTACCATGCGGTACTGTGCGCTTATGCGGTATTAGCAGACCGTTTCCAACTGTTATCCCCCCTGTGTGAGGCAGGTTACCCACGCGTTACTCACCCGTCCGCCACTCAGTCACTAAAATTTCAATCCGAAGAAATCTGATCAAAGTGCTTCGTTCGACTTGCATGTGTTAAGCACGCCGCCAGCGTTCATCCTGAGCCAGGATCAAACTCTCATGTTAAAAAGTTTTAATCCAGCCAGAATATCTGGCTTTTTCTAAATCAGAAACAAGTTCCTACCGGAATCTTGATTCAGGTTTTACTGTTTTTTAAGGTTTGCTTTATTAAAAGCTGTTCGTTCATCTTTCGATGACTTGAATTATTCTTTTATGAATCTTTCAAGGTTATTCACTGTTCAGTTATCAATGTTCTTTGTTGTTTTTCAGCAACTCTGATATACTATCACATTCAGAAGTGTTTGTCAACAACTTTTTTTATTTTGTTTTCTTCGTTTTCGAAGCAGTTCGTTGTCACTCGTTTGCGACAGCTTGTTAATAATACCAAACCGTCATTCGTTTGTCAACAACTTTTTCATCATTTTATTTCATGAATGTAAGAATAACTTGTCCAGATTCTTTACCCATTCATTTAAAATATTGATGTTCGCCACAGGTATTTCCCTCGCGGTGAATATTATACTAACATCATTTTTTTCTACTGTCAACATACTTTTTTCATTTTCTACGCTTATATTTTACTTAAGTTTCTCTTATAAATAGATATAGGGGAAAGCACCATGCTTACCCCCTATATCTATGATTTCTATTTTTATAAAAACATCATAATCAATGTAACAATCAGATTGTTTTCATATATATATGTAAGAAACGGGCTTTCATATATGTAGGAAATCAAAGCCCCGCCAACTTCACTGGTACTGCAAAGCGCTATCACATAAAAAAAGCAATCCAGACAACCACAAAGCCGTATATGGCTCCCTGCAACAGTTCCGAGATACTTGTTGATTCCGCGGATAATCGGAATCCTCGATACAATACCAAGTATTCCGAAAAAATGCAACACGATCATCCCAACAGCAAATGCAATAAAAAATGAAATTCCATTTAAAATAAAATCTGCCATTCCAGCGGGAAACCTTCGCATAGATTCCGGAAGCATCTAATGCTTCCCCGGCAAGGTCTGCTGTTTTTTCTGAGATATTGTTCATGACAGAATCCGGAAGTTTCACACCAAGCTTTGTAAGATCCGCCGGTTGTCCATTATTCTGTTCCACTCCTCCTGCCTGTTGTCCTGCCGCCGGCTGTGTTTCGTCCGCCACTTCTCCCGTCACAGCTGCAGTTTCCTGGTCTATCTGTTTCTCTGTCTTTTCCCGGATCTGCTGTTCACAGTACGTGGCGATCGTTTGATATATAGACGTATTATTCCTCAGAAATGTATTGATATATGGTGTTGCCCACGTTACCAGTGCAAACATGATCACCCATGATACCATAGAATACATCATGCGCAAGAAGCCCTTGCGATAACCGTTGACAACGCAAAGCGCCAATAACAACACAATAATAATCAGTAACCAGTTCATATGTACTCCCTTTATTTCAGTCTTACTTTCTCGGTCGAATTTTCCAGTATGATCGTATAATTTAAACCAGTTCCTCCTGAAATGACCTTGTAAAGTTCCTCGTCAAAATCATAATGGAATTTGTAAATACCACGCACGGTATAGATATCGCAGGAATGATCGTTCAGGATGCACACTTCATTGTTTGACAAAAACCCGATTTCTGTATATTCCTGTGAAAAATCTTTCTCCATCACCGTGAATCCGTGCATATCGTACACCGCAACATGATGCGTCAGATTTTCATCATTGTTGCTATATACAACTCCCACGTATTTATTATTATTAAAAAAATACTTTTCGCTTCCCCGGTCAATGGAATTTCCTGCGTCAGTTTTGGTTTTTGCGTTCCTTCAAAGATTGCGATCTCAGAATCCCCATATGCTACCATGCGGTCATCTGACACAAAATCAAGCTGTGGAATCACCATATCAGAAAATGAATTTGCAGATACAATGCGGTCGATTTCATTTTCGCCTACAGAACCGAAGTTGTAAAAATGCAATCGTCGTTTTTACATTTCCATCATTGATATCCAACATAGACACTGCAAGTTTGATGGCATCGTTCGACAGTGCAATCGCAATCGGATATCCACCATCCTCTCCATAAATAGCTCCATTTACCAGCTCTTTTTCCATTTTTGTCATACACTACAAGATACGAATTGGATTGATCTCCCATTAACACCGCAACCGTTCCCTGTGCGCGACGATGCTTACCTGCTCAATGGTCATCGTTGTTTCTATGTTTGACACCAGCCCCTGCGAAGTCATGATATAAATCTGCGTTCCTTTTTTGTCATATATGACCAGATAATCCTCACACACATATCGATAGTTGGTTTCGCCATCTCATAGGTCTGATTCCAGATTCGTTCATTATAAGTATCCGTATACAAAGCACCATCATTGCTGTATTTCAAAATGTTCCCCTGAAACTCTTCAAAAATGGTTTGCTGCTGTGTCCGAACGTTCCACAGTTGAATTCACATCAAAATCTTCGTAATGGCGCAAAGCCAGAAAGAGAAATAAGCCTGCAATGATCACGAAAACGATCAGCGCCGTCACCAGTATTCTTTTTTAAAATCTTTAACCGGTGTTTCCCTTATTTTCTGTTTATATTCATCCATATCCATTGCCGGCACGGTCTTAAATTTCTTTTTATCCTGTTCTGTCATGCTTTCTCCCAAATTCTGGTGTTTTTGCAGTCCTTCACTTCTTTTTTTACTGCAAAGTTGTTTTTATTATAGCACGCCCCGGCTTTTGTTTCACTTCTTTTTTAATTCGGCAGTGTCAGATACTGACCTTCATAGATTGCATCCGGATTGTCGATTCCATTTGTCTCGCATAGCTTGTCCATCATAGCGGTAGTATTGTAAACTTTCCGGCAGATTTCCACAAGACTGTCACCCTTTTTGCACAATGTAATAACCCTGCGAGAGATACTGGCTTGCTTCCGGCTCGCACCACTGCTGTTTGCTGTGCCTGTGCATTGTCCGTCTGCCCTGCTGTCTGCACTGCGCCTGTGTCTGTCTGTGGCTGTGTTTCCGTCTGTTCTGTATTGGTCTGCACTTGTATATCATCCCCTTCCGCTGCTGCCTCTGTCTGTCCGTTTTCCTGTGTCGTATTCTCTGCTGTCTGCTCTTCTCCCTGCGTCACATCCACTGCCGCCCCTGTCTGTGCATTGTCCTGCGGTATAATGTTTCCCTCTACCGACTCCACTTTAACCGTTACATCTGTCTCAGAAGCCGGTGTCTGTGTCTCTGTTTCCGTCATCTTTGCACTGTTCATCTGCATCAGTGCTGTCTCCATCGCATTCATTTTCTGATGATTCTGAAACGCTGCAAATCCCAGACCACACACCACCAGAAAAAGTAAAATAGAAAGTCCGTAAGATGGAATCATTTTTGTTTTCTGCCCTTTTTGCTCCAGATAGGTACGGTAAGAACTCGTCCGTTCTTTTTTCATTTTCCTCTTCTCTTGCATAATTCTCATCATTTTTTCATTTCTGCAAAAAAAAATGTTCACTCCATGATTCCTGTTCCTGATTTTTTTTTCTTTCTGATTATCCTCCTGCATCATCTCCTGTTTTTTCATTCTGTTTCTTTTGAATAGATGTATCTTTTTTTCCGCTCATCATCTATTATAGCGGATAAAGCAAACGATTTTTGTGCGTAATAAATGTAATATCCTGCTCTTCTCTTAAGATAGCCATTTTTCAGGCTATAAAAAAGGCATCCTCTTTTTCCAGAGAGTCCATAAGATACAAAATCTGGTGTTCCCCGCCAAAATAAGTCCGGTGCAGTTTCTCAATTGCAACCGTGAGATTCGGCAACTGTCCACGGATATCCATCGCCCAGCCGACAATGACCATATTGTCATAAGCATGTTTCAGTTTTTTATAAAGATACGCCCAACTGTCATCGCTCCACACTGGGCACTCCCCTCAAATGCAATCTCTTCCAGACAGATTGCCGCCTCCACAAATACGCATTGCCTGGCCAATCATATTTTCAAATCTTCCAAGCAAAACATAAACCGTTTTCTCCTGCAATGCATCGTAAGGATGCATATATTCATGTACTTTTTATTTTCTATGTAAATGCGGTCTCCAATATCCGGCGATCCGATCTGTCTGATATTCTTAGGTAGTTCTCTCTTTTTCCTGTTCACTGTCAAAACTTTCTTCCCGAATGATCTCAATCATATATAAACCCCTTTCCGCCGCCTGTCCCATTAATGGGTGCCGTTTACTTTACAGGAAATCCTAGCACAAGACGGACGCATATTTTGGCGGATTGTATCCTTCCCGAAAAAATTATTTCGACAAAAAACCGATATACCGGAAATTTCCAGCATATCGGGTTTTTTCTTTCTACCTTGTTTTATTTTTTCACAAGAATATTTTAAAAATTTATTTTACAAATGCTTTTACTTTCTTGTAAATGCCTTCTGCATCCAGACCATATTTTTTGATCAGTTCGAGTGCAGGACCGGACCTCACCGAACACATCATTGATACCGATCTTTAATACTTTTTGTAGGTGCTTCCTCGCAAAGAACATCACATACAGCACTTCCAAGACCACCAATCACAGAATGTTCCTCTACCGTGACAACTTTTCCAGTCTTTAAAGCAGATTTTACGACAAGCTCACGATCTAATGGTTTGATCGTATGAATGTTGATGATCTCCGCATTGATACCGTCCGCCGCAAGCATTTTTTTCTGCTTCGATTGTCTCATTTACACAGAGACCGGTTGCAAAGATTGTTACATCCGTACCTTCTTTTAATACGATTCCTTTTCCGATCTCAAACTTGTAAGTTGCCTCATCATTGATCACCGGCACTGCCAGACGTCCAAACCGAAGATAAACAGGTCCTACATGCTCATAAGCTGCTTTCACCGCGCTCTTGCTTCCACATCATCTGCAGGATTGATCACGACCATTCCAGGGATTTCTCTCATCAGACCGATATCTTCGAGACACTGGTGTGTGTTGCTCCGTCTTCTCCAACAGAGATACCAGCGTGTGTTGCTCCGATTTTTACATTCAAATGAGGATATCCGATTGCATTACGAACCTGCTCATAAGCACGTCCTGCTGCAAACATTGCAAAAGAACTGATAAATGGAACTTTTCCGCAGGTAGAAAACATCCTGCTGCGATACCTGTCATATTTGCCTCTGCAATACCAATAGTCCCAATGACGCTCCGGAAATTTTTTTGAACATACCTGTCTTGGTTGCGCCTGCTAAGTCTGCGTCTAAAACAATCAGATCGTCATGTTCTTTTCCAAGTTCAACTAAAAAGCATTACCGTAGCTTTCTCTTGTTGCAACTTTCTTTACTTCTGACATAATGCTTCACCTACCTTTTCTAAGTCTGCCATTGCAACTTCATACTGCTCATCATTTGGAGCTTTTCCATGCCAGTCACAAACATTTTCCATGAAGGAAACGCCTTTTCCTTTTACTGGTCTTGGCGAATAATTGCTGTCGGCATTCCCTTTGTCTCTCTTGCTTCCTTAAATGCCGCACGGAATCTGATCCAAAGTCATTTCCATCAATGTTGATCACATGGAAGTTGAATGCTTCGAATTTTTTATCGATCGGGTACGGAGAACATACTTCGTCCACTGTACCGTCAATCTGAAGGTTATTGTTATCTACAACGACTACAAGATTGTCCAGTTTCTTAAAACCAGCCCACATTGCTGCCTTCCCAGATCTGTCCTTCCTGAATCTCTCCATCACCATCAAAGTGTGTATACACGGTAATCTTTTTTGTCATATCTTTCCAACTGCCGCCATACCAACTGCAACAGAAAGTCCCCTGTCCAAGTGATCCGCTGGACATATCAACACCTGGAATATGTTTCATATCCGGATGTCCCTGTAAATAAGAACCTGTGTGACGCAATGTAACAAGATCTTCTTCTTTGGGAAAAGTATCCCGCTCTGCTAATGTAGAATATAATCCGGAGCACCGTACATGTCCTTTCGACAGCACAAATCTGTCGCGGTCTTCCATCTTCGGATTCTTTGGATCAATATTCATTTCTTCAAAATACAGATATGTAAAAATATCTGCTGATGAAAGTGATCCACCCGGATGTCCGGATTTTGCACTGTGAACTGCTGTCACAATGCTCCTTGCGAATTTCATTCGCGGTTTTTTCCAGTTCTAAATTTGTCATAATAACCTTGCCTTTCTTCTTAGATCAAAGCTCCGTCCGCCCCTCAAGTGCGCGAAGCAATGTCACCTCATCGATATATTCCAAATCTCCGCCTACCGGCACACCGCTGGCGATCCTGGTCACTTTGATACCGGTTGGTTTTATTAATTTGCTGATATACATTGCAGTTGTCTCTCCCTCAAGGCTGGAGTTCGTGGCAATGATCACCTCGTCCACATCCTGCTGTAATCGCCGCATGAGTTCCTTTAACTTAATGTCATTCGGTCCAATTCCAAGCATCGGTGAGATCGCACCGTGAAGCACGTGATAGACACCGTCGTATTTCTGTGTTTTCTCATAAGCAACAAGATCCCTTGTATTCTCAACCACCATGATCGTCTTGTGGTTTCTGGAGGCATCTTTGCAAATAGGGCACAGTTCATCGTCTGTCAGTGTAAAACATTCCTTGCAGTACCGGACATTCTTCCTGGCATTGATAATTGCCTCTGAAAGTCCTTCCACCTGCTCCACCGGCATATTCAGGATATGAAACGCCAGACGCTGTGCAGACTTCGCGCCGATTCCCGGCTCCGGACAATTCCTGTATTAACTTGTTAATCTGACTGCTGTAATAATCCATGACAACTTCCTGCTCTGATTTTTTCTGCCGCCTCTTTCAGCTACAGAGACTTTTGCATTCTTATATTATATGATAAAACGAATTTTTACAAGGATGATTTTCGTTGACTTCTTTTTTTGGGGAAATTATACTAAAATTAATGACTTCTTCCGAATGGATACGACTACAATTTATATAAGACTGGAGACTTACATATGAGAGAAAATATTGCAACTATCCCACTGATTGACGCCTTTAAAGCCGATGGTGAATGTCCATTCTGCCATTTAGAGCGCGAGGCAGAACAGCATGCCATCTCCTTTATTTTAGGCTCTGCTTATATGGAGGATGACATCCGCGAAAAAAACAGATACAACCGGATTCTGCCGTCATCACTTTAAAATGATGTATGATTATGGAAACCGTCTCGGAAACGCTTTAATTTTAAGTACACACTTGAAGAAACTGAATACAGAACTCACAAAAGAAATGCAGGATTTCTCGCCCGGAAAATCAAGTCTTTTAAAACGCATGAGAAAAAAACAGATGCAACCGATCCAAAACTTCCGGAGACGCCTGGGTTCATGGATTTCTCAAAAAGTAAACAGTTGTTATGTATGCGACCACTTCCCGCAAAGCATTTACGGACGGTATCTGGACACCTTTTTTGACCTGTATCTGAAAAACGAGGAATTTCGGCAGATGTTTGAAAATAGCAAGGGATTCTGCCTTCCTCATTTCGGCGATCTGATCGAGACTGCTGAAAATAAATTAAATGATGCACAGAAGAAAGATTTTTATGCAATTGCTTTTCCTCTCATGCAGGAAAATATGGAACGGCTGCAAAAGGAAGTCTCATGGTTTGTGGAAAAGAATGATTATCGCAATAAAGATAAGGACTGGGGAACTTCCGCTGACAGTATCCAGAGGGGTATGCAGAAATGCGCCGGGGGATTTCCGGCGGACGAAACCTTCAAAGCGAAACTGTAAACCGGAGTTTAATTGACGTAGTGTCGCAGATTTTGTGGGGTTTTCCTAGAGCTTGAAGGGCAAATATAAGCGTCCTCTCACAAGTCGTGATCTTATAGGTTTATGAAAGAAAAACGGTACAGACGAAATATGATGTTCCTGTTCGCCAGTCATTCCGCTGGCATTTCTGAGCAAAAATTTTGTGAAGCAGAGCTTCACGAAATTTTTAGAATCCCAGCTCCATGGCTCACGAAGGAAATCATATTTGTCTGTACCGTTTTTCTTTCATTTACGTTATGGATGACTTGTGAGAGGACGCTTATACATGCCCGGTCAACGTCATGAACCGCACCACAAAATCTGCAATTCACGTTATGGAACTCCGGTTATGGGATGAGTGCCTATAAAAGAGGTAGAATAAGCTGCTTTGATTTCATGAATATTGTTTCTACAATAATCACAATCATACTTCTTAGCCATAGGAGCTTTCAATGTCACCTATAATTGACAATCGGAATTTATTCATTTAATTCAGTCTCAATTTCTTCAATGGTAGGCATACTACCTTTGAATTCTTCTGGTATAAGTTTTGATAATTCATAACTAGAAATACCAAGTGGTTGGCTAGTAGATTCTAATGCATACTGGGCTTCTACTTTATCCATATCTTTACAAATCAGAAGTCCCAAAGTAGGGTTATCAGCTTCTGTTTTCATCTGATGATTAACCGCCACAACATAAGTTCCCAATTGACCTGCGTAAGAAGAATCAAATTTTCCTGTCTTTATTTCTACAACAACATAGCAATGCCTTTGCAGAATTTCCTTTGCATTTATCAAGTATTATTTTGTTATGTCCCCATGGAATTCTAAAATAATTTGTAAATCATCCCCAACTTGGGGACGATTTGCATCTGTAATCAATTCGTCCTCAACCTGAGGACAAATCACTGCGTCAGGATACATCTCATAAAAAGTATCTCATATATTTCAAATTAGTTGGAGAAAATGATTTCACATCTAGCAAAATGGATTTCAAATCGTCACTCACCGTTTTATAGAAGCCCATTCCATATCCGAATTGTTCACTCATAGATAATCCTTTCTAATGTGTCAGTTCGACAACTCCCGATTGAGATTTCACCTGTTTTAAGAGATTTAATATCTGTTATATTTTGTTATTAAATTCTCCGCAGACCCTTGAAAACACTGGATTTATCGCAGGTGAGTTTTCCCTTATTGTTCCCTTTGTGTTATATCTTCCCATATAAATTTACGAACTCTGATAAGGGAAAATACAAGGGCACAAGATGTCCGGTGGACATCTGCTCTGTGCCGACCGAAGCGGCGGCGGAGACCAAGAAAATTCTATAAAACAGTATAACACAAAATAAAACTGACATGGTGAACTGATTGAAATGCTTCTTAATTTTTTACAATTAATGGTTGATTGAATAATAAGGAGATGGGATACGATGAGAACAATATTTGCAGAATACAATCCACAACGAAACAGCATTGACATTTATACAAATGTTGGCTATATGCTTCGCATTGACTGCTGGGAAGCCGAAAAGGATTTAAAGACTACACTTGGATCAGAATGTGCTTTGACATCTCACATCAGCAAGTGTCATTTCTGAAAGTTTTTCCTCCATTGCTCTCTGTACCTCTAACAGCCTCTTACATTTTTGATATCGGATTCATCGTATCACAATTCGCCCCGTTTGGGGTACTGTTTTGTATGTTTTTCATTTTTTATACCGTAAATCATGCTATATGCAAATTCTGCATTGAGCTTCCATGCATCCCACCGGCTGTTCCTTTCCCCTAAATAAGAAAAGTCGAACTTTTTGACACTCCTGCTTATTTATGCTAGAATAGCATAGGTTAGCCTGTGCTAACTTTTATGGCAATCATGTAAAATCACATTATTACAAGGTATCATATGCACATGAATTTTTATAAAACAACAAATCCCGACGACTATGGTCTGTATTTCTATAAACAGATTGGATTAAACTGTACTTTTGAACAGCCTCATGAACAAATCTGGACGAATCCGGATGTTGGCACAATCCACATTTATGGTTCTCTTGATGAGATACAATGTGGAACGGGAGATTATACAATTCCGGCCGATCTGCTTGCAGAATTTGATTACGAATCTGCATTTCTTCATTTTGGAATTATTTATGAGGGAATTACTTATTCTCTTGTAAAACCACAGATTGTCACCGATGTCGCACCCTTCCGCTTTTCTTGCGGTAGAACAATCCGCCGGTGGTATCAACTGCTGGAAATGTGGGCGCGTTTCCGCGGAATCGAAGTCTCTATCCGGATGAAATACCTAAGGAATGATCTGCTTCCCTTTCTTGGCTATCCCAAAGACGCATTGGATTTCATTCAACCGAATATCCGCTATCATAATTTATCATCGGAATTGCGCGGGATTCTGTCGAAAATAGAATTTCTCCTGAATCAAAAAGACAATGACGCTGGCACTGCAAAAAGGCACTCTGCCTGGAATTTCTGGCGCATCTTTTAAACCCCAAAACGGAATGTCTGTCAACGATTCCTGCTTCCAGTGATACGCACTATATTTATGTTGGCAAGCGGAAAATAAAAGATGACACAGGCTGATTTTGAGAAAGTCAGAAAAGCTCATGATCAGCTAGAAAAAGATGCCGGCTCTTTTGTTACTATTTATGAACTGAGCCAGACATTTGAGATTAGTGAGCAAAAATTAAAGGCCGGATTTCTAGAATTGTATCAGCAGACCATCTGGAATTATGCCAATAATCTGCGTATGAATCAGGGCCGCAAGACTGCTCCGCGACACAGACTGCAATATCCATGAGATTGCAGCAAACGTCGGTTATCAGAGTCCCGCAGCCTTTACCAATATGTTTAAAAACTGGTGTGGGCTGACGCCCGGCCAGTTCCGCGCTCAGATTGCCGCGGAGGCATAATGTCTTCCTTTTGGAAGAACCATCGGTGATTGGGACACAGGGTCTGTTATAACATCACACGCTAAGCCATAGACTTTTTTCCATCAATTCCGGCGTGATAATCTCATCCGGTGTGCCTTCCGCCACCAACTGTCCCTTTTTCATGGCGAATAAATAATCTGCATACCTTGCAGATAAGTTGATATCATGCAGCACCATTACAATCGTTGTTTTGTGTTTCCGGTTCAAGTCCGTAAGCATATCTAAAAAATTTCAATCTGATAAGCAATGTCCAAAAAGTCGTCGGCTCATCCAAAAGCAAAAATATCTGTTTGCTGTGCTAATGCGAGAGCAATCCAGACGCGTTGGCGCTGACCTCCGGAAAGCTCCTCTACAGCCCGGTCTGTAAGTTCTGTGATCCCCATAATTTCCATTGCCTCTTCCACCGCAGCGTAATCTTCCCTCGTCATGCTTTTTTAAAAACTGTCGATACGGAAACCGGCCTCTGGAAACAAGATCCATCACCCGGATTCCCTCCGGTACGACAGGTGACTGCGGCAAAAGGCCGAGCATTTTTGCCATTTGTCTGGATGGAATTTCAGAAACATTTTTTCCGTCTAATATCATCTGCCCGCTCTGCGGTGCCAGCAGTCTTGCAAAGGTTTTCAGCAATGTTGACTTTCCGCAGCCGTTTGCGCCAAGAATGACGCTGATTTTATTTTTGGGGAATGGTTACACTGACATCCGAAAGGATGGTTTTGTGATTATAAGCCGGCATTTATGTACTCTGCCGCTAGTGTATGATCGTTCATGCTGTTATTACTCCTATTTTAACAAATATAAAAGATCCATATCTGATATGATCTTACCCTTCCATGCGGTTCATCCGAATTAATAGATAAATGAGATACGGTGCACCGAGGATGCCTGTAACAACGCCTACAGGATAGCGGGATGGAAATGCGTACTGTCCGACCAAATCAGAGACCATCACAAGCACACAGCCGGTAAGGGCGGAAGTCATCAGATTACTTTTTTCCACTTCCGGAGATTCTCGCCGCAATCGGTCCTGCAAGAAAAGCGACAGAGGCAATCGGTCCTGTCACCGACGTTGCAAACGCAATCAACAGCAACGCACATAAAATGAGACCGAGCCGTGTGGCTGTGATCCTTATGCCAAGCACCCTGGCATGTGCTTCCCCAGCTGTAAGATTTCCAGATGTCTGTTTAGAAGAAAAATTGCCACAGTGGAAAAGACCACCACAACCCATAAGCCGTGGGGACCTGATCCATCGATACTCCGTTTAAACTTCCGCTAAGCCATCTTAATGCACTTGATACATCATATTCCGAAGCCTTTAACAGCATCCAGGAAATCAAAGCATTTAAGAATGCCTGCATGCCGATTCCTGTCAGAATCAGTTTCCCATTTGAGAAACCGTCTCCCTGGGCAAAAAAAATAGATTGCAGAGGAAACAAGTAATCCGGATAGAACCGCCAGAATAGATACAATATTTCCATTCCATTTTAACACGAGAATTCCAAAAACAGCGGCAACGCTTGCACCGGAAGTCACACCGATAATATCGGGACTTGCAAGCGGATTTCCCAGTAATTTCTGGAATGTATTCCCCTGCCAGACCAAAAAGCCGCTCCACAAAAGATTCGCAAGCATGCGCGGTAGACGAAGGGTCTTAATTGTAAATCTGCACCCTTCGTTTCATTTCCCTTTAATACTTCAGGACTGTGCCCGGCATATATATGGTATTTCCATAAACCATCATAATGCAGGCAAGTAAAATGACAAGTGAAAGCAGGATGCAGGCGGTAAACCAGTATCTTTTCTTTCTTTTGTAATATCCCGACCAAATCGTATTTTTTTTCATTATAAAGAGCGTACCCTGACCTTTCGTATGATAAAAAATAAAAACAGGACCGCCGATCAATGCTGTGACAATTCCAGACTCCAGTTCACCGGGGCTTCCCCATATTCTTCAAGGACATCTGAAATCAGTAAAAACACAGGCTCCACAGACTGCAGATAGCGGCATTATCTTTTTCAGATCGGGAATGAACCGACAAGTGCGCGTATCAGGTGTGGAACCATAAGGCCAATGAAACTGATTGGTCCCGCCAACGCAGTCACTGCTGCACACAACAGGACACCGGAAAGTGCCGCTAATCCCCGCACCACTGTCACGTTCACACCAAGCCCTGTTGCCACATCATCACCCAACGCTAATGTATTCAAAGAAGGTACCAGGAAAAAATGCCAATACAAATCCGACTGCAAGATAAGGACTCATCAATTTGATATCTTCCCAGGATGCACCACTGATGCTTCCTACCTGCCAGAACCGGAACTGATCCATCACCTGCGTATTGGGCAGCATTACCGTATTTACCAGCGACTGTAATGCTGTCGAGGCAGCTGCACCAGCCAATGCCAGACGAATCGGCGTAGCACCGCCGGTTCCGACAGAAGCGAGTCCATAAACAAGAACTGCTGTGAGTGCTGCACCGGCGAATGCAAGCCAGATATACTGATTCCCACTTTGTATATGGAAAAAAGCAATTCCACACACCACAAAAAAAGGGACGCTCCTGTATTTACACCCAGAATACTCGGATCAGCAATCGGATTTCTGGTGATGGATTGCATGAGCAGACCGGACATGCCGAGCGCCGCCCCTGCAAGCACACCGAATACGGTTCTCGGCACTCTTGCAAGTACGATATGAACTTCAAGTTCCGGCGCACCATTTGGAAACAAAAGCCCCTAAGACGCTCTGAATGCCCACGGATTTTACTCCGCAGGCAATAGACAGGAATGTGCAAAAAAGCAGTAATACTGCCATCATGCATCATACAATAAGACTTCTCTTTTTACTCATTGATCTTACCGCAGGCTTCCGATAAAACATCGAGATATTCATCAATCGTTGCCGGAATCGATAAAATACTTGGAGTTGTAGATGCTGCCAGGCGTGAAGTGCTATCGAGCAGTACAACAGCACCGTTCTTGATTGCCGGTATTTCTGACATCAATTCGTCCTTCTGCAATGCCTCTAATAAAGCTTCGTCCCCATATACAACCATCAAATCAATATCGGAAAGTGCTTCTACGTTTTCACGGCTTAATGTTACAGAGAAATCCGATCCATCACCCGCAAGTTCCTTGATACTGTCAGGAAGTTCAAAACCAAGATCCTGTAAATAAGAGGCTCTCGGATCTGCAGGAAGGTATGCATAGAATGTGCTGAAATCACCGGCATCTATCCAGAAGAAACCTGCTTTTACACCGGAAAATTCCGGATGTTCACTCACTTTTTCTGCAATCAATGCTTCTGTATCGGCAACTAACGCCTCCCCTTCTTCTTTCATTCCCATTCCCTCCGCATTGCGGATGGTCTGTTCTCTCCAGCTTGTCTTCCAGGCAGTCTCTTCAAAAGGAACGACCGGTGCGATCGCGGAAAGTGTCTCATATTCCTCCTCCGTCATACCTGAATATGCCGCAAGGATAACATCCGGCGCCGCATCGCTGATTGCCTCGTAGTCAAATCCATCTGTGTCATCGAATACATTCGGGTTGCTCTCACCTAAGGATGCAAAGGCTTCGTCTGTCCATTCATGTAATCCATGTTCTGTCACATATCCGTAGTTTGCCGCGGAAACACCGACAGGAACCACTCCAAGTGCAAGAACCGTATCCTGATTGCCCCATCCCAACGTAACAATACGCTCTGGCTTGCTCTCAATCACTGTCTCACCACCGTATGCATGGGAAATTGTAATTGGATACTGAGTTTCCTCCGATTCTGTTTCTGTATTTTTCGGTATCCGGATCAACCGTTTCTGCAGATGCTTCCGATTCTGCGGCTGTGTTATTTTGTACTGTATCACCGCCATTCTGCCACATCCCGCAAGGACTCCCCGACAACATTGCCATTCCTAAAATAATGGATAATACTTTCTTTCTCATTTTGTCTCTCCTTCTTCGTCTTTGTGCGTACACATGTTAGTCTCGACTAACCGTTGTGAATAATATCATATGATTTTATCTTCTGTCAATCATTGCACCAAAAAGATAAAAATCCGCACCCGATTCAGAATTCAATCTTTCATCCCTGTTTTTTTTAAGAAGTGAAAATCCCGGTACTGTTTCCATTTTTGCCGTAGAGGAATGTTTTTTTTGCCGCAAAGACTTCAAGCATATATTTCCCGTTAAAGGATTTTTCTGAATATATTCCAGCACCAGCTTTCATTAAACAGGAAACTATAAATTTCAAAAAGTCAACTCTCCATTACACACAATGTTTCACAGTTGAGAAATAGTGTTATATTATTCGACCAATTGCAATATTCATCACAATTCATTTCTAAGATATTTCCTCTATACTTAACAAATCGTAACGAATCTGCATTCACTGGCAATACGATTGCTTCACAACTTGAAATGGTTCTTTCCTTAAGTATTTCCAGACCATAGCCGCTAGATAGCAAAACATCACCCAAAGGAGTACACGTAATATCCGTACATTCAAAGTTTCTTTCACTATCTATCATTTCTTTACTCACAATGTCTATTACATAAATATAGTCTGTTGTAACTACAACTATTATCCCTTTCGGTACGGAGAATGTAGCACCAATATATTTACCTCTGAATTCACCACACCAAATTGTAGTATCTTCTTCAAATCTGATCCAAGACCAATCGGATGAATTCCAATTACTTTCAATATCAAATATTATTTCTTCGTACTCTCCTGAATACGGTTGAGAAATCTGTTCTATATTTAATAGCATTTATAGTTCTCCTTTTCGTCCAAAAGCATTTGATGCAGCCTCTAAAACAATTAACATCTCTTCCAAAAACTTTTTACGTTCCGGCATATCCAACTGTTAATGCCATACCTGCGTTGTCTCATTTGCTTCTTCTCCAAATACCGATTGAACAAAATCGCTGCGCGATGGCCTGCCAAGGCTGTGGCGCAGTTTTATTTTTTATTAAAAAGCAGTGGAATTACTTTTCATAATCCATTATTGTTAAGTTACCACACGAAACAACTGAACTAAGAAAGCTCCACTGCCTATGATAAGAATAACATTTTCCAGTCTCTTCCGCAATCGGAATTATGACGCTAATGCACCTCCGAATAGGTAGATGTAATTATTAACACTACTTATTCTGGAGTTTTTATTATGTATAAAGATATTTTTTGAATCCATCCGCAATGAGGCGGAAAAACGTAACCTGCGTGAAAAGAACTATTCAACTGTATTGCTCTGATGTCAGCTACTTTCTTCGTTGGATTGGAAAAAATGTTTCTGATCTTACACTTGAAGATGCGGAAAGTTTTCTTACTGCCAAACGTCTGGAAGGAAGGTCTCCTGAAACTCACAATCACTATCGGTCTGCAATCAAGTTCTTATATAAAAAGGTGCTGAAGATTGTCTGGGATGATGACACTGTTCCGGCTATGAAAAAGAGAGCGAAATCTTCCTGCTGTTCTATCCCGCGATGAAATAAATGCAATCATTGACGCCACTCCGAATTTGAAGCATAAAGCGATTATTGCAACTATGTATTCTTCCGGATTACGTGTATCAGAGGTTGTTCATCTTCATTATGATGACATTTCACGTACCAACATGACAATTCATGTTCGTGAAACCAAAGGCAGAATTGACAGATATACAATTCTGTCTCAAAAAAATTTAGACCTTCTCACAGAGTATTGGTACAAATGTGGTCGCCCTAAAAAGATATCCTTTTCCCAAGTTCCTGGTCCGGTGGATATCTTGATATAACCAGTGTTAACCAGTTTTTTAAGAAAAGTGCTAAACTCGCCGGCATTAACCGTCATGTTTCCTCTCATGCGTGCCGTCATAGTTTTGCCAGCCACCTATTCGAAAGTGGCACAGATATAAAATATATCCAGTCACTTCTGGGACATCGTGATCCTCGCTCTACAGATGTTTACCTTCATGTGAGCAACGAGACACTTCTTGGAATCCGCAGCCCGTTCGACAACCCGGAAGGTGGTGAATCATGAGTAAGGATTGTACGATTCAGGATGTTTTTCATCGTTTTTATCCATCTTTTGAATCCACACATAGTATTTCTCCCGCTCAGCGAAAGGTCGCTTATCACATCATGAATTGCAAAACCGGAGCCTTTGGTGTGAATGTAAGCGTATGCGAGGACTGCGGCTGCATATCAGTCCACTATAACTCCTGCCGTGACAGATGCTGTCCTATGTGTCAGGAGTTTCCAAAGGAAAAGTGGGTAGATGCACGGCGTGAGGATATCCTAGATGCTCCTTATTTCCATGTGGTTTTTACAGTTCCAGAAGAACTCAATCCCATTATCTACAGCAACCAGAAATTCTTATATACTGCTCTTTATCATGCGGCTTCAGATACTCTCAGTGAACTTGCTGCTGATAGTAAATATCTTGGGACTGATATCGGCTATATTTGTATCCTCCATACATGGGGAAGCACCATGAATTTTCATCCTCATATCCATGCGATTGTTCTTGGTGGAGGGCTGGATGTGAAAAAATCATTGGAAAGACAACGGGAAAAGATTTTTTTTTCTTCCGATCAAGGTGATCTCCAAAATATTTCGTGGAAAATATATGGCTGAACTTAAGCAACTCTGGGAAAATGACAGGCTTGAATTTCATGGATCGGCTGCACCTTACAAAAACTACTATACTTTCAAGGAATTGTTAAATACCTGCTATGCAAAGGAATGGATTCCTTATTGCAAGAAACCATTTGACGGTGCCGAATCTGTCATCAGATACCTTGGAAAATACATCCACCGGATTGCTATCAGCAACTACCGTATCAAAGACATGACAGAATCTACAGTTACTTTTTTTCTGCTAAAGATTACAAAAACCAAGGGCTTTGGAAAGAGATCACCATATCCGGCGAGGAATTTATCCGTCGATTTTTAATGCATGTTCCTCCAAAACGTTTTGTACGTATCAGGCACTATGGTCTTCTTTCATCCAGAAATAAGAAGAAAAAGATTACCTTGTGCAGAAACATCCTTGGTTGCAAAAAAAAATATATTTCCAAGCTGAAAGATATGGATGCACCTGCCATTATCCGTCTTCTTTATAATAAAGATATATGCAAGTGCTCTTCCTGTGGTGGTAAGATTATTCCTCTACCCACAGAACAACATTTCATAAAACCGAAACCACATATGCTCTGTTAATGAATCGTAACAGAATGTTTTTTTTTTAGCTTCCTTAAGGGAGGCTTGTTTCTGATGCCGTAATACAGGACTGAATTAAAAATCCTATGTATTTCTATCTGTACACGCTATCCTATTATAAATAGAGTGTCAGAATTAAAAGTCCATATAGAGTTGACGCGCTTTGTTCAACCAGAAAAAATCGAAATTGATGCAAACGAAAGGGCAGTTAATGAAAAGTCTCAATACTGCTTTTTCGTTTGCACCACCTTCGATTCTTTCCTTAACGATTTATAAACTTCTCGTATATATATTTTACCATATACTTTTTTCCACTTCGGAAGGTCCCACAAGCGCTGTTACACTGCCCTGTGGAATTTTTGCAGGAAATATCTTTAATTACATTTTCCTGATTGTAAGCAAATGTGACATGTGAAAGTTCTATATCACAATTTGATACTTCTTTTTCTTTTCCTTCCATAGCCGGAGTTGCCAAAAGAGCATTGTCTAAAGATTTAAAATGCACACCGCTTAATCCGCAGGATTTAATAATTTTCATTCCTTCAAGATATTCCTGAACCTGATCGGAAGCGTTCAATTTTGCTTTTACCTGTTTCTCAAGCTTGTTGTAAGTTCAGATAAATCTTTTGTATTGAAAAAAACTCATCGGAAGTTTTCTCAAATGATCGGCAATCCGCAGCCTTGTGGCATTGGATTCTTGATAAGATGCGATATACGTTTTACGATAGTCATTTTTAGCCGCTAAAAAAAAACTAATAAAGCAGATATAATTCCAACTCCCCATAACAGCGAGATATGATTCCACTGGACATTTCCCCCATTTGCTACGGGTGTCAGTATCTCACTAAAAATCATAACCGTAACACAAAAAGGAAGGAGCATTGTTAAATTTGTCAAAGTACATGCACAAATCACTTGAAAACGAATATTTCTTCAATCGGTGCTTCAACAACTCTTGAAATATCAATCGCCAGTTTAAGTGAGGGATTGTATTGTGCCTTTTCCAGCCGCATAATTGTTTCTCTCGCCGCACGCCTACCTGTGCCGCTAACTGCTCTTGTGTCAAATCCTTTAATAGCCTGTACTTTTTTAATCTACATTCAAAATCCGGCACGCTTATTCCTCGCTTTCATCAAACTGTTCATCGTTATCATAATGATATAGCAGATATTCGCTAAGGAATATTTCAAGTGCTATGGAGAGAGCTATAACAATAACAAGAGCAATTAAGGTATATTCAAGGTTATCCATGAGCTTTCCCTGTCCCAAAATGAGTATTGCAAGAAAAAATAATGGACAGAGAAGTTTTGTTCGCTACACTTTGCGCTTTCATTTTGTTTTCTTTGTATCGTTCATCTATAAGAGTATTTGACATTTTTCCCTCATAGAAAAATCCGAAAAAGCCGAAAAACAGGAAAAACACAAAAAGGAAAAATTGTCTTGTCAACGCTGTAAGTCCAAAATCCCAAAAATCCGGCAAATCCTAATAAACCTAAAAAACCCAGTTTGGGATTTATTGTTCTGGTGGATTGCAAGGTTAATTCCCTACGCCTGTTTGTTTTAATAGATTCCAAAAACAACACAACAATATTCACAATATACAAGGTAAGAAGTACGCCGGAAATAATCATAGGCAGGTCTTGCACTCTGAAAACATATTCAGATAAATCCATAGGCACAATAAACCTTGAATTGTTAAATGCTATTGTGTACCATGAAGATATTGCTACCAGCAGAGCGCATATCACGCCCAGGCAAATTGTGAGTTTCGTTCTTTTTTTTCATAATGGTGTCCTCCGATGAGATGTATTTATCGCTTTTCGAGATAAATATATCACTTCAAAGGCTGGCTGTCAATAGGAAAGATACAAATACATCACTTTCCCAAAATGCTTAGAAAGACAAAAAGCTGATATAGGAAAATCCCCACATCAGCTTTTCGTATTGGTCTGTGTCTCGGAAATAGTGGCTGCTGTCTATCAAATTATCATTTGTTACTTTACCGCACATGAGCATTTACGCAAGTTT
>VOFJ01002954.1_pt1 | contig 39964 bp, 42 predicted proteins | sample 5384081 | NCBI WGS metagenome assembly VOFJ01 (sample SAMN12384729, study PRJNA508395) | human gut metagenome | isolation source: healthy gut I | host: Homo sapiens
TGGCAATTGAGTCAAAAGAACCAGGAGCCTTTTGTGGGATTTGAAAATCTTATTCTGTCCTTCGATGAACTAAAAGAAGTTGTCGAAAACGATACGGACTATGAGCTGTGGCAGGTGGCCATGGCTGCGGTCAATGCGGTCTATCTGATTGTGGACACTAAGACGGGAGACAGATATGTCGGCTCGACCTATGGCTATGACGGCCTGCTGGGGCGTTGGTCTGTCTACGTCGCTACGGGCGGTCACGGAAACAACAAGGGAATGATCAGTCACTTGAAGTCTGTAAATCATAGTTGCCACGATTTGCAGTTTTCAGTGTTGCAGGTTTTGTCCAAGGCACTTCCAGACAATCAAATCATTGATGCAGAGACCCTCTGGAAGAAAAAGCTGCTGACCTATGAACCATTCGGAATGAATCAGAACTAATCTTCTTTGCAGTATCCTCTGGATAATACATAGCTCTCACTTTCCTTTGGCAAAGCGACTGTTTCAGCCCGCTTTTCAAGTAGGATGGCAAATCCCATCAAGCGCCCTCCGAAAGACGCGTGACGGCAAAAAAATCAGCCATAATCAACCTTTAAAACGGCAAAAAAGCAAAGGGGTATGTGTCTTAACGGCACATACCCCTTTTTGTCAGCAGCCCTTGTCCGGCAACTGCTATATTATTTGTTTCGTGAAACCTGTTTTATGGACAGCTACCTGCCGCTCTCCTGTTTTTGCTTTTCGTTTGCGCCGTCCGGCGTCACCGTTCCTCGCGGAAATACGGCAGGCCGAGGCTTCGGGGGGCTGATTCTCGCGCTTGGAGCGCACGCTCGTGATGATGAGCACGATGATCGTGACGACATAGGGGATCATCTTGTACAGTTCCTTGACAGCGAGGTTCGTGCCGCTCGGCAGGAAGATGTGCAGGATATACAGTCCGCCGAAGAGGAAGGACGCGAGCACGCCGACGTTCGGCTTCCAGACCGTGAAGATGACGAGCGCGATGGCGAGCCAGCCGCGGTCGCCGAAGGCGTCGTTCGACCAGACGCCGCAGGCGTAGTCCATGACGTAGTACAATCCGCCGAGGCCGGCGATCATGCTGCCGACGCAGGTGGCGATGTACTTATACTTATTGACGTCGATGCCGGCAGCGTCGGCCGTCTGCGGGTTTTCGCCGACGGCGCGCAGGTGCAGCCCCACACGCGTGCGCTTGAGCACATAGGCCGCGATGAGCGCAATGGCCACGGCGAGGTAGGCCAGAAAGCCGTAGGACAGAAAGATCTTCCCGAACCAGCCGAGGCGCTCCACGCCCGGGATCGTCTTGGCAAAGTAGCTATTGGTCGCCGAGAGCGCGATGGACGGCACCTCGCTGCCGGTGAGCTTGATGAGCGAGCCGCCCATGAAGTTGCCGAAGCCGACGCCGAACGTCGTCATGGCAAGGCCGGTGACGTTCTGGTTGGCGCGCAGCGTGACGGTCAGAAAGCAGTACAGCAGACCCATGAGCAGCGACCCGAGCAGGCACGACAGCAGCGGGATCATCACGGCGAGAAAGCCGTTCATGCCCGCGGCCCCGCCGGCACCCTGCTCATATAGGAACGCCCCGATGACGCCGCTGATGCCGCCGACGTACATGATGCCCGCGATGCCGAGGTTGAGGTTGCCGGACTTTTCGGTGAGCGTCTCGCCGGTACTGCCGAACAGCAGCGGGATACCCTGCATGATGGCGCGGGGGATAAAGGACACAAAATCAAACATGCTCCGCCGCCTCCTTCTTCGCCGGCTTGCGGAAGCTCAGCCGGTAGGTGATGAAAAACTCACAGCCGATGATGAAGAAAATGATGATGCCGCTGAGAATGTCGGCAAACGACTGGTTGAGCCCGAACGCGGTTGAGATCTCGCCCGCGCCGCGGTCGAGGAACACGAGCAGGAAGCTCGTGAGGATCATGCCGAGCGGATTGAACTTGGCCAGCCACGAGACCATGACCGCCGTGAAGCCCTGGCCGCCGGCGATGGTGGTCGTGATCGTGTGGTCGGTGCCGGACACGAGCAGCACGCCTGCAATGCCGCACAGCGCACCGGACAGCAGCATCGTGCGCACGATGACCTTGCCGACCTTGATGCCGACATAGCGGGCGGTGCGCTCGCTCTCGCCGACGACGGAGATCTCATAGCCGTGCTTGCTGTAGTTGAGGTAGATGTAGACGAGTACGGTCAGCACCGCGACGACGAGGATCGTCAGCAGGTACTTGTAGCCGCCGATCTGCGGCAGCCAGCCGGCCTCGGTGCTTTGGTTGATGATGCCGACCTTGCCGGAGCCCTTCGGCGACTCCCAGACGATGATGAAATAGGCCACGAGCTGCGTGGCGACGTAGTTCATCATGAGGGTGAAGAGCGTCTCGTTCGTGTTCCACTTGGCCTTGAAGATAGCGGGGATGACGGCCCAGACCGCGCCCGCGGCGATGCCGGAGAGGACGATGAGCACGATGAGCAGACCGTTGGGCACCTTGTCGCCGAGGCAGATCATGCACGCTGCGGCGGCGAGACCGCCCGCGAGCACCTGACCCTCGGCGCCGATGTTCCAGAAGCGCATCTTGAACGCGGGCGTCACGGCCAGCGAAATGCACAGCAGGATGGCGAGATTCTGCCCCAGGATCCAGATCTTGCGCGGCGAGCCGAACGCGCCGCTAAACATGGTGCCGAACACCTTGAGCGGATTGAGGTGGGTGCACAGCGTCGTGATGAGCGCGCACAGCAGCAGCGCCAGCACGATGGCGATCGCGCGGATGCCCCAGGCCTGATACCAGGGCAGCGTGTCGCGCTTAACGATGTGGAACAGCGGTTCCCGGACTTTGTTATGCATGGGCTTTCCCTCCCAACTGCGTCATCATCATGCCGACGTCGCGCTTCGTGGCGCCGCGGCCGGGGACGATGCCGCTGACCTTGCCGCCGCAGAGCACGAGGATGCGGTCGGCCAGCTCGAGCAGCACGTCGAGATCCTCGCCGACATAGATCACGGCGACGCCGCGCTCCTTCTGCCGGTTGATGAGGTCATAGATCGTGTAGGATGCGTTGATGTCCAGGCCGCGCACGGCGTAGGCCGTGAGCAGCACGGTGGGGGCGGAGGCGATCTCGCGGCCGACGAGCACCTTCTGCACGTTGCCGCCGCTCAAACGGCGCACCGGCGTGGTCACGCCCGGGGTGTTGACGTCGAGCTCTTCGACGACAGTCTCGGCGAGCTTGCGCGGGGCCTTGCGGTCGGTGAGGATGCCATGTCCCTTGCGGAACGAGCGCAGCATCATGTTGTCCGCCAGGTCCATGTTGCCGACCAGACCCATGCCGAGGCGATCCTCCGGCACGAACGGAGAGCGCCACGCCCATCTCGGCGATGCGCAGCGGGTCCTTGCCGAGCAGCTCCTCGCGCGTGCCGTCGTCCTCGACGTAGCAGATGCTGCCGCTCTCCGTCGGCTGCAGACCGGCGATGGCCTCGAGCAGCTCCTTCTGGCCGCAGCCGGAGATGCCCGCGATGCCGAGGATCTCGCCGGAGTTGGCGGTGAAGGACACGTCGTCGAGCTTGACGATGCCGTCGATGCTGCGCACGGTGAGGTTCTTGACCTCGATGCGCGGCTTGGGGTCGACGGGTCGGGCCGGTCGATATTGAGCGTGACCGCATGGCCGACCATCATGTTCGTCATTTCCTGCGCGTCGGTGTCCTTGGTGAGCATGTCGCCCACGAACTGGCCGTGGCGCAGCACGGCCACGCGGTCGCTGAGCGCCTCGACCTCGTGCATCTTGTGCGTGATGATGACGATGGCCTTGCCGTCGGCGCGCATGCTGCGCAGCACGGCGAAGAGCTTCTCGGTCTCCTGCGGGGTGAGGACGGCGGTGGGCTCGTCGAGGATGAGCGTGTCCGCGCCGCGGTAGAGGACCTTGACGATCTCGACCGTCTGCTTCTGGGACACGGACATATCGTAGATCTTCTGATCCGGGTCGAGGTCGAAGCCGTAGCGCTCGCAGATGCTGCGGATGCGCGCGGCCGTGGCCTTGAGATCGAGCTTTTCCTCGAGACCGAGCGTGATATTTTCAGCGGCAGTGAAGACGTCGACCAGCTTGAAGTGCTGGTGGATCATGCCGATGCCGTAGCGGTAGGCATCGCGCGGGGAGCGGATGACGACCTCCTCGCCGTCGATGAGGATCTGTCCCTCGTCGGGGAAGTAAATGCCCGAGAGCATGTTCATGAGCGTGGTTTTGCCGCTGCCGTTTTCGCCGAGCAGCGCCAGGACCTCGCCCCGGTAGATATCGAGCCAGACGCGGTCATTGGCGACGACGGAGCCGAAGCGCTTGGTGATGTCGCGCATTTTGACCGCTGCAATCTTGTTGTCCAATATGGTGTCCCTCCCGAAATGCCGGCGGACGCCGCACGGCGGCGGCGCGCTTTAAAGTACATATGAGGGAAGGCCTGGGTTGACAGGCCTTCCCTCTGCGGTGGATTCAGATATCAGCTGCCAAAGTTCTGGTCAAGCAGGTTGATGCCGTCGATCTGCACGTTGAAGTACGGAGCGGCGCGGAACTCGGACTCGTGGAAGTAGCCGTCCTTGATGGCCTCGGTGTCGCCGGCGTTGTCGGCATCGGTGTCGACATCGGCCATGTAGCTGGTCAGGGTCTCGCCCTTGACGGTGAAGGCGGAGGTGTCAAAGACGTGCAGGGTGCCGTCCTCGAGCTGCTTGGTGACTTCCGCGATCTTCTCGGCAGTGCCCTTGGCAGCGACCTTCTCGTTGACATCGGTCAGCACGACGGAGCCGGTCTTGAGGGTGCCGGTCCAGTCGGAGTCGAGCGCGGTGCCGTCCTGAACGGCCTTGATGACCATCTCATAGTACGGGGTCCAGTCGATGCGGGAGGAAACGATGAAGGTGTTCGGGCAGGCGGACTGGGTGCTGCCGTTGTAGGAGACGTTGGGGACACCGGCCCCTTCGCAGGCGGTCGGGGCGCCCATGGAGTCGGCGTGCTGGCTCACGAGGACGCAGCCGCCGGCGATGAGCTTGTTGGCAGCTTCCTTCTCGAGGGCCTCATCGTACCAGGAGCCGGTGAAGGTGACGTCCATGGTCACGGACGGGCACACGGACTTGGCGCCGAGGTAGAAGGAGGTGTAGCCGGAGATGACTTCCGCGTAGGTGAAGGCACCGACATAGCCCATCTTGGCCTGATCGGCGGTGAATTCACCGGCCTCGATCATCTCGTTGAGCTTCATGCCGGCAGCGACGCCGGCGAGGTAGCGGCCTTCATAGATGGAGGCGAACGCATTGTGGTAGTTGCTGAGCTTCTCGGTGTGCGCCTTGGTGCCGGTGGCGTGGCAGAACTGCACGTCCTTGAACTCCTTGGCGGCCTGGATCATGAAGTCCTCATGGCCGAAGCTGTCGGCGAAGACGACGTTGCAGCCGGCGTCCACGAGCTCAGCCGCGGCGTTGTAGCACTCCTGGCCCTCGGGGATATTGGTCTTGATGATGTACTGATCCTCGCTCAGGCCGGCGTTCTTGCAGGCGGCCTTGGCGGCGTCGATGAAGTTCTTGTCATACGTGGAGTTCTCATCGTGCAGGCAGATGAAGCCGACCTTCACGGCCGCCTTGTCCTGCTTGTCATTCTGGGGCTTGTCGCCGCAGGCGCACAGTGCGAACACCATGACGAGCGCGAGCAGCATCGCTACGAACTTTTTCATTCTCAGCTCTCCCTTAAATATTGTTTGTATTTATCTGCATTGCTTGCGCAAAGAAGATACCCCTCAGCTGCCAAAAAAGCGCATTGGCAGGCGCAGCCGGTCACGGCGCTCCTGCCAATGCGAAACCGGGAAGCAGCACACAGCCAACTCCCGCGGAACATTTCCCATCGATAGTCCGGCAATTCACGGTGCCGGGTAGAAACGCCAAGCCATAACCATTGGTCTATATCGACTGCTCTATATATCTGTCCCCGACAAACGGGAACATTAATAAATTACCATTCCCGAACTGTGTTGTCAACCGTCGAAACGGGTGAATTTCACACTTTTGAAACATTTTCCCCGTCGATTTGCACAATCCGGTCAGCAGAACACGATGCCGGTCTCCGGATCCATGCTCTGCACGCGGGCGAGCGACTCCACGCGGTAGCCGCGCGCGCGGATGCGCGCACCGCCGGGCTGGAACGCCTTTTCCACCGCGATGCCCGCGCCGACCACGGTCGCCCCCGCGCTCTCGATGAGCGTGATGAGCCCGTCGAGCGCCGCGCCGTTGGCAAGAAAATCGTCAATGACGAGCACGCGGTCGCGCGCCGAGAGATACTCGCGCGAGATGCGGATGGTGTTGTCGTTGCCGTGCGTGAACGAGTGCACGACCGTCGTATACGCATCGTCGGAGACGTTGCGGCTCTTGGTTTTTTGGCGAACACGACCGGACACCCGAACACGAGCCCGGTCACGGCCGCGATGCCGATGCCGCTGGCCTCGATCGTGACGAGCTTGTTCACGCCGCAGCCGTCAAACAGCCGCTTCCACTCCTCCGCCATCGCCAGAAACAGCTTCGGGTCCATCTGATGGTTCAAAAACCGGTCGACCTTCAGGATCTCGCTGGATTTGACCTCGCCGTCGGCGAGGATGCGCTGCTCGAGAAGCTGCATAACGCTCCATCCTCCCACAATCACTAAGATAGCTTTTATCGTAGCACCCGCGCTGGATGTGCGCAACCGTTTTTCGCAAAAAATCCGGCAAATCGCCGAATGGACGGTTTTTGTCCGAACGGCGGTTGACTTTCCCGTCGATGTGCGGTATCATCTGTTCCTACAAGTAGGAAAAGTATGAATTCCCGCGATAGGAGGCGAGGCTATGCCCGGAGGGAAACACGTGCTCGGTCAGAGCCGCGAGCGCCACATCTTCGGCACGGTCAAGGTCGGCGAAAAGGGACAGATCGTGATCCCGAAGGAGGCACGCACGGTCTTCGGCATTCAGCCGGGAGACACGCTGCTCGTGCTCGGCGATGAGACGCGCGGCATCGTGGTCACGCGGCCGGAGGTCATGCGCGACGTGGCCGCAAAAATTTTCGACGAATCTGATGAACAATAATTAAGGAGACGAACGATGAATACAGAGTCCATGTACACCGCACTCGGCATCACGCCGGCGGTGCACCGCTTCGGTGAGGAGATCCTCGCCGGTCTGCGCGCGCGGGTTTGACGAGATCGACCGCGTCGCGGAATACAACCAGTGCAAGGTCATCGGCGCGATGCAGAAAAACCGCGTGAACGCGACACACTTCGCCGCCTCGACCGGCTACGGCTACGATGACGAGGGCCGCGACAATTTGGAGCGCGTCTACGCAGGGCCTTTCCACACCGAGGCCGCGCTGGTTCGCCCGCAGATCACCTGCGGCACACACGCGCTGGCCATCGCGCTGTCCGCCAACCTGCTGCCGGGCGACGAGATGCTTTTCAGCCCGGTCGGCGCGCCGTATGACACGCTCGAGGAGGTCATCGGCATCCGCCCGAGCGCCTGCTCGCTCAAGGAATACGGCGTGCTCTACCGGCAGGTCGACCTGCGCGAAGACGGCAGCTTTGACTTCCCCGCCATCGAGCGCGCGCTGAACGATAAGACGAAGCTCATCCACATCCAGCGCTCCAAGGGCTACTGCCCGCGCCCGACGATCTCGGTCGACGCCATCGGCGAGGCCATCGCGTTCTGCAAAAAGCTGCAGGCCGACGTTCGTCATGGTCGACAACTGCTACGGCGAATTTGTCGAGGCGAACCGAGCCGTCGGACTTGGGCGCAGATATGATCGTCGGCAGCCTCATCAAAAACCCCGGCGGCGGACTGCCCCCATCGGCGGCTATATCTGCGGCACGCAGAAGTGCATCGACCGCTGCGCCTACCGCGTCTCTCGGCGCCGGGACTTCGGGCAGGAGGTCGGCGCAAATCTCGGATTGATGCCCACGCTGTATCAGGGCTTCTTCCTGGCCCCCAGCGTCGTTTCCGGGGCGGTCAAGGGCGCGATCTTTGCCGCGAATGTGTACGAGCGGCTGGGCTTCCGCGTCGTGCCGAACGGGACGGAATCGCGGCACGATATCATTCAGTGCGTCGAGCTTGGCTCGGCGAGGGGATGCTGGCCTTCTGCCGCGGCATTCAGTCCGCGGCCGCGGTCGACAGCTATGTGACCCCCGTCCCCGCGCCGATGCCCGGCTACGACTCCGACGTCGTGATGGCGGCGGGCGCGTTCGTGCAGGGCAGCTCCATCGAGCTCTCCGCCGACGGTCCCGTCCGCGAGCCCTACGCGGTCTACTATCAAGGCGGTCTCACCTGGTACCACGCCAAGCTTGGCGTGCTGCTGTCGCTGCAAAAGATGCTCGACGCCGGACTCATCACCCTGCCGTAACGAAAATTTCCCCTTCCGTAAAGGATACCGCTTTTTTATGCTCATCCGTAGAACACCCGCAACCAACCGGCATTTTCGCCGCCGTCCGCCCCCGCGTACTGTTTGTTTTTCCATCTGACATAAAAAATCTAACAGTACAAAGGAGTTTAACAATTCAATATGTGGTTCTGGCTTTCTCTGATCGCGCTGCTCTGCTGGAGCGGCAGCGACCTGTTTTCCAAGATCGGCTGTCAGGGGGAGGACGATCATCTCGCCCACCTCAAGATGGTCATTGCCGTCGGTACTGTGATGGGTCTTCACGCCGCGTATCGAAATCTTCGTCGGCGGGGCTGTCGTCACGTGGCACGTGATCTGGACCTATCTGCCCGTATCGCTTCTGTACATCGGCTCCATGACGCTCGGCTATCTTGGCCTTCGCTACATTGAACTGTCAGTCTCGTCGCCCATCTGCAACTCGTCGGGTGCGCTCGTCGCCGTGATGACACTTGTATTTCTCGGCGGCGAGGACTATTCCCCGCTTGCCCTCGGCGCGATCGTCCTCGTCTGCGTAGGCGCAATCGGCCTCGGCGTGGTGGACGCGACCGAGGACCCCGAGCTGCGCGCCGCCCGTCAGGCGGAGGGCAACCGCAAGTATTCCAAGAGCTTTTTGGCCCTTGCGCTTCCCGTCGCCTACTGCCTGCTCGACGCCGCCGGCACCTTCGCCGACAACCGCGTGCTCGAAACGCTGGACGAGGGCAGCGCGAACTGCGCCTACGAGCTGACGTTCCTGTTTGCGGCAGTGGTGTCGTTCGTATATGTCAAGCTCATCCGGCACGACCGCTTCCAGACCAAGCGCGAGGCGCCGAAATATATCGGCGCGCTCTTTGAGACGGCCGGTCAGTTCGCGTACATCTACGCCATTGCGGATGAGGACCACGTCATGTACGCCGCGCCCATCATCTCGTCCTACTGCGCCGCGTCCGTCCTCTGGAGCCGTATCTTCCTGCGCGAGAAGCTCTCGTGGCGGCACTATCTGATGCTGGTGCTGATCGTCGCGGGCATCGTGCTGCTCGGCATCCTCGATATCTGAAAAGCGTGTTTTCGCGGCCGCTCCACCTCCGGGCAGCCGCGAGCCCTGACACGTCAGGGCTCTGCGCATAAGACCAGATTCGAGGCGGGCTTCGCCCCCTCGAGCTCCCCCCCCGCCGCTCTATCCGCGCCCCTCGCGGCGCAGATCTTCCATCGTCAAGCGGCCGCTCCACCCGGAGCGGCCGCTTTTTTGTCAATCGCGTAACGCTTTGCAATTGTACGCAGGTGTCTGCTATAATGAATAAACATCTGCGTGGAGGGCGCAGTATTTTGGTGAAATCTGAAGGATCAGGAGGGGTTTTGTGGATACAGATATCAAACCAAGCGCGGTGGCTGGGGCAGCAACTTCGGCTTCCTTATGGCCTCGATCGGCTCGGCCGTCGGCCTCGGAAACATTTGGGGGTTCCCGTATAAGATGGGCAAAAGCGGCGGTGCCGTGTTCCTGCTGTTTTACCTGGTGCTCGTCGTGCTCGTGGGCGTGACGGTCATGCTCGGTGAGCTCGCGCTCGGCCGCCGCAGCGGCAAGAGCGGCGTGAGCACCTATCGCGCGCTGTCGAAAAAGTGCACCTGGCTCGGCTATGCCGGCGTGCTGTGCGGTTTTTGCATCATGTGCTTCTACTTTGTGCTCGGCGGCATCGTGCTGCGCTATGCGGTGGGCTACTTCCTCTCGCTCTTCGGCGGGAGCACGTTTGCATGGTCCGGTCAGGGCACGGACTTCTTCGGCTATTTTCTCACGGATACCAAGAGCATGATTCTGTTTTTTGTGCTCTACATCCTGCTCAACATCATCGTCGTGTCCGGCGGCGTGCACGGCGGCATCGAGAAGTTCTGCAACATCGGCATGCCGGCGCTGTTTTGCCTGCTCGTGTTCATCATTGCCTACATCGCCTGCCAGCCCGGCGCTGCCGAGGGCTACAAGTTCATGTTCCGCCCCGACTTCTCCGTGTTCAGTGACCCGAACGTCGGCTTTGGCCGCGTGCTGAAAAACGCCGCCGGGCAGATGTTCTTCTCCCTGTCGATCGGTCTGGGCGTCATGATCACCTACGGCTCTTACCTCGGCAAGCAGGAGCATCTGCAGCGCAACGCCTTCATCGTCTGCGGCGCGGACACGCTCATCGCGCTCATGGCCGGCATGGCCGTCATGCCCGCCTGCTCCGCCTTCGGCGTGGAGTACGGCGCCGGCCCCGGATTGCTGTTCGCCTCGATGCAGACCGTGTTCTCCCACATGGGCAGCGTCGGCAATCTCATCGGCTTCCTGTTTTACCTACTCGTGCTGATCGCGGCGCTCACGTCGTCGATCTCCATGCTCGAGCTGTGCACGGCCTACGCCGTGGACAAGCAGATCGAAAAGGGGCTCACGCCCAAGCGCGCCAAGCACACGTCCGAGGTCGCGGCGCTCGTGTTCATCGCGGGTTCGCTCGTCGCGCTCGACGGTCTGGGTGCGGGCGTTGCCGGCGGCGCCGCCGTCGAGACGCCGGCCACCCTGCTCGGCCTGAGCGTGCGCGGCTGGAACGATTGCTGGCTCGACCTGTACGACATGGTCGCCGAGGGTATCCTCATGCCGCTCGGTGCGCTCGTGATGACGATCCTCATCGGCTGGGTGCTCAAGCCAGAGGTCGTGCAGCTCGAATGCGAGCAGAGCGGTGTGAAATACCGCGCGGCGGGCTATTTCAAGGTCTGCTTCAAGTTCATCGTGCCCGTGCTGCTGGCGTTCATCCTCTTCTGCCAGCTCACCGACTTCTTCGGTCTGAACATCCCCGGCCTGAGCTGAACCCCGCATCACGAAAAAGTTCCGTCAGCGTTCTGCCCCAACGGGCGGGCGCTGACATTTTTATAACCTTTGTTGAAAAAGCGAAAACGCTCTGTTATACTGGGCTCCACTGCCATTTTTTTTCGTCCGAAAGGAGCGCTGTGCCATGCGCAAAACGGCCGCCTACGCCTTCCATCACTCGATCCCGATCCTGATCGGCTTCTTCCCCGTCGGCATCGCCTACGGCTGCCATGCAGCAGGCGGGCTACAACTTCCTGTGGTCGGGCGCGTGCAGTCTGTTCGTGCTGGCGGGCTCGTTGCAGTTTTCTCATGGTCACGTTTTTTGCCGGCGGCGTGTCGTTGGCCACGGTAAAGCCGTGCTGGCGCTGCTGCTCAACAGCCGGCATATCTTCTACGGCCTGTCGTTCATCGACAGGTTCCGCTCCTTCGGCCCGTGGCGCTGGTTTCTGATCTATTCGCTGTGCGACGAGAACTATTCGCTGCACTGCTCGCACGATTTCGGCCCCGACGTCAACGAGAAGTGGGCCTACGTGCTCACGGCCGCGCTCGTGACGTTTTACTGGGTCGCGCTGTCCATGCTTGGCGGGCTCGTCGGCTCGCTCATCACGTTTGACACCACGGGCATCGACTTTGCGCTCACGGCGCTGTTCACGGTCATCGTGGTCGATCAGCTGCGCGGCGCGCGCACGCGCATCCCCGCCGTGGTCGCGGCCGTGTCGAGCATCGGCGCGCTCCTGCTGCTCGGGCCGGACAAGTTCCTGCTGCCGTCCCTGCTCGTGACGGTCGCGGCGCTCACGCTGCTGCGCCCGGTGCTCGCGCCGAAATATGCCGAAGGAGGTGCGCAGGCATGACCCTCTCCGTCGGACAGAGCATCGCCATCATCGTGGTCTGCGCCGCGTGCACGTTTTTGGAGCGCTGGCTGCCGTGGCTGCTGTTTGGCCGCCGCGCCGTGCCGAAGGTCGTAGAGTACCTCGGCAGGATCCTGCCCATGGCCGTCATGGTCTCGCTGCTGGTCTACTGCCTGCGCGGAATGAAGTTCACATCGGGCGGGGCGTGGGTGCCGCAGGTCATCGCCGTCGGCGTGACGGCGGGTCTGCACTGGTGGCGGCGCAACACGCTGCTGAGCATCGCCGCCGGCACCGTGTGCTACATGCTGCTGCTCGTGCAGCTCGTCTTTTTGATGCCAAACCGGGCGTCCCGACTGGGACGCCCGGTTTTTTGGTTGCACTTCGCCTGCATATCCGTTATAATATAAGGTCTTATCAGAATTTTCTTCTGCAGCGAGGTCTGCCTATGAAACACGACAAGAAAAAACAATGGCTCTCGATCGGCCTGCTGACGCTCGTCGCGGCAGCGCGCTGGCGATCTTTGCCGCCGCAACGCTCGACGCGGGCGACGTGCGCGCCTCGCTCGAGGCACTGATGCCGGGCTGGACGGCCGCGATCGTCGGGTGCATGCTGCTGTACTACCTGTGCGACGCGCTCAAGTATCGGCTCATCACGCGCGCATTCGGCTGCGCGCAGCCGCTCGCCGACAGCATCGACGTATCGATGATTGGCTTCTTCTACTCGGCCGTGACGCCCGCAGCCGCCGGCGGTCAGCCGTTTCAGGTGCTGCATATGCACCGCCGCGGCATCCCGACCGGCACGGCTACGTCCGTCATCTGCACGGTCTACAGCCTGTGGAACATCGCGCTCGTGTCGCTCGGCATCGTGGGCATGTGCCTGTGCGGCGGCAAGCTCGCAGCGCAGAGTGCTGCATGGATCCCCGTGCTGACGCTGGGGCTGCTCGTGCACGCGGGGCTGCTGTCGCTCGTGCTGCTCTCGGCCATTTTTCCGAAGCCGATGTCCGCGTTCGGCACGGCGTGCATCCGCTGGCTGTACCGGCGCAGACCGTTTGTGCGCCGGGGCGCAGACCCCGCGGCAGCCGCCGAAAAGTGGTGCAGCTTCGTCGCAGAATACCATGACGCGTTCGCCGCCGGCATCCGCCACCACGGCAAGCTTGCCGGGGCGCTCGCGCTCGCGCTGCTGCAGTGCACAGCGTATATGTCGGTCGCCTACTGCACGTATCGCGGCTTCGGGCTGCGCGGCGTGCCGTTCTGGCAGGTCACGGGCACGCAGGTGCTGCTGTACATCGGGGCGAGCTGCTTTCCCATGCCGGGCGCGTCCGGCGCGAGCGAGGGCACGTTCTACCTCGCCTTTTCGCCGCTGTTCGGCGACTATCTGACGACCGCCATGCTCATCTGGCGGCTGGCGTCGTACTATCTCACGATCGTGCTGGGCTACATCGCCGTCGTGGCCGAGCGCGTAACGCTGCGCCGCGCGGAAACGTGAAGGCGCAAGCGGCAGGCCGGAGGAACTTCCTCCGGCCTGTCGTTTTTATATTTTCGTCTCGGTGCGTCCGCGCAGCCTGCGGAAGGTATATACCCAGTTGCAGCTGCGGCACGCCTCGGCATACGTTTTGCCTGTGGCAAGGTAGCACAGAGGCTTTGACGGTCGCCACCGTTTTCGTCACAGCAAAGCACGCGGCAAACACCAGCAGTGTCACGCCAACCGTGCCGCCAAACGAACGCGGCGACACGCCGACGGAATAGAGCATGCTCAGGAAGATGTTGTGCATGAGGTAGATCGCCATCGACAGCGACACAACAGAGCCCAACGCAGCCCTGACCCATGCGCGCGGCGGCCGGTTGCACGTCTGCTTGCACAGCAGGAAAATACACGCGGCCAGCACGATCTCAAACCCGGCGCTCTGGTTCTGGAAGTTCTGATTGAATTCCCCGTGCGTACCGTAAGCAGCCACGTTCCGACCGAAATCACTGCAAGCGTCACCGCCGCGCCGAGCACGAGCAGCCAATTGGGGATCTTCTTTTCATAGCTGCCGAGCAGGTAACCGAGCACAAATGTGGCCATGTGCCCGCCGAAGATCTTGAGCTTTCCGAAAATGTCCAGATCGACATACTGCGCCGCGCCGTCCGGAAGCACCGTCAGCAGGACCGTATGTGCCGACACTGCCGCCGCCAGCACGAACAGATACACCCGCCCGGACTTGCCGAGCGTCCGGATCCCGCCGTAGAGAATCGGCGAGAGCACGTAGAGCGCGATGAGCGTATACAGATACCAGAAGTGCACCATCGCCGGCCCGTTGAGCGCCGCGACGAGCTGCGCCCGGATGGCGCCGGGCGTGAGCGTGTGCGCCAGAAACAGCTGCCACAGCACGGCTACGACCGTCCAGCCCGCGAGCGGCACGACCAGCCGCGGCAGCCGGTGGCGCAGCAGCACGGAAATGTCGGCCGTTTTCCGGCTCGTCATAAGCAGATAGCCCGACATCATGAAAAACAGCGGTACCGCCGTAAAGGCAAGTGACGTGCATACGTTGAGCAGGTGCCAGCCGGTGTTGATGCCGGCGCGCAGCGGGCCGGCCGCCGTGTGCATGAAAATGACGCTCAGCGCCGCGATGATGCGCAGCCAGTCAAAATACTCCACGTGCGCGCGTTCGTTCAAAGCAGTTCCCTCCCGGCCGCGCGGAACGCACGGCCCTCATTATATGCGAAAAAAGTTTCCCATCCCGGAAAAAGTCGGAGCGAACGATATGCAGTCCGCTCGCATCGCGCTCCGCGCTGCTCCGGGTAGTCCATTGCAGGCCGACGCATCTCAGATGTGAGCCCAGCGCAAGCGGGTCACAGCTGAAAAGGAGGAGCGACGAAATGAATGAGCTCCGGCTTTGCCAAAAAGTCGGAGCGAACGATATGCTGTCCGCTCGCATCGCCCTGCCGCGCTGCTCCGGATGATCCGCTGCAGGCCGACGCATCTCAGATGTGAGCCCAGCGCAAGCGGGTCACAGCTGAAAAAGGAGGAGCGACGAAATGAATGAGCTCCGGCTTTGCCAAAAAGTCGGAGCGAACGATATGCTGTCCGCTCGCATCGCCCTCCGCGCTGCTCCGGGTAGTCCATTGCAGGCCGACGCATCTCAGATGTGAGCCCAGCGCAAGCGGGTCACAGCTGAAAAGGAGGAGCGGCGAAATGAATGAGCTCCGGCTTTGCCAAAAAGTCGGAGCGAACGATATGCAGTCCGCTCCGACGTGGTACCGGCGGCGGGGCTCGAACCCGCACAGTGTTGCCACCGAGGGATTTTAAGTCCCTTGCGTCTGCCTGTTTCGCCACGCCGGCACATCCGTGATATCGTACCACCGGCGGCACATCCCTGTCAAGGGCAGGAAGCAAGGCGCACGGCGCGAAAAATTGCCCCGGCGGCGGCAGATAACCAACACGCGCCTCTTGCATCTGCACAGATATTTTGATAGAATAATAAATTATTGTATTATTATAATCGATTGTTTTGGATTTGAGGCACACAGCGCATATGAAATACCGCAACTGGAAAATTCCATATACCGCGCCGCAGCCGCCGGAGGCGCTGCTGCGCGCGGGCTATTCCCCGCTGCTGGCGGTGCTGCTGGCGCTGCGCGGCTATGACGACGCCTGGCAGGCGCGCGCCTTTCTCAGCGGCGGCGACCAGAGCGTGTTCGACCCCATGCTCCTGCAGGACATGGACAAGGCCGTCGCGCGCATCCGCACCGCCATCGAGCGGCGGGAGCACGTGGCCGTGTTCGGCGACTACGACGTCGACGGCATCACGTCTACGTGCGTACTCACGGACTATCTGCGCCGCCGCGGCGTGCCCGTGCACCCGTACATCCCCGACCGCATCGAGGAGGGCTACGGCCTGAACATGGACGCGATCACGAGCCTTCAGCGCGCCGACGACATCACGCTCATCATCACCGTCGACTGCGGCATCACCGCCATCGACGAGACGAACTACGCCCTGCAGCGCGGCATCGACATGGTCATCACCGACCACCACGAGTGCAGCGGGCAGGCGATCCCGAACGCCGTGGCCGTCGTGGACCCGAAGCGTCCCGGCTCGCAGTATCCCAACGGCGGGCTCGCGGGTGTGGGCGTGGCGTATAAGCTTTTGTGCGCGCTCGAGGGCGGCAGCACGCAGGTGCTGCGCGACTACGGCGACCTCGTCGCCATCGGCACGGTGGCCGACGTCATGCCCCTCACGGGCGAAAACCGCTACCTCGTGGCGCAGGGTCTGGCGCAGATCAACACCAACCCGCGCCCCGGCATCCGTGCGCTGCTGCACGAGTGCGGTGCGGAGGGACGGCCTGTCACGGCCACGACCATCGGCTTCACGCTCGCGCCGCGCATCAACGCGGCCGGCCGCCTCGGAAAAAACGGCCATCGCCGCGCTGCTGCTGCTGACCGATGACAGCGCCGACGCCGACCGCTACGCCGCCGGACTCTGCCAGCTCAACCGTGAGCGGCAGGAGCTCGAGCAGCAGATCTGGGAGGAAGCCTCGGCCATCGCGTGCCGCTATCCGCCGCGCGCACCGCTCGTGCTCGCAAGCGACACGTGGCATCAGGGCGTGATCGGCATCGCCGCCTCGCGCCTGAGCGAGGAGTTCCACCTGCCGACGATCATGATCTGCTGCGACGGCGAGCGCGGCAAGGGCTCGTGCCGCAGCTTCGGCGGCTTCAACCTGTATAACGCCCTGAGCGCCTGCTCGGAGTATCTCGAGGGCTTCGGCGGCCACGCGCTGGCGGCCGGACTGACCATCCGGCGGGAAAACATCGACCGCTTCCGCCGCGCGCTCGGCGAATATTACCGCCAGAACCCGGCCGACGACTTGCCGGAGCTCACGTGCGACCTGCGCGTGGACGATCCGCACCTGCTGACCATGGCGTGCATCGAGTCGCTCGACGCGCTCGAGCCGTGCGGCAACGGCAACCCCAAGCCCCTGCTGTGCATCACCGGCGCGCGGCTCGTCAACGCCGTGCCCATCGGCGGCGGCCGCCATCTGCGGCTGCACTTTGCCAAGGGCGGGTATAATTATGCCGGCATCTTCTTCTCCTGCACCCCGGCGGAGCTCGGCGTGCGCATCGGCCAGTGGGCGGATGTGGCCTTCACGCCGCAGATCAACGAATTCCGCGGCCGCCGCAGCGTGCAGCTGCTCGTGACCGACGTGCGCCCGAGCGACCCGCTGCCGCTGTGCAGCGCGCTACTCAAAAATCAGTGCGTGCCCGCGTGGGACACGGTGGATCTCTACCCCCTGCGGGCGGATTTCGCCGTGGCGTGGCGCTGGCTGAAGGCGCCGATGGTCTTTTCCCTTTCGGAGCTGCCGGAGCGCGCGCCCATGCGCCCGGAAAAATTCTGCGTGTGCCTGCGCGTCATGGCCGAGATGGGACTCGCCACCGTCGACTTCGACGGGGAGACGCTGCACCTGCGCCCGCTGCCGACCAGCGGCAAGGTGGATCTCGGCGCGTCGAAGCTGCTGCAGGCGCTGCGCGACCGCCGGCAGAAGCTGCTATGAAACATTATCAGGAAATTCCCATTCCTTTTTGGAAAGGAGCGACCCCCATGTCTGAAGCGACCCGCGCCGAAAACGCGACGCCGGTGCCCTACGACCTCGAGGCGCACTATCAGGAGCTGGAACAGAAGATCACCTCCGCCGGCATCCCGGCGGATCTCGGCCGCGTGCGTGCGGCCTTCGAGTGCGCCGACCGTGCGCATTCGGGGCAAAAGCGCCGCGACGGCTCGCCCTATGTGTCGCACTGCATTGCCGCCGCCATCATCACGGCGGAGATGGGGCTCGACGAGGACTCCATCATCTCGGCGCTGCTGCACGACACGATCGAGGACACCTCGCTCACGCATGACGACATCGCGCGCAGCTTCGGCGCCTCGGTGGCTGACATCGTCGAGGGCGTCACCAAGCTCACGCGCGTGCAGTATACAAGCGTCGAAGAACAGCAGATGGAAAATATGCGCAAGATGCTGATGGCCATGGCCAAGGACATCCGCGTCATCCTCATCAAGATGGCCGACCGCCTGCACAACATGCGCACGATGGCCTATCAGAGCGAGGAGAAGCAGCGCATCAAATCCCTCGAGACGATGGAGATCTACGCCCCCATCGCCCACCGCCTCGGTATGCAGAAGATCAAGTGGGAGCTGGAAGACCTCTCGCTGCTCTACCTCGACCCCGATGGCTACCGCGCCATCACGGACGCGCTCGAGGCGCGTATGCCGACGCTGGAAAAATTCATGGACGAGATGCGCACGCAGATCCGCGAGCGGCTGGAGCTCGACGGCGTGCACGCCACCATCTCGAGCCGCATCAAGCACATCTACAGCATCTACCGCAAGATGTACGCGCAGAAGCTCGACATCAACGGCATCTTCGACCTGTGCGCGTTCCGCGTGATCGTGGACACGATCCCCGACTGCTACAACGTGCTCGGCATCATCCACGATATGTACAAGCCGCTGCCCGGCCGCTTCAAGGACTATATCAGCACACCGAAACCGAATATGTACCAGAGCGTGCACACGACGGTCATCGGCTCGGAGGGCATCCCGTTCGAGGTGCAGATCCGCACGTGGGAGATGCACATGACGGCGGAATACGGCGTCGCGGCGCACTGGAAATACAAGACTGGCAGCGGCGAGGGCACCAAAGCCGGCGACGAGGAGAAGTTCGCCTGGATCCGCCGCCTGCTCGAGACGCAGCAGGAGTCCGACGCGCAGGACTTTTTCCACAACCTGAAGGTGGACATGTTCGCCGACGAGGTGTTCGTGTTCTCGCCGAAGGGCGATGTCATTAACCTGCCCGCCGGCGCGACGCCGATCGACTTCGCCTACAGCATCCACTCCGCGATCGGCAACAGCATGGTCGGTGCGACGGTCAACGGCCGCATCGTGAACTTCGACTATGTGCTGCAAAACGGCGATATCGTCGACATCCGCACATCGAAAAACGCGCCCGGCCCGAGCCGCGACTGGCTCAGTCTCGCCAAGAGCGGTGCCGCGCGCACGAAGATCAAGCAGTGGTTTAAAAAAGAGCGCCGCGAGGAGAACATCGTCCACGGCAAGGAGCAGTTTGAGCGCGAGCTGCGCGCCAACGGCATCGCCCCGGCCGACATCATGGGCGACGAGATCCTGCCGCAGATCCTCAAGCGGCTGGCCTTCACCTCGCTCGACGATCTGTACGCCGCCATCGGCTACGGCGGCGTGACCGCCACGCGCACCGTCAACCGCATCCGCGACGAGATCCTGCGCAGCCAGAAGGCCAACCAGAAAAACGCCATCGACCGCATCAACGAGGCGGCCGAGCGCCGCAGCAAGCGCCCGCGCCACGCCGTGCACGGCATCCTCGTCGAGGGGCTCGATAACTGCCTCATCAAATTCTCCCGCTGCTGCACGCCGGTGCCCGGCGACAGCATCATCGGCTTCATCACGCGCGGCGCGGGCGTATCCATCCACCGGACGGACTGTGAAAACTACCTCGCCAGCCGCGACAATCCGGAGACCGCCGGCCGCTGGATCCGCGTGAGCTGGGCGGAGAACACCACCGATTCCTACGGCACGACGCTCACGCTGCTCAGCGCACAGCGCTCGGGTCTCGTGATGGACGTGGCCACCGCGCTCAACTCGCTCAACGCCAAGGTGCGCACGCTCACCGCGCGCGACGTGGACAGCGGCCGCTCGACCATCACGATCACGGTCGAGGTGCACGATCTGGCCGAGCTGCGCACGATCATCAGCCGCCTGAGCGCCGTCCGCGGCGTCATCCGCATCTCGCGCAGCGGCGCGTCCGACATCGCGAAGGCCACCGCAAACACGGCGGAGCTGCAGGCCGAGCACGCCAAAAACGCAGGGAAAACCAAACAGGAGGGCAAAGCATGAGAGCTGTCATCACCCGTGTGAACGAAGCGTCCGTCACGATCGGCGGACAGGAGACCGCGCGCATCGGCAAGGGCTTTCTCGTCCTGCTGGGCGTGCACGTGTCCGACACCGAGGCCGAAGCCGACCGCATCGTCGACCGCATCTGCGGCCTGCGCGTATTTGAGGATGAAGCGGGCAAAATGAACGTCAATCCCACCGACGCGGGGGCCGAGCTGCTCATTGTGAGCCAGTTCACCCTCTTTGCCGACTGCCGCTCCCGCCGCCCCGGCTTCACGGCCGCCGCCCGGCCGGAGACCGCCGTGCCGCTCTATGAGCGCGTGATCGCCGGCTGCCGGACCCGCGGCTTCACGGTGCGCACGGGCGAGTTCGGCGCGGACATGCAAGTCGCGTCCGTCAACGACGGCCCTGTCACCATCCTGCTCGATACCGATCAATTATAAAGGAGGCTACCCCATGCTCATCAAATGTCTGCCCGTCGGGCACCTCATGACCAACTGCTACATCGTCACCGACGAGACCACGCTCGAGTGCGCCGTCATCGACCCGGGCGACGAGTCCAACACCATCCTCTACTATCTGGAGGACAACCACCTCACCTGCCGCGCCATCCTGCTCACGCACGGGCACTACGACCACACCGGCGCCGTCTACGCCGTGCACGAGGAAACCGGTGCGCCCGTGTACATGAACGCGCTCGACGCGGGCACGGCCGTCGCGTTCGACAGCTACTCGTTCGTCCCGCCCGAGGGCACGATCTTTTATAAGGAGGGCGACGAGGTCAAGGTCGGCAATCTGACCTTCCGCGTCATGGAGACGCCCGGCCACACACCCCGGCGGCGTGACGCTCATCTGCGGCGATGCACTCTTCACAGGCGACACGCTCTTTGCCGGCTCCTGCGGCCGCACCGATCTTCCCGGCGGCAGCATGGAGGTCGAGTTGCAGTCGCTGGCGAAGATCGCGGCCCTGCCCGGCGATTACGAGGTCTACCCCGGCCACATGGACTGCTCCACGCTCGAGACCGAGCGCCGCTTCAACCCCCTACCTGACCGCGCTGCAGCACCGCGGACAGTAAAAAACTGCACAAAACACGACCGGCAGAAGTTCGCTTCTGCCGGTTTTTTGCCGTTTTCGGCGCAAAAATGCCATGCAGCCTTGCATTTCACAGACAGGCGTGGTATATTGTTCTCGCTCGAAAAACATATGTCCGCTTATCGCGTGCAATTTTCATCGGATCTAAAGTGAGGGAACATCATGAACATCGGACTTCTTGGTTTTGGCGTTGTCGGCAGGGGCGTTTACGATATGCTCGCCGACCGGGACGATATCCGCGCAGCGTGGGTGCTGTGCCGGCGCGATCTCGGCGAGCTGACCGCCCGAACCACCTACGAGATGCAGGACATTCTCAATGACCCGTCGGTGGACACCGTCGTGGAGGTCATGGGCGGTCTGCACCCGGCGTATGAGTACGTGGTGGCTGCGCTGCGCGCCGGAAAGAACGTGGTATCCTCGAACAAATACCTCATGTGCCGCTACTATGACGAGCTCAACGCGCTCGCCAAGGAGCACGGTGCGGCGCTGCGGTGCACGGCGGCGGTCGGCGGCGGCATCCCGTGGCTGACAAACCTCGAAAAAGGCCGCGCGCGCCAACCACATCTCCCGCGTCTGGGGCATCCTCAACGGCACGACCAACTACATCATGGACGCGATGCACCACAGCGACGTGGACTTTGCCGACGTGCTCGCGCAGGCGCAGGCGCTCGGCTATGCCGAGGCCGACCCCTCGGCCGACATCGACGGGCTGGACATCCAGCGCAAGCTGATCCTGTCCGCAAACGCCGCCTTTCGGCGTGTCGCTGCGCGAGGCGGACGTGCCGGTGTCCGGCATCCGCAACGTGCGCAAGGCGGACATCGCGCGCTTTCAGGCGCACGGCTGCGTGCAAGCTGATCGCCACCGCCGAACAGCGCGGCGGCAGCATCAGCGCGCCTACGTCGAGCCGACGCTGCTCGGCAGCGATGCGCTCGAGGCCGCCGTGCCCGCGAACTTCAACGTCATTATCAGCATGGACGGCGACCGTATGGGCGTGCAGAGCTTCTTCGGTCCGGGGCGCGGGCGCTACCCCACGGCCTTACAACGTCGTGCAGGATCTGGTGGACATCACGCGGCGGCGTGCACGCCTTTTACACCGATTCCTTCGTTCCGGCCGTGCCGGACAACGCCGGCGTGCAGCACCGCTACTATGTGCGCACGCGCGCCGCGCTGCCGGATTTTTGGCCGCCTCGCCGAGGGCGACTGGGAAGGCGCCGTCATCACGCAGCCCATCCCCGTGAGCCGGATGCACGCGCTCATGGGCAGGCAAAGGAGGCAGGACGGCGGAGTTCTTTGCCGCGCTGCAATAAGGAGGGGCCCATGCTCAAAGTTGCAAAATTCGGCGGCTCGTCAATGGCGGACGCCAAGCAGTTTGAAAAGGTGCAAGGCCATCGTGCGCGCCGATCCCGCGCGCAGGGTCATCGTCGTGTCCGCCGCCGGAAAGCGTGACGCGGACGACCACAAGCTCACAGACCTCCTCTACCTCTGCCACGCGCATCTGCAAAGTACGGCGTGAGCTGCGAGAGCATTTTTCGAGATGATCTGCGAGCGCTATATCGCCATCCGCGCACGACTGCGGGCTGACGACGCGTCGTCGATCCCGACTTCGACGTGCTGCGCCAGGAGGGCAGGGGGGGCATATCCAAGGAGGAGCTGGTCGCGCGGCGAATACTTCTCCGCACGGCTGATGGCCGAGTACCTCGGCTATGAGTTCGTCGACGCCGCCGAGTGGGTGAAGTTCCGCTTCGACGGCACGGTGGATACCGACGCGACCTACGAGGCGCTGCGCCGCGCCGCGGGCGACCGCAGCGTGGTCATTCCCGGCTTCTACGGCGTGATGCCCGACGGGCACATCCGCACGTTCTCCCGCGGCGGCAGCGACATCACCGGCGCGCTCGCGGCGGCGGCGCTGGCGCGGACGTGTATGAGAACTGGACGGACGTCTCCGGCATTCTGATGGCCGACCCGCGCATCGTCGACGATCCCGAGCCCATCCGCCGCGTGACCTACAGCGAGCTGCGCGAGCTGAGCTACATCGGCGCGCAGGTCCTGCACGAGGGCACGATCTTCCCCGTGCGCGAGAAAAACATCCCGCTCAACATCCGCAACACCAACGCGCCCGACCATCCCGGTACGATGATCTTGGAGTCCATCGGCGACGAGATGGAAGAGGGCGGCTTCATCACCGGCATCGCCGGCAAGAAGGGCTTTTCCATCATCACCATCGCCAAGACCGGCATGTCGAGCGAACCGGGCTCTCTCCTGAAAATTCTCAACGTGCTCGCCAAGCACGAGGTCAACGTCGAGTACCTCCCGTCCGGCATCGACAACGTCTCGCTCGTCGTCTCGTCCGACAAGGTGTCCCGCTCGCTCTACGAAATGCTGGGCGAGCTGCAAAAAGAGGTGCAGCCGAATAAGATAACCGTAACGGAGCATATCGCCATCGTCGCCGCCGTCGGCCGGAAGATGGCGTACCGTCCCGGCGTTTCCGGTAAAATTTTCGCCAAGCTCGGCGAAAACGGCGTGAACATCCGCATGATCACGCAGGGCCCCGAAGAGCTCAACATCATCGTGGGCGTGGAAGAAAAAGATTTCGAACAGGCCATCCGTGTCCTGTACAATAGTTTTGTGAAGGAGAATGTAGTGTAATGAAACAGGTCAATGTCGGTATTCTCGGCGCCACCGGCGCCGTCGGTCAGGAAATGATCAAAATTCTCGAAGAGCGCAACTTCCCCGTTGCGTCCCTTCGTCCCATCGCAAGCGCCAGAAGCGCGGGCAGCAAAATCATGTTCCGCGGTCAGGAGTGCACCATCGTCGAGGCGTCTGACGACGCGTTTGAGGGCCTTGATATCGTCCTCGGCGCGGCCGAGAACGACATCGCCGAGCGTTTTGCCCCCTCGATCGTCAAGGCGGGCGCGGTGTTCGTCGACAATTCCAGCGCGTTCCGCCTCGACCCCAAGGTCCCCCTTGTCATCCCCGAGATCAACCCCGAGGACGTGAAGTGGCACAAGGGCATCATCTCGAACCCCAACTGCACCACCATCGTGACCCTCGTGGCCATCAACGCCCTCGCCAAGGAAAGCCCCATCGAGACGATCATCGCCACCTCCTACCAGGCCGTCAGCGGCGCGGGCAAGGGCGGCATCGACGAACTCAACAATGAGGTCAAGGCCCTTTCCGAGGGCAAACACCTTGAGCCCAAGGTCTTCCAGTATCAGATCGCGTACAACATCATCCCCCAGATCGGCGGCGAGGCGTACATGGGCTACACGAGCGAGGAGATGAAGATGCAGAACGAGGGCCGCAAGATCCTCCACCTGCCCGAGATGAAGGTCAGCTGCACCTGCGTGCGCGTGCCCGTGGTGCGCAGCCACTCCGTCTCCGTGGTGCTGCGCACAAAGGAGAAGATCAGCGTCGAGCGTGCCAAGGAGCTCATCGCAAACGCCCCGGGCTGCAAGCTCGTCGACGACCTCAAGAACAAGGTCTACCCCATGCCGCTCGACACGAGCGATCAGGACCTCGTCTACGTCGGCCGCATCCGCGACGATCTGACCGACGAGCGCGGGCTGAACCTCTGGTGCTGCGGCGACCAGGTCCGCAAGGGCGCTGCCACCAACACCATACAGATCGCGGAGCTGCTGCTCAAGTAAGGCTTTTTTAGCCACAGATCGTTCCCCGTTTTCCGCCGCATAGCGGCGGAAAACGGGGAATTTTTTCGTTTCTGCACAGAAACGCCGATTTTGGCCCGCATTTTGCTATAAGCCGCTCATAAAGTGGTACAGGCACGTCGTAAGCTGAATTTTTTGATAAGATGGACTGTTTTGTCAAAAATCGGTGCACATTTCTTGTGTGTTTCCCCCATTTTTACCACAAACGGCAAGTTTCATTTGACTTTGCCCGCTGTGGGGGCTATGCTGTAAGCAAGGATTGGAAACGTTACCGGTAAGGTTTCCGGAATCATCGCAGGGGGCGCGTCGGCATGACCATCAAGGATATTGCAAAGCTTGCAGACGTGAGCGTCAGCACCGTCTCCCGCGTGCTCAACGACCGTCCGGACGTGAGTGAGGATTCCCGCAGACGGGTCCGCGCCGTCATCGAGGCGCACCGGTATGTGCCGAACAACAGCGCGCGCGACCTCGTCAAGATCCGCTCCGACGCGGTCGGCCTTGTGGTGCGCGGTGTGCAGAACCCCTTCTACACCGATATCATCCGCGCCATCGAGCATAAGCTCGACCTTGCGGGCTACACGATGGTCATGCGTCAGATCGCCATCCTGCGACGACGAGGTGAAGTGCGGCGCGGTGATGGAGCGCGAAAAGCGCCTGCAGGGCCTCATTTTTCTCGGCGGACGCTCGGATTACTCTCCCGCAGAGCTGGCGCTGCTCAACGTGCCCTTTGTCTGCTGCACCTACACCAACGCCTACGGCACGCTCGATCCGAGCAAGTATTCCTCCGTCTCCATCGCCGACGAGCAGGAGGCCTACCGCGCGGTCATGGAGCTGGCCAAAAAGGGCCACCGCCGCATCGCGGCGCTGACCGCCGACCCCGACGACAGCTCCATCTCCCAGCTGCGCTACTCCGGCTACGCCCGCGCGCTGCGCGAGCTGGGCATCCCGCCCGAGGAGGAGGACGTCATCTGCGCGGACGATTTCACCATTGCCAACGCCTATGCCGCCATGCAAAAGCGTCTGCGTCCGGCGGACTTCACCGCCGTCTTCGCCATCGCGGACGATATGGCGATCGGCGCGATGCGCGCCCTGCGCGAGAGCGGGCGCAGCATTCCCGAGGACTGCTCCATCATCGCCATCGACGGCATCAATGTCTCCGAGTACATCCATCCCATGCTCACCACCCTCTGCCAGCCGATGACGGCTATGGGCACGAAGAGCGTCGAGCTGCTGCTCGGTGTCATCCGCGGCGGCGCGCACGACCATCTGACGCTGCCGACCACCCTGCGCGCGGGTGAATCCGTGCGCGACCTGACGAAATGATTTTCCCGCGCCGAGCGCGTGAAAATAAATTTGAATAAGGAGATCAATGAAACATGAAGAAGTATCTTGCGTTTGTCCTGGCACTTGTTATGGCTCTCAGCCTCGTTGCCTGCGGCAACAAGACGGCCGAGGAGCCCTCCGGCGACGGTGACGCCACCGAGGCCGCCGGCCGTGTGTTCTGGCTGAACTTCAAGCCCGAAGCGGACGGCAAGCTGCAGAAGCTCGCCGCCACCTACACCGAGCAGACCGGCGTTCCCGTCAAGGTCGTCACCGCTGCTTCCGGCACCTATGACACCACCCTCGACCGCCGCGATGGATAAGGAAGCGCCTCCCACGATGTTCGTCGTCGGCAACCAGGCCGCCTTGGACACCTGGGGCGACTACTGCTATCCGTTCGACGGCACTGCCATCATGGATCAGATGACCACCGATGCTTTCAACCTCAAGGGTGAAGACGGCCAGACCCTCGCCATCGGCTACTGCTATGAGGCGTTCGGCATCATCGTCAACAAGGCTCTGCTTGAGAAGGCCGGCCACTCCATCGACGAGATCACCAACTTCGAATCCCTGAAGGCTGTCGCTGACGACATCCATGCCCGTGCTGACGAGCTGGGCTTCGACGCCTTCACCTCCGCCGGCCTCGACGGTTCCTCCAGCTGGCGTTTCTCCGGCCATCTGGCCAATATGCCCCTGTTCTATGAGTTCCGTGACAACGGCGTGACCTCTCAGCCCGCCACCATCACCGGCGCTTACCTCGATAACTACAAGAACCTCTGGGATCTGTACACCACTGACTCCGCCACTACCGGCGCTGCTCTGGTTTCCGCTACCGGCGACCAGGCTGAGGCTGAGCTCGGCGAGGGCAAGGCTGTATTCTATCAGAACGGCAGCTGGGAGTATTCCAACCTGACCGGCAAGTTCGGCATGAACCCCGATGATCTGGCCATGATCCCCATCTACTGCGGCGTTGACGGCGAAGAAGAAGCCGGTCTGTGCGCAGGCACCGAGAACTGCTGGGCCATCAACAACGAAGCCTCTGAAGAAGACATTCAGGCGACCATCGACTTCCTCGTCTGGGTCGTTACCTCTGACGAAGGCACCACGATGCTGGCACAAGAGTTTGGCCCCTGCCCGTTCAAGGACGCCAAGGAGCCGGAGAACGTCTTCTTCCAGGATGCCAACAAGTACACTGCCGATGGCAAGTACGTTGTGACCTGGGCATTCAACTGGACTCCCGCTGTTGACGACTGGCGTGCTGCCGTTGTCGACGCTCTGACCCAGTACTCTGCCGGTACCGGCGACTGGTCCGCTGTCGAGACTGCATTCGTGCAGGGCTGGGCGACCCAGTATGCAAAGGAAAACGCATAAGCAATAAGGCGTGACCAAAAGTAAAGAGGGGGCTGCAAAGCCCCCTTTTTTACAGAAAAGAAACTGCCGCAGCCGAAGATTTTGCGGACAAACGCCCGGAGGCCGGACGCTTGTCTGTGAAATTGTCAAGAAAGTATATAAATAATAAAGGAGAAGCATGATGAAGAAGAAAAAACATGACGATTCGGCTCTGTCATGCAGCTTGATCCGCCGCCCGATCCAGCGCTGGGGCTGGCTGTTCCTGCTGCCGACGTTCGCAGCGTTCTGCGTGGGCTTCCTGTACCCGTTTGCAAAGGGGCTGTTCCTGTCCTTCTGCAAGTTCAAGACGACCAGCAAGTGGACGTGGGTGGGACTGAAAAACTACCAGACCATCTTCCAGGATGAGGGCTTCCTCCACGCGTTCTGGTATACGGCGCTGTTTGCGCTCGTATCCCTGCTCATCATCAACGTTCTGGCCTTTGCTGTTGCCTACGTTCTGACTAAGGGTATCAAGGGCTCGAACATCTTCCGTACCGTTTTCTTCATGCCGAACCTCATCGGTGGCATCGTTCTGGGCTATATCTGGCTCATGATCTTCGACGGCATCCTCAGCAACTTCGACACAGCCGTCGTGCTGGAAACCAAATACGGCTTCTGGGGATTGATCATCCTCATGTGCTGGCAGCAGATAGGCTATATGATGATCATTTATATCGCAGGCCTGCAGGCAATCCCGGAGGATATGCTGGAGGCCGCAAAGATCGACGGTGCGTCCAGCTGGAAAACGCTCTGGAACATCACAATCCCGAACATCATGCCGTCTATCACCATCTGCACGTTCCTGTCCCTGACCAACGGCTTCAAGCTCTACGACCAGAACCTGGCCCTCACGGGCGGCTCGCCCTTTAAGACGCTGGCTGACGGCAACGTCATCAAGACCACGGAAATGCTGGCTCTGAACATCGTCAACTCCAACACCTCCAACTCCAAAGGCCCCGGACAGGCCAAGGCAGTTGTGTTCTTTATCCTGGTTGCGATCATCAGCATTGCCCAGCTTGTGTCCACCAGAAAGAAGGAGGTCGATCAGTAATGAAAAATACCGGCTTCCAGAAAGAGCGCCGTTCGCATACCGTCCTGACGGTCGTGTTTGCGATCATTGCCGTTGCGTATCTCTACCCGATCTTCATCGTTCTGGTCAACTCTCTCAAGACCAACGCCGCTATTAACCTTGATACGTTTGCCTTTCCCACAAGCAACACCTTCATGGGGCTGCAGAACTATATCAAGGGTATGACCTTCGGCAACTACCCGTTCTATAAATCCGTCGAATACAGCCTGATGATCACGCTGCTTTCCGCAGCTCTGATCCTCATCTGCACGTCCATGGCCGCGTGGTATATTTCCCGTGTCGACAGCCTCGTCTGCCGCATTGTGTACTACCTGTGCGTGTTCTCCATGGTCGTCCCGTTCCAGATGGTCATGTTCACGCTGGCAAAGACCGCCGATACTCTGAAGCTCAATCGCCCGTGGACAATTCCCATTGTCTACCTCGGCTTCGGTGCGGGCCTCGCTGTGTTTATGTTCACCGGCTTTGTCAAGTCCATCCCGCGCTCCATTGAAGAGGCTGCTTTTATAGACGGCTGCACTCCGGTGCAGACCTATTTTCCGTGGTGTCCTGCCCATGATGAAGCCGACCTTCATTTCCGTCGGTGTTCTGGAGATCATGTGGGTCTGGAACGACTACCTCCTGCCGTATCTGGTCCTTGATATCAACGAATTCCGCACCATTCCCATCCATATCCAGTACCTCAAGGGCAGCTACGGCACGGTCGATCTCGGCGCGACGATGGCGCTCATCTTCCTGAGCATCGTCCCGGTCGTCATCTTCTATCTCTGCTGCCAGAAATATATTATCAAGGGCGTTGCTGCCGGCGCCGTGAAAGGCTGATCTCACATGAATCGTTCCTCCGGCATTCTGATGCCGATCTCCTCGCTCCCCTCGCCCTACGGCATCGGCACGTTCGGCAAGGCGGCGTATGACTTTGCCGATTTTCTCCACGCGGCGGGACAGGGCTACTGGCAGCTTCTGCCGCTCGGCCCCACAAGCTACGGCGACTCGCCGTATCAGAGCTTTTCGACCTTTGCGGGCAACCCGTACTTCATCGACCTCGATCTGCTCATCAAGGATAAGCTGCTCACGCGCAAGGAGGTCACCTCCTGCGCGTGGGGCTCGGAGCCGCGCTACGTCGACTACGGCAAAATTTACGAGAGCCGCTTCGCGCTGCTCGAAAGGGCCAAGGCGCGCGGCTGGGAGCGCGACCGCGAGGCGGTCGCCGCCTTCGAATCGGAAAACAGCCGCTGGCTGCCGGACTACGCGCTCTTCATGGCGCTCAAGCGGCATTTCGGCATGAAGTCCTGGACCGAATGGCCCGACGAAGGCGCGCGGCTGCACAAGACCGACGCGCTCGAGCGCTACCGCGCGGAGCTGCGCGGGGACGTGGAGCTGTTCACCTACATTCAGTTTCTCTTCTTCCGGCAGTGGAGTGCACTCAAGAGCTACATCAACGGTCTCGGCATCCGCATCATCGGCGACATCCCCATCTATGTGGCGATGGACTCCTCCGACGTGTGGAGCGAGCCGGAGAAATTCCAGCTCGACGAGCGAAACGTACCCGTCGAGGTCTCCGGCGTGCCGCCGGACTACTTCAGCGCTGACGGTCAGCTCTGGGGCAACCCACTCTACGACTACGAGGCCATGCAGAAGGACGGCTTTGAGTGGTGGATCCGCCGCATCGGCGGGGCGGCTTTGAGCTCTACGACGTCGTCCGCATCGACCACTTCCGCGGCTTCGATGAGCTATTGGGCTCCATCCCCTACGGCAGCGAGACTGCGAAAAGAGGGCCACTGGGTCAAAGGGCCCCGGCATGGAGCTGTTCGCGCCGTGGAGACCGGCACTGGTTCCCAAGCGGGAGTTCATCGCCGAGGATCTGGGCTACCATGAGCCCACCGTGCGGCAGCTGGTGCGGGACAGCGGCTGCCCGGCATGAAGGTGCTGGAATTCGCCTTCGACTCCCGCGACACGAGCAACTATCTGCCCCACAGCTACGGGAGAACTGCATCTGCTACACCGGCACGCACGACAACGCGCCCCTCGCCCTTTGGCGCACGGAGGCGGATAAGGCGGATATTGCCTTCGCCGTGCAGTACCTTGGGCTCAACGACCGAGAGGGCTTCAACCGCGGCATCATCCGCGGCGGCATGAGCTCGGTGGCAAAGCTCTTCGTCGCGCAGATGCAGGACTGGCTCGACCTCGGCGCGGGCCACCGCATGAACATCCCCGGCACGAGCCGCGGCAACTGGGAGTGGCGTATGCTCCCGGGTGAGGCGAGCAAAAAGCTCGCCGGGCAGATCCGCGAAATGACGCGCATCTACGGAAGATCATAAAAGCTGTGAGCGAAAGGGCTGCCGCCGGCAGCCCTTTTCCATTTGACGCGGGCGCAAAAGCATGGTATCGTAGAGAAAAGCGGATGCGCCGCGCCGCGGCGCTTTTTCAGAGGACAGGCCATGAAAAAACTCACCATCGGGATACTCGCCCATGTCGACGCGGGCAAAACGACCCTCTCCGAGGGCCTTTTGTATGCCGCGGGCGCACTGCGCACGCTCGGCCGCGTCGATCACGGCAATGCCTTTCTGGATACCGAAGCACTCGAACGCGAGCGCGGCATCACCATCTTTGCCAAGCAGGCGGTGCTCGACTGCGGCGGCACGCACATCACGCTGCTCGATACGCCGGGCCACGTCGATTTCTCCGCCGAAGCGGAGCGCACCCTGCAGGTGCTCGACTACGCGATCCTTGTCATCAGCGGCACGGACGGCGTGCAGGGCCACACCCGCACGCTCTGGCGGCTGCTGGAGCGCTACGGCGTGCCGACGTTCCTCTTTATCAACAAGATGGACCTTGCTGGCGCGGACCGCGCGGCGCTGCTGACGGATCTGCAAAAGAGCTTCGGCGCGTGCGTCGATCTCGGCGCGGAGCCGAACGAGCGCGACGAGCACGCCGCGCTGACCGACGAAGCGGCTCTCGAGGAGCTGCTGGAGCGCGGCGCGCTTTCGGATGACACGCTCGCCGCTTTGATCTCCGCGCGAAAAATTTTCCCCTGCTGCTTCGGCTCCGCGCTCAAAAATGAGGGCGTGGCGGAGTTTTTGCAGCTGCTCACACGCTTCACGCGCGAGCCGGCGCGCGGCACGGACTTCGGCGCGCGCGTCTTTAAGATCTCCCGCGACGCGCAGGGCACACGGCTCACGCACCTGAAGGTCACCGGCGGGACACTGCGGGCAAAAACGCAGCTTCCCTGCGGCAAGGCCGACCAGCTCCGGCTTTACTCCGGTGCGAAGTTCCGCCCGCTCGACGCGGCGGGCGCGGGCGAGGTCGTGGCGGTCACGGGCCTTGCGGACACCTATCCAGGGCAGGGGCTCGGGGCGGAGGCGGACGGCGAAAAGCCAGTGCTGCAAAGCGTTCTGACCTACCGCATCCTCCTGCCCGACGGCACAGACGCGCACACCGTCCTCCCGAAGCTGCGCGAGCTGGAGGACGAGGACCCGATGCTCCGCATCGTGTGGGAGGAAGCGTCCGGCGAGCTGCACGCCGAGCTGATGGGCGAGGTGCAGCTGGAAATTTTGCAGCGACTCATATCCGACCGCTTCGGCCTCTCCGTCACGTTCGGCGAGGGCGGCATCGTTTACAAGGAGACCATTGCCAACACCGTCGAGGGCGTGGGGCACTTTGAGCCGCTGCGCCACTACGCCGAGGTGCATCTGCTGCTCGAGCCCGCCCCGCGCGGGAGCGGTGTTCAACTTGCCTCCGCCTGTCCGACTGACGAGCTGGACCTCAACTGGCAGCGTCTCATTCTCACGCACCTTGCCGAGCGCGCGCATCCCGGCGTGCTGACGGGCAGCGCGCTGACCGACGTAAAAATGACGCTCCTCGCGGGCCGCGCGCACCTCAAGCACACCGAGGGCGGCGATTTCCGGCAGGCGACCTACCGCGCCGTGCGGCAGGGTCTGATGCAGGCCGAGAGCGTGCTGCTCGAGCCGTTCTATGATTTCCGTCTTGAGCTGCCGCCGGAGTGCGTGGGCCGCGCAATGACCGACCTTGCCGCGATGGGCGGCTCGGCGGACGCGCCGGAAACGGTCGGCGGAGAAACGGTGCTCACCGGCTTCGCGCCGGTCAAGGGACTGCGCAGCTACGCGCGTGAGGTCGCGGCCTACACCCGCGGACGCGGACGTCTGAGCTGCACCCTGCGCGGCTACGAGCCCTGCGCGGACGCGGAGAACGTCATCGCCGCCATCGGCTACGATCCCGAGCGCGACGCGGAAAATCCCACCGGCTCGGTGTTCTGCGAGCACGGCGCGGGTGTCTACGTTCCGTGGAATGAGGTCAAGGCCCGCGCGCACGTCCCCTGCGTCCTGCAGGAGCACCCTCACCGAAGCCGCCGAGCGCACACCGACACGCAGCCGCGCGTCCTCCGGCTCCGCCGCCGAGGACAAGGAGCTGCTCGCCATCTTCGAGAGCACCTACGGCAAGGTCGAGCGCCGCGCGTTCGAGCCCAAGCGCGCGCCCGCGCGCACCGCGCTCGACGAGACGCGCTATAACATCAAAAATCAGAAGACCGGTCCCGAGTATCTGCTCGTGGACGGCTACAACATCATCTTCGCGTGGGACGCGCTCAAAAAGCTCGCCGCGCAGGACGTCGCCGCCGCGCGCGAGGCGCTCGCGGGCATCCTTGCCAACTACCGCGGCTGGCGCAGATGCGAGATCATTCTGGTCTTCGACGCCTACAAGGTCAAGGGCAATCCCGGCTCGATGGAAAAGAAACGGCATCTACATCGTCTACACCAAGGAGGCGCAGACCGCCGACAGCTACATCGAGCGCGCGACCTACGACCTCGGCAAAAACCACCGCGTCCGCGTCGCCACGTCGGACAACATGGAGCAGGTCATCATCCTCGGTCACGGCGCGCTGCGCATCTCCGCCCGCGCGTTTGAGGAGGAGGTCGCCGAGGCCGAGGGGCAGATCAGCGACCTCATCGAGCGCTGGAACGTGCGGGACTTCGATCTGCGCCGCGTGCGCGCCACCGCGACCATCATTGACAAAAAGGAAGAGAAAGGGTCCTGAGACCTTTTCTCTTTTTTCTCTTGACAAATACCCCGTAGGGGTATATAGTGCAGATACCCCCAAGGGGTATATCGCTATCAGGGAGGCACAGTATATGGACCGATCAGAATGCTGCCACTGCTCGCAGCGCAAAAAGGAGCGCTCGCCGGAGGAGTACAAAAAGCTCATTCACCGGCTCAACCGCATCGAGGGGCAGATCCGCGGCATCCGCAGCATGGTGGAGTCCGGCGCGTACTGTCCCGACATTTTAGTGCAGGCCGCGGCGGTCAACGCGGCGGTCAACGCCTTCAACAAGGAGCTGCTTGCCGCGCACATCCGCACCTGCGTGGCGGAGGATATCCGCGCCGGCAGGGACGAGACGATCGACGAGCTGGTGACGACGCTTCAAAAGCTCATGAAATGAGCGAAAAGCGCACAACCTAACCGCAATTTCACAGAACCGAGGAACACGCAATGACACAATACAATGTGACCGGCATGAGCTGCGCCGCCTGCTCGGCCCGGGTCGAAAAGGCGGTGAGCAGGGTCCCGGGCGTCACGTCCTGCTCGGTGAGCCTGCTGACGAACTCGATGGGCGTGGAGGGCGCCGCCGCGCCGCAGGACATCATCGCCGCCGTGCAGGCGGCGGGCTACGGCGCGTCCTTAAAGGGCGCGGGCAAAGCCGCGCCGAGCGCTGCCGAGGCGGAGGCCGCGCTGGAGGATCACGAAACGCCGAAGCTGAAGCGCCGGCTGCTCTGGTCGCTCGGCTTCCTGCTCGTGCTGATGTATTTCTCGATGGGCCACATGATGTGGGGCTGGCCGCTGCCAGGCTGGTTTGACGGCAACCACGTCGCCATGGGCCTTGTCCAGCTGCTGCTGGCCGGGATCGTCATGGTCATCAATCAGGAATTTTTCGTGAGCGGCACCAAGAGCCTGCTGCGCGGCTCGCCGAACATGGACACGCTCGTCTCGCTCGGCGCGGCGGCGTCCTACGGGTGGAGCGTCTACGCGCTGTTTGCCATGACGGACGCGCAGCTCCACGGCGGCAGCGAAGCCGCCATGGCGTATATGGACGAATTTTATTTTGAGTCCGCCGCCATGATCCTCACGCTCATCACCGTCGGCAAGCTGCTTGAGGCGCACTCCAAGGGCAAAACCACGGACGCGCTCAAGAGCCTCATGGCCCTCGCACCGGAGACGGCAACGGTCATCCGCGACGGCAAAGAGGTCAAAATCCCCGCCGCGCAGGTCCGCAAGGGCGACGTGTTCGTCGTCCGTCCGGGCCAGAGCATCCCGGTCGACGGCGTTGTGCTGGACGGCGCGAGCGCCGTCAACGAAGCGGCGCTGACCGGCGAGAGCGTCCCGGTCGATAAAGCCCCCGGCGACGGCGTTTCCGCCGCGACGGTCAACTGCTCGGGCTTCCTCCGCTGCGAGGCCACCCGCGTCGGCGAGGATACCACACTCAGCCAGATCATCCGCATGGTCTCCGACGCGGCGGCGACGAAAGCGCCGATTGCCAAGACGGCGGACAAGGTCGCGGGCGTGTTCGTCCCGGCGGTCATCTCCATCGCGCTTGTCACAACAATCGTCTGGCTGCTGCTGGGCCGGGAATTCTCCTTTGCGCTTGCGCGGGGCATTTCCGTGCTGGTCATCAGCTGCCCGTGCGCGCTGGGTCTTGCCACGCCGGTCGCCATCATGGTCGGCAGCGGCGTGGGCGCGAAAAACGGCATTCTGTTCAAAACGGCGGCAAGTCTGGAGCACACGGGCCGGACGCGCATCGTCGCCCTGGACAAGACCGGAACCATCACCTCCGGCCAGCCGGAGGTCACAGATCTCATCCCGGCGGACGGCGTGACGGAGCGGGAGCTTTTGCAGGCAGCCGTCTCGCTGGAGGCAAAGAGCGAGCATCCGCTGGCCGCAGCGATCATGAAGCGCGGCGAAGAAGAAAACTGCAGCCCGAAGCGGCGGAGAAGTTCGCCGCCATCACCGGCAGCGGCCTGACCGCGACGGTACTGGGCGCGCAGCTGCTCGGCGGCAGCGTCAAATATATGGCTTCGCAGCTCGCCCTGCCGCAGGAAATTCAAAAGCAGGCGGATGCGCTGTCCCAGTCCGGCAAGACGCCGCTGCTGTTTGCGAAAAACGGAAAGCTCCTCGGCCTCATCGCCGTGGCGGACGCCATCAAGCCGGAAAGCCCGGAGGCCATCCGGCAGCTGCGCGGCATGGGCATCCGCGTCGTGATGCTGACGGGCGATAACCAGCGCACAGCCGACGCCATCGGCAAGCTTGCGGGCGTGGACGACGTGGTCGCGGGCGTTCTGCCGGGCGGCAAGGAGGCTGTCGTGCGCGAGCTTCAGAAATACGGCCCCGTCGCCATGGTCGGCGACGGCATCAACGACGCGCCCGCCCTCACCGCCGCCGATACCGGCATTGCCATCGGCGCGGGAGCCGACGTCGCCATCGACGCGGCGGACGTGGTGCTTATGAAGAGCACGCTGCTCGATGTCGCCGCCGCCATCCGCCTCAGCCGTGCGGCACTGCGGAACATCCACGAGAACCTGTTCTGGGCGTTTATCTACAACGTCATCGGCATCCCGCTGGCAGCCGGTGTGTTCGTCGGGCTGGGTCTGACGCTCAATCCGATGTACGGCGCGGCGGCGATGAGTCTGTCCAGCTTCTGCGTGGTGTCGAACGCGCTGCGGCTGAATCTCTTCAAGCTCCGCGACCCAAAGCACGATCATAAGCACAGAAAAAAGCCTGCCTCTGCAAACACAGCACCGGCAGAAGAAAAAACTACAACGAAAAAGGAGAAAGAAACCATGAAAAAGACGATGAAGATCGAAGGCATGATGTGCACCCATTGCGAGGCGGCCGTCAAAAAGGCGCTCGAGGCCATTCCCGAGGTCGTGGACGCCGAGGTCAGCCACACCGCCGGCACCGCCGTCGTGACGCTGCAGTCCCCCGTGGACGATGCCGCGCTCAAGAAGGCGGTGGAGGACAAGGACTACAAGGTCCTCGGCATCGAATAAGGCAAAAGAGAAGGAAAGCGCGCTCGGATCCGAGTGCGCTTTCCTTCTTTCTTTTCTTTATGCCGCGATCGGCATTACCGGGGGGAGCGTGATGATCGTCGCGCCCGCGGGCGGAGCGGCAAGCGGCTTCTCGCTCGTCGTGCGAACGCTGACCGCCGCGTCAAAGGTCACGTCGCAGACGTTGCGCACCTGCACCGTTCCCTTGGCGGTCATACGACTGCTGTTGCCGGCGAACGTGTAGTCGATGCGAAGCGCCGCTTCCTCATTGACGCTCGTCGACGCTGTGTACTTGAGCTCCACGCCGCCGTCGCTGCGCATCGTCAGGTCAATACTCAGCTCCTCGACGCCGCTGTCCGCGATAAAGCCCGGGACCGCCTCCGCATCCACGCCCGCTTCCGTCAGCAGCTTCGCAAGCTCCTCCTTGCCGAAGTGCCACTTATAGCCGCTGCCAGACTTGGTGAAGGTCTCGTCGCCGAACATCTCGGCCGCGGCGGCGGCAAGCTGCTCCGTACCGCTCCAGCTCTCGTAGAACCCATTCGCATCCCCCTGCTTCATCATGGCATAGAGAATGTGGCCGACGGTGCGGCCGTCCCCGCTGCCGTACATCGACTCGTAGAGGTCGGGGAAGCTCATCACGGCGTCCGTCGCGTACCATGCGCCGGAAACGGCCTGCGTGCCGTCTACCTTCGCCATCGCCGCGTCAAGGAGCGGGGACCTAAAGTAGAGCTTATCAGAGAATATAGCCTCCAGCTCGGGCTTGACGGTCAAGGCGCGGTACGCCTCCGGCAGCTTTCCGCCAAGCCCCTCGAGGAGCTCCGCCAGATCGCCGAGGTCGGCGCTCAGGCTCATGCTCATGCCGTCCTTGCCCAGCAGCACGGACGCCTTGCCGGAATACGGATAGCTGCGGTCGCCCTTGATGGAGTCGATGACCTTGACCGTGCCGGAGAGGGTCACATCCTCCTTATAATTCTTGGAGGCGTCAAAGCGCTTCGCATTTCCGGCCAGATAGCCGTTGAGAATGGTGAGACGGCTGTCCACCTTCTCCGCGAAGGTCTCCCGTCGAGCAGGAACGCCATGCGGTAGCCGTTGTCCCAGAACACGTCGTAGCCGAGCACCTGCGAGAAGAAGCGTACCGGCACCATCGTGCGGTTGGAGGGCGTCACATAGGAGTGGACGTCCATCTTCACCGTCGAGCCGTCGGCGCGCGTGATGACGTCGCTGCCGACAACATGGGTAAAGCTCGCCTTCTCACCCGTTACGATAGCGGTCTTGGTGGCCTGGTCAAATTCGATCCTTGCGCCCATGGCCTCCAGCGCGGCGCGCAGCGGCACCATCGTGCGCCCGTTCTTCACCTCGGGCACCGCGTCGGTGAAAGCAATGCATCGGTCGCCCAGCAGCACATTGACCTGCCCGGCCACGCCGCCGAGCGCCTTGATGTTCTGCTCGCGCTGTTCCTTTGAAACCGTCGCGGCAGCCTTCGGATCGGCGCTGACGAGAATATAGGTCGGACCGTCGGCTCCGCCGATGATGCCAATATCCTCGCCCGCCGCGCTTGCGGGGACGGCCAGCGCCAGCGCCAACATCAGCGCCAGCAGAAGAGCGATCAGTTTTTTCATTTTTCCATTCTCCTTCCCTGTGTGGGTCCATTGGGTATCCTGTTCCTTCAGCGTACCATAAACGCCGCTCTTTTGCAAGGGCTTTGTCCCGTTTTCCGCCCTCCTACGAAATGTCCGCCAGTTCCAGATACTTGTAGCCGTTCTCTGCGATATGGTCCTTGCGGCCCTGCAGATTGTCGCCGGAGCAGGTCGAACACCTGCGCGGTCGGCTCCGCGTCCTCCGGCATGACCTTGATGAGGCGGCGCGTGTCGGGGTTCATGGTCGTGAGCCACATCATCTCGGGATCGTTCTCGCCGAGACCTTTCGAGCGGTTGATATCCGCCTTCGCGCCGCCGAGACCGTCAACAATGGCCGCCTTCTCGCGGTCGGAGTAGGCAAAGTAAGTCTTGCCCTTGCTCACGATCTCATACAGGGGCGACTCGGCGATGTACACATATCCCTCGCGGATCAGCGTCGGCGCGAGGCGGTAGAGCATGGTGAGGATGAGCGTGCGGATCTGGAAGCCGTCCACGTCGGCATCGGTGCAGATGATGATCTTGTTCCAGCGCAGGTTCTCGAGGCTGAACGCCGAGAGGTCCTTGGCCTGCTTGCTCTGCACCTCCACGCCGCAGCCGAGCACGCGCATGAGGTCGGTGATAACGTCGCTCTTAAAAATGCGCGCATAATCAGCCTTGAGGCAGTTGAGGATCTTGCCGCGCACGGGCATGATGCCCTGAAACTCCGCATCGCGCGAGAGTTTGCACGCGCCGAGTGCGGAGTCACCCTCCACGATGTAGATCTCGCGGCGCGAGACGTCCTTCGAGCGGCAGTCGACGAATTTCTGCACGCGGTTGGCGAGGTCGACGTTGCCGGTGAGCTTTTTCTTGATGTTCAGGCGCGCTTTTTCCGCCGTCTCGCGGCTGCGCTTATTGATGAGCACCTGCTCCATGACGCGGTCGGCGTCGGTCTTGTGCTCGATGAAATAGATCTCCAGCTGCTCGCGGAAAAACTCCGTCATGGCCTCCTGGATAAATTTATTCGTAATGGCCTTCTTCGTCTGGTTCTCGTAGGAGGTAATGGTCGAAAAGCAGTTCGTGACCAGGATCAGGCAGTCCTGCACATCCTGAAAGTTGATCTTGCTCTCGCTCTTTTGATACTTGCCCTGCTGCTTGATGTAGGCATCGATGGCGGAGGTGAAGGCGCTCTTGGCCGCCTTTTCCGGCGCGCCGCCGTACTCCAGCCAGGACGAGTTGTGGTAGTATTCGATGTCGTTGACGCGGTTGGAAAAGCAAAACGCCGCCGAGATCTTCACCTTGTATTCGGGCTTATCCGCGCGGTCGCGTCCGCGGCGCTCGGTCTCCCAGAAGACGGGCGTGGTCAGCGCCCCTCGCCCGCCAGCTCGGTCACATAGTCCACGATGCCGTTTTCGTAGAGGAACTCCTGCGTCTCAAATTTTCCGCCCACCTGGTCGCGGAAGCGGAACGTGATGCCGCGCGTTGACGACCGCCTGTCGGCGCAGCACGTCGGTAAAATACGACGCGGGGATGTTGATGTCGGTAAACACGTCGAGATCGGGCAGCCAGCGCGTGAGCGTGCCGGTCTTCTTGCCGCGGTCGGTCGGCTCGATCTTCAGCTCCTCGCCCTTTTTTGCCGGTGATCTGCCCCCGCTCAAAGTGGAGGAATATTTGTTCCCGTCGCGCCAGATGGTCACGTCCATATATTCCGAGGCGTACTGCGTGGCGCACGCGCCCAGACCGTTGAGGCCGAGGGAATATTCGTAGTTGTCGCCGTCCAGA
>VOFJ01000118.1_pt1 | contig 39958 bp, 83 predicted proteins | sample 5384081 | NCBI WGS metagenome assembly VOFJ01 (sample SAMN12384729, study PRJNA508395) | human gut metagenome | isolation source: healthy gut I | host: Homo sapiens
GTAGTTGACTTAGATGATGTAAAAGCAAATATAAATGTAAGCTCTTATTTAATTGATATTTCAAATGCTTACGTATCAGAAAATAGTATTTATTTATTAGATCAAAAAAATATGACTATACTGATAGTATTCCCCTATAAGCAAATTATTTGGATTAAAAGGTATTTTAGGAGTATTAACTTATAATGATGATTATGATTATTCAAATGATTACTATACAGAAAATATATAAATTTGATATTTCAGGAGATGGTAAAGTATCCTATAATACAAAAAAATAAAATAATAGGAAAAACAATAAATCAATATTCTTTAGATGAACAAAATGGTCACTTAAGAATTGCTCTATATGATAATGATGGAGCCAAAATTGCAATATTTGATGAAAATTTAAAAACCAAATAGGAATTTCTAATCATGTTGCAAAAGGTGAAAAAATGTACTCTTCAAGATTCATGGGAAATAAAGCTTATTTAGTAACTTATAAAACAGTTGATCCTTTATTTGTAATTGATTTAAGTAATGAAACAAAACCAACAGTATTAGGAGAATTACATATACCAGGATATAGTACATATCTACATCCATACGATGAAAATCATTTAATAGGTATCGGAATGGAAACTGAAGAAATTGTCAATAAAAATTCAATTGGAAAAGTAACATCTACAACAAAAAAAATAACAGGAATGAAAATGGCATTGTTTGATGTATCTGATGTTAATAATCCTACACAATTATCTCAAACTATAATAGGAGATAGCAGAACGACATCAGCAATTTTAACTAATCCAAAAGCGTTACTATTCTCTAAAGAAAAACAATTATTAGCAATACCTGTTAATAATTATAGTGAAGATTTTTGAAATAGACTCTTCAATTGATTCTTATTCTTCTATTGTCGATTCATATACAAATTATAATAAATCTTATGTTTCAGAAGGCTACTTTGTATATAAAATAAATATAAATGATGGATTCAATTTAAAAGGAGTTATAACTCATGAAACTTCACAAAAAAAAAAAAATAAATCGTCATATAGTTATAACTACAATAATTCTAAATTATTGAGAGGATTGTACATAGATAATAATTTATATACTATATCTGAAACAGCAATAAAAAAGTAAATAATCTTGATACTTTAGAACTAATTGATGAATTAAAAATAAAATAAAAAGTGGAGGTTATTGTTATGGAAGAAAATAATACAAATAAATCTGTTATGCATATAGTATCACTCGTTTTAGGTATAATATCTATTGTCACTGCTTTATTTTGGTATATTACATTACCAACAGGAATTGTTGCTATTGTATTTGGAGTAAAATCTTCAAGAAGGACAGGCAGTAAAATAGGAAAAGCTGGAATGATAACAGGTATTATCGGATTAGCATTATTTGCATTTATGTATATAGGAATGATTTTACTATTAGTTTTAGCAAATATGTATTAAAAATAATTTAAATAATAGCAGGGAAATTCCCTGCTATTATTATTCGAAAAAAATTATTGACTATTCCCTATTTTTGCGATATTATAATATAAATTAATTTTAATAGAAATGAGGAATTTAAAGTATGTTATGTTCAGAATGTAATAAAAATCCAGCAATACTTTTTATAAAAAAAATAGAAAATAGAAAGGAAAGTCTTGAAGGCTATTGTTATGATTGTGCAAAGAAAAAAGGAATAAATCCAACAGAAGTATTACATGATCAAAAAAACAATATCCTTTCTAATGATAAAATTAACATTAATGATATGACTAAACAATTTGAAACAATATTTAAAGATTTAGCAGAAAACATAAATTTAGAAGACATTGAAAACTTAGACGGTGCAATTACATTTGAAAGTCAAGAACAAAATCCAGATAGTGATGAACCTTCAAAAATTTTTCTGGAGCGGCAATACCGTTAGGCTCTATCTTCTCTAACATGTTTTCAAACAAAGCTTCAAAAAGTAATTCTGATGAATCTGAAGAACTAAATGATGGCAGAAGAAAAGTAAAAGTTGAAAAAAAAGAAAAATAAAAAACAGAACAAGAAAAAAAGAAATTCTTAGATACCTTTGGTACTAATCTTACAGATAAAGCTAAAAATAATGAATTAGACATTGTAATTGGAAGAGAAAAAAAGAAATACAAAGAATTGTTCAAATTTTAAATAGACGTTCCAAAAACAATCCATGCTTAATCGGTGAACCTGGCGTTGGTAAAACTGCAATAGCTCAAGGATTAGCAATAAAAATAGCAAATCAAAATGTACCAGCAAAACTTTTTAAATAAAGAAGTTTATTTATTAGACATGACTGCTGTAATTGCAGGTACTCAATTTAGAGGGCAATTTGAATCTAGAATGAAAGGCATTATTGATGAATGTAAAGAATATGGAAATATTATCTTGGTTATAGATGAAATCCATAATATTATCGGTGCTGGTGATGGTGAACACTCTATGAATGCTGCAAATATATTAAAACCTGCATTATCAAATGGAGAAATTCAATTAATTGGTACAACAACATTAAAAAGAATATAGAAAATATATTGAAAAAGATTCTGCTCTAGAAAGAAGATTTCAACAAGTTTTAGTAGAAGAACCAAACATAGAAGATTCTATTGTTATATTAGAAGGAATTAAAAAATATTATGAAGAATATCATAAAGTTAAAATTTCATCAGATATTATTCGTCAAGCAGTTATTATGTCTGAAAAAAATATATTCATGATAGATTTTTACCTGATAAAGCAATTGACATTTTAGATGAAGCTTGTTCAAGAATAAATTTAGAAAATAAAGATTTATTTAAGCTTGAAATGTTAAAACAAGAACTTGCTAAAGTTCAATCTGAAAAAAAAAGAAGAAGTTATCGCTGCTGATTCAACAGAAGATTATCAGAAAGCCGCAGATTTGAAAACACGTGAATGTCAACTAATTGAAGAAATTGATAAATTAAGCGCTAAAGCAAAACCAAAACAATTAAATGTACAAGATATTGCTAATGTAATTGAAAGCTGGACAAAATTCCAGTTAAAAAAAAATAACAGAAGCAGAAACACAAAAATTATTAAACTTAGAAACTAATCTTCATAAAAAAGAATTATTGGTCAAGACGAAGCTGTTAGTAGCGTTGCTAGAGCAATTAGAAGAAATAGAGCCGGGTTACAAAGTACAAAAAAGACCACCTTCTTTCATCTTTGTTGGACCTACTGGAGTAGGTAAAACTGAACTTGCTAAAAGTTTAGCTTATGAAATGTTTGGAAGTGAAGATTCTATAATAAGAATCGATATGTCTGAATACATGGAAAGTCACTCAACATCTAAATTAATTGGTGCACCTCCAGGTTATGTTGGATATGATGATGCTGGTCAATTAACAGATAAAGTTAAAAAGAAAACCATATTCTATAATTTTATTAGATGAAATAGAAAAAGCTCATCCTGACGTATTTAATATTTTATTACAAGTATTAGATGATGGAAAACTAACAGATAGTCAAGGAAACACTGTAAGTTTCTCTAACACAATTATTATTATGACATCTAATGCAGGTTCTAACTCTAATATAAATTCAATTGGTTTTGGAAAACAATCAATTGATAAAAATAAAATAATGGATAGCTTAAAAGAATTATTTAGACCAGAATTTCTTAACCGTGTTGATGAAATTATTCAATTTGATTCTCTAACAAAAAGAACAACTTTTAAAAAATAGTTGATTTAATGTTAGAAAATACTAGAAAAGCTTTTAAATGAAAAAGATATAAATATGGATATTACAAAGAAAGCAAAAAAATTATCTTTTAGAAAAAGGAACTGATATAAAATTTGGAGCAAGACCTTTAAGAAGAGCTATTCAAAGATATATTGAAGATGAATTATCTGAAAAATGATTCTAAGAAGTCAACTTTTAGATGGTCAAACTGTAAAAGTAGATTTTGAAAATGATAAACTAAAATTTGAAGTTAAATAGGAGAAAATTATGTTTAAACATGTACCAAATATACTTACTATTATTAGATTTTTATTAATACCATTTATAATTTTTTATATTTTTACTGGTAACTATATATTAGCATTCTTGTTTTTTACCATTTCTGGTTTAACAGATATTGCTGATGGTTTTATAGCGAGAAAATTTAATTTAATCTCAAACTTTGGAAAACTAATGGATCCTCTTGCTGATAAACTAACACAAATATCAACACTTACTTCATTGGTTATAATTGGTATTATTCCTCTTTGGATTCTAATTATTGTATTACTAAAAGAATTTATTATGATAGTTGGTGCTTCTTTCCTTTATGGAAAAAGATGTTGTCGTTTATAGTAAATGGTATGGAAAACTTGCTACTGTTTTATTCTATGTTGCAATTGTATTCTCTCCTACTTGCAAAACAGTTCAATTTAATTGGTTTTTTGGAGCAAATTTGACTTTCTATTATATTGTTTAGCATTAATTGCTACTGTATTTTCACTTATAATGTATGTTAAAGATTTATATCAAAAAGGATTTATTGATAAACAAGACTTAAAAAAAAGAAGTTACAATAGATAAAAAAGAAAAGAAAAAATCTAGTTCAAAATAATGAACTAGATTTTTTTTATATATTATATTTTACTCAAAGTCTTCTATTAATTGATTTAATTCTTGTTTGCCATTTACCTTAATTCCATTTTTCATATTAATTTTATCTGTATCTGTAATATATTCTGTTGAAATATCTGTTACTTCATATTCGTTTTCAGTCCCATCTTCTAATAATTTATATATTACAACTTTCCCTTCCTTATCCTTCACAATATAGTGTTCACCACATTCTCCCTTCTTCTCTTTTGCTTATTACTATTTGCGTATCTGAAAATTTATCAATTGTCCAACCAGCATATTTTTTCTTCCAAATCCTCTTTTTGTTTTATTTACTAACTCTTTTGGAATAGCTATATATTCACTCGTTGTGTGTCCACATTTATTATATGTTTTTTTCATAGTAATAAAACAATTAGGGAGATATCTTTTCTTTCTGTAGAATTAGCTTGAAGCATCTCCTCTTGTATTTCCTGATATTCATCCGTACAATCATCTTCAATCTTTTCATCATCTGATACTTTGGTTATAATATCTTCCTGTTCTTTATTTGGTTTACAAATTTGAACTCCAATTATAATTGCACTTATTATAACAATAATTGCAATTATACTCATAATTGTTTTATTCATAATAATTACTCCTTTTCTAATGTTTTATAACTATTATTTACGTTTTTGTTAAATTTATACAATCTTTTTATTATTTGCATTTTAAAAATTCATTTATTTTTTTATCTCTTTTCCATTAGTTTTTATTTCTATTTCTCCCATTTTATCTGTCCTATAAATTCTTATATTTTGCTTTTTCAAGATTTTGAATTGTATTATCTGATGGATGTCCAAATTTATTATCTTCCCCTACTCCAATTATTGCATATTTTGGTTTTATCTTTTCAATAAACTCTGTAATAGAAGATGTTTTCGAACCATGATGTGCTACTTTTTAAAATATCTGATTTTAATATATTTAAATTTTTAGAATATTTTTTCAAAATAGCTTTTTCAGCTATGGCCTCAATATCTCCTGTAAAAAAGCATTGAATAATTTTTATAATTTAGTTTACATACAAGTGAATTATTGTTTATACTATTATCAGATATCATATTATCAGAAAAAGGCCATATAATATCAAAATACAAATTATCTTCTATACTTACTTTTTCTCCTTCTTCTACTATTTTTACATTTATCTTTTTTTTTTTTTACGATTTTTATAAATTCCTCATAATTTTCTGATGATTTATATTGCTTAGCCTACCTATTATGATGTTATTTACTTTTTTATTTCTTGCATAATATATAACAATCCACCGAACATGATCTTGATCAAAATGACTAATTATTATATAGTCAATTTTTTTTGTATATCCTTTATCTAAAATATAAGGAAGTACTGTATTCTTACCTATATTATAATTTTTAGATTCACTTCCACCTCCATCAATTAAAATAGTATTATTATATGGTGTTACAATAAAAGTTGCATCCCCTTGTCCTACATCAATAAAATTTACTTTTTAAGTTTTTTTAGGATAAAATTCTACTAATAAAATAATCACTCCTAATAATACTAAAGCCATCAAACTTCTTTTTTATTTAAATACATCTTATATTTAAATAAAGCTATTAAATTTCTCATTCTTATTTGAGTAGCATTCAATTTTTTTTGATAATAAAGATTATGAACTAATTTAGAAATAATAATTATACAATAAAATAAACATATCTGCCAAATCTTAGGTGTAGGAATATATAGTTTTGCAAATGGCAATTGGCTAATTTTAGATATTAAAATTAAAATATCAACTAATAATTTTATAATAGTAAAAATTACTTTAGCACATGGATTAATAATAAAGGACATGATAACTGCAATTATTCCTAATATAATAATAGGACCAATAATTATACTTACCAATAAATTAGTTATAAAAAAGTATATACTAAACAAATTAGTATGATAAATCATAATTGGCATAATTGATAATTGAGCAGAAATTGTAACTGCTAATATATTCTTTATCTTTTCAATTGCCTTTGTATCTTTTTTATTAATTTCATATTTTAATTTTTTTTAGAAGTTATTTTTATATTTTCTAAAACTACATAAATATTTTTATAAAAACAATAATTCCAATTGTTCCTAAATAAGAAAATTGCAGCCCCATACTAGTAATAAGAAATGGATTATAGATAAGTATACAAAATAACGATATTGCAATTGAATTCCATACATCATTTTTTCTATACATTATTTTTGAACCTATTATTAATATCGCCATTATTGCCGCTCTTACTATTTGAAGCTGAAAATCCTGTTATAAACATATAAAAAATAAGAACAATAATTATAATAAAATTAAGTTTTTCTCTTTCCTAATTTTGTTTTAAATAATAAATTAATCCCAATAATTATATAAGTAACATGCATTCCCTGAAACAGCTAAAACATGTGAAATATTACTAATTCTAAAAATTTTCCTTTAATTCTTTATTTCTATTTCTTCTGTGTCTCCTATCAAAATTCCAATTAAAATATCTGCTTTTTTTTCTTTATCTAAATTAAGATTAACTTTTTTCTTTTATTTTTTTACTAATTAAATGTGCATATTTAAAAATGAAATTTTTGCTTTTCTTTTTTCCTAAAATTTCTATTTTGTTTACTTTTTATTGTTCCATAAATTTTTAAAGTTTTCAAATAATTTTTATAATTAAATCCCCCCTGTATTTTTGTTTTTTTTTTGGTTCTATAAAACTTCCTGAAAACTTTATTTTATCCCCATAATTTAACTCAATTGTGGATTTTTTTATCTATTTTTAAATATACATATGTTTTATTATATTTTATCTTATATATATTGTTATATTCTTTTTTCTTGTTTCTCCCCTATAACTACTGCTTCTCCACTTATTAATTGATTGTTTGTATATAAACTTTTATATTTTTTGTTTTGAAATATTACAATAAAATTAGAAATAATAGAAAAAAAATAATAAGAATAATAATAATTTTGAAATTAAAAATTAACTTTACATATCTAAAATATCTTTTTTAAACTTATTAACTTAAATTCTTTCTTAGATATTTTTTAATGTTTTCTTGAAAAAATATATTACAATTATCGGAATAAAAAAAGAGCTATACTAAAATTAAAGTATAGCCCCATTATAATACCTATTATATATCCTATAATTGCAATTAAAACTGGTCGTTTTACTACTTTTAATCTTCCTTTCTTAATTGAATTTTTACATAACTCTTCTTGCTCCAACATAGTTGTTATTATAATATCCTGAATTTTATCGTATCAGTTGTTACCCCTCTTGACTTATTAGCAGCATGAACAATTTGCCCTCCACCAATATATATGCCTACATGGTTTATTCCAGATTTTCCAAACATAACTAAATCACCTGGTTGTAATTGGTTTCTACTAACAGCAACTCCATTACTATATTGTCCTGCAGCTGTTCTATTTAAACTAATTCCATGTTGTTTAAATACATATGAAGTAAATCCTGAGCAATCAAAACTGCTTGGTCCAGATGCTCCATATACATAACTACAACCAATATATTTTTTAGCTGTTTCTACTACTGTAGCTCCTTTTCCTGAAATTGGAACTGTAGTTGTTGTTTCTTTCTCTTGTGAAGTTTTAGTATTCTCACTTGAATTTTCACTTGTTTTAGTTCTTGGTGTTTCTAAACTTCTTGACGTTTCCTTTTTTCTTTTCTGATAATAATGATGAAGATATGTAACCTTCATTTCCATTTACTTTTTACTTTACTCCATCCATTTTCCTCTGCATAAACATCAACAGCTGTATTTAAAGATAATTTAGTTACAACTTCTGAATTTGTATTTGCTTCTTTTTCTTAAATTAACAGATTCACTACCTATATATAGTGTCTTTAATTTACTTTCTTCTACTACTTGATTCTGCTCTGTTGTTTGTTTTTCTTCTTTTTTTATCTTCTTTAGATTTTAATTTTTCTTTATAAATCCAACCTTTTGTTGTTTTTGTTTGTACACATACCCAGTCATTTATTGTTTCTGTTATAATAACTTCTTCATCTTTTTTTACTTCAATAATATCTGTGGCATTAATAGATGGTACAATTTTTAATTTTGTATCTTCCACAATTATTTTATTTTTTTTTTCATCTGTATCAGTTGTTTTTTTTGTTTCTTCATTTTTAGTAGTTTCTACTTCTGCTTTCTCTTCTGATGAAGTTGTTGTATTAGCATTTACAGTATTTTTTTTTCTTCTACTGTAAGTAGATCTTGTCTTAAATATATCCTGTCATTCCTTTTACTTTAACCTTATACCAATCACTACTCTTTTCTACTATCTCTACTTCTTGACCTTGAGAAAGTTGCTCTAAAATTTTACTATTTTCATCTGCTGACTCTCTTAGATTTGCTGTTTCTACATTTACTTTAGCATTAGTAGATGCAAAACTGATATTTATAAAAAACAATGTAGCAATTCCTAGAGCTGCTAATAGTACAATGCTTTTTTTATATTTCTTTTTTTCTTTTCATTTCCATATTACTCCTTATTCATAATATATTACATCCTGTTTTTAACGTTAACAGTATACACATAAAAATTGTTTTTTGTCAAGTTTTTCTAAAAATTGCCTGAAATGTATTGACAAATGTACTTTTTTGTAATAGAATAATTGAGCAATTATGTTAAAATATGATTTAAATTTAGAACTTCTCCCCCGGTGGTTTTATATTTAAATTTCATATAAATAAAATAAAAAAAAACAAATAAAATATAGGAGGGTATATATTACCATGAATAATACTACATATAGTGCAAAAAAAAGGTGAAGTTGAAAGTAAATGGTATATAATTGATGCAGCAAATAAGCCACTTGGTAGAGTTGCAACAGAAGCCGCTAGATTATTAAGAGGAAAACATAAACCAACATTTACACCAAATATTGATATGGGTGACCATGTTATTATAATAAATTGTAATGACGTAATTTTAACAGGAAACAAATTAAATCAAAAAGTTTACAGACATCATTCAGGTTACATTGGAGGAATGAAAGAAATTTCTGCCAAAGTAATGCTTGAAAAAAATCCAGAAAAAAGCTATGACTTTAGCTATAAAGGAATGTTACCTCATAATTCTTTAGGTAGACAAAGTCTTAAAAAATTAAGAGTATATGCTGGTGCAGAACATGAAAACCAAGCACAAAAACCAGAAGTATGGGAGGTAAAATAATATGGCAAAAAAAGGAAAATATCGTTTTTTTATGGTACAGGTAGAAGAAAAAAATGCAATTGCTAGAGTTAGATTAGTAGAAGGAAACGGAAAAATCACAATTAACGGTAAAGATATTGATGAATTTTTCGGATTAGAAACTTTTAAAAGTTATTGTAAGACAACCACTTACAGTTACAAATACAACAGCTAAATATGATGTTATAGCTAACGTAAAAGGTGGCGGATTTACAGGTCAAGCTGGAGCTATCAGACATGGTATTGCAAGAGCATTAAATGAAGCTAATAGTGAATACAGACCAGCTTTAAAATCAAACGGATTCTTAACAAGAGATCCTCGTATGAAAGAAAGAAAAAAATACGGTCTTAAAAAGCTAGAAAAGCTCCTCAATTTAGCAAAAGATAAAAAGAACTTTTATCAAAGTCAATTCAACCTCAGAAGTTTCAAAACTTCCGAGGTTTTTTTTTGTCGTTCAATAACTTTTTACTATCAAGAGTCTGTAAGCATTAAAATGTCAACTTTTTTTTATATTTTAATTTTCAATAATATAAACTTGTTTTTCTAACTTTTACAATACATTTTATCTTTATTAAAAAATTATGTTATAATAATAAACGTAACGTATGTTAGCATTTATACAAATTTATTATGAAAGGAAGAATTGTATTGTATTCATTAATTAGAAATATTATTCTTATAACTTCTTGCCATATATTATTTCATGTAAAATATGAAAATCTAGAAATATTAGATAAATATAATAAATGTTTAATTTGCCCAAATCATTCTAGGATTTTCGATCCTGCTTTTTTATATCCTAAAGTTGAAAATATGTATAGTGTTGCAAAATCTGAGCTCTTTAAAAATAAGTTAATTGCTAAATTTCTAACATATCATAACGCTTTTTCCTATTGAAAGAAATAAAACTGATATAAAAGGAGCAAAATCTATATTAGAACAATTAGAAAATCAAAAAAAAAAATCAGACTTCTTATCTTTCCAGAAGGCGGTATATTTAAGGAAAATTATAAATATAATAAAAGAAAAACCAAAAAGTGGTGCTGTTTACCTTTCAGCAATAGCAAATGTGCCAATTATTCCTGTGCATATTACAGTTAGACCTAAATTTTTTCTCTACCGTGACAGTTACATTTGGTGATGCCATTTTCCCTGATAAAGCCGTTTTAAAGAATAAAAAATTATTAAAAGAAAATGCTACTAAATTAATAAATCAAATTTATGATATTAATTAATACAATTTCTTTATATATCACACTTTAGTTTTTTTCTTTAATATAATAAATTAGGTGATTTTTTATGACTTCATTAGGAAATATATTAGCTACTATTTCTGCACAGCGTAATATTTGTAACAAATAACTACTTAATTAAAAATTTTTAATATTACAAAATAGTCAAGCTATGAACTTGACTATTTTTATAATTTTCACTCTATTATCTCCATTGCATCACTTTTACTATTTAACCCCTCTAAATTATAATAAGTCTCTGGAATACGTCCTACAATAACATTTTCCACCAACAATACTTGATTTAGTTATTTCTTTTTCTATATCTTGAAATGGAGTTAAAATATTCACTCTGCCTTTAACTTCTAAATAAACTCTATGCAATGTTTGATTTATCCCTTGCGCTGTAAATTCACTTTTTTAAATCAGTTTCCACATTTCCAATAGATGATATTTTAATTTTTACTCCTGGTCCTCTCCCTGCTAATAATTTAAACCCAGTAAAACTGCCGTATTGCTATTTCAATATTTTCTCTTCCTCTATTATCAATATCTTCCTGAATTTTTACAGCTACATCTGAAATAATTTCATTAATAGCTAGTACATTTGATTTAACCATTGTTATATTATTATTATTATCTTTTTCCAATGTAAATAATTCATCATAAGAATGTTCTTTCATAACATTTGTTGCTTGTTCATTTGATACTATTGTAGCAATTGATTTTGCTTTCGCCTCACACAATGTATCAAATATAGGATATACTGCATCTAATACTATTTTTTTACAGTACTAAAAGCAATTATTAATATAATAATTATTTTAGCTATTTTTTATTCTTATGATTATTAAGTACTTCTCCATTTATAAGTACTTTTGGAATTCTAATACGCGGTCTTGAATATATCTTATGCATACTCTTTTTACAGAAGCTTTTGAATAATGTGGTATAAATAATTTTTTGATCGGATATATTTTATTTTCATCTTCAATTCCATTTATTCTAACAATGTCTTCTACTGTACTACCAAAACGTTTGGCTATTTTCCACAATGTATCATCTTTTTTTACTATATACATTAATATACTATAATCTTCTGCTTCCCTTTCTCCATCTGTTTGAATTTCATCAATAATATTCATATTAGCACTACGATAAGAATTTAAATTCATTGTTATATCAATATTGCTATTAACAACACCACCTTCTTGTACGATAAAATCTTGATTTGTTATTTCCATTTCCATATTTCTATTTATATTATCATCTCCACACTGTTCTTCAACTGTATAATTAAAAGGTATCTTTACAACCCTATTATCTACTTGTAAGTCACTATTTGATAATATAAACCTTAATTCTAATTCTCCTTCATAGTTAATTTTATTGTTCAATTGATTTTCTTTTTCTATCATTGGAACAACATCTACATCTATAATACTCCTATTTTCAATTCCTTCTATATTTACTTTTTCTCTTACTTGTTTAGTTTCTCTAATATTTTTTTTTTATTGGTAATAGTTGTTATTCTTTTTTTTATTAAATATTAAATTCTCACTAGGACTATATAAATCTTGAATTAAATTAATTTCTTTTTCTTCATATACAGTAGCTGCAACACTTATTTCTAATTCAATATATATAGAATGTTCCTCTGCAGAATTTGGCTTTAATACTATATTTTTTATTTCATAATCAACATCACACATATTTTCTTCTGTAACATTAGGTATATCTATAAAGCCAACCACTGGTATTTTAGCTGTTATATTATTAATCCTATTATCTTCTGTTAGATACATAATTTTTATACTTGCTTCTGATTTAGTTAGTATTTTATTATAACTAATTTTTACATCCTTTTCACCAATTGCTACATCCGCCTTTAATATTTCTGCTAAATTATCTACATTATCTATATTCACAGTATCTTTTGCATAAATTTTAGTATCTCCCATTCCTACTAGTGAATTAACCTTTAAATCTTCTTTTTAGTATTTGAATATCCTCTGCATTTTGTACATTATTTACGATTTCTACTTCTTCATTCGAGTATATATTTATCTCTATTTCAATAGCAGCTTTTATTCCTACTTTTCTTCCATTAATTACTTTTTGCCTCAATTGATTTTAATTTTGTATTTAATTTACAATTCATTCCTTCCTTGCAATTTGCAATTTGAATACTTTCAGAAAAATCAAGACTTGTTGTTAATCCTCTTACTTTATCTTTACTATCATCTGCCATATACATGATATATGTATTTATATTTCCGTCTATTCTTACTTTTTCTTCTAAAAACTTCTTTTTTGTAAATACATACAACCCCCACTTGTACAAATTGTATTTAAAATATCTGGCTTTGAATCTGGTACAATCATATCTCCTTCGACCAATATAACTTCTTTTTTTTTTTGTTGCAACTAATTTATTAACACATAAATTTTCTTTTATTGTATCTACAACCATTTATTTGACCTCCTTTATTTTTTTTTTTCTTTATACATGTATATTTGACAACTTAAGATTTTATTACTTTAATTGCAAAAAAAAGTAGAAATTAAATTTCTACTTTTTTTTCTATAACGATGTCTTTCTTGTCTTTACAGATGAAACCGGTGGAATTAATGGTGAATATGAATCGCCATCAAAAACTTCTACTTCTACTGTTCTGGTTAAAACATCTGTATAACTATACGTCACATTTCTATTATTTTCCTCGTATTTCACAACAAAAATATTTGGATACGCTTTTTTCTATCGTGGCTTCTTTTTTCAAAGGCTCTACTTCTTCCTAAAGATCCTTTTACAATTATCTTTTTTGCCCTACTTTCTCTAAGATATCAGTTTTTAGATTTGCTATATCTGTTCTACAAATCATTTTATCACCTACTCCCTTAAGATGGCTTGATTATAGCATTTTTAAGCGAAATTGTCAAAAAAATGTTTGTTCTTAGCAAATCTCTGTATCCTTTATTTTTCAATACTTTTTTATCGATTTATTTTTTTGTTTTTTACAATTATATTACATTTATATTACAATTGTATTAAGTTGGTTTATTTTTTATTTATAATTTAACATTTGGTCATCTTCCCATTTGCTCCAATTCCTCCAATTCCATCTCTTCCATCCCTTAATTCATAAGCAATATCATCTATTGTAATATATTTGTATTTTTCAGTCAATGCTATTTTTTCCGCAACTACTAATGGATCTAAAAAATCTATTAATATTCTTGCAGGAGAAGATGCAAAATTAGCTCCTGCAGAAATAATAGCTTCAAAATAACTTTGACAAGCTCCTGCAAATATTACTAACTTTTTTACCTTTTTGTTTATCATATTTCCTTGCTTCTTTAACTGTTTCTATAAAATATCGAGAATTTCTATAATTATATATATCATTATATCTCATCCCTCTTTTTTATCATTCCATCATGCCCTGTAATTACCAAAATATCTGGATTATATGATTCTAATAATTGATACACTACTCTTGGTTGTCTATATTCTGGTATATATTTTACAATTGCATTTAATCTAATTTTCTATAATATCGATAAGATTTCTCACTATATTTCCTATCTCCATCTAAATGAAGTATTTCTCCTGTTATAATTTTTTTTTTTTTTTGCTCTAGTTTGATTTGTTACTACACCAATTCTATAATTTCTATCTTCCCATTGTTGCTTGGATTTTTCAATTCTGTTTTCAATTTTGCTATCCATTTTTCTAAGTATATCTTTTTACTTTTTTGCTTATCAACTAATTCTAAATCTGCAATCTTACTATCAGCTTCAATTCTTTCTCTATAACACCATTTAAAACTGCAATTTTTTCTTCTGGTTTGTTTAAAATATTAATAACTCTAAAAATAATATCTTTTTCCATAAGATTTTCTTACTACTATATCGCCTTTTTTTTTTATGTCATTCATTCTACTCACCTCATTACTTGGGCTATTATATTTTTTATGTCTAAATATGTCGATTAGTGAATAAATTAATTTTTTAAGTTTAAGACTTTTTCATTGCATTTAATATTTTTATATGTTATAATAATTTGGTCTTTAGAGACTTTTATGAATTTATTTTTAGATTATTTCCCTTCTTTTTAGGTTGATAAGTAAGAAATACAATTCAAATCAATTTGAAAAGGAGGTTTTTATTATGGCAGATAAGACAATTGTATGCAAAGATTGCGGTTCAGAATTTATCTTCACAGAAGGTGAACAAGCTTTTTATCAAGAAAAAGGATTTACTAATGATCCTGTTAGATGTCCAGAATGTAGAAAAGCAAGAAAACAACAAAAAAATACAATCATTAATAATTTATATTATAGTAATATTATATAATTTTAATATAATATCTAAAAAAGAGAATTTGATTTTATATCAAATTTCTTTTTTTTTTCGTTTAAATGACTATATTTCATTTTAGTAGCCATTCCTCCTCGTATGTGCCTTTCCGCCTTATTCTCATCCAAAACTACTCTTACTTGTTTTGCCAAACTTGGATTTATTTTTTTTAATCTTTCTGAAACATCTTTATGTACTGACGTTACTTTTCGTAACGGTAGGATTAATGTCATTAAAATTAGTAATAACTGCTGGTGTACTGCCTATTTCATTTAGTAATTTTAATCTAACTTCTACATTTGAATCACTATCTACTTCAATCACATCTATAATAGTTTTTAGCATTGCATTTGTAATTGTTTGATTATTTAATATATCATCTACTGTGTTTATTGTTTTAGATAATTCTTTTTTCTAATACATCCTTTTCTTTTTATTTCTGATGTAATTAGTTTTTAATTCTCTTTCAAGTCTTGCAATATCTTCATTTAGTGGATTTGTATATTTCTTTAGTTCTTGTATATTGATTATTTCATTTTGAAACATTTCCATGTATTTTTTGTTTTTTAACTGTTACTTTTTCAATTTTTTTAAAAGACTTTCTTCACTTCTTTCATTGTTTTCTCTTAATTTTGTAATCTTTTCAAATTCTTTTTTTCAACAGCTTTCATAAAATCTTTTTTTATTTTTTATTATACTTTTTAAATAGATTTTTATTGCATTTAAAAGTTCTTCTTCATCAATAACAGTTGTATTTGGACAATGGTTTACTCCCATTGAATTTCTTCCACTACATACCCATCTAATATATTCTGGACCATCAGCTGTATATTTTCTCTTTATTCTTCTAAATGAATAACCACAATGTTTGCAATATATAAGTGTGCTAAATACATATTCTGTTTTTTTCTCTTTTGTTATTTAATTTAAATTCGTTTGATTTTTGCTCTAAAAGTTCTTGTGCTCTGTTAAATAGTTCGTCTGATATTATTCTCATTTCTGGTCTTTCAACGACTATCCATTCTTCTTCTGGCAATTCTTTTTCTTGTTCCTGTTATAAAGTCTGTTACTTCTGATTTTTTTGTTTGTTACTCTTCCTGTATATATTGGATTTTTAAGCATTCTTACAATAGATGTTTGTACCCATTTTGATTTGGTTTTCTTTGTTCTTATTCCTCTATCATTTAAATTCCATGCTATTTTGGTTGTTCCAATTCCTTTATATACATAGCTTTCAAATATTTCTTTTACAATTTTTTGCTTCTTCTTCATTTATTTTTAAAGTATATCTTTCATCTGAATTTTGTCATATCCAAATACTAGGTTAGGCACTCTTCCTTTTTAGCTGTGATGTCTTTTCCAAATTTAACTCTTTTAGACATGTTTGCACTTTCTTGCTGTGCCATTGCTCCTAAAATTGTTAATATAAATTCAGAGCCACCTTCCATTACTTCGCCATTGTTTAAGAAATCTACTTGCACACCATAAGATTTTAGTTCTCTTACACTTTGTAATAAATCAACTGTATTTCTTGCAAAACGACTTACATCTTTTACTACTACTTTATCGAATTTTTTTTTTGCTTTGGCATCTATCATCATTTGTTGGAATTGTTTTCTGTGTTTTTTATTTGTTTTCCTGATATTCCTTCATCTGCATATAGCTTGTACAATTCATAGCCGTTCTTTTTTTGTAAATTCATTAAAAAACTCTATTTGCTTTTCTAATGAATCTATTTGTGCTTCTTTTTCAGTTGATACCCTACAATATGCTGCGATTTTCATAACATCACTACTTTCTTTATTTTTCTGTTTCATTATTTTCGTTCTGTTACATTTTAGCATATCAGTTTGATTTTTTCAATATAAAAGCACAAAAAAAACTACTCCACTTTCAGGAATAGTTTTTATTTTGTCGCCAACAGGGTGGCGAGTAACATTTGAAATTATATTTTACTTATTTAATAATATTTTCTTCATTTCAATTATATCATAAAATGGTATTTGCACACCGTCTTTTTTGCTAAATCAACCACTCTTAATGCTTTTAGTAATTACCTGTTCTTTTATAATTTCTGGTATTTCAACATCCCTATTAGAATTTGTATATTTCTTTTTCTATGTAATCTAATGTTGTTGGAAATATATTCTGTAAAAAAAACAGCTTTTTTTCCTAAAACACTTCAAAAAAAAACAAAGTTATATACTGGCTTTTTCCCACTTTTTGCCTTTTTCTTTTCATAAATTTTTTCATACTTTTCATATTTAGTAGAAATTGGAACAAACCATATTATTTCGCTATTTTGTCTATCTTTAAAGCAAAAATAGCAAGGTCTTTTATTACCATTTTCTTTATTAACCATTAATCCATAATCTTTAAATACATCAAAAATTCATCTTTTATAAAGTAAAATTTTCCATCTTCTATTACCATTTTGCTCCATCTCCTTTTTTTATGAAAATATGGGATCTACTTTTTATAGACCCCATATTTAACTATAATTAACATTTTTCCACCTGCACATTTGTATCTCGCAAGCAGGGTTGCGGCTCACATTTTTCTCACCTATACATTTATTTCGCCAATAGGGTGGCGACTCACATTTTAATTATAGTAGATATTAAATATCTACTACTATTATATTCATTATACAAACTTTTTTATTAAAATATCAAGACTTTTTTATTAAATTTTTTTTAATAATCTTTTTATACTACATTTCCAATTCAACTCCTATTTCCCCATGAGAATTTTGATAAGAATTTGTAGTTTTATAATCAAATGTAACACCATCATCATTTTTCAGCTAAATTATAAGCAAGAACACCAGCCATAGCTTGTACTATTTGTTCTTCAGTATTAGGATTTATAAACGTAATCTTCAAACCCTTTTTTTCAAAATTCTCACCCACTTTCTTTTCAATACTATTATTAAAAAAAAAAAATATGACAAAAAAATATACCTTGAACAACTTCAAAGCATATCTTATACATATATTCTTTTTATTTCTTATATTACCCACATTTACAACATTCCTAATTCTTTTTTTGGTACATCACAAGCAAATGTAAATCCTCTTCTTAAAACTAGATCACTACTATTTTTTATCATATCTAAACATTTGTCTATTCCATCTTGCAAAATCTAAATCCGATATTTGTATTTGGGTTGATAAATACTCATTGTCTTTGTTAATTTGTATTATCATTGCTTGATACTCTTGTTTTTCTGTTTGTCTCCTTTTATTTATATAGTTTCTTTTACAAGCCTTATGATTTTCCTTACTTATATTACTTCTATATTCCTTTTCTTTAATATATTTTTCATCTTTTTGAATAATTTTTGTAATATAAGGTTTACTCACTTTTTAGTTCTTCTGCTATGTCAGTTGGTCTTTTTTATGTTCTTCATAAAAAAAAATCTTATTATATCTTCATTTTTAGCTATTTTTTTATCACCTCCATTCTCTATGGTTAATTTTCTGTCTACAGTTTTATACAATAATTATTTCAAAAGCTATTGTATTTATATCAGTATTATAGTATAATATAATTATAATGTCAATAACAATTTTTATTTTTTAAAAAATTGTTTGCGGATGGATTGGAGGAAATATTGAAATGAATAGGGATTTACCAGAAAATAAATTTTTTGAAGATTTTTTTATATTTGGTTTAATCAAGAGAAAAAAAGAAGAATATTATTCTACCCCTTTATATTACTATAAGGCTAGTTTTAATATAGATTATGATACTCATACACTTAAAATATATTGGAAAGAAAATGAAGGTACAGATAATGGATTAAAGCACCCTGCAACCTTGTATTTTCCTTTTGTAGAGAAATTTGGTACTTTTTAGTTAGATTTTTTAAATGCCGATTTATCCACTTATGAATCTGCATATAAAGACTTTTTTCTTTGCTTATGGCTTTGAAATATTAAGAGATTTTAGATAGAAGAAGATTATAAATTTACATTATCAAATAATTATGGAAATGATGAAACATACTTAAAAGAAACTCAAAAAATTTACAACACTTTAAAACATAAAATAATATATGTTCAAGAAGAAATGAAAGATGCAATAAATTACATATTTAATATTAAAGAAGATGAAAAATTAAAAGATTATACATCTGCACAAAGATATGCAGTATATTTAATTAAACAAATGGGAAAAATTACACACCTTTAATAAAAATGATAATGTTATACGAGATAGTTTTTCTAATAAATATGAACAATTCCAAAATACTAGCGAACACACTTTATTAAATGAACTAAAAAAATAAAAGTATGTTTATTTCCATGATAGATACACATAAAAGTAATGATTTATCTAGTATCTGTTATGTAGTATTAGAAGAATTAGTAAAAACAAATAATAACCCTATTAAGAAATGTCAAAATTGTGGAATGTATTTTATACCTAATTCAAGACTTGACGAAATTTTATTGTGATTATCCAAAAGAAAAACGGAAAAACTTGTAGAGAACAAGGTGCTATTCTTACATATAATAAAAGATTGCAAGAAAAAATCAGCTTATGCTGAGTATAGAAAAATATATCAACAAAAAATTTATGAAAGTTAGAAAAAAAATAAAGATAACAAAAAAATTGCTAATGATTTTGAAAGTTGGAAAAAAACAAGCTAAAGAAAAAAATCACAAAACTAAAACATGAAGAACTTTCTGAAAAAGAAGTTTATGAGTGGATTATGAAAAAAATAAATAATTTCTATATTATTTATAAAACTAAAAAGACCTTTGGGCCTTTTTTAGTTTATTTTATATCTTTATAACTATTATATCTTTTTTATAATTAATTATTAAAATTACCATTACTGCTATAATGCTTATTATAATTACTGAACTACTACCTGCTTGTGGTAATTTACCTGTTGCTATTGTAGTATCTTCTTGTTTTGCATCTATTGCAGGTTCTGTAACATTCTTGGTTTTTTGTCTTCTTTATTTTCCTCATTATTATCTATAGCAGGTTTTGTTAAATATACATATTTTATATTGTATTTAATAGCATAATTGGCAGCCATTGAATCCTTATAACAATACACTGTTAAATCTTTATCATGACTTTTAAATATTGAATCCGAATCACTTATGTTATAAAAACCTATTTTAGTAACATTATCTAAAATCGTAATTTTTTTTAATTTAGTACAATTATCAAATGCACTATATTCAATCTCTGTTACAGAATCTGGTATTACTATTTCTGTTATTCCTGTATTTGCACATAAATTTTTTGGAACTATTGTTAAACCATCTTCTAAAGTTATTTTTTGTTATATTAGGATTATCTAAACATGGACTTACCGAACCATTTTTTAATGTTTTTGGTATTGTAATCTCTGTTAAACTTGTACAACCTTTAAAAACCTGAAATGACAATGTTGTTATGTTCCCTAAATCAACCTTATTTAATTTTGTACAAGTTTTCAAATGCACTATATTCAATCTCTGTTACAGAATCTGGTATTACTATTTCTGTTATTCCTGTATTTGCACATAAATTTTTTGGAACTATTGTTAAACCATCTTCTAAAGTTATTTTTGTTATATTAGGATTATCTAAACATGGACTTACCGAACCATTTTTTAATGTTTTTGGTATTGTAATCTCTGTTAAACTTGTACAACCTTTAAAAAACCTGAAATGACAATGTTGTTATGTTCCCTAAATCAACCTTATTTAATTTTGTACAGTTTTCAAATGCACTATATCCAATTTCTGTTACTGTACTTGGAATTGTTATTTCAGTTATTTTAGTTGCAGACTTAAAAGCACTATCTCCTAATGTAACTACTGTCTTTCCATCTAAGGTTGATGGAATTATAACATTTCCTATTAAATCTGTTGATTTATACATTTTAAATTTTCAATTTGATTTGAATCATTTAATTCATAACTCCAATTTACTGTTACACCATTTTATAGTAGATGTTGCAGTATAAGTATCTTTTGGCAAATACCGTTCCACATAGTCCTAATAATACTAAAATAATAATAAAAAAAATACTAAAAATTTTCTTTGACATCTGTATCTCTCCTTATTTTATCTTAAAAGTGTTTTATATTTTTTACATATATCTACATTCAATATATCATTTCGAGATTTTTCTGTCAATAGTTTTTGAAATATTTTTATTAAGTTATATCTTAATAAGTTTTAGTGGTATTAAGTTATTTATATTTTATCTTTATAATTTATATATAAACAATTTTTATATTATTAAAGTAATATAAAGAAGGAGGCTTCTTATGACTTCTATGGAATTAGTTGGACTTAATACAAAATGGTATAGATATCAAAATAATTTAACACAAGAACAATATGCAAATAAAAACAAAATTCAAAAATGGCTTATATTAGTGTTATTGAAACTGGTAATGCTAACTTAACTTGTAAAAATATAGATTTTATAGCAAAATCATTTTAATATAAAACCAGAATTATTATTTAATGAAAAAACTGCTAAACTTGCTCAAAAAACTACCTGTTAGAGTAGATATGTATAAGAGAAAATAACTTTTTTAAGTTCTTTTTCCTCTTTTTTTGTTATAAACTACCTTTCTAAATCCCATTCCTTCCCTCTTTCTTCATTCTTTATCTGCTTTTCTGGATCTATAAAAGTATTTGTTTCCTTTTGAAAATCTCTAATTAAATTATCTTCTTCAGCAATATCGAATTTTTTACAAATCCAATGTATAAATTTATCAAGAGTTTCCCAGAATTTATTTATTATTTTATTCAAATATTTATTCTCTTTTTTCTAATTTACGAATTTTACTTTTTATATTGATTTTCTATATCATATGTTTTATATTCAAATTCTTTTTTTTCAAGCTCATCTTTTCTATTATTGAATCTTAAATCAAGAGTATCACTCTTTTTTCTTATATTTTTTTCCAAAATCTTAACTGTATTGTTTAAGTTCTTTGTTATCAGCAATTATTTTATCTCTTTCATTCTGATATTTTTCTGCTTCTTCAATTGTTTTAGCTTGTTTTGATAATTCTTTATGCAATGCTACATTATCTTGATACAATTCTTCAATAAGTTTATCTTTAGGTTTTATGATATCATTTAAAATCTTTTTCATCTCTACCTATCATAACTTCTTTTTTATATCTTTTAAATCTGGAATTTCTGGTAATTCCAACTTTATACTTTTTTAAGGTTTCTTTTTGTTTTTTCAAAATTAGTTATGTTTTTTATATTCCTTTACTGTGTAATGTTCTCTATTAGTTTCTTCTTTTGGTAATCCTCTTTTAAAATCAAATCCATTTGATACCATATACTCAAAAAAGCATTTTGTAATTGTCTATAACTATCTTTAGCTTTCCAAAATTCACTGCAAGCAAGTTTATCTATATTATTGCCTTTTTTTATCTGTTGTATGAACTACAGGCAAAAAAAGTAAGTGCATATGAGGAGATCTTTCATCATAATGCACTTTTGCAGATAAAATATATTGTTCACCTAAATCTTTATATTCACATACAAATTTATATGCTGTTTCAAAATATCTTTTTGTTTCTTTTTTCTCCTATTCTTTTTAAAGAAATCATTATCCGATGTTATTACATATTCACATACAATATTACTTACTGTTTTTATTTGACCTTTCAAGTCGTATTTTTTCCCTTATTTTATCAATTTGTTTTTCATAATTAAATTCAGGTTCTTTTAATGCATAATTTAAATATGATTTTGTTTTTATCTATATCCTTATTTGAATAATTTTTATTCTTTCTTTCATTATGGCGATATACTGCCTTCAAATTTTCCCTTTTATATTTTGCATTTCTAATTATCGCATAGCTCATATAAAAACCTCCTTGCTCGTGCTCAATAACACAAATAAATTTTATTTTTCTACTCTAATTTCAATTGTGTTGTAAACACACTACAACACTTTTTTTAGCTGACTGGCTTCAAAAGTGTTAGTGTGGCAGGGATACCCACACCCAAAGCCAAAAAAACTAAAGCATTTTTTATGTTCTTAAATAAAAATTTGCTAACTGCAATTTTATTTAATTGAGCCCTAAAAATAAATTTTTTGACTCAATCACTTTAGCAACACCCAAGTAGAAACCAGAGGAAATGAGCTAAAGTGAAAGGTGCAATAATCCCTTATTTTAAAAAAGGAATTATTACACCTATTTAATCAGAAACCGTCGGTCGTTCGCCTCGTTTCATAGGTAGTCTAGTAAGTAGCATTGCTACTATAATTGCTGATACTAATAAGCATCTTTGTTCATACTTGTCCAAACTTTTTACAATTATAAATCCACAGCCAAGTTTTGCCACCGAATACTCTTTTTTTATTGTGAGTCTGTGTTCTAAAAATCTCACTCACGCACTTCATACCAATAGACTGTTAGCACTTATACGAATGAACTTTATAGCATCGGCTCATTACACCTATCACTTTTTAAGAGTTTGAGGCATTATCTCTTACATAGAAAAAAAGACATCTGTAATTTTAAAATTACAAATGCCTTTTCTATTAAATATTTAATTTTCTTTGCCATCACGTTTTATTTTAAGTAAAATAAAACTGCAAGGTAATAAATTATGCCTACTCAAAGAATAGGCACAAAATTTCTTATTTATTTAATTATCATTCCTAATCTAACAACTGGATTTCTCTCTGCCAAGAAAACCTTTTTTTATTTCAATATTTTTCTGGAATCGGGTCGCCGAGGGCTGCGACCCCTACATGTTTTATCGTTACCGTTCTGGAATGTTACATCTTTGTGTACTGTGCTTTTACTAATTCCAAATTTTTTAGCTGCTCCTCTTACAGTATCTTTTGATTCTATAATATAGTGTGCGAGTTCAACACTTCGCTCTTCTATAGATAACTTAACTGTTGAGGAATTTCCCATTACAGGTAAGTTATGTGTAACTATTCGTTTCATAAAGAAAAACCCCCTATGTGAATACTTTTTGTTTAATTGTATTCGACATTGAAGGTTATTAGAACTTTTTCTATTTTATTTCTTCTTTGTTATTATACACCTTATCTAAATATTTATCTGGATACATATTATCTAAAAAATATATCTACTTGATTTTTTTTTAGCCGGAATATCATTATGTCTTTCTTTTTTGTCTATTAGCAGCCATACATGAAATAGTAATATCAAAAAGTCATAAATAGCATAAAAAAATATAGTAAATATTCTAACTCTTTTTTTTATAAATTAATGGTTCTATCTTTTGAAGCCATGGATATACTACTTTTTAAAAATACTACAGCAATAATTCCCCAATAGAAACAATATAATATTGATGTTCTTCCATTAAGATTTAAAAACAAATCACTATAATTCCATGAAATAGTACCAAATAATATTTCTTGAAAAAATGAGCATAAATATTCTAAAGTTCCACCCATTATCATTCCAGCAAAAAAAATGCCTCTTTGGGATTTTTTATTTTGCTTACTAATAAGTAATAGGCTACTGCTCCCATTCCATAAATTTGTATAAATGGTCCATATACAAGACCTTGTCTAATAACAATTGTCCTAGTATATACTGCTCCGTATATCATTTTTGCAAAGAACCCAAATATACTTCCTATTACAAAAAATCCAAAATATTTTTTATTATAAAATTTATTATATCTTTTTATCTTGTTTTTTTTTTTTTCCATATATTTCCCCAATTACTTTACTTAACATTATTATATACTATAAAAATAAAAAAGCAAATACTTATCTAGTATTTTTTCAAAATATTTATATTACTTCTTTTAACATATGAATTGATTATAGTTTTTTTTATAATTATATGCTATAATATATTTATATATAGGAGGCTTGTATGATACAAATTAGCAATATAAAAATAAGAAAAGATATATCAGATACAAAATTATTTGAAACAATAATAAAAAAATATAAAATTTGAACCAAAAGATGTTGTCGAATGGCATATTTCAAGAAAATCTATTGATGCTAGAAAAAAAGACGACATCCATTATATTTATTCAATTGATTTAAAATTAAAAAATGAAAATAAATATAAAAAATTTAATAAAAGTTAAAGAATTTAATATTCCTAAAATAAAAGCTATAAATACTGACAAAAAAATGTAGTTGTTGTCGGTGCTGGACCTAGTGGCTTATTTTCTGCGCTTACACTTGTTCAAAATGGTATTTCTCCTATTGTTATTGAACAAGGAGAATCTGTTGAAAACAGAAAGATTTCTGTTGATAAATTTTTAAAGAATGGAAATTTAAATGTACTTTCTAACGTTCAATTTGGTGAAGGTGGTGCTGGTACATTTTCTGATGGTAAACTTACTACTGGAATTAATAGTCCTTATTGTAAAAAGGTTCTTCAAGAGTTTGTTAACTTTGGAGCACCTGAACAAATTTTATATCTATCAAAACCTCATATAGGAACAGATAATTTAATTAATATTATTAAAAATATTAGAAATTATATTATTTCTAAAAAGGCGGATCTTTTTTTTATTTAACACTAAAGTAGTTGATTTTAATATAATTAATGGAAAAATTATATCTGTTTCTTGCTTAAATAAGGATAATTTACAAAAAAAAAATTTCTGCATCTCATGTTATTTTTAGCTATTGGTCACAGTTCTAGAGATACATTTGAAAAACTTTATGAAAAAGGTATTAATATGGAAAAAAAAAGAATTTTTCCGTTGGTGTAAGAATAGAACATTTACAAGAAGAAATTAACAAATCTCAATATGGAAGTTTTACTAATCTAAAACTCCCTCCTGCTGAATATAAATTAGCATATCACTCACCTAATACAGGTCGTTCCTGTTATACTTTTTGTATGTGTCCAGGTGGAGTCGTTATGGCTTCCTCTAGCGAAAAAAAAAAATACCATTGTATCAAATGGTATGAGTAATTTTTAAGAAATGGAAAAAAAATGCTAATTCTGCACTTTTTGGTAAATGTTGTACCAAATGATTTTCCAAGTGAATCTCCTCTTGCTGGAATTTACTTTCAGAAAGATTTAGAAGAAAAAGCTTTTGTTTTAGGAGGTTCAAATTATTATGCTCAATTCAAAGAGTAGAAGATTTTCTTCAAGACAAAAAAATCAACATTTATTGGAAAAATTGAACCTACATATTTGCCTGGTGTCACACTTTCTAATTTAAATGATATTTTACCTGAATTTGTTTCTTCTACATTAAAAAGAAGGTATTTTATATTTTAATAATAAACTTGAAGGTTTTGCTAACCCCGACAGTATTTTAACAGGAGTAGAAACCAGAAGTTCTTCTCCCGTTAAAATTGTTAGAAATGAAAGCTTAGTTTCTAATATTATAGGGCTTTATCCTTGTGGCGAAGGAGCACGGCTATGCTGGCGGTATTATGTCTGCAGCCGTAGATGGAATTAAATGTGCTATTGCTATTTTGGAGAATTAAACTTTCTTAATCTATCTACTGTTTCTTGTAAACTGTTTACTAAATAATCTATATCTTCTTTTTGTATTTTCTTCTCCAAAAGTAGTTCTTAATGCTCCATATGCTAATTCTGGAGATAAACCTATTGCTAATAATACATGAGACGGATTAGAAGAACCTGTTGAACATGCAGAACCGCTTGAAGCGCAAATCCCTTTAGCATCTAAATTTAATAATAAAGATTGCCCATCTACTAACTCAAAAGAAAAATTTGCATTACCTGGCAATCTTTCTTTTTTTTTGAACCATTTAAACGTACATTTGGTATCTTTTCTTGTACCTGTAAAATATAATAATCTCTTAATTTAGTTAAATATTTTTTGATGTTCTTCTAAATTTATATTAGCAAGTTCACAAGCTTTTCCCTAATCCAACAATTCCTGCAACATTTTCTGTACCCGCTCTTTTTATTTTTCTCCTGATGTCCGCCATCTATAAATTTTTCAAATTCTATTCCGTTTTTTTACATATAAAGCACCTGTACCTTTTGGTGCATATAATTTATGTCCTGATAAAGATAACATGTCTATTTGCATTTTTTTTTACATTAATTGGTATATTTCCACACGCCTGAACTGCATCTGTATGAAAAACAATATTATGCATTTTTTTGCAATTTTAGCTATGTCATGTATTGGTTGTATAGTCCCTATTTCATTATTTGCATACATAATACTAATTAAAATAGTATCATTTCTAATCGAATTAATCAATTGATTTATATCTACTATTCCATCTTTATTCACATTTAAGTATGTTACCTTAAATCCTTCTCTTTCTAAAGATTGACATGTATGCAAAACAGCAGGATGTTCAATTTTTGAAGTAATAATATGTTTTCCTTTAAAGGCTCTTTTATGCGCTATCCCTTTAATAGCTGTATTGTCACTTTCAGAACCTGATCCTGTAAAATAAATTTCATTTGCTTTACAATTAATTAATTTTGCAACACGTTCTCTTTGCATTTTCTATTGCCTTTTAGCTTTCTCTTCCAATTGTATACATAGAAGATGGATTACCAAATTTTTCTTTTAAGTACGGTAACATTTCTTCTAAAACTTCATCTTTTACTCTTGTTGTGGCTGCATTATCAAAGTATCGAACATTCATTATTATTCTCCTTTTATTTGAACATTATATATTAATATTATATTCATACTTTAGTATCATATTGACAATATTTCTTTAATTTTATCTAATTTTTCTATTACTGCCTGATATCCATATTTATAACAACTGTCTAATTTTTCAATATCTAATAATCCTGTTTTATCTGTTTTTATAGTTAAAACAAAATCACTTGTTTCTAAATTTTCTTCTGATATTTTATTTCCCATAATATCAATTGTTCTCATTGCTAAATCCATTATATTACTATTTTCATCGATATCATCTGCTTTAAAATTAATTGCAATTACTTTATCAGCTCCTTGTTTTTTTTTCACTTCTGAAACAGGTATATTATCTAACATTCCTCCATCCATGAACTTGTGTTTTTTAAATTCACATGGGCAAAAAAAAGCAGGGAAACTACTACTAGCTCGCACAGCCTTTCCTATTGATATGTCTGTTATATATTGATATTTATCTCCACTATTTTGAGGAATTTTATTTGTAAATATATATTCTTTTTGCATCACTAACATCTACTGCTGGAATAACAAGTGGCATTTTTTCTATGTCCTCAATCTTTTTTTACGCCTTTTCTTAAAGCTAAACAATTATAAGTTTCTTCTATATTTTTACCGCTTCTTAAACCTTTTATTTCTATTTTCTTATTTATCATAAAACTTCTAATTCCAGAAATAATTGAGTAGAATTAATTCCTGCAATCTCCTTTGCATATCTCTTAAATAATATGTAAATATAATAAGGAGAATAACCTAAAGCATATAAAGATGAAACTAAGGCTCCTGAACTAGTTCCTCCAATCACATCTATTTTTATTCCATTATCCTCTAATGCTTTTATTGCTCCTGCATGAGCAATTCCTCTTATTCCCCCACCTGATAAAGCTAATCCTAATTTCAAAAAACACCTTCTTTTTTTTATCTTATTTTTTATTATTTACTTTTTTATATGAATTTAATCAAAAGAGTTGATTTATTTTCACAAATAAATCAACTCTTTTTACATTATATTAAATTTCTATAACTTATTCTTATTTTGCATCAGTATAATAAACTTCTCCAAATCCATATTTTACCTGATAATAAGTTCCAATAAATGATGGTTCTATTTCATCTTTTTAGATTATAAGTTGGCTCTACTACTTCTTTACCTTGTGTATTAATTGCTCCCCATTTTCCATCTTTTTGTACAGAAGCAAATCCAAATTCATTAAATTCTGTTACTTTGTCATATTTTGCTTCTACAACCATATCTCCATCTTTATTTACAAATCCCCACTTATTCTCTCTGTTGTGCAAATAATACATTATTTGGATAAACTTCAGTATTTTTTTTTAATTTCGTTTCCTTCTTTATTAAAATACTTTTTTCTCATTTTCATTATATATAACAATATAATTATCTTTTACCTCAATTTTTGCATCTTTCATTTCACATATTTTTGACATATTTTTATCATATAATTTTGTAATATTGTCTTTTGCAATTACTGATTGTATTATAGACGTATCTTGTACTTTTTGAAGTGAATCATTTTCAATTTGAATTTTCACATTATCTTTGTCATCTATTACACCTAACTTTGAATTTTCTATACTTACTATAAAATAATTGTCATATAAATATTCAATATAATTATATTTTTCTTCTATAATTTGCTTTCCATCTTTTCCTATTATGCCATATTTAGTTCCATCTTCACTATTAATTTAATTTTATATTTTTCATTACTAGTATTCAATATTGCAATATTAGTATCTATATTAGCTTCTGTTCCATTACTATTATATACTGTTGTTCCTTGATTATCTTTTGCATATAAATAGACTCCTGTAACATCTATTTGATCGTATTGAGCTGGAACTATAATTTTTCCATCTAATGATGCAACTCCATATTTTTTTTACTTCTCTCTATTAATAATATTTGGTTGGTCGTATCATATGTTATTGATTGATATTCATTTTTTATAATTTCTTTATCATTTTAGTTACACCAAACTGACCATTTTTGGCTCCTAACAAATAAGCATTATCATTATCTTCTATATCTGTTATTCTTGATAACTGATTATATTCAACTTTTAATATTAATTTTCCACTATTATTAATATAACCATAGCGATATCCTTCTTGAGTTTTATTTGAAACAATATATCCTGCAAATTTATACCCATTTTGTTCTGTATAATATCCATCAACAGTTATTTGTTCATATTCTATATTAATTAATTTACTTCCTTTTATATTTATAACACCATATTTATCATTTTGTTTTACTAATAGTTCTCCCTCTTTATATGGCAACCCATCAATTTCATCATAAATAGGTTTTGTTATTTTTTTTCCTTTAAAGTCTATTAATCCATATTTTCCATTTTTATAATATCTTAACACACTTTTTTTCATACATTAAATCACTAGCAATGTTTTTTAGTCTAATTGGCTCCACTTTTTCGTATTTATTTAATATTTCCTCTTGCTTTTCATTTAAAACTTTTACTTCATTTGATTTATAACATATAAAAATAGCTTGTTCAGGATTTGGTATTTTTACGTCTTCATATTCAGTTTCAATTATCTTATTTCCGTTTTTATCTATAACTCCTGATTTTTCATTTTGTTTTAAAACAAAATAATTATATTGTCTCTACCTTTGCAATTTCATATTTTTTTGCATTTTTGCTCTATAAAATAATAAGATACTCCAGTTATAACTCCTATTAATATTACTAATATTATAATATTTCTTATAATAAATTTTCTTTTCATATGTTATACCCTCTTTCAATTATTCTTCTATTTGTTTTTCATTATTTTTTTACATGCTTTGACTTTTAATATTCTTTTTATCTTCATATTTTTTCTATCTTATAAGTTACTTCTTTAGTCTCTATTATTGGGTTTTCTTCTTCTTCAGGAATTCTCCCTAATTTTTCTTGTAAGAAGCCTGATAAAGTGTCATAATCTCCTTCTGGAATATTAGCATTTAAAAGTTTATTAACATCATAAATTGGCATACTTCCAACTATAATATAGGTATTTTCGTCTATTTTTTCAAATTCCTTTTCTTCTTTATCATATTCGTCATAAATATCACCTACAAGCTCTTCTAATATATCCTCCATTGTTATTAAACCTGCTGTTCCACCATATTCATCTATAATTATTGCTATTTGCATTTTATTTTTTTTGTAGTTCTTTAAAAACTTCATTAATTAATCTAGTTTGTGATACAAAATAAGCATCTTTTACCACATTTTTAACTTTAAAGTTTTTTTTTTCTTTCCTATATTTTTCAGAACATCTTTTATATATAAAATTCCTTTTATTTCATCAATTGTCTCATCATAAACTGGAATTCTACTATATCTATATTCTTCTTTTGAAAGTTCTTCCATTAACTCATCATTACTTATATTTATATCTACTGCAAAAATATCTTTTTCTGTGTTTCATTATTTCAGAAACAGTTATATCATTAAATTCAAAAAAACATTATTAATTAGCTCTTTTTCTTCTTCTTTTATTGTTCCTTTTTCTTCACCTTGATCTACCATCATCTTTATTTTTCTTCTTCTGTTACTGATTCTTCTTCATTTTCCCCTACTCCAAACAACTTAGATATTGAATTAGTAACCAAAGTTAAAAAATTTTACAAAAAGGTGATGTAATAATTGAAATGGCTCTAATTATTCCAATTGTTCCAAATGCTATTTTTTTCATAATTTTTCATAGCTAGTCTTTTAGGAACAAGTTCCCAAAAAAACTAATGTAAAGAAAGATAATATAATTGTAATAATTATAATTGAAATACTTTTCCATACTCCTAAACTAAAAAATGGCATACATTGAAATAATATCGGCGCTAGTTTTTCAGCAAATGTATCTGATGCAAATGCACTTGATAAAAAATCCTGCTAAAGTAATTCCCTATTTGTATAGTTGCTAAAAACTTTTGGAGTTTTTAACATTTTCTCAATTTGTTTTGCCTTTTTGTTTCCATCTTTTGCTTGTTTCTCTATTTTTTTGTGTCATTTAGTGAAATAAATGCAATTTCACTTGCTGCAAAAAATGCATTTAAAAAATTAATACAGCTAAAATAATTAATTGTGATAACATTTAAATATCTACTCCTTTAAAAAATATCATATCCATTATATCTGTTTTTTATTTTTTTTTCAATAATATAACTATTAAGTTTTAGTTTTTTAGTTACAGTTCAGTAAAAAATGATTATGATGTCTAATCTTCGCCTCACTATAACACTTAAATTTTATTTAATGTCTTTTCATTTCATTCAAAAAGAAAATCTAATACAAGAAAACAAGGCGCTTTCACTCAGACTCAAAATTATTATTATATAAATTTAAACTTTTCAAATGTGATTGAGTAATCTTAGAATTTCTTAAATAATTTAATGGAAAATGTTCGCGTCGAGCTTTAGCTCGGACTAAGTGAAAGGGTGCCATTAAATTATTTTAGAAATTCTTAGATTATGTATTGAACCGAGAAAAGTTTAAATTTATATAATAATAATTTTGCCCGTGAACATTACTCATTTTCTTGTAAAAGATTTTCTATTTTTCATTCCAATCAAACGTCATTAAATAAAATTTAAGTGTTATAGTGAGCCAAAACTTAGACATCATAATCATTTCTTACTGAACTGTAACGTTTTTTATGCAAAAGTCAATAGTTTATATATTCATAATTAAAATAATAAATACTAAAAAAGCAAAACTTAAATACAAGCGCAAATAAAAAGCAACTAATACAATATATATTATATACTAGTTGCTTATTTATTACATTCCTGTAACAGGTAATCTTTTTTATTTCTTTACTCGCAGTTTTATTAGTAGTTATTTGTGGCTTTTCTTCTTTCTTATTATTAACTGTCACACTTACCTCTTGATTAAATCCAACTTCTACTTGAATTGGATATTCATATAATTCATAACCATCTATTGTTTTTATTTCTTTTTATATAATAATTACCTGGAACTAAATTTTCTATTACTATTTTTCCATCTGAATCAGTTTTTAAATCTGCATATATTACTTCTTTTTTATCATTTAGCAATTGAAACTCTACGCCCTCTAGTACTTTTTCATTATCTTGATCTTTTTTTTTATAATAATGATTTTAGTTTCATTTTTATTATATTCATCTTTAATATTACCTATTCCATCTTCATATGTTGCTACTGTTAAAGCATAATCTTGATATGAACTACTTGGTGCAGTTCCATATAATACGGGTTTTGTTTCTACTTTAGATTTTACTTTTTATATATAAAGTTCCAGTGTCTTTCATATTATTTATTGGAATTAAAATTTTAAAATTTTCATTTGGACTAAACTCCGATTTTTTCTTGATTGTTTTCATCTGTTATTTTTATTCCTCCTATACTCTCTGAACCTTCCTTTGTTACATCAACAGTATAATTCATTATACTACTACCTGCCTGTACACTATAAACTTTATATGCATAACTTTTTTATCTATACTGTCTTGTTTCCATTCACTATCTATTCTATTTATTGTAATTGTATTTGAAATTTGAGTTTCATTAGAATTTTGTGCATTATTAATTATATTTTTTCATAGCATTTAGTGTTCTTTGTCCAGCCGAACCAATTGCTCCATAATCTTCTGGATTATTTCCATGAATATAACAGTATATTGCTTGTTTTGTAGCTGTAAAAGCTTCTTCCTTATTTTCTACTCCTAATTCCTTTATTGTTTTATATGGATATCCATTAATAATTCTCCTCCATAGACCAACATCCTTAATTGCACTATTGATTGACACATCATATGGGCTAGTTTCTGCTCCTGGTTTTGTTTTATCTAAACAATAAGCAGGATAATTAACATTATCTTTAGTGTATTGAACATAACTTACTTTTACTATTACTCCTTTATAAGTTAATAAATTTCCGCAATCTCCTATTGAATAAATATTAGCTGAATTTAAACTTTCTGCTCGAACCGAATTAATAACGATTAATAAATCTATTATAAATAATATACTTATAACTAAAAGTATTTTTTACTATATTGATTTTTTCTTGTTTTTTTTTCATTAAATTAAAAATCCTCTCTTTCTTCTATTTTTTTCTTTTCCTTGTACACATCTTCTATATTCTGGTTGGTTTTCAACACATGTAATTAATGTAATAATATTGCCATCACTTTCTTCTAAATTAGTCCAATCAGTATCTTTTTATAATAATATTTTTTATAACAACATATATTTTTTTTTTTTCATTTTTATATTTATAATATATTTCATCATTTTGCTTTTAATTCCTTTTTAAATTTTTTGAAAATAATTATTTTTATACCCTCTATTATGGGCTGCTAATCCAATATTGCCAATATCTTTTTAGTAGTCTCTTCAAAATGTCCAATATAATCTTCCATAATCTCTTTAGTAGTTCCTTCTTTAATATTGTCTTTTAAATTTATACAAGGAATTTCTAAATACCATTCATTATCTTTATTTTCTACTTTTTTCTTCAACTATTTTTTTTTCTGTATTTGTATCTTCTACATAATTTGAATTTCTTTGAATATATCCATTATTTACTTTACAACTTATTTTAAATATTCCTTTTGTAGTAAATATATACATATTTGAGAAAAAATAAGTTTACAATTAAAAATATTATAATTGATATAACGAAACTAACTATATTAATATATATTGCACTATAACGAAACATGCATATATAACACATACCTCCTAACTTATATAATTTTTTCTTTGAAATTTTATAGATTAAAGAATCAAAAAAATTGATTTAAAAAATTTTGAGTTAACTTCTTGTAAACATAATACAATATTTTTTTTATATTTGTAAAGATTTTTTTCATCGCAAAATTCGACAAACTACATTTTTAATATACTTTTTTACCAAAAGAGCTTTTTAGATTACAAAAAATCTAAAGCTCTTTTTCTATACTATTAAATCTAAATCAAAATAAAACTCAACACCATCATCCTTATTGGTTACACCATATCTATTTCCATAATTATTCATAATCGCTTTTTACAAATGAAAGACCTATTCCTGTTCCACCATCTGTTCTATTTCTTGATTCATCCACCTTATAAAAACGATTCCAAATTCTGTTGATATGCTCTTCTGCTATATTTTCACCCGTATTAAAAAAATTTTAACACGTACTTTATTTTTTTTCTATATTCACCTCATTAACAATACTTATAACTTTTTTCCCATCGATTTCTTTTAACATGTTTTATAGCATTTGTTATATAATTACTAATAACTTGTTCTATATAAAAATCATCTGCAAAAAAAACATTTATCTCTTCTGATAAATTAAATTCTATTTTTTTACTTTCTTTTCTTCTAACATTACTTTTGGACTTTCTTACAACTTCTTTTTTTCAACTTCTACTATATTAAATTTTTTATCATTAAACTGTCTTTTTTCCATATTCTAGTTTCATTAATTCTAGTAATTGTTTTACTAATTTATCCATTTTATTCGTCTCATCCAAAAATTACTTCTGCATAAAATTTTTTCTGCTTTCTTCATCTGTATTCACATTTTCCAATAATCCTTCACTATACCCTTGAATCAAGGCAATAGGAGTTTTCAGTTCATGTGACACATCTGATATAAAACTTTTTTCTCATTTCATCTATTTTAGATTTTTCTTCTATATCCTTTTCTAACTCTATATTACTATTTCTAAGTTGATTTATAGTTCTCTCCAATTTATCAGACATAACATTAATACTTCGTCCAAGATTATTAATTTCATCATCTACATCTTTAATTCTATATTTATGAGACTGACTAAAATCTAAATTAGACATTTTTCTTCGCAATATCATTTAATTCCAATATCGGATCTGTAAACTTTCTAGATACATATGAAACTATTACAGCTGCTATTAAAATAGCAAATCCAGCCATTAAATATAGAAAATTATTTGATATTTTTACACTTTTCCTGAATTGAGCTGATTGGTATTCTAATATACAATAAATACCCATTATCCAATGTTGATGATAACAATATATAAGTTATTCCATTTTTACTATCTTTTTTATTTTTTTTATAACAAAATTATCACTTTGTTCTATTAGCTCCCCAACACCTATATTAAATCTACTTGTCATTTCATTCATTTGGCCAAAAAAGTAGAATAAAAATCTTTATTAGAAGTATATATATTAACATTTTCATTATTTCTAATTAAAATATCAAAATTGTTTTGAATAGCAATTTGTTCTAATTTTTCTTCAAAATTCTCACTTTTTATCATTATTGTAATAATCATTTACAGTTCTATATAAACAGATTTTTTAAAGTTTGTCTTTTTACTATACAAATAAAATCTGCCTAAAAACAAAGTTATTTACTAAAATTAGAAATATAATAATTAATAATATAACTAAAGACAAAGTCATAAACAATTTTACTCTTACTGATTTTAATGGATTCTGTTTTTACTCATTATTATTCCTCTTTCTACTATTTTACTTCAAATTTATATCCTACACCTCTAATTGTTTTAATATATTTTCCTTTTTTACCTAGTTTATGTCTAATCTTTTTATATGACTATCTATAGTTCTTGAGTCTCCATAATAATCATAATTCCATACATTATTTAATATTTTATCTCTAGATAAAGCTATATCTTTATTTTCTACTAAATATGTTAACAATTCATACTCTCTTAAGCTTAATTCAATTAATTTACCATCAACCTTTACTGTCCTTCCTTCTTTATCAATTTCTACTCCGCCATAATCTTTTTACTTCTTTTGAATCAGGTGCTGTTCTCTTTAAAATAGCTTCAACTCTTGCTACTAATATTTTAGGACTAAATGGTTTTGATATATATTCGTCAACTCAAGTTCAAATCCAAATAGTTCATCTTGTTCTTCTCCTCTTGCTGTTAGCATAATAATAGGAACTTTAGATTCTTGTCTAATTTGTCTTAATACAGACCATCCGTCTAACTTAGGCATCATTACATCTAATAATACTAAATTAATTTTATTCTTGTTTTCTTCAAATACTTCTAATGCTTTTTCTCCATCTTCCGCTTCTAGTATACTGTAACCTTTGGCTACCAAAAATCTTTAATTAATTTTCTCATTCTTATTTCATCATCTACAACTAGAATAGAATTATTAACCATTTTAATCTCATTCCTTCCATAAATTATATATATTATATATTATAACGACCAATTATGTCTATATTGTGAAGAATTTTAAGTTTCAATATTATTACAGTTTATTAAGAAATAATTATGATGTCCAAACTTTGGCTACCACTATAACACTTAAATTTTATTGAATGAACTGAAAAGGAGTTAAATAAAATTTAACCCTATGTAATATAACACAGGGTTTTTTCTTAATTTTTCACATATACAGTTTTTGTATCATAAGATAACTCAATATTCTCTTCTCTCAAAATTTTCATTATTTTTACGATTAATATTTTTCCTTTTCAGCTAAATAACTAGGATAATCCACTGAATCTGTATAACTACAAACTAATACATTAATTCCATTATCTTTTTTATTTCATCAAATTTTACAATAATAGAATCATCATAAATAGCGTCTCTTTCTTTGCAACATTTCTTTTTTACTCTTCTTTGGAACTTTTCTAACTTTTCTAATGGAGTATCAATTTGAATACATAAATTAGTTTTATATCTTCTCTTTTTCCATTTTACTCAATTTATAATAGATGAATTAGCAATAATTGAATTTGGTATATTTACTAATGAATTTTCAAATGTTCTTACTCTTGTACTTCTAAAAAGTAATATCTTCAACCGTTCCTTCGTATTCTGCTATTTCAATCCAATCTCCTACTATAAATGGCTTATCAACAAAAATAACCATTCCACCAAATAAGTTCTTTTTGCAGTATCTTGTGCTGCTAATGTTACTATAACACCACTAATTCCAAGTCCTGCTACCAATCCATTTAAATTAATTCCTAATAATGTTATTACTATAAATCCTGCAATAATGTAAATAATTACTCTTACTACTTTTAATAGAAAATCAAACATTGAATCTTCCATTCCTCTGTTTGTCTTTTTCCTTCATTTTTTTGCTATTACTGATTGTGGTGTAAGACTTGCTGCTAATCCTTTTTTGCAAATATAATTACACTAATAATTTGGAATGCCTTTGTAACAAATCCTATTACTTCATCTGAAATCTTCAATGGTTGCCTTAAAAAGCAATAGCTATATATACACCTAATAAACTTATGAATACTCTTAATGGATTGTAAAAAGCACTTTCTTTTTTATTTTCTTTTTTGTTTCTAGTTTTAAATTTAAACATTTTAATACAAATATATGATAAACTAGAGCTAAAAATTCTAAAAAAGTATAACAATAGAAACAGCAATAACAATGTCTATAATTTGCACTGCCATAATATTATCCATTAAACCTGATGATTGATTCATTTTTTCCTCCGTATTTATCCCATATAATCTCTCAATTTTTTTACTTCTACTTGGATGTCTTAACTTTCTTAGTGCCTTTGCTTCTATTTGTCTTATTCTCTCACGTGTTACTTCAAATTCACGTCCTACTTCCTCTAAAGTACGTGCTTTTTCCATCTTCTAATCCAAATCTTAGTTTTAATACTTTTTGCTTCCCTTTGGGGTTAATGTATTCATTACCTCTTCTAATTGTTTTTTAATAATGTATAAGCAGCTGAATCATGTGGAGCTGGACTATCATCATCTTGTATAAAATCTCCTAAATGACTATCATCTTCTTCTCTATTGGAGTTTCCAAAGGAAACTGGATCTTGAGCAATTTTTTGAATTTCCATAACCTTTTCAACTGGTATTTCCATTTCTTCTGCTATTTCTTCTGGCGTTGGTTCTCTTCCTAATTGTTGAAGTAAGTGCCTTGAAGTTCTTATTAATTTATTTATTGTCTCTACCATATGAACAGGTATTCTAATTGTTCTTGCTTGATCTGCAATCGCTCTTGTAATTGCTTGTCTAATCCACCATGTTGCATAAGTACTAAATTTAAATCCTTTAGTATAATCAAATTTTTCTACCGCTTTAATTAATCCCATATTTCCTTCTTGAATTAAATCTAAAAATAGCATTCCTCTTCCAACATATTTTTTAGCTATACTAACTACTAATCTTAAGTTTGATTCTGCTAATTGTTTTTTGCATCTTCATCTCCATCAAGAATTCTTTTTAGCTAAATCTAATTCTTGATCAAATGTTAAAAAGTGGGATTCTTCCTATTTCTCTTAAATACATTCTTACAGGGTCATTCTACATTAATTCCTTCATAACTTGTATCTGTTATTTCATCTAATTTTAAATATTCTACTTCTTTTAAATCTTCTATGTCTGGTTCTTCGTCATCTAAATCATCACTTAAATTTACGCCTAAAGCTTCAAAAGCATCAAAAACTTTATCAATTTGCTCTGGATTAACATCATCAAGTTCTTTGGCTAAATCTCCATATGTTATACTTCCTTGTTCTTTTGCTTTTTTTTTAATATATTGTTTACTTTATCATCTTTTATTTTGTCATTTTCGTCTTTTTCCTTAGTATGTTGTTCTTTTTTATCTTTTTGCCTTATGTTCATTTAATTCCTCAATCTTTTTTCAGCCTTTCTTTTATTCTCCCGTGAACCGGACGGTTGCATGGGGCCATTTTTCCTTACTTGGGACGTATAATGTCGTTACCAACCCGGACGTCACACGTCTCTTCCGAGACGAGCAGGCGCTTCCCCATAGCGATCTCGGATGCGGTCACGTCCATCCCGCCAAGACCAATCCGCTCTTTTTTTACAGCAATACGTAGCAAC
>VOFJ01002012.1_pt1 | contig 39868 bp, 57 predicted proteins | sample 5384081 | NCBI WGS metagenome assembly VOFJ01 (sample SAMN12384729, study PRJNA508395) | human gut metagenome | isolation source: healthy gut I | host: Homo sapiens
GCCGTTCAGGAAGATGCCGATCCGCTGAGTGTGGTGGTCAACCTGTTCGATGTGGCTATGGTTTTTTGCGGTAGCCCTGATGGTAGCAATGGTGATGCACATGAATATGACGGAAGTTTTTACTCAGGAAGATTTTACTATCGTGAAAAATCCTGGGAAAGACAATATGGAGATTATCATGAAAGAGGGAAATAAAATCAATAAATATACGCCTTCGAACGAACAAAGCTCCGGCTCGAAAGGAAAAAAAGGGTTGGTATAGCTTATGAACTTGAAAACGGAGAAATTATCTATGTGCCTGAATAATAGAAAGATGATGAAAATAGGAATGATAATAATACTTTGGTTCTGTCTGACTGGCGGCTTGGTCGTTGCTCAGGAGAAAAAGAGCCTATACTTTATTCGATGCCGACGGGCAGGAAACCGACTATGCCCATATGATGAGTGTTTTTGGGTGAACAACAGGTTGTATTTATCGGAGAGATACACAATTGTCCGATATAGCACATTGGATGGAATATGAGATTGTCCGGGATCTATATGCTCTTCATAAAGATCGGTTGATGATCGGGGCTGAAATGTTCGAACGGGACGATCAACTGGTGTTGGATGAATATTTGAGTGGATTGATTACAGCCGAGCGTTTCACTAAGGAAGCAAAACTATGGCCGAATTATCCGACCGACTATAAAAAGATCGTAGAGTTTGCTAAAACCAACCGGATTCCTTTCGTTGCTACGAATGTACCCCGCAGGTATGCCGCTATGGTATCCCGCGGAGGATTCGGGGCTTTGGAACAATTGTCGGAAGAAGCGAAAAAATTATATCGCACCGCTGCCTTTAAATTATGTCCGGAATGAAGGGGTTGAAACATATTTCCGTTCGATGGAAATGCCGGGAGCTAAAAAAGAGGATACGGAGAAGCTGGCCAAAGCTCAGGCTTTGAAGGATGCAACGATGGGATGGTCGATTGCTCAGAACATCGGATCGTACTTCGTCCACGCCTTGAACGGCAGCTTTCATTCTGCTAACCAAGCCGGAATCATCACTTATCTCAACCGGTATCGCCCCCCGGTTTGAAAATAGCCACCGTTGAAGTGGTGCGTCAGGAAAAGACGGATAAACTGGATAAGGATGTCATGCGAAAAGCCGATTTTTATATTTGTGTCCCTACGGATATGACAACGACCTATTGAAAAGAAGTTGCGAATCTCAAGTTATAGGTAGGTTTATTTTTTTTTCTATTCCGATTCCGGGTTTTGTGCCGTCAGACCGGTTCGCCTGGAACGGTCCGGTAAGGCTTTCCTTCACTGACCGGCGGAACTCCTCGCAAGCTCGTCAGACACCACCGGTCGGGCGTTCGGAAAACCTAACCGGACCCTCGTTCCTGCTCCAATGGTCTTCCGCCACAAAACCCTGCATCTTCCGTCAGCACTACAGGACAAAGAAGGAAAGTTTTATTGAATGAAAGGGCAGGCCACCCTGACCGGAGTACGGATACCTGGGTTACCTGACCGGATTATTTCTATAAAATACCGATGGCTGAATTAATCCCTCATGTAAGGGTTCAGAAAAACAGCTGTTTGATAGAAATTTATACTTTTCAGGTCACAGTTCGTTTCCTATGTAGTGATAACGTAAGTCGGAGGTGTTCGTGTTCGGGGACCATTGGAGCTCTGGCGAGTGTCGTCTTGCTTTTTCTGAACGCCCGACCGGTGGTGTCTGACGAGCCTGCGAGGAGTTCCGCCGGTCAGTGATAGAAAAAGGTAGACGACCGACAGAAGCGACCGGGGCCCCGAACACGAATACCGAAGACGAACAAGTAACAAAATAATTCTACATTTAGAATAGTTTTAACGGAAAAATTAACCCTGACCGCTGTAACTCTGATATTAATTGACGACATTGGTTGGATTACCTGCCAGGAAATGACGGATGTTTTCGAGGGCTTCACGACCCATGGCGATGCGGGCATCGATGGTGCCGGTTCCGATGGTGGGGGGTGAGTACGACATTCTCCAAAGCGTAGAGGGTTTCTGTGATGTGAGGTTCGTCTTCGAAGACATCCAGGGCTGCACCTGCTATTTGACGTTTTTTCAATACTTCGGCCAGTGCTTGCTCATCGACAACAGCTCCCCGGGCTGTATTGACGAGAATGGCTGTCGGTTTCATCAAACTCAGTTCACGCTGTCCGATCAGGTGCCGGGTAGCGGGAGTCAAGGGGGTATGAAGAGTGACGAAGTCGGATTCCCGGAGCAGGGTATCCAGTTCGACCCGTCGGTAACCGGGAACTTCGGTGTGGTGATTATAGTAAATGATATTCATTCCGAAAGCTTCTGCTTTACGGGCGACATTTTTACCGATATTGCCCAGGCCTATAATGCCCAAGGTCTTTCCTTCCAATCCGAACCCCAGGTTGCGCATAGTGCCCCACATACTTTCTTTTTTCTATGCGGATACGTTGATTGCATTCGGCAATCCGGCGGGCTGCACTCACAGCATCAGGGCCAGTGCCAGCTCGGCCGTAGGACTATTGACCGCTTTCGGGGTATTGGTCACAGCTATACCCTTTTCACGGGCATAGGTGATATCGATATTATTATAACCCACTCCATAATTGCTGATTAGCTTCAGCTTTTTTCCGGCATCGATGATTTCCCTGTCGATCGGAGCATGAAATATGGCCAGCATAATATCGTAATCGGGTAGTATGCGCAGCAATTCCGTTTTACTGAATTCTTCCTTTTCCGGAAAGGTGATTTCCCAATCTGCAGGCAGATTCTGGAAGGGTTCCGGGGAATATTGTAGGTGACAAGGAGTTTCATAACATCGTTATTATAGGGATTATACGGATTTACTCGAGAGTGGTTCGGTCAAAGGGAGCTGCGTCCAGGCCGATAAATTGTCCTGCCAGGTATTTGTAATAACCGGTAACGGCTACCATCCCGGCATTATCGAGGGAAAATCCCCAGACGCGGAATAAAAACTTCCCAGCCTGAGCGGGCTGCTTCGTCATGTACTGCTTTTTGTAAAGCCGAATTGGCCGAAACACCTCCGCCGATGGCTATTTGTTTTATTCCCGTTTGTTTGGCTGCTTTTTTCAATTTAGACATCAGAATATCGATAACAGTCTTTTGAAGAGAAGCACATAAGTCGTTCAGGTTATCCTGAATGAAATCGGGATTGTTTTTCAGTTCATCCCGCAGAAAATAGAGGAATGAAGTTTTCAGTCCGCTGAAACTGTAATCGAGCCCCGGTATTTGCGGTTTGTTGAAAGTGAAGCGTTCCGGATTACCTTCTTTCGCGAGTCGGTCGATAATCGGACCGCCGAGATAGGGTAATCCCATCACTTTGGCACATTTGTCGAAGGCTTCCCCGCAGCATCGTCGATCGTTTGTCCGATCATTTCCATTTTCAGGTAATCGTGTACAACGATCAACTGCGAATTTCCGCCCGACACCAGCAGGGTCAGGAAAGGGAAAGAAGGCTGCCGGCTTTCCACTCCCGGTTCTTTGATAAAATTAGCCAGGATGTGCGCCTGCAGGTGGTTTACTTCTATCATAGGTAAATGATTGGCCAGGGCAAAACCTTTAGCAAAAAGAAGTACCTACCAGGAGCGAGCCCAATAACCCCGGTCCGCGGGTAAAAGCTACAGCATCGATGTCTTTCACTTCGATACCGGCCCCTTTTGATGGCTTCTGATACCACGGGAATTATATTTTGCTGGTGTGCCCGTGAGGCCAGTTCAGGGACAACTCCGCCATAAGCTTCATGCACTTTCTGGCTGGCAATGACATTACTTTAGCACAAGGCCATCTTTCAATATTGCAGCAGAGGTATCGTCACAAGAAGACTCGATTCCTAAAATTACAGTCATATTTATTCTTTAAACTTTATTCTCTAATCTTTGAACTCCAATCGTTTTCAAATCTGATGCAATATTAATATTTTTTGTGAGCAAACTAAAAATAACTGCGGGTATAAAAAGGTTCTTCGGATATTATTGTTTTGTGCAACGGGAGTGGTGTTACTGGCAGGGATGCTTTATCTCCTGTTACAGACTTCGTATGTACAAACTGCGTTGGTTCAATATATTACTCAGCAGGTTAAAGCGTCTACCGGTGTTACTATTCAGATCGGCCATGTCGATTTCCGTCCGGTAAAATCTTTGGTACTGAAAGAAGTTTTATTAAAAGACTTTAAAAACGATACTTTATTATATTGCCAGGATTTGCGGGTAAAGGCAGATTCTTTCAATATCGTAAACAAGAGTTTCACGATCGGTGAAATTGTTTTGAATCAGGCTGATTTTAATTTATGGATATCGCGTGGGGAAGGATCGCCGACAAATATAGAGATGTTTCTGGATTCTTTACAGCGGGTCGCTCCTGCCGATACAGAGGGGGAGGGCGGTGAAAAACAGAGCGGTTGGTTGATGGGATTGAAGAAGGTCAGTCTGCGGGATTCCCGTTTCACTTATCGTGAAGAAGAATATGAACCGGTGGATTATGGCGTTAACTGGACGGATGTGGAATGCCGGGATTTGAATGTCGATATTACGGATTTTTGACTTTGGGGATGAATATTCACAGATCGTCGTTTCGGTTTGAGTTTTATCGAGAAGTCGGGATTGAGGATGAAGGAATTGGATGGACGGGTTCGGATCCGGGAGAGTAATTTGACGATTACGGATGCACGGATAGAACTTGAACGGAGTAGTCTCGACTTGATGAAACTGGAATTCAGCTGGACACCCGATCAGCACGACTGGCGTTATTTTACGACCCGGGTGCAACAATATTATGAATTAGGGCCCTCGTCGGTGAGTTTTATCGATCTGGCATATTTTAACGGAGTGCTGAGAGGGATCGATAATACGGTGAAATGCAGCGGTATTGTCAATAACACCATCAATAAGCTGGAAGGTCATGACCTTTATTTTTTGAGTTAGGGGATAAAACCGTTTTTCAGGGAAGTTTTTAAATCGGAAGGGTTGCCGGATGTATGGAATACACGGTTTCATATCGATTTGTATAAGGCGCATTTGAATCCCGATGATCTGGAAACCGTCTATTTGCCCTGGTTCGATAGGTATATTCCGGTTCCGGAACCTCTGCATCATTTTTCTTTTTGTCGATTTCGAGTCGATTTGTTTCGAAGGTACATTATCGGATTTTATGGTGAAGGCGAAGAGTATTACTCCGGCTTTGGCAGGAAATCTGACGTTTCGTTATGCTCCTTGTCCGGACAAAAAGCCCGATTGTGATGCCATGGGTGGGGATTTTCATTTTTATCAGGTCGACTGTGGAAAGTTGTCCGGGCTGTCGATGCTGGGATACGGTAGTTTGTCCGGTAGTTATGCAGGAGTCTGGGATACCCGGGGACCTTCGTTTCATATAGATTCGAAAGTGGAGCGTCTGAATATCCATCAAGGGAATGTCAAAGATATGAAAGTGGCCATGACTTATGAGACGGGGAAAACTGGATGTGATGGCCACCGTGGAGAACGAGCAGATGCAGGGAGGGTATTGCTGGCTTATGATTTGAGTGATTCCCTGAATTTTTTGAGTACCCGGGGACAGTTACGGATCGATGAATTGGCGGCATTCGGTTTGGATATAAAGGGGACTGGAGGCGCTCGAAACTTCGTTCGAGATCATTCATGCCGGGCAGGAAAATAAGAGTTTTTACCAATTTATCCCTGACGGATTTCAAATATACCTGTGATACAGCTACATTCACGATAGATAAAATTAGTATGGAGGATAACCAGAAGGGAGACCATAATACTACTACTTTAAAATCGGATGTCGTGGATCTTTTTATTTCGGGAAATTTTCGGGAATTGCGCCCTGCTCCGTTTGTTTTTCGATTGATGCAAAATTATTTACCGGCTTATTCGGTACATCAGCCTAAAAAAGACCCGGAAGTATCCGAAACGGAAAGAACCTGAAAAGTTCGATTTTCAATATACCGTGCAGGTAAAAGATGCCGGCCGGATTTTGCAGGTTCTCTATCCTGATTTGTATATAGCTTCGGGTACATTGATTACTTCCGATTACCGGAATGAAACCGGACAATTGCGTCTTCGCCTGACGACCGATTCGATCGGTTATGAGGATATCAGCCTGCTTCATTCCAAAATCGATCTGGTGGGGGATATGCAACGGCTGGATATGAAATATACTACCGACCGGCTCATTTATGGCAATGGATACCAGCTTTATAATGTCAGGAATGAGTTAACGCTTGCGGATAACCGTCTGGACAATAGATTGAGCTGGTGTAATTGGGGAGATAAGACTTATAGCGGGGAATTGTCTGCCTGTGTCGTTTTCTCTCCCGATGAAAAGTATGGTTATAACACGGAAATCCGGATTCATCCGGGAGTCATTGTGATGAACGATAGCGTTTGGCGGGTCAAGGAATCTTCGGTTTTTATCGCCGGTAAAGAGATTGATGTAAGTGACTTTTTTATGCAGCGGGGAAAAGAGAGTTTTGTCGGTTAACGGTAAACTCTCCGAATCTACTGAAGAAAAGCTATTCGTGAAACTCGAGAATTTCAATCTGGAGAATGTAAGCCGGATCGCTTTGAAACACCGGCCATTTTTGTTCGGAATCGCTACCGGTTCGCTGACTCTTCAGGATTATTATAAAAATTTTATGTTGATTACCGATTTTAATGTCGATAACTGGGGAATCAACCGGGATACTTTAGGATCGTTGAGCCTGCGTTCGTATTGGGATGCGGATAACAGAAACGTCATTGTCGGAGCTGAAAACAGAGTAGACGATGCTGTGCCCCTTAGTGGTACAGGGGTATTATACGCCCGAGAAGGATACGATTGATGTCGGCATACATTTGGAAAAAGTGGGATTGGAGCGGTTAGGAATCTATGCTTCTGATTTTGTCACGGAGACTGCCGGGAATTTGTCCGGGAATGTGCGGATTTCAGGAAATACCTATAAGCCGGATATTTCCGGTTTTGTCTATTTCGATTCGGTAGGGATGAAAGTCAATGTTTTGAATACTAAATTTTTTTGTTCACGATAGCGTTCATATCGTAAATAATCATCTGTTGTTTCGTAATTTTTATATGAAAGATATTCATGGGCAGCAAGCGGTGTTGAATGGAGAATATCAGTTTTGGGAAAATCGTTACCGCCTCGATGCCCGGTTTGAAAAGTTTATGGTGCTGAATACCGGTTTTGCAGATAACGAATCGTTTTATGGTCAAGTATATCTGAGTGGGTTGGCCGATTTGGATAACCATAATGGGGTGGATAATGTCACGGTCAATGCCCGGACGGAGAATGATTCCCGTTTGTATCTTCCCTTGTCGGCAGGCATGACGGAGCAGTCAATAATTTTTTGCATTTTGTCCATACCGGACAGCCGGAGAATCAGAAGATACAACCTAAATCGGCAGTATCGGATATTAATTTGAATGCGAACCTGGAGGTCAACGATAAGCTGAATGTACAGGTGATTTTTGACCCGACGGTCGGAGATATTCTGAAAACTACGGGAAACGGAGATATTAAGATCACTTTCGATAAAGACGGAAATCTGAATATGTTCGGGGAATATCAGATTGCAAAAGGGGATTATCTCTTTACTTTGAGCAACCTGGTGAATAAAAAATTTGTACTTACTCCCGGGGAACGATTTCCTGGAGCGGTTCGCCTTATGAGGCAATGTTGAATATCAATGCGGTATATAATTTGAAAACGACGATTACCGAATTGTTACCGGCAGAAAAACTCTCTTCCGATGAGTCGAATCCCGATGAAAAGATCGCTACGGAATCGGGAAGAAAGGTTCCGGTGGAATGTATCCTGAATCTGAGTGATAACCTGACCAATCCGGTAGTAAAATTCGATATAAATTTCCCGACACTGGAAACCCAGAGTAAAAAGTTATATCCAGAGTCTTTTTTTCCAGCCAGGACGAGATTAATAAACAAATGTTTTCTCTGTTGGTATTGAATCGATTCTACCGGACAGACAATACGGGGGATTATGGTTTACAAGCCCAGACGGCAGGGGTGACGACTTTGACGGAGATGTTTTCCAATCAGTTATCCCGTTGGTTTTCACAGTTTAGCAGCAATGTAGATATCGGGTTTGCTTACCGTCGGGGGAGACCGGGAAAAAGAAATGACATCGGATGAGTTCGAACTGGCTGTCTCAACTCAGCTTCTCGATGACCGGATTACGATTTCTGCTAACGGAAATATGGATGTCGGAGGTAATCGGAACGCTGCCGGGGACGAGAATCGCAAAAAATAATATTGCCGGAGACTTCGATATCGAAGTGAAGTTAAATAAACAAGGATCGTTGAAAATGAAGGCTTACTCCCATACGAACGAGAAGCTGCTATATAATAATACGGAAACCATTCAGGGAGTAGGGGTGTCTTATCAGGAATCATTCGATACTTTGCGGGAACTGTTGCGGAAATATTTCGGCTTTTTACGAAAAGAAAGTAAGCGGGATAGGTGTTCTGTCTGTTTTCACCGTTATGATAAATTCCGGTTTGAAAATGATTTTATAAAAAAAACGGGAAATTGTTTTTAATATGCTGTTTTTTTTACAAATTGCATGCTGCAAACGATTACGAACTTAAACTTTATATATTATGACAGCACAAGAATTTATAGACAGAGAAGCTCGTTACGGGGCTCACAACTATCACCCGCTACCTGTGGTACTCGAACGGGGAGAAGGTATTTATGTCTGGGATACAGATGGAAAAAAAGTATTTCGATTTTCTTTCTGCTTATTCGGCTGTGAACCAGGGACATTGTCATCCGAAGATTGTGAAGGCAATGACCGATCAGGCTCAGAAACTGGCATTGACTTCGCGGGCTTTTTATAATGATGTGCTGGGAGAATGGGAAGAATTTGTGACCCGATTCTTTGGTTATGACAAGGTGTTACCGATGAATACAGGAGCAGAGGCCGATGAAACAGCGTTGAAACTCTGTCGGAAATGGGCTTATATGAAAAAGGGGGTACCCGATGGAAAGGCCAAGATTATCGTTTGTGACGGGAATTTTCATGGACGTACCATTACGATCGTTTCGCTCTCTAACGATCCCGAATCGTATGCCGGATACGGACCTTTCACTCCCGGATTCATCAAGATTCCTTATAATGATATTCCGGCTTTGGAGAAAGCACTTCAGGATCCTGATGTGGCCGGTTTTCTGTTGGAACCGATTCAGGGGGAAGCCGGTGTTTTTGTGCCGGATGAAGGATATCTGAAAAAAGCCTATGAACTGTGTAAATCCAAAAATGTCTTGTTTATTGCCGATGAGGTACAAACGGGAATTGCACGTACCGGTAGATTACTGGCTTGTGACCATGAAGGAGTACATCCGGATATTCTGGTGCTAGGTAAAGCGATGTCGGGGGGAATGATGCCGGTTTCCTGTGTACTGGCCAACGACGATATTATGCTTTGTATCAAACCCGGTGAACATGGATCGACCTATGGGGGAACCGATTGCAGCCAGAGTGTCCATTGCTGCTTTGGAAGTGGTACGGGACGAAAAACTAGCCGAGAATGCGGAGAAATTGGGACAAGTGTTCCGGGATCGGATCAGTAAAATCCATTCGGATATGATCGAACTGGTACGTGGTAAAGGATTGTTGAATGCCGTTGTGATTAAGCCTAAGAACGGTAAAAACCGCTTGGGATGTATGTTTGAAATTGAGAGATAAAGGCTTATTGGCTAAACCGACCCACCAGCATATTATCCGTTTTGCCCCACCTTTGGTGATCAACAAGATGGAACTCATGGAAGCCATCGGTATTATAGAAAATACGATAGCTGAATTCGAATAGCTTGACAACAGCCGGAGCATAGGTGCCGGCTGCTAAAATAAAAGACGCGAAGGGCGAGAGAATGCCTTTCGTCTTTTTGTATCTTTGTCGCAGGCCGATCGGTTCATACGACGGTCTGGAAAACGAATGGGTATGAAACACACAATTGGAAACCGGGAACGATGATTTATCCTTTACCGGCAGTGCTGGTGAGTTGCGGTGCGACTCCCGAAGAATATAATTTGTTTACAGTGGCCTGGACTGGAACGGTTTGTACCAATCCGCCCATGTGTTATATTTCGGTAAGGCCGGAGCGGTATTCTTATCCGATCATTCGGCGACAGGGCGAATTCGTTATCAACCTGACAACCGAAGACCTGGCTTTTGCTACGGATTGGTGTGGAGTTCGTTCAGGGCGCGATTACCGGAAATTTCGAAGAGATGAAACTCACGCCCGGAAAGGCCGGAGTGGTTCGGGCGCCGATTGTTGAAGAAGCCCCTGTATGCATCGAATGCCGGGTGAAAGAGATCGTCCCTCTGGGATCACATGATCTGTTTCTGGCCGAAGTGGTGAATGTACAGGCCGATGACCGGTATCTGAACCCCGAAACGGGAAAATTTGAACTCGACCGTGCAAATCCTTTGGTGTATACTCATGGGGAATATTTCGGTCTGGGCAAGAAGATCGGGAAATTCGGATGGTCCGTGGAGAAAAAAGAAGAAAAAATAAGAAATAAGAGAAGGAATTTTAATGAAAAGATAAGATGAAAAAAAAATGTTTCAAACGATGTGGCTATTGGGTGTACTGGTCCTGATCGCTGCGTGCGGGGATCATTCCCGCTTTAAGTATGAGTCGGTGCCCGGAGATCCGTTGAATGCCCGGATTTATACTTTAGACAATGGCTTAAAGGTGTATATGACGGTCAATAAAGATCAACCCCGGATTCAGACCTATGTCGCCGTCCGCGCCGGTGGAAAGAACGATCCGGCAGAGACGACCGGGTTGGCCCACTATTTTGAGCACCTGATGTTCAAAGGAACGGATAGTTTCGGAACACAGAATTACGAACAGGAGAAACCGATGCTGGACCGGATAGAAGCTTTGTTCGAGGTATATCGGAAAACGACGGACGAGGCTCAGCGGACTGCTCTCTATCGTCAGATCGACAGTGTGTCTTATGAGGCCTCTAAGATCGCTATTCCCAATGAATACGATAAATTGATGGCGGCGATCGGAGCTACCGGGACAAATGCCTATACTTCTTACGACCAGACTGTTTTTGAGGAAGATATTCCTTCGAATCAGGTAGAGAACTGGGCTAAAATACAGGCCGATCGGTTTCAGCATCCTGTTATCCGGGGATTTCATACCGAACTGGAAGCTGTTTATGAAGAAAAAAATATGTCCCTGACCAAAGATAACCGTAAAGTGATCGATCAGGTGATGGCCGGTCTCTTCCCCACCATCCTTATGGAACTCAAACCATTTTGGGAACACAGGAAAATCTGAAAAATCCGTCTATTACGAATATTAAGAATTTCTATACTCAATGGTATGTACCTAATAATATTGCGGTTTGTCTTTCCGGAGATTTTGATCCCGATGTAATGATCGAAACGATAAACCGTTATTTCGGTGGAATGAAACCGAGTCAGAACTTGCCTGAACTGAACTTTCAACCGGAGCAGCCGATTACCTCTCCTATAGTGAAAGAAGTGGTGGGACCGGAAGCTGAAAATGTGACTTTGGCGTGGAGATTTCCGGGGAGCAAACAGTGAGGACGTAGAAACCCTGAATCTGCTGGCTCAGGTGTTGTACAACGGCCAAGCCGGTTTGATCGACCTGGATATCAATCAACAACAGAAAATGTTGGGAGCTGCTGCCTATCCTTTCTTATTAGCTGACTACAGTGTATTTTTAATGGAAGGAACACCTAAAAACGGACAAACCCTCGAAGAAGTACGTACACTGCTGTTGGAAGAAATCGGAAAGTTGAAAAAAGGAGAATTCGACGAGAACCTGATCGCTGCGACGATCAATAATAACAAACGCGACAGACAAAAACAATTGGAAAGCAATGAAGACAGAGCAACCTGGTTTGTCGAGTCGTTTGTCAACGGTACGAATTGGGCCGATGAAGTGGCTTCACGCGACCGGATGAGTAAAATTACCAAACAAGAGCTGATAGATTTTGCCAATACTCATCTGAAAGATAATTATGTCGTGGTCAATAAACGGCAGGGGAAAGACGAAAGTGTAAAAAAATGACTAAACCGGCCATCACTCCGATTGTGACCAACCGGGATAAGAGTAGTGCTTTTTGCGGGAGATCCGGACAACACCGGTAAAACCCATCGAACCGGTATTTGTCGATTTTTCAAAAGATATGGCTCAAGGAAAACTCAAATCCGATATTCCTTTTTGTGGTATAAGAAAAACCCGACGAACGACCTGTTCTCTTTAACTTATGCTTTTGAGAAAGGAAATAATGAGGATCGTTATCTTTCCACTGCTGCCGGCTATCTGGATTATTTGGGTACTTCCGAATTGAGTCCGGAACAGGTGAAGGAAGAGTTTTTACCGTTTGGCTTGTGATTTTGGTATTCGTCCGGGAGCTGACCGTACCTATCTCACTATTTCGGGTTTATCCGAAAATATGGGAGAGGCGATTCAATTGGTCGAATCTCTGCTGGCAGATGCTCAACCCAATCCGGAAGTACTGGAAATTATGAAAGGTGATATTCTGGAAGGGAGAGCGAATACAAAATTAAATCAGCAGGCAAATTTCAGAATGCTGATGCAATATGGTTTATACGGACCGAAATCGCCTGCGACCAATGTGCTTTCGGCTGATGAAATACAAAATTTAAAGTCGGAAGAGCTGTTGGCCCACCTTCGTGATCTGAGCAAGACCGAACATACTGTCCTTTATTACGGCCCGAAGACCCAGGAAGAAGTTGTGGCAGAAGTGAATCGGTACCATCAGGTGCCTGAAAAGCTGATCGCTGCAGATAAGGCTTCGCTTTTTAAGATCAGAGAAACCGGAGAAAGTAAGGGTTTTGTTAGCTCCGTATGCTGCTGCTCAGGTATATATGGCTGCTATTTCTAACCGGGGGAGAAAAATTCGATCCGAATATTTATCCGGTAGCTACCTTATATAACGAGTATTTCGGGGAGGTATGAATTCGATCGTATTCCAGGAATTGCGTGAAGCCCGGGGATTGGCTTATTCGGCATCTGCCGGTTTGGGTGAGCCTTCCGTCTGGACAAGCCTTATATTTATTCTACTTTTATCGCTACTCAGAATGATAAGATGGGAGATGCTTTGACTGCATTCGATGAAGTTATCAATCATATGCCTGAGTCTGAAGCTGCCTTTAATCTGGCAAAAGAAGCTTTTGATTGCCCGGTTACGGACCGACCGGATTACCGGAGCCGGAATTTTCGATGCCTATCAGGAAGCAAAGGACCTGGGATTGGACAGTGACCGCCGGAAAATGTTATTCGACGATTTGCAGAAACTGACCCTGGATCAGGTAAAGGATTTTCAGGAAAAATGGGTGAAAGACCGCAAATATACCTATTGTGTATTGGGAGATGAAAAAGAATTGGATATGAAAAAATTATCTTCTTATGGTCCCGTAGAGCGACTGACTACCGAACAGATTTTTGGGTATTAGAGAGTTGCTGGGTTAAAAGAGTTACTGAGTTGCTGAGTTAAAAGAGTTACTGAGTTGCTGAGTTAAAAAAAGAGTTACTGAGTTGCTGAGTTAAAAAGAGTTACTGAGTTGCTGAGTTAAAAGAGTTACTGAGTTACATGAGGGAGGGAAGAGGTTGTATAGGGGCGGTTAAATCCTTGCGACCTCTGTAACTTCTGTAACCTTTGTAACTCTTTATCACTGACTCAAAATAAATTTGAAACCCCATTCCTTTGTACTATCTTTGTTGAGCAGATCTAATAGGGGAAAGTAATGAAATTTAATTTAATATTGAGTTGTTTCGTGGCCATTCTGGCTTTGGTAAATCCGATACAGAAGGTGTTGATCGTCACGTCTTTGCAGGAACGTTTTTCTCCAACCGAGTTACGGTATATTTCGATTAAATCGACGATTACGGCAATGCTTATTCTGATTTTTTTTTCTTTATCTGGGACAGGTGACTTTTTAGTTATGTTTTTCGGGTCGAGCTTTACTCTTTTCAGATTACTTGTGGGGCTGTGCTGATGTATAACGGTTTGTCCGGTTTGTTGAAAGGATTTTTTTATGAAAGTGGATGAACATATTAAGATTGCCGATTTAACCACTGTACCTATAGCTATTCCGATGATTGCCGGACCTGCTACGATTACTGCTGCAGTTACTTTCCCTGTTCAGTATAGCCGTTTTGTCACGATCGTTGCTATTTTACTGGCTTTGGCTGTGAACCTTTTCTTTATGCTGAAAGCCCGAAGGATCGGTAGTTTTCTGATTAAATATAATTTTATGAATCCTTTGATCCGGATTATCGGATTGATCGTTGCTACGATCGGCCTTCAAATGGTATTCGACGGTATTACTTTATTTATTAAGACATTAGCCTGAACGATCAGGTACAGCCTCGGAAATAAAACCGATGATTTTCAAATATGGGTTCGATTAATTCGAAGCGGATGAATTTTGCCAGTGTATTTTTGCTTTTATCCGGGGAATACGGGCCAGACGACAATACTGATTAAGGGTTATAGCCGGATGGGTTGTGAGATAATCCAATAGTAATCGTTCTTGCTCTGTATAATGAAGAAAGGAACCTTTTGGGGTCCCTTCTTGTTGCCAGACTTTTTAAATGTACCGGAGTAGCGAGGATATTCTCGTCTTTTATACGGATATAAGCCCAGCATTTATTTGTCTGATCTTTGGCATAATAAGGTTTGGTTGTTCCGGGAGGTACAATGACTTCCAACACAGTGTGTCCGTCGATATCGTGAATCTGCATTTGACAGTTTACCTGAGGTTGGCAATACAATTTTGCTGCTGCCTCGATCATGTAAATTTCCTCTTCCGAACGCACTCCTGCAATTTTTCCGTTATCTTTCACCCCAATAAGCAAAAGCGCCCTCCGTCCGTATTGGAAAAAAGCCGATAAGGATTTGGCTATTTTGCGTGCGTCCGAAATCTCGAATTTGAAATCCTGTTGTTGGTGCTCTCCTTCTTCTATCAGTTTATAAATATAATCTTTACTGTTCATGGTATAGAGTTGCTGAGTTATAGAGTTGCTGAGTTGCTGAGTTAAAAAGAGTTGCTGAGTTAAAAAGAGTTGCTGAGTTATAGAGTTGCTGAGTTGCTGAGTTAAAAAGAGTTGCTGAGTTAAAAGAGTTGCTGAGTTATAGAGTTGCTGAGTTGCTGAGTTAAAAGAGTTGCTGAGTTAAAAGAGTTGCTGAGTTAAAAAGAGTTGCTGAGTTATAGAGTTGCTGAGTTGCTGAGTTAAAAGAGTTGCTGAGTTATAAAGTTGTTGAGTTGAAAGAGTTTGTTATTGGATTGGTGTGACCCCTGAGTGTATAGGCTAATGTTTGTAGTCATATATTTACTTTAACAATGTGTTGCAAATATGATCTTGCTTTTGTATTTAAATTATTAAGCTAATGCCTTGTAACTCTTCTAACTCTTCTAACTCTTCTAACTCAATAACTTAATAATTCAGAAACTCAAAAACTCAAAAACTTAGTAACTCAGTAACTCTTTTAACTCAGCAACTCTTTTAACTCAGCAACTCAGTAACTCTTTTAACTCAGTAACTCTTTTAACTCAGCAACTCTTTTAACTCAGCAACTCTACAACTCATTCAATCTTCACTTTTTCCTCCCGGTAAAATAGCCTGTATACTATTGTCGTACATAGCTGAACAATAAATTGCCGGTAACATATATTCTCCGCGGAACGCTGCATTGCAACGGAAACGGAAAGTCTTAGACTGATTTTGTTCCAAGCTGAAATAGACATAAAAACGGTCGTCCCGGATATCGACATATTCTGCCTCTTTCCAGGCACTGGTGTTTCCGGTAAGACGGTCATTGATGATCTCGAAGCCGGAAGGTACCGGATAGTTTAAAGCCAGTTCCTGATAAGTACCGGTCAGGCCCGTGTTTTTGATTGTAATTTCGGTTGTAATGTCTTCCCCCCTGTTGCAGCTGTTCGATGTTGAGCGGAGTACCTTTGTCATTATAATAACGCACACTCATCGACATTCCGGACATAACTTTTCCTTGACTACTTCCAGAGGGGCGGAACTATTGATCTGACGGACAAAAAGTGAACCTTGACCGTTGTTCGTCACCGTAACCGAAGCTTTGTCACCCTGCAAAACGAGTTGTTTTTGCCAGATTGTCTTGTCGGTTTTGACGTTTTCGTTACCTGAATTTGTTTTTACTGTGATATCGATTCCTTTTTGGCTGCCCAGGTATTTTTTTTGTACGAACTGGGCGGCTGCATAAAGAGCGAAAGAGGTTTCCTGGGTACTGTACCAATTGCCGGATCCCATGGCTTTAGAAATCTTCTCTAACATGCGGTAAGCATCTTGTTGCATGTTCAGGATGACCATCGATTGCAGAATCAGGGCATTGTCCCGGGTAGTAGAACCGAACGTTCCTCCCGTTTCCCGGTAAGGGGGTGACTTCGAAGGACAGATCGCGTATCATTTTCGTAGCGATTTCCTGTTGATTACTTAAAGCATAAGCGGAGGCCAGCAGCCATTGTGAAACCGGACGTTGCAAGCGGGTCTCTTTCAGTCGGTTCATGGCTGCCAGATCGGGTTTACCGGCTAAAGCCAATACATACAAACGATAGGCTTGGTCTTGCTGTGACCACGGTTCTGTGCGGTTCCAGCTGTTAGCCACCTGACGCATATAGTTCGTGGCATGCTGTAACATCTGAATCGGGACTGCATAGCCTTGTTTTTTTGGGCATTTGCCAGGAAATTTACAGCATAAGAGGTAACCCATTCCGAAATATACGGCTCTCCAGGCCAGTAAGCAAAAGCCTCCTTCCGGGGTCTGATAACTTCTCAGACGGTTGATGACTTCTCTGACGTTATTTTCTGCCGTGATCTGTTGTTCCGGGCTTAATGCCAGAAGCCAGGATAAAGCTAATTGCGGAAATGCCTGTGAAGTGATTTGCTCTGCACAGCCATGAGGGTAGTCGAGCAAGTAACTGAGGCGTTGTTCCAGGTTTAACGGTGGGATAGAGGATACCTCCAGGACAGAAACCGGTTCGGTTCCTGTAATGCGGGTATCGAAAGAAACAGTTTCTCCTGCTTTTAGCTTCTTTTTCTTCGATCTCCGTCATTCTCGGATTAGGAATACGTACCTGAACATCCTCGGTGACAATAGCTGTTTCATTGCCCGATGTCGCTTCTGTCCGAAGTGTCGACATCCCGGTTTGGCTATTGATCCGAGCCTTAAAATAGACAACTTGTTCTCCTTTTTTTATCGGATGTGTTGTTCTTTTTCTCCTGTCAGGGTGATTTTGTCGTCGGTAGTCATCTTTACGGTGACTTCCCGGATATGATCTTTCAGGACAAAAACGGTAACCGGAATATCGATGACATCTCCCGGTGTGAACAGACGGGGAAGGGCAACCGATACCATGAGGGGGTTTATTTACCGTACTGTTGACACTGGCTGCTCCATATTGTCCATTGGTAGCTGCAATGACCATCGTCCGTACTTCGCCGATATATTCCGGCATTTTGAAGGTGTGTTTTTGAGTAGCTCCGGCTTTCAAACTGAAAGGACCGTCGAATAAGACGACCGGTTTGAACCGGTTGGTCTTTTTCGTCCTGTAAATCCTTCAAGGCTTCGTCGCCACCCACAGCAAAAGCTTTATCCAGACGGGCTCCATAAGCACCGTAGATATAGTCGTAGAAATCCCAGGTTTTTACGCCCAGGGCTTCCGTGCATAGAAAGCAGCAAAGGGATCCGGAGTACGGAAAGTGGTCAGCGAAAGCAGTCCTTCGTCGACTATCGCAATGGTGTAATTCATCGCCTTGCCGTCTTTTTCAGAAACTTCCACGTTGAACTCTTTTTCCCGGTCGGAGTTCCTGAGCCATTTTGATCTTCGGATTCAAAATGGAGAGCCGGGTCTTCTACATGGATATTGACAACTCCATACATTCGGATCGGACGGTCGTTGTCCCGGTTGTTGTGAGGTTGAAGCAGAGTGACTGCAATGTATGTATTGGGACACATCTCGCTGGTGGCCTCCAACTCGAAGGTGGTGTTACCGGCAGAGGTATTGATCCGTTTCATGTTGCTGACGGTTTTCCCGTTTTCAAGGCTGACGATGGCTACACTACCTGTTGCTGAAGGAATTGTAACTTTTATCTTTTTCGCCGACGCGGTAAGATTTTTGTCACTGCTCAGGTGTAAGGTGGTCGCTGCAGTTTGATCGGCGTTATCCGACCAGCTACCGAAATAGGCGATTAAACCGGAGGTATGCCCTGAAGGATCGGTGGCCCGGATAAAATAACGTCCATATTTCGGGATATGAAGATCCAACTGAAAACGACCGTCGGTGGCTTTGACTTTCTGGCTCAATACACTGCTACTATATTCCCGGTTGACATAAGATCCCAGGTTTTCATCTTCCGAATCCCACCACCAATGCCAGTCGAGTTTATATACTTCAATCTGAATGGTAGCATTTCCTGATTGTTTTCCTGTCGGGGGTAATCGTAACGCCTTGTAATCGAACAGGTTGCTCGGTGGAGTACCAATTATCGTCGTTTTCAGGTAGACGTATTCCTACGTATTCATCGTAAGGGAATAGCGGATACTTTGTGAGCTGATACTGAAATCCCCACCGTTTTCAAATACCCGGGTGGTGAAGACTGCATTTAATATTCCGGGAGCATCTTCGGTTTTGATCTTGTTCAGGCTGAATGAAAAAAATTTCCCTGCTGGTCGGTTTGCCCGTCGAATAGGGTTTCTGTCGAAGGTTCGAAATACCTGGATTTATCGGAAAAACGATAATCCGGAAATTCGGAGAAACCTGCATCGGCATGGTATAATCGTACCTCTGTGATCGCTTTTTGATTGAAGTCGGTGCTCCGTTCAGCCATTTGGTCTTCACTTCTACAGGTTTCAGGGAAACACCGGTACCGATAATTTTATCGTTAGGAAATAACATTTGTATAGCCAGACGGTTCGGTTTCACTGTTTCGATGCGTAATGTCTGTTTGAAAGTCAGGCCACCGATACGGAAGAGGACATGCCAATAACCGGTTTGGTCTTCGGGTTCGGTTTTGAAGGTAAAACAATGGATATTATTGGGAGTAATCGCTCCTTTTAAAGTTTGGGTAATATGCCCGTTGGGATCGACCAGTTGTGCAACGATCGGGTGACCTTCCGGTAAGACACCGAGCTTGTCCTCCAGGATCAGGGATAAATAGATTTCATCTCCCCGGACGCCATACCCCCCTTTCACCATAAATGAATCCTTTTACCCCCATTTGTACATGTTGTCCGCTGACGTCGAAGTTACTGAGGGATAGAGCACTGTTTTCTGCTAAACGCAACCAGGCTTTGTCTTTACCCTTCTGTGCCAGTACGATAAAGCCCGGAGATGCCGGTTTTAAATACGCGAATCCTTCTTTATCGGTCCTTGCCGAATCGATCTTTTTTGATTCTGATAATTGTAAAGACTGATGTTGCAGTTCGGAATCGCTTCAGCGGTACTGAGATCGGAAACGCATACGACATACTGATTGTCGGCTCCTTGTTTGGCCATAATTCCCAGTGAAGTATTGATGATATTGCGGGCTGCAAACCGATCACCGGTGTAGTAGGAGATATGACAAGGATTTTCGCGCTGTTCCCAGTCGAAACCGGATGGATAATAATATTCGCTGTAGTAGGAACCCGGGTTGTCCCAGTCCGTATCCCCATAATCCGAGTCGGGACTTTCATCGGCACAGGAAAGAATGGTATATGATTTCTTGAATTTCAGTCTGAAACGATAAATATTACCTTTCTCCAGATTGACCAGATCGCTTAAGTCGATGGTAAAGTCATTCCATTTATCGAGGTCGATATGGGGATGATCTTTTTTCAGATCGATTTTTTTCATAAATACCGGTCGGGCTGTACGGGTCAGTTCGCTGCGGTCGTCATAAGAATTTTCTTGCAGGAAAAAGTTCATGTTTTGGTCGAGCACCTGAATGATTTCAAGGTCGACGGCTTGCAGTCCGATAGCAGAAAAAGGAATGAGTACCTGATTGTTGCCCGGGACGATGATCCCCTTGCCGATGAGTTGTACTTGTGGTTTGGTGCTGGAGAGACGTACCGACCGGATATATTCGGTATGCAACGTATTACCGTTGGCACTGCGTATCCCGGCATGGATAGTCAGATTCGGTTGACTATTCTCGATAGCGTTACCCGGATAAAGGTAAATGATGTTATCCGATATTTTGTAATTCAGGGTAGAGGCTCCTTCCAGGCTGAACAAACCTTTCAAATCCTGGTTCGGATCGATATTCGCCGACATATAGATACGGATTACCGGTGGTTCACTGTCACTGGCTTTGACATTCAACACCGTGAAATCATTCAGACCGGGGATGGAGATCTCGGTGCCGTCGGTTGCTTTAATGTCTTTACTGAATTTTAAATTCAGTGTTTTACTTTCTTTTTCTTTTAACAGATGGCGGATAGCGAAATAATGCCGGTTACCCTGATGATTCCATTCCGGTGTGACGGATTGACCGTTATAGGTGGCCGTCAGTTTTTGTTCCATTTCTGTCGGATCGGTTTCATCCGAACTTTGCAACATCCCCTGATATTGTAATTCATTTTTCATGATCGGGTTCGCTGATCAGAACACCGGGTTCGAAAATCGTAACCAGCGGGACAATATCGAATTCAAAGTTGAATTTCTCATAAGGCTTGGGGACGTTACAAAGTGCTCCCAGATTGAACGTGACTTTGTATGTCGTACCGTTTTTGAAACGTTCTGCCGGAATGAATTCTATACTATGGTTATCTTTTAGAATCAATTCCCCTTTTATAGCCGGAGATATCCTGAATAAATCGGCCGGGAGGGTACTACCGGCCTGGAAACCTTTATCGGACGGTTGACCCAGATAGACCGAAAGGGAAGAAGAGGACTTGATGACCTCCACTCGTATAACCGGTGATGTATTTACTGAAATCGGTTTTTTCTTTGTTTGTACAGCCTGTCAGCAATAGAACAGCCATAAAAAAATAGTGCCGCTAGGTTCATCCTGTGTATCATGGCGCAAGGGTATTTGTTTATAACAGATTATTTTATACCTGAATATTACGTTTCCAGCCTGTTCCGGATACGTTTTTCAATTTATTGTCTAACAAAATTAGAGAATTATCTTACAAAGATACTGGGTGAAGGGGTTTATTTTTATATTTTTAAAAAAAATAAATCAAAGTGCTCAGAGTATATAGATCATTGTAACCTTTAGGGGCAGGAGTCGTTAAAAATAGGAATTGATCTGAGCAAACTTTCGTAACAAAAGAAAATTGCAAATATGAGAATAGCTGTTGTAGGAACCGGATATGTCGGACTTGTTTCCGGTACTTGTTTGGCAGAAACCGGAGTCACCGTTACCTGTGTAGACGTCGATGCTTCGAAGATCGATAAGCTGAATCAGGGAGGAATTCCGATTTACGAACCCGGTTTGGCTGAGCTGGTGATCAAAAACCGGGCCAACGAAAGGTTGTTCTTTACTACTTCTTTAAAAAGAAGCCTTGGTAGATGCCGATGCTGTTTTTTATTGCAGTAGGTACTCCCCCGATGAGGATGGTAGTGCCGATTTGTCTTATGTTATAGGAGTGGCGCATGAGATCGGGTGTTTGATCGAGGAATATGTAGTGGTGGTGACCAAATCCACTGTACCGGTGGGGACGAACCGGAAAGTGAAATTAGCTGTTCAGGAAGAGCTGGATAAGCGGGGAGTAGAAGTAGTGTTCGATGTCGCTTCGAATCCTGAATTTTTAAAAAGAAGGGGATGCGGTAAACGATTTTATGCGGCCTGACCGGGTGGTGATCGGTGTAGAATCGGCCCGGGCGGAAAAAAGTGATGGAACGATTGTATCATGCTTTTTGTCCTGAATAATACTCCCATTTATTTTATGGATATTTCCCCTCTGCGGAGATGACTAAATACGCAGCGAATGCGATGTTGGCTACCCGTATTTAGTTTTATGAATGATATCGCTAATTTGTGTGAGATTGTCGGTGCTGATATCGAGGCGGTGAAAAAAAAGGGATCGGGAGCGATACCCGGATCGGTAAAAAAATTCCTGAATGCAGGTTGCGGATATGGAGGTTCTTGTTTCCCGAAAGATGTCAAGGCCTTGATCCGTACCGGAGACGAATATGGGTATGGAATGGAATTGTTGAAAGCGGTAGAGCGGGTGAATGAGAGGCAAAAAAGACGATTTTATTCGATAAGATTCAGAAACATTATGAAGGAAATGTAAAAAGGAAAGCATTTCGGACTTTGGGGATTGTCGTTTAAGCCGGCAACCGATGATATGCGGGAGGCTCCTTCTCTGGTACTGATCGGCCAATTGCTGGAAGCGGGAGCGACCGTCAAAGCTTTCGATCCGGTTGCAATGGAAGAAGCCAAGCGCCGGCTGGGCGACCGTATCGGGTACGCTGCCAATATGTACGACGCTTTAACGGATGCCGATGCCATGATTATCGTGACCGAATGGCAGGAATTTAAAGTTCCGAAGTTTACTTTTATAGAGAAAGCCTTGAAAGAAAAAAGTTATCTTCGATGGACGTAATATTTACAATCCTGAACAAATGAGAGAATTTGGATACACCTATTATGGGATAGGGGAAAAATCGATAATATGCATATTCTTTTTTTTATAGTAAATCCGATATCGGGGCTAGGCCTTGGGAAAGAATTGCCGGAGAAGATCCGTCGGATTCCGGAGTATGATTCTATTCCTTATGATATTGTATTTACCGAGTATGCAGGACATGCCCGTAAATTGGTCGAAGATGCCCGGCAAGAAGGAAAATATACTCATATTGTAGCGGTTGGGGGGAGATGGTACAGTGAATGAGGTGGGAGGAGCTTTGTGTGGTAGTGATGTTGCTTTTGGGGTCGTTTCTCTGGGGAGTGGCAATGGTTTTGCCCGGCATTTGGGTTATTCGGTTTTTATGACCAAGGCATTGAAACAGGTACTGACCGATCAATTCGCTCAAATCGATGTGTTGGAGATGAATGGCAAGTATTCGCTGAATGTCAGTGGGTAGGATTCGATGCCGAGGTGGCCCATGAATTTAACCATTTGAAATTGAGGGGAGTATTTTTTTATATTTATGCGGCTATTAAACTATGGTTCCGTTATCCGGAAAAGAAATACAAGATCACCGGCAACGGCAAAGTCATGAAGGTAAATTGTTTTTATCCTTAGCTTCGCCAATAGTTCCCAATACGGCAACAATGCCTATATCGCCCCTCATGCTTCGGTGCGGGACGGTTTGATGGATATCTGCATCCTGAAACGGCCGGCTTTTTCTTCGAGATCCTGTGGGTTTTACTTTTTCTTCATCAATTCGAAACTGTACAAATTGTCCTATTATAAGGAAATTCAGTGCGAGGAAGCTATCGTAGAAGGCGATATCGAGCGTGTACATATCGACGGGGGATGCCTATATCATGCATTCGCCGATTCACCTGAAAATGCATAAGGGCATACTGAAAGTTGTCGTTCCCAAGAAAATAGACTGATTTATTGGGAGTCTATTCCAAGTTCTTTCGCTACTTTGAACATATATTCCCGGGCATCTTCGTAATTGTTACCGATAATTCCATCCAATATCGCCTCTTTAATTGCATTTTTGATATCCCCGATAGTTTTACAGGGAGGCAGATGGAAAGTGGCGATGATTTCTTCACCGCTGATGGGGGGCTGGAACTTCCGGATCGAATCTTTTTCTTCCACCTCTTTGAGTTTGCGGCGTACCGTCTTGAAATTTTCGAGAAAACGCTTTACTTTCTCTTCGTTTTTTTGAGGTGATATCGGCTTCGGCCAGGGTCATCAGGTCGTCGATATCGTCGCCGGCATCGAACAATAACCGCCGTACCGCCGAGTCGGTCACGGTTTCTTCCGACAAAACGATAGGACGCATGTGCAGGTTGACCAGTTTCTGTACATACTTCATTTTTTCGTTTTGAGGGAGTTTTAAACGGTTGAATATTTTACCGACCAGGCGTTCACCCACGTGATTATGCCCATAAAAGGTCCACCCCTGTCCCTGAATGTATTTTTTAGTCGCCGGTTTACCGATATCGTGCAACAGAGCGGCCCAGCGTAACCACAAGTCCTGACTGTACAGCGATAAGGTGTCCAGGACTGTCAGTGTGTGATAGGAATTATGTTTGTGTTTGACTCCCCTGTACACGGTCTACACCTTTAAGCGCGGTCAGTTCCGGGAAGAAGATTTCCAATAATCCGGCTTCGTCCAATAAACGGATACCCCGGATGGTTCGGGGAAAGCATGATTTTATTGAATTCATCCATAATCCGCTCCATCGATACGATCGGAAGACGGTGACGGTATTCGGCTATGGCCTGGAAGGTATTTTCCTCGATTTGAAAATTCAATTGTGAAAGCAAAACGAATGGCTCGCATCATGCGTAGGGGATCGTCCGAGAAGGTGAGGCCCGGGTCCAGGGGTGTTTTGATCAGGCGTTCCTCCAGATGTTGCACGCCTCCGAAAGGATCGATCAAAAACTCCGTACTCCCCCCGATTCAAGGCGATACCACGTGCATTGACCGTAAAATCGCGGCGTTTTTGGTCGTCGTCGATCGTTCCTTCTTCGACGATGGGTTTACGTGAATTAGCCCGGTAGGACTCTTTGCGGGCTCCGACAAACTCGATCTCCATACCTTTTTATACCGGAACATGGCCGTACCGAAGTTTTTAAATACCGATACCCGCAGATTACCTAACCGCCGGGCAGCGGTTTCGGCCAGCTCGATACCACTGCCGTGAACGACAATGTCGATATCTTGGGAAGGACGCTGTAATAACAGATCACGGACATAACCACCGATGACATAGGCTTCTATGCCTTTTTCGGCGGCTATCCCGGAAAGTATTTTAAAAATCGGATGCTTCAACGGTAATTGCATGTCGTCTGAATAATTTATGCCTGCAAAAATATTAAATTTATTCTTTTGCCGGGTATAAAAAAAATGAGCGGTATAAAATAAATACCACTCACTTTATACGGTTATAAATTTGCCGGATTTTATACGATCCCGGAGAATCCCCATAAAGGCCATGGCCAGCAGGCCGGCTGTAATCAATGCGATAGGGGAACCTTTCATCCCTTTGGGGATGGCTACCAGTTCGAGGTGTTCACGGATACCGGCAAAAATCGTCAGGGCCAATCCGAAACCGATCGCTGTAGAGGCTGCGAATACCAAAGACTCGAGTAAGTTGAAATCTTTTTTGGATCACCATAATGGCAACTCCCAGTACAGCACAGTTGGTGGTGATCAAGGGCAAAGAACACACCTAACGCCTGATAAAGCGAAGGACTGACCTTTTTCAATATGATTTCTACCATTTGTACCAAGGCTGCAATGATCAGAATAAAAGTAATGGTTTGCATAAAACCGATTCCGAACGGATCCAGGATAGTCTTTTGGACGATAAAAGTAACCAGGGTGGCCAGGATCATCACGAAGGTTACGGCTCCGGTCATCCCTAAAGCCGTAGAGACCTTTTTTAGATACGCCCAGGAACGGACAGATTCCTAAAAATTGTGCCAGTACAATGTTATTGACAAAGACCGCAGCGATAAATATTAAGATATATTCCATAATTCGATTGTTTTTGATTTATGATTTCAGCTTTGCGATAGAAATGAAACAGGAATCGTAAGCCGTAAATCTAAAAAATCTGAAATTTAATTTGTTTTTCTGATCCGGTTTACGATAGCGATCAAATAACCCAATGCCAGGAATGCTCCCGGAGCCAGGACGAAGATCAGCATTCCGTAATTCTCGTTGAAGATCGGAAAATTGAATGCTTTACCACTTCCCAGTATTTCACGGATCGTTCCTAAAAAGCGTCAGGCTCAATGTAAAGCCCAGTCCCATGCCCAAGCCGTCGAGCATGGAAGGAATCGCTTTTATTTTTAGAAGCAAAAGCTTCTGCACGTCCCAATACGATACAGTTCACTACGATCAAAGGAATAAACAAACCCAATGATTCATGCAGTGAAGGCAGATAAGCGGCCATACACATATCCACTACAGTTACGAAAGCTGCGATGATGACGATAAAGGAAGGAATACGGATCTTGTCCGGAATGATATTGGTAACCAGTGAGATCACCAGATTGGACATCACCAGTACAAATGCCGTAGCCAGCCCCATTCCCATGCCGTTGATGGCCGAAGTGGTCACCCCTAAGGTCGGACACATACCCAATAAAAGCGCAAAAGTCGGATTTTCTTTGAATATGCCGTTGGTTAAGACTTTTAAATTATTCATAGAATTGAATTTTTGTTTTGAATTTACGATTTTAGATTCATCGTAAATCTGAAATCATAAATTATTTTGTTTGTTGTGTTGCTCCGGAAGCTGCATCCGCATTGCCTGCCAAACCGGCTGCTGCCCGGTTTACAGCGTCCAGAAATGCCCGTGACGAGATGGTTGCTGCTGTGATCGCATCTACGTCTCCACCGTCTTTCGATACTTTCAACCCTTGGGTACCGGGAGTTTTACCCGTAATATTTCCTTTCCCGTTGGGGGTGAACCATACATCCATTTTGGAACCTAATCCCGGCGTTTCTTTGTGTTCCAGCACCGAATAATTGGCTACGCTACCATCCGGATTGAATCCTACCATTAACCATATTTTTCCTCCGAATCCGTTGTTGGTATAGGTTTTTACTGCTGTTCCTATCAGTTCTCCGTTTTTCTTCGCCGGATAAAATTCCAGTTCTCCGCCGTCAGCGGTCTGGCTTTTCCAAACGTCGGCATTCGGGTCGTTGTCGAACTCTCCCGGAATCACCTCGCGGATCGCATTTACTTGTTTGGCTTGCTTGGCGGCTTCGATCGGGCCTGCTGTCAGTGAGTAGACATAGCCTACGGCTGCTGAAGCAATCAGGGTGACACTAAACAGGACCACCACCATATTTGTAAAGTTAGACTCTAATTTCTTTCCCATCGTTAATATATTTAAGATTTTTGATTTACACCGGTCGATCGGGACCGTAAATCATAAATTATGCAAATCTCACTGGTTTACAATATCTGTTGATCAGCGGAGTGAAAGCATTCATGATCAGGATAGCGAACGACATTCCTTCCGGATAGGCACCGAACACGCGGATCACAACCGTGAGGAGGCCGATTCCTATTCCATAGATGATCATTCCTTTGTTGCTCATCGGTGAAGTAACGTAATCGGTAGCCATAAAGATTGCACCTAACATCAAACCTCCGGATAACAAATGGAAAACAGGACCTGCATATAAAGAGGGATTGCAAAGATTCAGAATACCCGAAAATACAATTACAGTGACGAAAATGGTTACCGGAATATGCCAGGTAATGATTCTCCGGAATAACATATAGGCAAAACCGATCAGTAAGGCCAATGCTGCAACTTCACCCAAACTACCACCCATGTTTCCGATCAGCATGTTCTTGTAACCGATAAAACTCTCGGCCGATAATAAATCGGTAACGGACTGTCCGGTTTTTACCGCTTCTTTGAGCATAGCTAAAGGAGTGGCACCGGTTTGTGCATCGATATAAGATCCTGCAAATCCCTGAGCAAGCGGCCAGGTGGTCATTTGCACAGGGAAAGAGATAAGCAAAAAAATACACGGCCTACCAAAGCCGGGTTGAAAATGTTACACCCCAAGCCGCCGAAGCTCATTTTACCGATGCCGATTGCCACCAGGGCACCGATAACGATAATCCAGACCGGTAAGTTCGAAGGTACGTTGAAAGCCAGTAATACACCGGTAATCAAAGCTGAACTGTCGAAAATCGTCGGTTGCTGCTTGAGAAGAAACTTTGAATTACATATTCAAAAAAAGAGGCAAGCCACCACCGAAGTCAGGGGTGACGATGATAGCTCCCATGCCGAAAAACAGCACAGAACAGATGAAAGCCGGAATGAGCGCTATAAGTACTCCATACATGTTCTTTTCGATAGAATCGCCACTGTGAACGTGCGGAGAAGGAGATATTAGTAATTTATTCATAATATTTGATCTACACCATTGACGTTATTTATTTCTTTCTACTACGGATCATAGCACCTGTCCGGGCTTTACCTAAACGGATATAGTCGAGCAACGGACGATCTGAGGGACAGGTAAAACTGCATGATCCACATTCGATGCAGTCCATGACTTTTTTTCTTCTTCCATACGTTCCAACAGATTGAATTGCGATAATTTCATCAGTAAATACGGTTCGAGCCCCATCGGGCAGGCAGAAACACATTTACCGCAACGGATACAATTACGCATGGGGCGGCGGGCCGCTTCCTTTTCGTTGATCAGCAATACACCACTGGTGCCTTTCATCACCGGTGAATCGATGTTTACCATCGTTCTTCCCATCATAGGAACCTCCGCCGATCACTTTAGCCGTATCTTCAGGCATACCTCCGGCTGCTTCGATCAGCTTCGAAATCGGTGTACCGATACGGCAGAGGAAATTACCCGGATTTTTTACCGATTTACCGGTGACGGTGACTACCCGTTCGATCAGGGTTTGTTTTTCATTACGGCTTCGTAAACCGCCAGGGCTGTTCCCACATTCTGTACAACGGCTCCCACGGCGATCGGAAGTGCTCCGGAAGGAACCGCCCGGTTGACCGTAGCCTGAATCAGTTGTTTTTCACCTCCTTGCGGATATTTCATCTTTTAACGGACATATTTCTACGCCAAGTACTTTTCCGGCTATATCCTGCAAATGAGCTATCGCATCTTTTTTATTGTTCTCGATACCGATAATAGCCCGTTTGACATCGATCGCTTTCATCAGAATTTGTACACCGATAATAATTTCTTCGGCTTTCTCGAGCATGATCCGATGATCGGCGGTCAGGTAAGGTTCACATTCCACTCCGTTGATAATCAATACTTCGGCTTTTATTGCCGGGAGGAGGGGTCAATTTTACCTGAGTAGGAAATGTCGCTCCGCCCATACCGACGATACCGGCAGCAGCGATTGCTTTGACTATTTCTTCTTTCGATAAAGTAATATTATGTGCCGGCTTTTCCGACCGGTCGATTTCGGGTATCCATTCGTCGCCTTCCACTTGAATGGTGATGGCAGGTTTCGATAATCCGGCGGCATCGATGATGTTATCGATTGCCGATACTGTGCCGGAAACCGAACTATGTATGTTAGCTGAAACAAAACCTGAAGCTTGTGCTATCAACTGTCCGGTTTTTACTTTATCACCTTTCTGAACGATAGGGGTTGCCGGAGCTCCGATGTGCTGACCGAGCGGAATAATCACCTTTTCGGGAATAGGTAAGACCTGTATTTTCCCAGCTGCCGATAATTTATTTTCAGGTGGATGGACACCACCGATTTTGAATGTCTTTAACACAGCGTATTAAGTTTTAGATTTTTTAATTTTTACTATCTGTTTCTGGTGTTTTCTGTGCTTCTATAGACTCGACCTGAGGAGAAGCACTGACCGGTGCTTTACCTACCGGATCGGTTGCCGTTTGTCCGGGGGGTTGCACAACTGTTAGTCGGTTTGATCGTGGTTTGCTGGTTTTTTTCAGCTTCGGTTTCTGTCTTCCGGGGAGGAAAGTTCACTTCGTGGATCGCTCCGGTAGGACATACGCCGACACACTTCCGGCATAGACGGCATTTACTGTAATCGATATAAGCCAGATTGTTTTCCACCGTAATTGCATCGAACGGACATTCCTTGGCACATTTCCGCAACCGATACAAGCTGCTTTACAAGCTTTCCGGGCTACTCCGCCTTTGTCTTTATTGACGCAGGAAACAAATACCCGCCGGTCTTTCGGTCCTTTGTTGCGCAATTCGATGATGTTCCGGGGACAGGCTTTTCACGCAGGCGCCACAGGCTACACATTTGTCAATCGTCGACTACAGGCAATAATGTCGTAGAATCCATGTGTATCGCATCGAACGGGCAGGCTGCAACACAGTCGCCACATCCCAGACAGCCGAATCCGCAGGCTGTATCGCCGACATATAAGGAATGTTCGATGGCACAAGAACGGGCTCCGTCGTATTGGCTGGTGCGGGGACGGTTTTCACAAGTTCCGTTACATCTGACTACAGCAATTTTAGGCGCCTGGGCTTTTTACTTCCCGGCCTAAGGCTGCTGCAACTTTATTCATGGTTTCTGCTCCTCCTACCGGACACAGGATACCTTCCATCGTTTCCGATTTTACGGCAGCTTCTGCTAATCCCCGGCAGCCCGGATAGCCACATCCGCCACAATTGGCCCCCGGAAGTAAGCCTTCGACAATGTCGATACGCGGATCTTCTTCCACCTTGAATTTTTGCGCTACGAAATAGAGTATCACCGCAGATACAACTCCAATAGCACATAACGAAATAATAGTAATAACTAGTGTACTCATGTTTTATATTTAATAGTTGGCTATTTTTTCAACGGTAAAATTAATTTTCCGGGCAATTTTATTCCGGCAGAAATACAGGATAATAAAATATCCGGCCAGTAGGATGAGGCTGCTGATCGCTGCGTATAGTTCACTACTTCCGGATTTCTAAAAAAAAAAAGATGGTGGCGATAATCAATATGGACGGCATAATATAAGCCAGTAATACCGAGTAGAAGGCGTTATTTACCGATGCGTATACGATTACTTTGTCTCCCCGGACGAAGCTCTTCCCTGGGACGTTGAGCCGTGATAACTTTTTTCTTTCATATCGGCAATTCCGCAGGCACTTTTAGCATGACAACCCGAACAAGCAGAGTGACTGATAATACTCACCTCCAACGTTTGTGTAGAGATGCTTTTTACAATACCTTCATGTTGTACTCTGCTGCTTTTACCCATATTCCCTTTTTAAAAACAAATGCAAAGGTAATATTAAAAGATGAAAAGTAAAAGGTTAAAAGTTAAAATATAAAAGCTGCCGGAAGGCAGCTTTTTAGTTATTTCTTGCGCATGAAAATCTGAATCGGGACACCGGTAAATTTCCAGTTTTCCCGGATTTGATTTTCCAGATACCGCTTGTAGGGATCTTTTTACATATTGCGGCAGATTGCAATAGAAAGCAAAAGAAGGAGCATGGGTCGGCAACTGGGTGATGTATTTGATTTTGACGTATTTCCCTTTAAGACTTGGAGGTGGATAATTTTCGATGGCCTCAAGCATGATCCGGTTGAGCTCCGATGTTTTTTATTTTTTGAGTCCGGTTTGCATATACTTGCAGGGCAGCCTCCAATACTTTCAATAATCGTTGTTTGGTCAGGGCTGAAGCAAAGATGATATCGACATCTTTGAACGGAGCTATTTTTTCACGCAGGCTTTTTTCGTATTCGATCAGTGTTTTCCCGTCTTTTCTACCAGATCCCATTTATTGACGACAATAACTACTCCTTTCCGGTTTCTTTCGATCAGATGGAAGATATTGAGATCCTGGGCTTCCATTCCTCGTGTCGCATCGATCAGAAGTATACACACATCCGATTCTTCGATGGCACGGATCGAACGCATGACCGAGTAAAATTCGACGTCCTCGCTTACTTTTTGCCTTTTTACGTAATCCTGCCGTATCGACCAATAGAAAATCGTAACCAAAACGGTTGTAACGGGTATTCAACGTATCACGGGTTGTTCCGGCGATGTCCGTAACGATATTCCGTTCTTCTCCGATCAGGGCATTGATCGTAGAAGATTTTCCGACATTGGGACGTCCGACGATCGTGATTCGCGGAAGGTGGTCGGTATCTTCGATCGTATTCTCTTGAAAATGGGAGACGACCTGGTCTAACAAATCACCTGTTCCCGAGCCACTGACCGAAGAGATACAAAAATAAATCTCCTTTTATTCCCAATCGGTAAAAAAATCCTGGGCTTCATAAAGCCGCTCGTGATTATCCGACCTTGTTGGCTACCAGGTAAACCGGTTTATCGATATTCCGTAATAAACGGGCAAAATTTTTGATCCAGGTCGGTCACTCCGATCTCGGCGTCTACCATAAAAAGAATGACATCTGCCTCGTCGAGAGCCAGAATGACTTGTTTATTGATCTCCTCTTCAAAAATATCGTCACTGTTGGAGACATATCCACCGGTATCGATGACTGAAAAATCCTTCCCGTTCCAGGACGATTTACCGTAGTTCCGGTCACGTGTCACACCGCTTTCTTCATTTACAATCGCTTTCCGTGTTCCGACAAGGCGGTTGAAAAGTGTCGATTTCCCTACATTGGGCCTTCCTACTATTGCTACTATGTTACTCATAAAATATAAAGTAAAAAGCTAAAGGCTAAAGGCTAAAAGCTAGGGCTGAAAATCGATCGGCCTATAGCTTTTTAACTTTTAACCTTTACTTTATTTGTTTGCATATCCGAAATTTTTTAACTCACTGTCTTTATTACACGCCAGTCTTTCAGCACTTTGACGTATAAATTGAGAAATACTTTTTTTACCGAAGAAGGCTTCGATATCGAGCCGGGCCTGGGTACCGACTTTTTTTCAGGGCTTCTCCCTGGCTTCCGATGATAATCCCTTTTTTGGGAAGAACGTTCTACATAGATGACAGCCATGATGTTGATCCGTTTGTCGTCTTCTTTAAATTCTTCCACTTCCACTTCTACGGAATAGGGTACTTCTTTGTCGTAATACTGCAAAATTTTTTCACGGATAATCTCGTTCACAAAGAACCGGGAAGGTAAATCGGTCAGTTCGTCCTTGGGAAAAAAGGTTCACCTTCGGGTAATAATTCTACAATTCGTTTGTATAAATTGTCGACATTGAAATTCTCGGTTGCCGAAAGAGGAAAAATTTCTGCCCGGGGAATCAGGCTTTTCCATTTATCGAACAGTGCTTCTAATTTCTCTTGAGTGGTAAGATCTATTTTATTGATAACCAACAATACCGGGATGTCCGATTTATTGACTTTATCGATAAAATCCAGGTTTTTTCTCTATGTTTTCGACTACATCGGTTACATAAAGAATGATATCGGCATCGACTAAAGCCGATTTAGAAAATTCCAGCATATATTCCTGCATCTTATAGCTGGGCTTTACCACTCCCGGAGTATCCGAAAATACAATCTGATAGTCGTCGGTATTTACGATTCCCTTGATCCGGTGACGGGTAGTTTGTGATTTGGAGGTGATAATAGAAATTTTCTCTCCGACCAATCGGTTCATTAAAGTAGATTTTACATTCGGATTTCCTACGATATTGACAAATCCAGCTTTATGCATATTCGGTTTCGATATTATGGTTTTATCCGGCAAAGATAGCGATTTATACGGAATTTTAATACTTTTTGCTACCTACTGAAAAAAAAAAAAAAATGATAATAGGTTCATTAACACAGACGAAACGATTTGAAATTCTGCATCCCGATTTCAAAAAAGGTATTCGAAATATGTTCGGTCGGGGAATTGGCAGCAGGTGACTGCCGGGAAAATAATACTTGAAGAAGATAAAATTTGGGTGAATGTGGATGAAGTGACGGGGAAATCCAGGGAAGCGGCGAAACTGGAAGCACATAACCGGTTTATCGATATCCAGATCCCCTTATTGCAGGAGAAACTTTCGGGTGGGAAGAGCGGGGCCGCTTGGCGATGGAAGAAGAAGAAGGCTATCAGGTACAAAATGATATCCTGTTTTATCAGGAACGGCCTGCTTTGTATTTTACGCTGCCGGTTGGAGACTTTGTGATCTTTTTCCCGGAAGATGCTCATGCTCCTTGCATCAGGAACGGTAAAAATGAAGAAAATGGTGGTTAAAGTTAAATTATAGATTAACAATCGGGGAGAGATTTGCGTATGGAAAGGCATAGTTTTTTGTTAGGCGATGTTAGATAATTAAAAAAACAATTTAAAGTATGAAAAAATTATTTACACTAGTTGTTGTTGTTGTATTGATGGTTGTCGGTGCAAAGGCACGGACGGAAATTGTGGTCGGACCGAAAGTCGGTTTGAATATGACCAATATTTCGAATTCCGATAAGAAAAATAAACTGAGTTTCCATGTGGGTGGGTTCGCTGAATTCAGGTTTAACGATTATTTTGCTATCCAGCCCGAATTGGTGTATTCAAGACAGGGAGCCCGGGATAAAATCAATGGCGATAAACTTAAAATTGCGGGCTAATTACCTGAATATTCCGGTATTGGCCAAGTTATATGTGTTGGATGAGTTGAGCGTCGACCTGGGACCGGAATTCGGTTTTGCCCTGAATGCTAAAGCAAAGTATAAAGATGGCGATACGACGGTCAAACATAAAATGAATGATATAAATACACTGGCCGTGAATTTTGCTATCGGGCTTTCTTATAATTGGGATGATTTTATGTTCTCGGCCCGTTATAATCTGGGGTTGAAGTAATGCTTTCGATAAGGATAACTATGACGGGAACAATAAAAACCGTGTATTCCAGCTGTCGGTTGGGTATCGGTTCGGTGGACTGTTCTAGGATAAAATGAATCGGTCATATAAAAAGCTCCCGGTGATGTGCCGGGAGCTTTTTTTGTTCCAGCCCTTTCAACTGTTTTTTTCCTTTCAGTAGATCCCGGATTTCGGTCAGCAATTGTTCTTCTTTACTTGGAGCCGGTGGAGAGTGGGCTTAGTTTCTTCTTTTCTTTTCATACTGTTGATCAGCTTGACGAATAAGAAGATAGAAAAGGCGATAATCAGAAAATCCAGGGCTGTATTGATAAAATTGCCGTAATTGATACTGACGGCTTCAGTGACTTTTCCTGTAACGGCATCGGTATGTGCATGTTTCAGGACGATTTTCAGACTTTCAAACTTTACTCCTCCGATCAGCAGTCCGATCGGGGGCATAATGATATCGCTTACCAGAGAAGAGACGATCTTACCGAAGGCGCCTCCGATAATGATACCGACAGCCATGTCTACAACGTTGCCACGCATGGCAAAAGTTTTGAATTCTTTTAAAAGCTCATATTGGTCTTATTTTGGGTGTTTATTTACTGGTTTTTGACAGGTCTCACTTTTTGTCCTTCCCGGATGGAAGCTATTCCGGCTATAATAATCAGATCGTCCGGGTTCAAGCCAGCCTCGACAAGGATATGATCGTTGTATTTTTTTATCCTGACTTGCTGACGATGAGCTGTATGGCTTGCCGGGTCGACGATCCATACATATTCCTGATGGTGTGCTTCTTGTAAGGCACTGGCCGGAAGGACGAATTTGTCGGATATCATATTGTCGACTTCAACGATCACTTTACACGAAAATCCTGGAAATACATTTTGCCGATACGGGGCGAACTGTTTGTCCGTAATAAGTAGAGTCACCGGTATCCCCGAACCGTTCGAGGAATAGATATACTCTTTGACCTCTGTCGTGAAAAAAGTTTTCCTTTTTTGGGAATCGAATTCGACATAGATCTTTTTTTTCGGGATGTCGAGTAGTTGGATACTGGTTTCGGGAAGCATGAAATTAACTTCGATGTCTTTAGGATCTACCAGACGGACGACCGATTGCCCGGTAAGTATTTCTTCGTGATTCTCGACGAAGCGTTGTTCGATAAACCCGTCGAATGGTGCGGTCAGTACGGTGTAATCCAGAGTACGCCGGGCCATATTCAGGGCTGAAGTGGCCTGAATATAATCGGTTTGGGCTATTTCAGGTTTTGTTTGGCTACGGCATTGGCAGCATAGAGGCGCTGATTACGTTCGTAGATAGATTCGGTTGTTTTATAATTGGCTAAAAGCGGTTTGATATTGCCGTTGGTAATCATAGGGATCGATTCGGGCGATCACCGTTCCTTTTTTTTATTTTTTGGCCGGTGGTGACATTGACTTCGGTCAGGGGTAGCCGGCAAACGGAAGGCCAGTATACTGAAATTCCGGGCTGTTACGGTTCCGGTATATTGATGGTTGAAAAGTGCCTAAGGCTTCGACTTTTATCACCCTTACCGGCCGGGGCAGATCGGAAAGAGTAGCTTTCTTTTTTCCCTGACACGCCAGACAAAAAAAGAAAGTATCGATATGAAAAACCAGGTAACGAAATTTCATCGTAAAAATCGTAAATGTTTTTTTCATTTTTACGATGAAAGTCACCTCACTGGTTGCAAGGAAAGAGATATATTTACTGTTTTTTAGTATTTAAAACTGCTTCCTCCTAAAATTCCCGGATGATCGAGGTCGGTGGAATTTCACGGGTCGGTACAGCCCGGATGTAAGAAAAAATTTCAATAAGCGTAAAGCTTTGGAATGTTCGGGGTGCTGTTGGGTTACTTCCCGGAGTAAAGGTTCAGCCTGTGTTTTTTAATGCTCCTAATTCATAAATCAAAGCAGAATTGAAGATCGCGTCGGCTTCTTCCTGGTAGGGTACGATATGTTTTTGTTCGCCCAGCAATACACTTTCCCAACGTTTCAGGGTATCGAGGGCGGAATAATTCCGGTATTTGTAATCGCGTACCATGCGCCGGATCAGACGATTATCTGTCGGATTGATCAGGTTGTGATTATCGATAGCGATAGAGGTCAGCGCAGAAACGAATATCTTGAAAAAGGGTTTCCGGCGGCAGCAACCGGGTGAGTTGGGGATTCAGCCCATGAATACCTTCGACGATGATCACATTGTTCCGGGCGATTTTTTAGCTTTTCACCGTCATAATAACGTTGTCCGGTTTCGAAAGAGAATTTAGGAATTTCGACCTCTTCCCCTTTTAGTAACCGTTGTATATTATCCGTAAAGGTGGCGATATCGAGGGGCATCGATAGACTCATAATCGTATTCCCCTTTTTCGTCTCTCTCGGAGTAAATTCGCGGTTGACGAAGTAATTGTCCAGAGAAAGATTGACGGGTTTCATGCCATTGACCATCAGTTGTATGGCCAATCTTTTTGCTGAACGTGGTTTTCCCGGACGAAGAAGGACCGGAGACCAATATCACTTTTACCTTTTTATGCCGGGCCTTGATTTTATCGGCGATAAGCGAAATTTTTTTCTCGTGGAGTGCTTCACTGATTTTGATCATAGGACCTGAATATTTCAACTCCACGATTTTGTTCAGATGCCCGATATCGGTCACTTCAAGATTTTTTTCCCCAGCGTTTGTATTCACTGAATACCTGATACAACTTATCTTGTGGAATGACAGGCAGTACCCGGGTCGGATCGGTCCGGTCGGGAAGTTGCAATAGCATACCTTCTTTTATAGGGGATCAGACCGAATGTTTTCAGACAACTGGTCGAAGGAGCCAGGGTCCCATAAAAATAATCGGGAAGATCGTTCAGATAATAAAGGGAAGTGAAAAGTTTTCCCCGGGTTTCCATTAAGTCTGCTTTATCTTTCAACCCTCTTTTTTCTGAAAAATAAGAACTGCTTCGTCGGTAGGGATTTCTTCCCGTACAATCGGATAGTCGGCTTGAATGATTTCTTTCATTTTATTTTCCAGTTCGGAAATGATTGCCGGAGTCAGTACGATTTCTTTGTTGACGATCCGGCAAAAAATGCCGTTCGAAATAAAAAATATTCGGCCCGAAGTGTTTTCTTCGGAAATAATTGGGCTACAGCTTGATATAGTACGAAAATCAACGAACGCGAATAAATGCTGTATCCGTCCAGGGTCGTGACATCGATGAAGTTGACCCGCAGAGGGGTCATTACAACGAACTGCAAGTCCTGTAACTGATTATTGACCAAAGCCCCGAGGATGTGATTATGGTTTTCCGGGAAGATGATCTTTTTTACATCTCTAAGTGTAGTGCCTAACTCTATTTCGTATTCCTGGTGTGTATTTTCACAAGTAATATTGACTGTCCTCATATTTATACATTTAATGCTTAGCTAAAGTAATAACAAAAAATGTATAAACAAATACCGTGCCTCATCTAACGTGATTTTTTTATTATTTGTACAGTTCTTTTTTTCTTAAGGGATACTGATCGTGTAAGTTTTGTGTCGTGGATTTTTTAAATCGGTTTTCCGGAGCCAGGGGTTGAAACGCTTCAGGGTTTTATAGGTAATCCCTTGCTCTTGCGCAAAATCGGCCCAGCTTTTGACAGGACCTTTCACTTCTACTGTTTCTGTTTTTTCGAAAGTATAAACGGTATTTACTTTAAAATTGTACAGTTCGGGATGATTCATAATCTGTTTTCAGGGCCAGAATCCGGAATACATAACGTTCCGTTTCCTCTCCCAACAGGAGATTGTAATAATTCGTTTCTTTCTGGAGGTCCATTTGCCGGGAAATCATAGCTGCGCCTGCATTATACGCAGCTGCAGCCAGTGTCCACGAACCGAATTTCTCATAAGCTTTTTTGAGATAGGCGGCAGCGGCTTCTGTCGATTTTTCGATGTGATAGCGCTCGTCTACTTCATTATTGATTTCCAAACCGTTTTCCTTTCCGGTACCTTTCAGAAACTGCCATACTCCGACTGCTCCGGCAGGTGATTGGGCCTGAGGGGTTCAGACGGCTTTCGATGACCGCCAGGTATTTGAAATCTTCCGGGATACCGTTCTTTTTCCAAAATCGGTTCCATCAGTTGGAAAACCCGGGGAGCCGTTTGTAGAATCTGAATGGTATGTGAATGTAAATAAGAATTGACGATCAGTTCTTTCGGAAGTGCTTCCTGTACATCCAGGCGTTGCAACGGTACGGTCTCTCCGGCAAAAAGTCAGGGCCTCGGGCATATAGGCATCGCTATAATAACCTGAAGTTGAGGATTGAACCGGGTAGAAGCCGTTGCGATCGGTGAATTACTTTTGCAGGCAATAAACAATAATCCGGCTACATTCAAGAGTGTGATAATGACACAGATATAGATTACCGTATTTTTGTCTTTTTCATTGTAGATTTATAAATTTATATTTGTACGTGCAAAGTTAATAAAAAGATTAGAAAATAATGATTAGGAATAACGATTAGAGCTCCCAAGAGCAACTCAGTAACTCAATAACTCAGCAGCTCAGCAACTCAACAACTCAGTAACTCAACAACTTTTATGAATAGGTATAATTTTGATCAAATGATTGACCGTCGGAACACCGATTGTGTGAAATACGACGGTTTGCAGGATGTTTTCGGTTGTGCGGATCTGTTGCCGATGTGGGTGGCCGATATGGATTTCCGGGTTCCCCGGAGGTGCAGGAGGCAGCACGTAAATGTTGTGAACAGGGGATTTTCGGTTATACGTTCCGTTCGGATGATGGTAAGGATGCTTTTCGTAATTGGGTGAAACAGCGGTATCGTTGGGAGGTAAAAAGGAAGAATGGTTGTCTTCCAGCCCCGGGATTGTTACTTCACTGGCGATTTCTGTCCGGGCTTTTACTAAGTCCGGCGATAAGGTGATGATTATGACTCCGGTATATCCTCCGTTTCATGCCGTAGTAAAGGATAATGGCCGCGAATTGGTATGTTGTCCTTTAATAAGAGATACCGAAAAGTATGTGATCGACTGGGAATGCTTCGAACAGGGGTTACAAAAAGGAGTGAAAATGCTCATTCTGTGTAATTCTCATAACCCTGTCGGACGGGTGTGGACCCGTGAGGAATTGGCAAGATCGGAGAATTGTGCTGCCGTTACGATGTCCTGATTCTATCCGATGAAATTCATGCAGATCTGGCTTTGTTCGGACATCGGCATACGGTTATGGCTTCTGTGTCGGAGGAGATCGCTGCCCGTACGCTGACCGCTATGGCTCCGAGTAAGACTTTCAATATCGCCGGTATGATGAATTCGGTGATTATTGCTTCCAACCCTGAGATTCTGGAGGTATACAATGGTGAATTAACGACTTTGCACCTGGACTTGGGAAATATCTTCGGACACGAC
>VOFJ01003462.1_pt1 | contig 39854 bp, 73 predicted proteins | sample 5384081 | NCBI WGS metagenome assembly VOFJ01 (sample SAMN12384729, study PRJNA508395) | human gut metagenome | isolation source: healthy gut I | host: Homo sapiens
GTCTGCGCTTTTCGGGGTTCATGCCACGGAGCGCGGACGTGTAGTTCACGAGGTCGCTGCGGCATCCTATAAGGGTCTCCATGACCGCCTCCTGCCTTGCCGTCAGCCTCGCTTTCGGCCTGATTGAAATAGATAATCTGAAACGCCAATCGTCAAAAGTGAAAATCGTCACCTGCATCAAGAAGTGGAAAAGCGATTTTGTTCTTAAACTTCTTTATTTTTCTGTTTATCGGATAAGCCAACTATAATCACTGCTTACTTGCAATCCACAACATAGTCTGCATAAACAATATCTTGTCTATATTTTTTTCCCTTTTGCTGATCTGATTGAAAAGAACTGTCTTTGGCATTCCTCTTCGATATGGATGAGCAGACAACCAGCTTTCCAATTCATCCATAATTCTCTTTTCTAAAGAAATCTGTTCCTGCAGGCTCTTTTCTTGATCTGGGATTTCCTTTTGAACACTTATTTTCTTGATTCCAAAGATTGTTTTCCAAATGTCAGTTCCAGTCTTTGTAAAAACTCCATCATGATATTTTCGCTCTTTTTTTTTTCTCCCATTTCAAGGATAATTCCTCCACCGATTGTCTCGAGTGGTGAATAAAATCGGACAATAAACCTGTCCCCTGGACAAAACGCAACAGGTTCTTCTAACCTTAATTGGACATAGGCTGATCCCCCGGCTCAACTTTCTCACAGGACAACGGAACTGCTCTGCACAGAACTTCTGTTGTTCCGCTATAAAAATGTAATCGAGTCTGATGTTCAATACTTCTTTTACTTTGTGGAAGAAGTGTCAGTTTTGCATTCACATAGCGGCTGACTTTCATACTTCCTTCCGGTGCGATCACATTTCCTCGATACACAAACTTCCCATCACTGCTCTGTCTTCGGTCCGTCTGAACCAGGTTCAGTGCGCTTCGCTGACCTGCTTCAAAGCTTCTGCCTCCTGCTCATGCACCTGAACTCCACGAACTCTGCACGAAGTTTGTTGTGGATAGATCATCACCTGATCTCCCGAATGAATTTTTCCACCAAGAAGAGTTCCCGTCACAACTGTTCGCTTCCTTTAATTGAAAATACTCTGTCCACAGGAAGTCTTGGAAATGCAGGGATTTTCCACATTTTTTTCTGCTTTTTTACACATTTCAGGATTTGACTTCTTAATTCTTCTATTCCGGCTCCTGATTTTGCTGAAACACGTACAATGTCCACGTTATATTCCAGCTTATCTTCTACCTGATCATTTCTCTGACCTACTGTAAGCAACTGTTGCATTTCTTCACAAATCTGCTGTTCTACCATCTCCAGCCATTCCTTATCCACAAGGTCACATTTATTCAAAACAACAAGGATATTCTCAACACCCAAAAGGCGTAAAATTGCCAGATGTTCTCTTGTCTGTGGCATAATCCCCTCATCTGCTGCAATTACAAGAAGAACAAGGTCCATTCCTACCACACCTGCAGTCATATTAGAGATAAATTTCTCATGCCCTTTTGGAACATCAATGATTCCGACACGCTCTCCGTCTGTCAAATCCATCCATGTAAACCCTAGATCAATTGTGATTCCACGTGCTTTCTCTTCTTTCAGACGGTCTGTATCTCTTCCCGTTAATGCCTTGATCAGTGTCGTCTTACCATGATCGATATGTCCGGCAGTTCCGATGATCACATGTCTTTCCATCTAATGCAGTCCCTTTCTTAATGCTGTTTTTCTTTCTTAGTTATGTTTTTCTTTCCATAACATGTCTGATCTGTGTCGCCAGATATTCGATTCCTTCTTCCGAGAAAGTTCTCATATCCGGAAGGAAGCGCCCTTCCTTTATTCTTCCAATTACCGGAACTGAAAGATTTCTCATCCTGCTTTCTAATTCTTCAACGGTGATCTCAGTTGATTCCAATGCTACTCCATAACTTTGAATCTCCGTCTCAGGAAGTGCACCGCCACCAGCCTTAGAAATACATTTTTCCACTTGAATCTGAACGGACGCTCCCTCTTGATTCCATCTATCAGCACAGACCATTGCTTTCTCTTTTTATTTCCTCCACAGGTCTTGTCAGCATTCTCAGTGTTGGAATCTTTTGAACCGCTTCTTTCTGATCCAGATAACATTTCAACACTTCTTCTATTGCTGTCATTGTAAATTTATCTGCTCGAAGAGCCCGAAGCAATGGATGATTACGCATCTGATCAATATATTTTTTCTTTCCTACAAGGACTCCGGCCTGTGCTCCACCAAACAGTTTATCACCACTAAAACAAACAACATCTGCACCGGCCTTTACTTCTTCCTGTACGGTTGGTTCTTTGGATAAACCATATTCCTCCAGATTTATAAGTACACCACTGCCCAGATCTTCAATCACTGGAATTCCGCTTCGTTCCGTATGATTCTCGAAGTTTTCAGGTGGCAATTCCTGCGTGCATTCTATCAGACCAGTACTTAATTCATACAATTCTTCTGCACTTACCGATTCTGTAAACCCGACAATTCTTGTAATTACTTGTGTGGACTTTCAAAAAATGCTTTCGTCTTTTCACTGACTGCTGCTTTATAATCTTCTATCCTTGTACGATTGGTTGTCCCGACTTCTTTCAAAATAGCACCGCTTAATTCAAGAACTTCCGGAATACGGAATTTTCCTCCGATTTCAACAAGTTCTCCTCTGGAGACGACCACTTCTCCTCCTTTTTGTCAATGCACTCAAGGCAAGAAGTACAGCTCCGGCATTGTTATTCACAACAATTGCCGCTTCTGCTCCTGTGATCTGACAAAGCAATTCTTCTGCATATCCGGTCCTGTTTCCACGTTTTCCAGTCTGTAAATCATATTCCAGACTGGAATAATTCTCTGCAACTGCTTTCAGTTTTTTTCCGCAATCTCATGACTAAGCGTTGCACGTCCAAGCCCGGTATGAAGGATTACTCCTGTTCCGTTATAAACTGGTTGGATCTCCTTTTTTCTGTTCTTGTTCCAGAAGATGGTTCACTTTTTGGATTTCTTTGAACTTGATTCTATCTCATACAGAAATTTCTGAATCATTTCTTTCGCTTCATGCTCACTGATTCCCTTTTTTTGATTCCTTGTGAGATTTCATTTCTCAGATTCTCCACAGAATCTCTGACTGCTCGAGAACACGCTCATATCCTTCTTTCTCTGCCAGTCTCTGAACATTTTCTTTCTTCATCAAAGTCATCTACTCGCGGAAGCAGGCGAAAGATCTGATTCTTTTCTTTCTGTAAATTTTTCTCTTTTCTTATTCTGATCTGACTTTTCCAACTACTGCTGCTCCTTATTTTCTCTTTCTACAGCGAAATGCCGCAAGAAACCGTTACTGCTCACAGAGCACTGTGAACAGTAACAAGAAATCTCTTACAGCATTTCCATTTTTTTCCTTTTTTTAGTTGGATGAGTTTTTCCTGCCGCTCTTTAACACAGCCTACAACAGAAACTTTCGTCTCCATTCCCACTGCCTCAAAGTCTGCTAACAGATCTGTCTAATTCTTCTCTTGGGACACTGACAAGAAGTCCTCCTGAAGTCTGCGGATCGCTGATCAGATCTAAATAGACCTCTTCTACGTCTCCTGCATCCAGTCCTTCCGCTGCAAACTCCCGGTTCTTATATGCTCCTGCCGGAACGAGTCCCATCCTTGCATATGCAATCGCTTCTGTCATATATTCAATCTGCTCCGGATATAATTCCGAGTCATGTCACTTGCCTCAGCCATCTCTGTACAATGTCCCAGCAATCCAAATCCCGTCACATCTGTACATGCGTGGATCGTGTGTTTCTCAATTGCTCTTTTCGCTCTCTGATTCAATGAAGCCATTACTTTCGCAGCTTCATCTGCGGCTGCTTCGGAAGCCATCTGTGCTTTCACTGTTGTATTCACAATACCACTTCCAAGCTGTTTGGTCAGAACCAGCACATCTCCCGGCTGACACCCGTAATTCTTATAAATCTTATCCGGGTGAACGAAGCCTGTTACCGAGAGTCCGTATTTCGGTTCATCATCCTGCACCGAATGACCTCCGACCAGAACGGCTCCTGCTTCTAACACCTTGTCTGCTCCGCCTCGCAAGATCTCCCCTAAGATCTCCGGATCCGGACAATTTGGAAAACATACAATATTCAATGCAACCTTCGGCTCTCCTCCCATTGCATATACATCGCTTAAGGAGTTCGCCGCTGCAATCTGTCCAAACAGATACGGATCGTCCACAACCGGTGTGAAGAAATCCAGTGTCTGTATCATGGCAGTCTCATCCGATATTTTATAAATTGCGGCATCATCTGATGTCTCAACACCGACAAGCAGACGCTCATCGGAAAATTTAGGCAGCTTACCCAGAACCTGGGCAAGGGTCTCAGGACCGATTTTGGCCGCTCAACCAGCTGTCTTTGTCATCTGTGTCAGATGAATCTCTTTGAGTCCCTTACTCATTTCGCCCACTTCCTTTCGAATACTTTTTCAAAATAATTCCCTCGATATATGCACAAAAAAGCTGTTGCAGCAGCTTTTCCATCACATTTTCAAATTACTGTAACTGTTCCTATGTTTCTAACAAGGTTTCACAATCTTACCTGCATTATTCATAGACTCGACAATGTCATACATATTTGTAACTGTTCCTACTGCAAGCTTGTCTTTCATTCCATAATAATCAGACATGTTCCGCAAGTCACAATCTCAACGCCCTGGCTTTCCAGATTCTTCAGATCCTCCAGAGAGTCAGATCCTTCACATGTGATCTTAGCGCCACCGTTGTAGAAGATCATCTTCTTTGGAAGCTCATCAAGCTGTGTGATTGCAAAGATGCAACCTTTAATCAGCACTTTTCCGAGCTCATCATTTCCACTTCCCATCTTGTCAGAAGAAATCACAACTACCGTATCCCCTGTTGGAACACAATCGCAAACCGCACCCGCCGGTGCTGTCTGAGTTCCTTCTCCTGCAAGTGCCTGAATTGTCACTTTATATTCATTCTCTCCAAGCTTCTCCTGTGTTACTGCTGCGCCTGTACTCTGTGCCATCTTAGTCACATTAGCCACTGCTGTCTCATTGTCAACGAGAACTTCTATTGTCTCCGGAGCTGTCAAAGCATCTAATGCTTTCTTTGTCTTGATTACCGGAAGTGGGCATTTGTCTCCCCATAGCATTTACTGTTACCATTCTATCGCTCTCCTTTACCTATTCGTTCAGGTATTTCAACCTCCAGGCTTCTGTTTTTCAGTATAACATTTTTTACTATAGGTTATCAAACTATTCTATAGAAATTCTCTATAAATTTCCTTCTTTCTGATTCACATTTTTACGCAAAGCTTCTCCCAACTCTGTAATACACAGTAACGTGATCACAAGCACAATTCCCGGAATCAGAATGATCCACCAGGAGTTTGTCATCAATGCCTTTTCAGAAAGCGAGAGCATGCTCCCCAGGAAATGATTTCCATCGGAAGACCAATCCCAAGAAAGCTCAATGTTGACTCTGCTATGATTGCACTTCTGATGTTCATCACGACCATAAACATAATCGATGAAACAAAATTCGGCAGCAAATGCACACGTAAAATATGCCGTAAACTTCCACCCATACATTTTGCAGCAATCAGATATTCACTCTCACGGAGCTGTCGTACCTCGGTGCGTACCATTTTTGCAATATTCATCCAACTGGTAAACCCAATCACTATGGTGATTGCAACAACCGAGTTCTTTCCTGCCAGTGCCTGAAGAAAGATAATTAACAGAATTGAAGGAATACTCAATAAAATTTCTGTAAAACGCATCATCAGTTCATCCATCCACTCCGGTGCGATTCCACTGAGGGATCCGTAGATCACCGCAATCGTAGTCGATAACACGGTGGATATCAACCCGATAAACAGCGATATTCTACCACCGTATAAAATCATTGAAAAAATATCTCTTCCCATCGTATCCGTTCCAAAAAAGAACTCTTTATTCGGTGAAATGTTGCAGTTCTTCAGATCCCATGTATGTAGGATCTTTCGTCATAAAGAAACGACAGAAAACACAGGCAAATACGATGACTGCAAGAATACTTCCGGCAATGATAACGGCATTATTTTTTTTCGCTTTTTTCATTTTCTCCACCTCATACCATATCTGCCTTTCCTGTCATTTTTATCTCTTTCATTCTTGGATCGATCCATTCACTGACAGACTGTCCGATCACATTTCCTGCAATAACAAAAATACCGGTAAATACGCAAAGCACCATCAGCATATTGTAGTCATGATATTTTGCACTTTCAAAAGAAAGCGTTCCGATTCCTGGATAGGAAAATACCATTTCCACGATATACGTCCCTTCGATCACATGCTGAAGTGAAATTGCCATCAGACTGATGAACGATGGCATAATATTTTCACACAGTGAAAGAACAATACTCTTTTCGTGACATTCCTTTTTGCCTTTGCCAGTAAAACATAGTCTTTTCTAGTTTCTTCCAACAATCGGTTACGGATCAGATACGCATAATACCAAAGGTGGCTCAGCACAACAACTGTCAGCGGAAGAATCAGATGCGTCAATCTGCTCAACGGATTTGCCGATTGTCCGAAATCATATGCCCCACTTCCCGGAAGGAGCTTTAGATTCACACTAAAAATCAAAATCAATATAAGTGACAACCAGAATTCCGGAATACAGCTTGTGATTGTTCCCACCTTACGCAAAATCCGGTCCTGGAAGCTGATTTTCATAATACACACAGAAAATTCAAGCAAAAGTGCCAGTCCAAATGTCAGGATAAAACCAATTCCGCCAAGCAATAATGTATTGACTAAGCGTCCCTTGATCACTGTAAGAACATCTTGTTTATATTTATAAGAGATTCCAAAATCCCCTGAAAAGCATTTCCAAGCCATTTCACATACTGAACAGGGATAGGTTCGTTTAATCCAAGTCGTTCCATTGCATGCTCATGTTCTTCCACAGACATTCTCTCCGCACGTTCTCCATAATAAGAAACCAGCGGATCCCCGGGTGCCAGTCGTGACATTACAAACACAAGAAGTGAGAGCACAAAAACAGATAGCAAGATCAGTCCGATTTTTTCTAAGCCATTGTTTCTTCATCACTCTGCTCCTCTCCTGAAATCTCCGGAATCGGAATTGCCTCGAAGTTTCTTCGTATATAAATGCTGCGGATGTTCAAACACCTGCTCGGTCTCTCCTAGCTCCACAAGTTTTCCATCCTTCATCACTCCGACACGGTCGCACAACAGACGCACCATTGAAAGATCATGAGCAATAAAAAAAGGATCGCACAGTCATGTTCTCTTTGTAAATGCCGAAACAACTTCACCATCTGTGCCTGTGTAGTTACGTCCAGCGAAGCGATTGGTTCATCTGCGATCAAGAGCTTTCGGCTTCATTGCAAATGCTCTTGCGATTGCAACTCTCTGTCTTTGTCCGCCTGACAACTCCGGTGGCCACACATGAAGCTGTTCTTCCTGCAATTCTACTTCTTCCATCATTTCACATAAAAAATCATGCTGTTCTTTCTTGTCAGAAAATACTTTATGTATTTCCAATGGCTCTGCAAGGATCTTCTCTACCTTCATTTTCACGGTTTAAGGAAGATGTTGAATCCTGAAAGATCATCTGCCGCTCTTTTTTTGCAGTCTTCTCGCATTTTTTTTTTTTGCTTTTTTATCAAGAAGATTTATCCCATCATAAGAAAATGTTTTCTCTTCCGGATTTAGAATTCCCATCAGACATTTTCCAACCGTTGACTTTCCAGATCCCGACTCACCTACCAGTCCAAAAATCTCGTCTCTTCTTATCTCAAAGGACACATCTTTTTACTGCCTGAAACGTCCTTTTTTCTATCCAAAGGGTAGGCGTAGGACAAATGCGAGATCTCTACCAGTTTTTCATGCAATTCTGATTCACTTATTAATTTTGATTCATTTCTATGCATATAATAAGGATGATCATGAAGCAATTTCTTTGTATAAGAGAATGTTTTGGAGCTGTGAAAAGCTGTTTTGCTTCTTCCAATTCCACGATATTTCCATCCTGCATTACAGCAACCCGGTCTGCAATCTGAGCAACAACTCCGAGATCATGTGTGATAAACAGAATACTTAAATTCAATTCTTTCTGTAATTTTTTTCAACAGTTTCAGAATCTCCGCCTGGATTGTCACATCCAGCGCTGTTGTCGGTTCATCCGCAATTAAAAGCTTTGGATTTGAGGCAAGTGCTATTGCAAGCACACATCTCTGACGCATTCCACCTGAAAAATGATACGGATACAGATCATAACGCTGCTCTGCGTCTTTGATCCCAACGAGCTTCATCAGTTCGATTGCCTGCTCTTTTTGCTGATTTCTTCTTATTTTTCTCGAAATCTTTCTCTCTTTTCTTCTGATTTAAAGCTTTTTCATGCAACAAAATAGCCTCTTCTATCTGACTTCCAACTGTCATCGTCGGGTTTAACGTACTCTGTGGATCCTGAAAAGACCATCGCGATTCCATGTCCTCGGATCTGCTGCATCTCTTTTTTCATTATATCCGATCAGGTTCTGATCTTTATATTGAATGGCTTCGCCTGTCACAGACGCACTCTTGGGCAGTAATTTCAAAATTGATCGGCACAGTACAGTCTTTCCACATCCTGACTCTCCAACAAGAGCAAGGACCTCCCCTTGTCTTATCGACAAGGAGACGTCCTTTACTACTTGTTTCTTTCCATCTGAAGTTTGAAATTCAACTGACAAATGCTTCACTGCCAGTATTTCTTCTATTTTCATTCGATTGTCCAATCCTCTACATTCCAGAAAATTCCAACACCATGATGGCCAAGAACTGTATCCTTTGTAATTCCCTGGATCTTCTTATTCGTCACATAATCTACATCGCAATAACAGAAGAATGTATATGCCGGATCTTCTGCAAGTGCAACCTGAAACTTTGCATATGCTTCTTTACGCTCATTCTCATCACTTGTCTGTCTTGCCTGTGTCAGGTAAGTGTCTACCTGTTCATTGGAATATCCACTGTAATTACTTCCTTTATCTGTACCAAACACTTTATATGTATGGTCATCAGCATCAAACGGGCTTCCCCCATCCGATCAAAAATGCTTCCTGATTTGCCCAGTCGATTTCTGACTGAACCTGTGCTTTTTTGCATCAACTCCAACTTCTTTCAGCTGCTGACATGCGATAGCCGCAAGATCTGCGCGCACCTGGTCACCTTCCATCACATTGATTGTAAAAGAAAGCTTCTCTCCGTTTCTCTCATAGATTCCGTCATCTCCCAATGTCCATCCAGCCGCTTCTAACACTTCTTTTGCTTTTGCCGGATCATAAGAGTATTTCTCTACATCTTCATTATTATATTTATTTTTCTGAAGCGGACCATAAGCTACAATTCCTTCTCCCAGAAGAACACTGTCTACCATCTTCTGACGATCGATTGCATAGCTGATTGCCGGAATTGCATCTTTGTTCCTCTGCTCAGAACTCATTATTAAAGTTATAAAGGATGCCTCTGTAATCCGCTGTCTTCATATCATAAACTGTAAAAGTATCATCACCTGTGAAATTCTGTGCATCCTTCGGCGTCACCTTTGCCAGATTGATCTCACCGGATTTTAACTGGAGTGCCTTTGCATTATCATCCGGTACAATCTTAAACACGATTGTATCAATCTTCGAGCTCCTTTATAATAATCCTCATTCTTTACAAGTGTAATACTCTGTCCTTCATCCCACTCCTGAATCTTATACGGACCCGTTCCGATTGGATTATGGAAATATTCATCTGTCTGCATATCCTTGCTTTCCAGTAAGTGTTTCGGAAGGATACCAATTGTCATATAGTCGAGAAATGCCACATTCTTATCCCGAAGTGTAAAAGAAATCGTCTTATCATCGATCACATTGATTGCTGTAACATCCTCGTAATTAGAAGCAATCTCTGATTCATTGTCCGGATCCATGATTGCTTTGATCGTAAAACTCAACATCATCTGCTGTAAATTTCTCTCCATCATGCCAATTTACATCATCCCTAAGATGGAATGTATAAGTATTTGTCGCGTCATCCAGCTCCCCATGATTCTGCCAGTCCCGGTACTACCTCATTATTCTCATCATGTGCTGTCAGACCGTCAAACAGAAGCAAATTAATCTCTCCATGCTCATCAATAGCCGGATTGATCCTTGTGTAATCATTACTTCCATAGATTAATGTAGATCCGCTTTGTGTAGTCTCTTTATTTGCATTATCTGATTTCTTCCCACAGCCTGTAAGTATACAACCTGCCAACATGCAAGTAGTTAATACTGCTGCAATAGCTCGTAGCAATTTTCTTCGTTTCATCGTTTTCTCCTCACGTTGTCTATTTTCTCTCACTGCTACTTATTTTATTAAAAATAGAATGTTACCGCAAGCCTAGTAGGGGGGATATAGATTTTTTAATCACTCAAAAAAGAGAGGACTTCGTCAAAAAGTCCTCTCATCTCTCACGAATCCTTCCGTGTTACTGTTTTCTGAATTTCACCATTCTTGATTTCTGTTCCACTTCTTGATTCTTTTTTTATTATCTTTTTCTTTTTTTCAGTACAACAACAATTGCTGCCATTGAAAGAATAACACCTGCTGCCGCCGGAATGATCGGTGTAACATCACCCGTCTTAGTTGCTTTTCCGTTTGTTCCGCTCACTGTGTTTCCGCCATTCTGCTTACCTGCTGTTGTTGCCTGATGTTTTCCATCAGAACCTGATCCATTATTCTTGTCAGATCCTGTAGCACCGTTTCCATTTCCACTTCCCGGTTTTGATGGGTTCGACGGTTTTGATGCATTATCTTTCTCATCATTCAGAGCTTTCATTGCGTTCTGCAGATCAAGAACTGCTGCGTCAACGATTGGCTGTTCGTAAACAGAAAGTTCCTCGTTTGCCATAACTGCTTCTGCTTTAGCAAGAGCCGCATTGAACAGTGCAACATTTTCTGTGCTGTATCCGGTCAGATCCATTGCTTTTGCTTTTCCAATGATCTCTTCCAGTACGGACTTGTCTGCTTTTGTAACGAAGTGCTGTCATTGCTGATGTAAGAACTTCTTTTGCCTTGTCTACGTCTTCCTGTGTTGCAGACTCATCTGCAAGTACTTTCTTCGCTGCATCAAGTGCTGCTTCGAATGTATTCCATCCTGCGCTGAGATAATTCTCTTTCTTATAATCAGCTGTGGAATCTACCAGTTTCTGAAGAGACGTCTTGTCCCCTTTCTTGATCAATGCATCTGCTGCACGAAGAAGCTGCTGATCTGCCTCTACAACATCTGCCTCCATTGCATCACCATCTTCAATCACTGCTTTCGCATTCTCAAGTGCTTCTACAAATGCATCTTTTTTCTTCTCCATCAATATACTGATCAAGATCTAATGCACTGTATAATGTATAGTGATTCTGCAGATTCGTCTTATCTCCTGCTTTAAATCCAAGTTTCTGGATTTCCTTCAATCAATGCATCTCTCGTGCCATCAATTGTGCTCTGACTGGACTGGATATTTGCACTGACTGATTTTGCATAAGCAAATACCTTGTTAAAGCTCTCCTGTACACTCTCGATTGCTTCATCTACTTCTCCATTGTCCACACATTTCTGTGCAACAGAGATTACCTGATCTAAAAAGACTCTTATCTGTTGTTACTTTGTCACTCAGGTTAAACAGTCTGAATGCATCAATACCAACATTACCGTAGAAGAAATAGTACGGTGCCGGCTTATTAAGGTTAAGTCTTACTTTTTCCGCCTCAAATTCGTCAAATGAAAATACCTTGGACTGTGCGCCTAACTCCGCTCCCTTAACTACTGCAATCCACTCAGTTCCATTCCAGTACTCAATGTCCAAATCATCAATACCGTAGTATCCTGGCCGAACCAGTCTAATGCAACTTCCGCTGCATTTACCTTTACCGGATCAGCAAAAAGTAACTTCAAGTGATGTCGGGAACACTGATGGATACCATGCTTCATTATTCTTTCCGTCTAATGCCTTTGCAACGTTTGCGCTGTCGCCGGATGTTCCGTTATCTGTAACAGAGCTATAATCCTGTTCGGACTTTCTGCTGTACCTAATGCAACTTCATTTACATAGTCCGCTGTAAATACAGCACTCATCTGACGTCTTCCAAGGAATAATGCAGCTTTTACTGTTTCTTTTGATTTTGTGAGTGCAAATGGTTTTGTGTACTCATCAGAGAACCACATTGGATCATTTCCATCTGTTGTATATCTGATGCGGAGATCATCAAACTCGCTGGAAATCGTAACTTTATCTTCCGCTCCCAGCATTTTCCTTATCCGTTGGTTTAATTGTTACTATCAATTTATCCCAAATTCCAAGAAGTGCATCTTTCGCCTCATCAACACTCTTCTTTCATCAGATTCAGCTCAGTAACTGTACATTCTTTGTCTTGCAGAAGTTCTATTGCTGCATCTAACTGGTTGTCCGATCTGCTGCTGTATTAACATAGCTTGCCCAATCTTCGTTTACGTCTCTTCCTTCATATACTTCTTCTGCTTCACTGCAGGAATCTCTTAATTCGATTGCTGCTTCTCCAACCTTGATTGCTTTGAGAAGGATCTGTGTATTATCATAATACTCATCTGATTTCTCTTCTTCTACAACCTTCTCTGCTGCCTGGATTAGTTCCACAAGATGTGCTTTCTGTACATCAAGAACTTTACCTCCCATTTTATCCAGAAGATCTTTCGCCTGATTGATTACGCCCTGAAGTTTCTCAGGAGTTGAGTTGAAGTCGATTGTGTAAGTTTCTCCCGCCTCTGTCGGGAAGGAAATCTTGTTGTCTGTGATAGCTGTTGTCTCTACTTTTGTTCCATCAGATTTCTTTACTGCATAAGCTGCGATATTCTCATATTCACCTGTAAATGTATTTCCATTTCTTGATTTAATCTCGAAACGATCTGCTTTTCCTTCCGACCAGTTCATATATCGATCTCAAAGTTGCCTCTTGCAACGATACCTTCTACATGTCCTGTATTCCACTGCTCGGAACTGCCGGCAGGAACTGTACATAACCAAGCTGGCTCTGAAGAAGCATCTCATTTACACCTGCTGTATAACCAAAGTTACCGTCGATCTGGAAGATTGGATATCCTTTGTAGTTTTCTCCACCACCGTGTGATGAAAGAAGATTTGTCAGGAATCCGAATTTCCACCACCAACTGCGGACTGTACGATCCGGAATGCCTCATCAGAGTGTCCTGTACGTGCCCAAAGGTTCAGTTTGTGTGCTTTTGACCAACCTGTTGCATCCAGTCCTCTTTCGTTCAGGGATACGATTGCTGCATCCATGAACTCGGATCATCTTTACTGATCATATTACATGGATATAATGCCATCAAATGTGACAGATGACGGTGCGGTGGCTGTACGCCTGCACTCTGTGCACCAAGGCTCTGTCTCCACTGTGGGATATCAATTTCCGGAAGGTCTCCGGCCTGTGCTTTTCCGATTGTTGTCTCTTCATACCACTCTTTTATCTGTCCGTCGTCACCAACTAAGACTGGATCCAGTTTTGACTGCTTATCTTTCCACTCTGCTACCAGATCAGCATCAACGCCTAATGTCTCTGCTGCCTGAATTGTATTCTCAAAGTGCTGCCAGATAAACTGCTGGTCATATGATGCACCATTTACAATTGGTCCATTCTCCGGTGAATAGGAAGGAGCAGATACGTAACGTTGCTGATATTCACTCAATAAAGAGCCTCATTCCGGAAGTTTGCAACTTCTTTCAGAGATGGATACAATTCATTTTCCAGGTAATCTGTATCTTCTGTATACAGATAGTACTCATATGCATTCAGAAGTGCCCATGCAGAACCGATTGGATTCCATCCGGCTGCATTGTTCTTCTGTCCCATTGCTGAGAACATGTATGGTGTACTGAAGCATCCTACCAGCCATCCGTTCTCTTCACCTTCGTTACTCTTGATACCAAAAGCTGCTGCCGCTGCATAACGACCCGCTTCTTTCAAGACATTCAGATACTCATTGTACGGTGTCTGACATTCTGCAAGGTTACTCGCCAATGTCGGCCAGTAGTTCATCTGAACATTGATATTGAAGTGGTAGTCTCCACCCCATGTAAAATATCCTTCTCCCCAAACACCCTGAAGGTTTGTCGGAAGAGCGCCTTCTCTTGATCCGGCGATTGTCAGATAACGTCCAAACTGGTAACAGATTACTTCCAAAGCTCTCTGCTCTGCTGTAGTCGGAACCTCGCCTCCATTGTTCTCTACCATATTACGGTACTTTTGGATCAGTTCATCTGTAGGAATCTGTGGAATTTCTTCATCAAACCCTAATTCCATACGTGAGAACAGTGCAGAGTGATCTGCTACATGATCTGCTTTCAGTGCTTCATATCCTTTTTTTAGATGCTGCCTTGATTCTTTCTGTAACTGCATCATGTGGATCTTCTCCACGGAAATTCAGGAAGCTCCATCTTATAATCTGTGCCACAAGCAAAGATCAATGTAACTGCATCTGCATCAGATACACTGATTGCTGGAGTTGCTCCACTTGTATCAGTCGAGATGCTTCCTCCTTCATTTACAACTTTCAGCTGTGCTTCTACTTTCAAACCGTTTCCGCTTAATGCATCACGCATTGTGATTGTATCGCCGTCAACTGTATTTGTATAAGCACTTCCTCCAATCAGATTCTCCAGATTTGTCTTAAAGCTGACTTTTCCCTTTTGGTCTGCACTCAGACGTACTGCCATAACATTGTCTGGATAACTGTTAAAGTATTCTCTTGTGTAATGAACACCTTCATAATCATAGTTTACTGTTGCCAAAGCTGTACGCATATCCAGATCTCTAACATAATTAGATACCTTCGAGGAATCCTGGTTATTAGAAATATACAGGTTTGCATAATCTGTCGGTGCGTCATATCCTGTCAGATTACCCATAAGCTTATTCAGCTCATCCATTGCTTCACCTTTTTGTATTGGTTCCACTTGCCTGATAGGAATCTTCATCAAATCCAAAAACATAGGTTGATTTATCATCCAATCTCTCACGGATAGAATTCAGATCATCTTTTGATCTTCTGAAGATCCGCTTCTGTCTCAATCGGATTTGTTGTACCATACGTATAATTAGAACTATTTGTCGGTCCACCTTCCCGCACAGTTTTTTCATTGATATGGATCTTGTCTTTATTAACCCCACCAAAAACAAGACCTCCCATATAACCATTTCCGATTGCCAGTGACTGCGTCTGCCAATCTGTCGCTGGTTCATCATACCGCACTCTTAAAAAAGATTATCGTTCTTTGCAGATTCTTCCGCTACTGCCACTTCTGATTCTTCTGCAAAAACGTTTGTCGGAACTAATGAAACAGCCATTGCCACTGCTGTTGTAAATCCGACAAGCTTTTTAAACTTCTTCCTCATTCTTTTACCTCCTGGTTACTTTTAACTGAACAGTTTTCCTTTTTCTGTTCCTATGTTGTTTTCACAGTTCCCTGTGTATTTCAACTTTACAGACATTACTGCCTGCAGAAAACCTCCTTTCCATTCTTTATATTTCAACAGCTCTTATAACCTCTGTTGTTTGCGTTAGTTGCATAACATATATCACCCCACATTGTTTATTTATGCAGTTCACAGAATATACACTTTTTTCATCACATTTCAAACATATATTTTTACATTTGACTGTCTAAGAATCATATCATAGTCGTTGAATAAAATCTTGGACGAAATAGGACAAAAAAAATATAATAAATTTCACTTTTCGTAAAATTGCACATTTTTTTTTCTTTATTCACCTTATACTTTTTGTTTATTTTTATTCCAATTTCTTTTTCATTTCTTATACTTTTTTGTTTTATTTGCTAATATGTGAAAATTTCTATGGTATTTTTATAAATCACTTTGTATATTTATGCACTCAAAAAGCCCTGATGATTTTTTTTTAATCATCAGAGCTTTGAATTTTTTTATTCTGTTTTTAACTTTCTTTTCCTTCACCCGCAAAGTATTCTTTCACAAGCTTTACAACTACACCTGACAATAAGAATACTGCAATCAGGTTCGGGATTGCCATCAGACCATTGAATGTCTCGGCAATATTCCACATCAGACCAAGTTCCATTGTTGCACCGACGATTGCAACCAACGCATAGAGTACCATGAATGGCTTATTCGCTTTTGTACCAAGAAGAAATTCCCACATCTCGTTCCGTACAATCCCCATCCGATAATCGTAGAAAATGCGAAGCAGCACATTGCAACCGCTGTAAAGATAGATACCCAGTTTCCATAAGTGGATGTAAATCCAAGAATAGTAAGTTCTGCTCCTGCCGCCTCTCCATATCCAACCGGAACACCGCTGCACAGAATAACGAGTGCTGTCAATGTACAGATTACAATGGTATCAACAAATACTTCGAAGATTCCGAAAAAATCCCTGCTTTACAGGCTTTTTTTCGTATCTGCACATGCATGTGCGATAGAACCTGTACCAAGTCCTGCCTCATTAGAGAAGATTCCCCTGGATACACCTTTTTTCATACTCATGAAGAAAGATCCTACTGCAACGCCGGTCACAGATGCGGGTGAAAATGCGCCTTCGAAAATGGATCCAAATACGCTCGGAATGTTCTGGAAATTCAGAACAACAACGCCAAGTGCCAAAATCACATAAATTGCTGCCATAAATGGGACAAGCTTTTCTGTAACCTGTCCAATTCTCTTAATTCCTCCAAGAAGGATCATGCCGATCAGAATAGCAAGTACAATTCCAATAATCAGATTTAATGTTCCAACAGAATCCTTTTCTATGATTCCATAATTAAAAAAGTGCAGAATCGATTGCTGTTGTAATTGTATTCACCTGTGTTGCATTTCCCGTTCCAAATACAGTCAGAACTCCGAATGCAGCGAACAGATAAGCCAGCCAGTGCCAATGCTTTTTCAGACCATTTTTGATATAATACATCGGTCCACCGACACGATCTCCTTCCGCATTCGTCTCATGGAAATGAACTGCAAGAGTAACTTCTGAAAACTTTGTACACATTCCAAGAAGTGCTGATATCCACATCCGAGAAGACTGCACCCGGGCCTCCGATCGCGATTGCTCCTGCGACTCCGGCGATATTTCCTGTTCCGACCGTCGCCGCCAGCGCGGTACAAACTGCCTGGAATGGTGTCAGTGCACCGTCAGATGCATCTCTCTTTTGCGGAGCATTCTTCCGATCGTCACTTTCATCGCATACGGAAATTTTCTAATCTGAAGGAAGCCGGTCCGGATACTTAAGTAAAGCCCGACTCCAATAATGCAGATCATAGCCGGAACGCCCCAGATAAAGTTGTTCACAGCACTATTTACTGATTCTATCGTAGATAACATACTTCTCTAATTCCTTTTTTTTTTATGATATTATTACGTCGACTGTTCATCACATTAAATCGATAAATCATTAAAATAACTTTTAAATTATACCATAAAAGTGGGGAAATGTATAGAATTATTCCAATACTTCTTTCGAATCAAACTGATCCATAAACTCCGCATATTTTGCTGAATTTTCAAATACCGGCTTATAATTTTTAACAAGTTCTCTCTTCTTGCTGCTTTTTTTCTTTCAAAAGTCCATAGGCTCCAAGTGCAAACATCTTCGCAGTGACAATATAAGCTTCTTCCTCATCCGTCACTTCAAATTCTACCTGATGGAGTCCACCCTTTACACCACCTGTATTAAATGTATATACAGGCATTAAGTGCTGGACATCACCGACATCTGTTGATCCTCCCGTATGTCCTGAGGCCTCGATCACATTTGTTTCCGGTGCAGAAAGTTCTGCTGCTCTTTTTTTTTCGGGAGTGCTTCTTCCGCAAGTGTCGGAAGGTATCCCGGAAGTGTTGTGATTTCAACCTTTCGCTCCCATTGCAGTAGCTCCTGCGTGAAAGGATCGGTCTGTTTTCTTCGCTGCATCTGTAAATGCCTCGATTGTTTTAGCTCTTACCAATGTCTCTACTACAACTTCATCAGGCACTACATTTACCAGGTTGCCACCCTTTGTAATGATCGGATGGACACGGACACAATCCTCATCACGGAATGTCTCTCGATTCAGACCGAGTGCCTGCAGACCAAGTGACGCCGCCGACAGAGCATTTACACCTTGTTCCGGTGTTCCTGCCGCATGGGCTGCCTTACCTAAACAACGGATCACTTTAGATACAAATCCATTTCCGGTTCCACTTCCTACTATGATGTCATCCCCCGGTGCAATGTGATGTGTAATACAAAGATCAATATCATCAAATGCGCCGATACGAAGCAGCTCACATTTTTCCACCGCCATATTTTATTTTTTCCCTGTGCACGCAGTTCATTTTTTGAATCAATTTCACCATACTCTTCTTCCGCCGGTGTTGCAAAAAATACCACCTGTCCATCCAGTTTTTCCGCGATCTCCGGAACTGTAAGAGCCAGTGCCGCACCAAAGATTCCAGCCATCTGTGCATGATGTCCGCAGCAATGTGCCGCATCTGTCTCTGGATTCGCATGAGCATGCTCCGGAATCCTAAGTGCATCAAGTTCTCCAAGAAGTGCAAGGCTTGCTGTATCTTTCTTTTCTTCATTTAAATACGCTTTTTGTTCCTGTAATTGCAAGTCCGGTTTCTGTGCGCAGACCTAATTCTTTCATCTTCTTTATGAATTTTTCTGCTGTATTGAATTCTTTATATCCAAGTTCTCCATGATCGTATATATCTTTGGCAAATTCAATGATCTCATCTCTGTGCTGATCGATTCTTCCAGGATTAATTTTTCTGTCTGATCCATTTTCATCACTGCCTTTCTTAATTATTGAAGCTCCTCCGGGATCCACCATAATCCATCATTGTTTTCTTTCATATACTGTTTGAATTCATCTGAGTGGTATGCGTCCACGATTTGCCTGTGCCCAATCTGCATCTTTGTTCTCTTTTTTTACAACAACCTGAAGTACAAGATAATCTGAAATATCTTCATTGGCCAGTGCTGTAGAAGCATCAATGCCTGCATTATATACAACACTTCCTGTGATTGCAATATAATCAAAATCAGATTCTGCTGCCGGAATTGTCATGCTGTTCATTTCTGTAAATTCAATATTATGTGGGTTCTCTACAATATCATCCTGTGTAACTGTAGATGGATCAGCCTTCTCGTCAAGCTTAATCCAACCGATTTTCTGAAGCATCAGATAGCAGCGTGCTGTGTTGGACGCATCATTTGGGACTGCAACCTTCGCACCATCCGGGATTTCATCTACAGAATCGTATTTTTCTGAATAAACTCCTGCTGGAACAGTTGGAATCGGACTGATTGCAACCAGATCTGCGTTATAACTCTGATTGAAACTGTCCATGTATGCTGTATGCTGTTCTACATTGACATCTACATCTCCGTCATTCAGTGCAACATCTGCTGTCTGAAGATCTGAAAGGTCAACAGCTTTCAGAGTATATCCTTCTTTCTCAAGAATTGGAACGATTGCATCTTCGAAAAGTTCTGTATATGGTCCCTGGGATTTTCCATAGACGATTTCCTTTTTCTCTGATGTATCCGCGTCACTTTTCTTCGTATCTCCTGAACCTGAATTTCCGCATGCTGCCAGGCTGAATGCTGTTGTCGCTACTAATAATCCTGCAATAATTTTTCTTGATTTTCATAATATAATTCTCCTCGTTCTTTCTTAATCAATTATCTATGTTGTCTGAGTTTTCTTGAAATTGTATTTCCTGCAAGCTGAAGGATCTGTACAAATATGACCAGTACAACTACAGTAAAAATCATCAATGGTGTATTCATCCTCTGATATCCATAAGTCAGTGCCAGGTCTCCGACACCTCCTCCACCTACATATCCAGCCATTGCTGATGCTCCAAGCAACCCGATCGTACCTGTTGTCAAAATGCGAGTACGATAGATCCAAGTGTTTCCGGAAGCAGAAAATACCGAATCGTCTGCCAGGTAGATGCCCCCATTGCTTCAGCCGCTTCGAGAATACCCGGATTAATCTCCAGTAAGCTATTTTCCATCAAGCGTGCAAGATATGGACTGATATAAATAACAAGCGGGACAAGTGATGCTGTACTTCCGATGGTCGTTCCAACAATTGCCCTTGTCAACGGCATGATCGCTACCAGTAAGATCACAAATGGGATACTTCTTACTATATTAATATAGATACTTACAATATTGTAAAGGATCAGATTCTCTATCAGTCCTCCCTTACGGCAAAGCACAAGGATCAGTGCTAAAATAATTCCTATGATTGTTCCAATAATCAGTGACCATGCAACCATATATAATGTCTGTCCACCACTGGTCAGTAACTTTTCCAGGGATACTCCAAAATACTCTTGTTCCATTAAATCGCCTCCACTCTTTTCTCTGATTACTCCATTCTCTCATCAATCTGTTTCTCAGCTTCTAATATTTTCTCTTCCGTTCCGATCAGCTGCAAAATGAACACACACATTACATTCTCCTGCAATTCCTGCACGGTCGCTCCCAAGAATATTTACTACAATTCCATCCACATGACAGATATCTGAAATCACAGGTCGTTTTACACTGCTTTCCGATAAACTTAAGCCTCTCTACCCGGAAATGTTCTTTCTGTTCTTTCACAAGACTTAGAATGCTTTCCGGAATCTGATCATTTACTACAGTCTGAACGAATCTTCTTGTAACAGGTGCCTGTGGCTTTTCCGAATACATCAAGCACACTTCCGGCCTCTACTACTTGTCCGTTCTCCATAACTGCTACTTTATTACAGATCATCTGAACAACCTGCATCTGATGTGTGATCAGAAGGATTGTGACTCCCATCTCCCGGTTGATCTTCTTAAGCAGTTTCAGAATGGATTCTGTAGTTTGTGGATCCAGTGCACTTGTTGCCTCGTCACAAGAGCAGGATGTCCGGTGTTGTTGTCAGTGCCCTTGCGATCCCCACTCTCTGTTTCTGTCCTCCCGAAAGCTGGCTTACATAAACATCTTTCTTATCTTCCAGTTCTACAAACCGGAGTACTTCTTTTTTACTTTCTTATCAATCTCTTCCTTTGGTGCCTTTTCAAGAATCAATGGCAATGCAATGTTGTGATACACTGTTTTTGATTCAAGAAGATTAAATTGCTGAAAAACCATTCCGATTTTTCTTCTAAGCTTGCGAAGCTGCGTTTTTTTCAGATTCCCAAGATTTTCCCCTGGACTATAACATTTCCCGTATCCGGTGTCTCTAATCCATTTACCAACCGGATCAAAGTTGATTTACCCGCTCCGGAAAATCCGATAATTCCGTAGATGTCACCTTTCTCTACATGAATGCTGACATCCTGCAGCGCATGTACTGTACCGTATTTCCCGGAAAATGTTTTGTTTGCATGTTCTACTTTTATCATACTCATCACTCCATCTATCATTTGATGTAACACTGTTACTTTTTCGCATCTCAGATTCGATAGGCGTATGATACACCTTATTAACCTACTACGTCAATAGGTTTTATATGTTTTCGGCGTTTTGCTTTTATATTCTATCTGTTTAGTAGGTTATTAGTGCATTTTAACCAGTCCCACTATAAGAATGCTGTTCACACATCGTGTGAACAATACCGGCTGGCCACACTTGATTTCTGAATCTGAAAATTTTCATTGCATTACCATAGGACTTTCTATTATAATAGAAATGTTATAGACGATATAAAACGAAACAATTTCAAAAATGTATTGTTTTTTGAGATTGTCTCTGTATGATTACAATTATTTTTTGTAGAAAGGATTAACTAATTCATGTGGATTGCAGATAACTGGAAAGATTACGAAGTCATTGACTGCTCAAAAGGAGAAAAGCTCGAGCGCTGGGGAGATTATCTTCTCGTCCGTCCAGACCCGCAGGTCATCTGGGACACTCCTAAGAAGAACCGCGGTTGGAAAGAGATGAACGGACATTATCACCGTAGCAAAAAAAGGGTGGCGGTGAATGGGAGTTTTTTTAATCTCCCACAGCAGTGGCAGATCCATTACGGTTCTCTCACATTTAATTTGAAACCATTTAGTTTTAAACACACAGGACTCTTCCCTGAGCAGGCAGCTAACTGGGACTGGTTCTCTGAAAAGATTAAGAATGCCGGACGCCCGGTCAAAGTTCTGAACCTGTTTGCCTACACCGGCGGAGCTACACTTGCAGCAGCCGCTGCGGGAGCGCAGGTTACTCATGTAGATGCATCTAAGGGTATGGTGACATGGGCAAAGGAAAATGCGCTCTCCTCCGGTCTGAAGATGCACCGATCCGCTGGCTTGTCGATGACTGTGTAAAGTTTGTAGAGCGTGAGATCCGCCGTGGCAACACTTATGATGCAATCATTATGGATCCGCCGTCATATGGGCGTGGACCAAAAGGTGAGATCTGGAAGATTGAAGATAGGATCCATCCTCTCATCAAGCTTTGTACAAAAGATTCTTTCCAAGGATGCACTGTTCTTCCTTGTGAACTCTTATACAACAGGACTTGCTCCTGCCGTACTTACCTACTTGATCTCAACTGAATTAAAACCTTGGAACGGACATGTAGATTCTCAGGAGATCGGACTTCCTGTTACAGATTCAGGATTGGTTCTTCCATGTGGTGCTTCCGGTCGTTGGGAACGTGACTAGCAGAATCCCAATTATAATTCGTTTGTTACTGGCTCAAATTTCTAAGTCAGTGGCTATAAATTGTACCTGTGCAAAACGTTACTGCTCACAGTAACTTCTAAACAGCTACAGCAATATTCTAAACAGCAGAAAAGACCAGAGGTTCTTGTTTTCAATTTGTAAAACAAGCCTCTGGTCTTTTCATTTATTTATGCTGTTCTTGAACTCCCCTGACAGATTTCTTCAAACTCTTTTTTAATTTCTGTCTTGCCTGTTGCGGACTTAAGTTTCTTGGCACTTCGATCTGAATGGTTACATACTGATCTCCGTGAACGGATGAATCTTTTCATCGAAACGATTCCCTTGCCTCTCAGACGAATCTTGGAACCCGATTGTGTTCCCTCTTTGATCTTACACATAACATCTCCATACAGTGTATGGACCAATGCCTCACCTCCGAACACAGCTGTTGTATACGGAACAGATACGGTTGTATATACATCCATACCTTTCCGCTCATATCCAGGTTTCGGAGCAACTGTTACTTTCAACAGAAGATCTCCGGCTTCACCACCACCGGTTCCCGGCATTCCCTTTCCTCTTAAACGGATTGACTTTCCGTTATCAATACCTGCCGGAATATGAACCTTCAGTGACTGTCCCGGTTGTCCTGGATTTTCCGGATTACTCAGAGTAATAACCTTATCTCCACCAAATGCAGCCTCGTCAAATCCTACAGTGATACCTGCCTTGATATCAGAACCTTTTTGATTTAAAAGCTTTCACCTCCAAATCCTCGGTAAATCCTGATGTCCTTCTGCTGCGACCTGAAGCACTTCCTCCATGGAACATATTTCCGAAAATGTCATCAAACATATCATCCATGTCGCCACCTTCGAAATGATACTCCTGATATCCACTTCCCGGTCCACCATAACTACGGTAAGTACCGCCTTTGAATCCACCGTTTCCGCCGAATCCTCCAAAGCCACCTGTACCGGCATTTCCATATCCGGAACCTGCAGCACCGCTCTCTGATCAAATGCGCAGCATGACCGAACTGGTCATACAGTTTCTTCTTCTCCGGATCACTCAGTACAGAGTACGCCTCCGTCACTTCTTTGAATTTCTTCTCCGCTTCTTTATCCCCAGGATTCATGTCCGGATGATACTGCTTTGCCAGCTTACGGTATGCTCTCTTTATTTCTTTATCCTCTGCGCCCTTTTGACAGCCCAAGCACTTCATAATAATCTCGTTTCATTCTTTCCACATCCTTCCGAATCTCTTGTTGTTTTGAACATATATAGTTTATTATTTCTCTGTGTTCTACTTGTAATATAGCAGACATTTTCCAGGCTGTCAATACAACAAATTAGATTTTGTCTGGTTGGCTCCGTCACTATTGAACTATCACTTCTCGTTTGAATAACCAAGTGCTTTTGTCTCTTTATTGTTGAGGACACATGTAAGGCAGGAGCGTTCCGAATACACTTTGTTCCGTATGTTAGTAAGAGCCAGACAGGCACCACTCACGGTAACTGCTCTCTGGCTCTTAGTCAATATATATATCTGTTCCATTTACAGGAATCCTAACAGACAAATCAAATTTTATTTTAACAACTCTCGCAGCACCTGGTTCACCATTCCAGGGTTTGCTTTCCCCTTCATGGCGCGCATTGTCTGTCCAAACAGTGCTCCGATTGCTTTCTCTTTACCGCCTTTGAAGTCTGCGACTGCCTGTGGGTTGTCTGCGATCACTTTAGCAGCTGTCTCACGGAGTGCACCTTCATCGTTCACCATCTTAAGCCCGTGTTCTTCGACATATTTCTCAGGATCTATATCCTCCTGGAAAATCTGCTTGAATACATCTTTTTGCCACAGAACTGTTAATGGTTCCTGCCTCCGCAAGATCAATTAATTTTGCCAGGTTCTCCGGAGAGAATGTTAAATCTTCCGGCTCCATTCCATTGTCTTTCATCAGACGGAAGGTCTCTCCGATCAGCCAGTTTGCAACTTTCTTCGGTTTCTCACAGATTGCTGTTGTTGCCTCAAAAAGATCGGCCATTTTCTTAGAACCTGTGATGATCTCTGCGTCATACTGCGGAATATCAAACTGTTCCTTGTAACGCTCCAGCTTCTCCGTACGAAGTTCCGGCTGCTGAGATTTGATCTTCTGGATCCATTCATCACTGATCACGATCGGCACCAGATCCGGTTCCGGGAAATAACGATAATCCTGTGCATCCTCTTTGGAACGCATTGCATAAGAATGACTCTTTGTTGTCATCCCAGCGTCTTGTCTCCTGTACAACCTGTTTTCCTTCTTCGACCAACTCAATCTGTCTCTGACGCTCGCCTTCAATTGCATGTGCGATTGCCTTAAATGAGTTCAGGTTCTTCATCTCTGTTCTCGTTCCAAACTGATCGGATCCGACTTCACGGACGGACAGGTTGACATCGGCACGCATGGAAGCTTCCTGCAGCTTACAATCTGATGCGCCTAGATACTGCACGATCGTTACGAAGTTTTTTCAAGATAGGAAATAACTTCTTCTGCGGAACGCATATCCGGCTCGGATACGATCTCTACAAGCGGCACATCACTTCGGTTAAAATCGACCAAGAGATGTATCATCCCACTCATCATGAACCAGCTTTCCTGCATCTTCTTCCATATGCATCTCATGGATTCTTACTTTTTCTTTCCCGAACCATTCTTCAATCTCTACATATCCATTTCTTGCGATTGGGAGATACAGCTGGGAAATCTGATAGTTCTGCGGGTTATCCGGATAAAATAGTTTTTACGGTCAAATTTACACATACTCCTGTGATCTTACAGTTTGTTGCAAGACCAATCGCCATAGCATATTCTACAACTTGTTTATTTAATACCGGAATGATCCAGGCATACCGGTACAAACCGGGCATGTATGTGTATTCGGTGCTCCTCCGAATGCCTGTGCTGCATCCGCAGAAGATTTTTGTCTTTGTTGCAAGTTCTACATGGACCTCAAGTCCAATGACTGTCTCATACTGTTTTGCCATTGTTAACGCACCTCTTTTCTGACATAAGACCGACAGATGCCGGTGTTTCATGCATCTTCTTTGTCGCCACTCATAGGTATATGCTGCACGGATCAAATTTTTTCTTCAAAACAGTTTCCGATCAGTTGCATACCGATTGGAAGTCCTTTGCTGTCTTTTTCCAACCGGAACGCTCATTCCCGGAAGACCTGCAAGATTGACTGAGATTGTATAAATATCTCCCAAATACATCTTCATCGGATCACTTAAGCTCTTCCCAAGCTCCGGTGCCGTTGTCGGTGCTGCCGGTCCGAGAATGATGTCATAATTACGAATGCACGGTCAAACTCTTTCTTGATTAAAGCTTTTTGTTCTAAGTGCCTTCAGATAGTAAGCATCATAATATCCTGAACTTAAGACAAAAGATCCAAGCATGATTCTTCTCTTTACTTCCGGTCCAAAACCTTCTGAACGTGTTTTCTTGTACATGTTATGAAGTCCATCGTAATCTTTCGTACGATAACCATATTTCACACCATCAAAACGTTCCAGGTTAGAACTTGCCTCTGCATCTGCGATCGTATAATAAGCAGGGATTGCATATTTTACAAGTCGCAGATCAAACGCCTCAACAATCGCACCCTTTTTCTTCGAGTACTTTTGCTGCCTTCATCACAGCATCATTTACTTCAGGATCCAGACCTTCTCCCCATATAGTCTCTTGGGATTCCAATACGGAGTCCTTTCACATCATCGACAAGTGCTTCTGTGAAATCACAATCATCACGATCCATGGAAGTGCTGTCCTTCGGATCATGGGATGCAATTGCTTCAAGAATTGCCGCACAATCCGATACATCTTTCGCTACCGGTCCAATCTGATCTAAAAAGAAGATCCATATGCGATAAGTCCATATCGGGAAACGGTTCCATAAGTTGGTTTTAGTCCGACAACTCCACAGAAAGAACTCGGCTGACGAATGGATCCGCCGGTATCAGATCCAAGTGCATAATAACATTCGGATGCTGCCACTGCCGCACAGGAACCACCGGAAGAACCTCCCGGAACATGCGCTGTGTTGTGCGGATTGCGTGTCGGTCCGTAATAAGATGTCCTCTGTTGTACTTCCCATGGCAAATTCATCCATGTTCGTCTTACCAATGATAACCGCTCCTGCTTTTCTGAGGTTCTCAACTGCCTCAGCCGTATAGGTCGGTTTGAAGTTGGAAAGAATCTTTGAACTACATGTGGTAAGCTGTCCCTCGATACACATATTATCTTTTACTGCAACCGGAACTCCTGCAAGTGGGCCTGTCAATTCGCCCGCATCTATTTTCTTCTGAATTTCCTCCGCTTGTGCATAAGCACCTTCTTCATCTATCGTCACAAAGCTATGAATCTCTGACTCCGTTTCTTTGATCTGTCCAATCACTGCATCGACTGCTTCTCGTACAGTTACTTCTTTTTGCTTTTGATCTTCTCGCCCAGTTCAAGGGCTGTAAGTTTTAATAAATCCATCTGCTCTCACTCCCTTAACCAATTGTCTTCGGCACTTCAAAACTGTCCTCTTTACGAAGTGGTGCATTCGCAAGTGTCGCTTCTTTGTTATCTCCGTTTGTCACAACATCTTCACGGAACACATTCTGTACCGGAAATACATGAGACATCGGTTCGATTCCTGCTGTGTCAAGTTCATTTAATGTATCTATATAATCCAGCATCTGCTCCATGTCTTTTTTCGCTGGCGCTTCTTTCTCTTCCTCTGAAAGTTCCAGCTTTGCAAGGATTCCTACATACTCGATTGTTTCATCGGATATTTTATTTGCCAATTTAATCATCCTTTCTTTCTACTCTGTCTTTGCTAATCCTACAATTTCCAAAATCAGTATCATAAATTTTTCAGCTTATTGCCACCTGTAGCGGTACATATCATAGAAACTGTCATAGTTCGGTTTTTTACTGAGCCGGACGGCGTCAGGATTAAGTCCCCATCATCCACTTCCAGCTCCGTTCCTTCCGGGAAAACTGCATTTCTATAAGATTCTGATCCATCTGTATCATAAAACCGAGTCCATAATTTTCATAATTGAGATTTTCATTTTCCTTATCATAAAAATCACCAAGATAAATCTTGTAATGAAGCTCCGCCCAGTCGACTCCTGATGCCTCGGTCACATCATACCATCCTGCCGGGAAATCTGTTCCCGCCGTATAAGTGTTTCCGGCTTTCAATGTTACCTGTTCCGTCAGCGGATTTTCTTCCAGCTGCATCTGTTCCGTCTGTGCATTCTCAGAATGAAACTGGACAACCAGTCCTGTATCAATCTTCAGATGACCTCCTGTATACAGTCTCACATCATCCAGATAATCTCCTGCATCCGTATCTGACTCATCTTCACTAAAATAAGAATAGTAATAAATCGAATTCTCAGGATCATCCTGCTGCATGGAGCCTTCTCCTGAGACAAGCTCCACTTCATAAGTTCCTTCCGGGATCTGTGCTCCGATCTCATACTCCCCATATCCTAATACACAATCATAAGTTGCTCCTGTCTCAGAAAGTTCTCTCGTTGTATTCATATATGGATCATACTCAGAATCCACTTCGCTGCCATCATCATTCCAGTCATAATCTAAGGAATGAAAATCATCCCCCAAATGAGGAAATGAAATCACCAACGGAACCTGCAATGCTTGTAAATGCTACGATTGCCACGATAATTCCCGCAAGAATTCCACTGATTTTCCTTGCCTTTTTTTTCTGTTCCTCATAAGATCCTGTATGAGCCTTCCTTGCCGGATTAAATACCGTCGGCCCACCTGGCTGCATCTGCCCTGTCTGTGGGATTTCAATCCTCGGATTTTTTTTTGCTGATATTCTGTCTGCGTTCTTTTTCCGTCCGTTATGACTCTCACAGAGATGTCCCGCATCCTTCTTTTTCTCCCGGTTTTTATCTCTCCAGTGTCATTCTGTCGTTTCTGGGAATATGTCATTTTTTTTCTTGCGGTCAAAACTGCTCTCATTCAGCCTGTAATTCTTTTTGTCCAGCTTTGTGTTATCCAGCCCGCAGGAACTGCAACGGCCATTAATCAATTTACCTCCGCAAAGATAACATTCTTTTTTCTTAAACATAAAGATCCTCCCTCGTTTCTACTCCTTAAGTTTCTGACCACAACATCCTGTGGGCAATTCTCTTTCTCAGTTCAGACCTTCACATCCAACAGTTTTTTCGTTCAATCCAGGGGGATTGACCCGTTTTTTGTATTTTCTTCTTATGGTTCCAGACGACTTAAGTCTCTTGGGAATAATGTTGTTTCTCTTACATTGTCTTCGTTCATCATCTTCATTGTCAGACGTTCCATTCCTATTCCAAGACCTCCGTGTGGTGGCATTCCATGCTTAAATGCACTTAAATACTGCTCCATGCCTTCATCTGTCATACCTCGCTTCTCCATCTTCGCAAGAAGTTCATGATAATCATGAATACGCTGTCCGCCGGTTGTGATCTCCATTCCTCTGAAAAGCAGGTCAAAACTGAGCGTGTAAGTCGGATCCTCCGGATCATCCATTGCATAAAATGGACGTTTCTTTGATGGGTAATGAGTAACGAATACAAAAAAAATCTGCATCCCATTCTTACTTCGCATAAGGGCTGATCAATGTCTCTTCCTCTGGTTCCAGGTCAAATGGGTTCTTGATCTTTCTGTCATACTTCTCGGATACCAGTCGTTTGATCTCGTCGTCGAATCTTACTGCCGGAATATTATCTGTCTTCGGCACTTCAATGTTCAGAATCTGAAGTTCTCTTGCATACTCTTTCTTCAACAGCTCCATCGTATACTGAAGGAATCCGGTCTCCATTGCCATGATATCTTCGAATCCATCAATGTATCCCATCTCAAAATCAAGACTGGTATACTCATTCAAATGACGTTTTGTATTGTGTTTTTCTGCACGGAATACTGGCGCTGTCTCAAAGACTCTGTCGAATACTCCGACCATCATCTGCTTATAGAACTGTGGGCTCTGCTGAAGGATCGCCGGTCTGTGGAAATACTCCAGACGGAAAAGGTTCGCACCGCCCTCTGCACTTTGGCACCGATTTTCGGAGTATGGATCTCTGTAAATCCTTCTTTATAAAGGAAATCACGGAACCCTCTTACGATTCCTTCCTGAATTCTGAACTTCGCACGCTCTCTGATATTTCTCAGAGAAATCGGTCTGTAGTTTAATTTTTGCTTCCAGAGAGATGTGTTCAGCTTCCACTTTGCAATCGGGAAGCGGCATTGGCTCTGCCGGCTCATAAGATCTTCAATTCTCCAAGGCGAATCTCAATCCCATTCGGAACTTTCGCAGACTCTGCAAGCACACACCTGTTACCTCTACTGTATCTGCTTTCCTTCACATCTTTCAAGTCAAATTTAGAAATATTTTTCTTCATATACACACTGAACAAGTCCTTCTCTTTTTCTGAGAATAATGAATGCAATTGTTCCCATATCACGGATCGTATGGATCGCACCATTTACTTTCACTTCGGTTCCAATTCTTCCCTCTTCGAGAAGTTCACTCAGTTCCAATGTTTCCTTCTTTTTTACACCTGTTACAAATTCCATAATTCTTCTCCTTTCAGATTCCAGCATCCCGGGAAGAAGCTTTAAATAAAAAGCCCTGAAAGGATACATCAGTATCCAGGGACGGAAATTACAATCATAATATCCGCGGTACCACCCGCATTGAATCTCAGTCTTCACATTTCAAATCTTATCCCTGTGTAAGCTTGATTCCACTCTTTGCATGTAACGTATGCTCCACGTGCTGCCCTACTTCATCTGTTCAGACAGCCAGCTCCCAAGTGTTCCCTTTAATCCGCTCCGCTGTCCGGGCTCTCAGTCGGTGACGCCAACTTCCTGTCAGTTTCTGTGAATCAGAGTCTTGTTCTTAGCCTTTTTTACGGTTTCAGCACTTTTAGTCTGCTAAAACTTGTTTCCAATATTAGCACATCATTTTTTTGATTTTCAAGAGTTTTTATCTGAATTGTCACACATTTTAACATTTTATCAGAATGAGGCTTTTTCAACCTATCGGTTTTGTGTACTTTCACTAATTTCTTCCTGTACTGTGCTTAATGCCTGATCCAGCTGGTTATCTGCTTTTTTGGATTCTCCTCATCATACTGGTATTCAACTTTCACATCCGGTTCAACACCTTTTCCATTGATGCTTCTTCCATTTGAGTATAATACTCCTGCAATCGTCACTTTCAGACAGGTTCCATCTCCCGGATCCATCAATTGCTGCACAACACCTTTTCCATACGTTGTCACTCCGACAATCTTCGCTGTTCCATAATCCTGTACTGCACCGCTGAAGATTTCAGATGCGCTGGCACTGTACTGGTTTACAAGAACTGCCATTGGTTTCTTAAATTCATGAGTTCCGTCACAAGTGATTTCGTCTGTCTTTCCATTCTTGTCCTTTGTTGATACAATTGTACCTTCCGGAAGAAGCAGACGCAGCATATTTGTAACTGTATCAAGACTTCCGCCCGGGTTGTTTCTCAGGTCGACAATAAGACCCTGCATTCCCTGATTTTCAAGATCATCCAATGCTTCTTTGAACTGATCATAGGTTACTGTATCAAATTCAGACACTCTGATATATCCAATCTGATCCTCTTTCATCTCATACGAAACTGTCTTCACTTCGATCGTATCTCGTGTGGCAGTCAGTTCCAGTTCTTCTCCCGTCTCTGAGAACTGTAATCTTTACATCTGTTCCCTTTTCCCCTTTGATCCAGGACACCACCGTATCAAGCTGCTCATCACCAACCTCGTGGTCATCGATTTTTCTCCAGGATATCTCCTGCTTTCAGTCCTGCTTTCTCTGCCGGAGAGTCTTCATAGACATTTACAATTGTCGCATAGCCCGTATCCGCATCTTTTTTGTCAGCGTTGCACCCACACCTGAAAATGTTCCGCTTGTTGATTCCATCAGAGCTTTCGTCTCATCTTCATCATAATAAACAGTGTACTTATCTCCCAGTGCACTCGTATATCCGGAATAAATTCCTTCTGCCAGCTTATCTGTATCAATTTCATCTTCATACAGATAATATTTATCAATCAAAGCATTCAGCTTATTCAGTTTTTTGATACCTCTTTTTCTGTCACTTTACCGGATGCATAACTGCCGGCTGTGTTCGTAATGACCCTGAATCCCCAAGAAGAAGCAGGCTGACAAGAACTGTTGCAAGAATTCCGGTAACAATCCCGGCTCCATATCCCTTTTTCTTTTTCTGTTCCATTGTCTGTCCCTTTCGCTGTTATTTAAAGAAAAGGACAAAGCAGAATCTTCCACTTTGTCCCCCTTTATTCTTTGAATCACTTTCATGTAAACATGAAAGGAAGATTTTGAATCCCTTTGTCTTACATATAATTATTCGGATTCACTGGTGTTCCGTTAAGCTCCACCTGGAAATGTAGATGTGCTCCGGTTGAATATCCTGTAGAACCAACATATCCAATCTGTTGTCCTTTTTGCTACTCTCTGACCGGCACTCACACAAATTGAGCTGTGATGCATATACTTTGTCACCAATCCATTTCCATGGCTTATAACAACCCAGTTTCCCGCACTGTTGCTCCAGCCTGCCGTAATGACTGTTCCGGCTGCTGCTGCATATGTAGGTGTTCCTGTCGGTGCGGCATAATCATTTTCCCTTTATGTGGTCTTGAATCGAAAGAAAGATCGAACCTCTCCAAAATAACTGGACTGGTACGTCATTCCCGGACATGGATGTGTAAAAAATATCCACTTCCGCTCACCACGTTTCCGCTGGAAGCCGGTCCGGAACTACTGCTTCCATTACTACTGCTGCTTTCCGCTATTGTTCTTCTTTGCCGCCGCAGCAGCTGCAGCAGCCGCCGCTGCCTGCTCTTCCTGAAGACGTTTTGCTTCTTCTGCTTTCGCCTTAAGATCTGCAAGAAGATTTGCATTATCTGTAATCTGATCCTGAATCTCAGCAATCACAGCTTCCTTGCTACTGATCAGTGTCTGCGCCTCTGTCTGCTGACTCACCGGACTGCTCTGCAATGTATTGAGTTTTTCATACTCATCCTGCAGTTTTGCTTTTTTCTTCTACAGCCTTTACTGTATCCTGAAAAGCTGTAAGCATATCTCTGTCATAAGAAGAGAGCTTCGATACATACTCTGCCTTATTAAGAAGATCACCAATATTGCTGCTGGACATCAGAATCTCAAGAAACTGGGTATTACCACCCTCATACATGAATTTGATTCTCTTCTTCATGTTGTTATACTGATCATCCTCATCAACCTTCGCCTGTACAAGCTCTTCCTCAGCTGTTGAAATTTCAGTTTCCTTGGCACTTAATTCTTCCTGCGTCTTGTTCATCTGGTCAATGATGGAATTAAGTTTCGCAGCAAGTGTATCTTTTTTTTCAGCCTGAGCTGCACTCTTCTGTGATTGCAGCTCATCTGCTTTTTTCTGCGCTTCATCAATTGTCACAGCACCGGAAGTAATTGTCATTGACAGCATCATTCCGACTGACAGAACCAGTGCTGTCACCTTTCTCATCCGTCTTTTTCATAGGTATCTCCCTATTACACTCTTAAGTGCTTACGAACAGTGAAGTAACTTCCGAGGAATCAATTCCAATTCCATTACCAGCCCAATCGGCAGCAAATAGATATATACATTTCCAACCGGAAGGAATGTAATGATATTCTTCAGAATACTAAACTTCTCCATAATATATACTACAGCCTTGTCATAAAGGAAATATAACAGGGCAAGCGGAATAACTGCACCGAATAATCCGATGATCAGACCCTCGATCACGAATGGTGATCTTACAACAAAGTCTTTCGCACCGATATATTTCATGATTGCAATCTCTTCCCTTCGGACAGTAATACCCATTGTGACCGTATTGCTGATCAGGAAAATGGATACTGCCAGAAGAATCGCGATAATCGCAATTGAAACATATGCAACAAGCATATTCACACTGGAAAGTGTGTTCGCTACAACATCTGACTTATTGACCTGTCTGACTCCGTCCAGACTCTGTGCAAATTTAACCAGATCCTGCTGCGTAGCTGAAAGAGACACTCTTCGCGATCAGATCCTTATTATCACCTTTTTACCGTCTTCATGTAGACTTCATAGTTATCCGAACCTGCCAGCGGGTTATCATCCTTAAAACCTTCTGCAAGTTCCGGGTTGTCTCCAAAAAATACTCTTTTTCGGAATTCTGCCCATGCATCATCTGCTGACACATACTTCACTTCTGAAACATCATCACGGGACTCAAGCTGTTCGCCAATCTCTTTCTTCTGTTCCTCTGTTGCGTCATCATTAAAGAAGACGGTGATCGCAACACCTTCTTCTGCACTTTTTGATAATATACTGGAAGTTAACAAGTAACGAGAAAAACAATCCAAACAGGAAAATACATGCTGACATCGTCGCTATGGATGCGAGTGAAAACATCTTGTTTCTCCAGATATTCTTAACGCCCTGCTTTCCAACGTATCCAAATGTACTAATCCTCATTTATATACCCACCTTTTTTTCTCATCACTGACGATTACGCCCTGCTTCATAGTAATGACGCGCTCGTTCATTTCGTTTACGATCTCCTGGTTATGTGTAACAACAAGTACTGTTGTTCCACGCTCATTCGCCTCTTTCAGCAGACTCATGATCTCCCATGAGCTTTGTCGGGTCGAGGTTTCCTGTCGGCTCATCCGCCAGCAGAATGGCAGGTTCATTTACAATTGCTCTTGCAATCGCTACTCGCTGTTGCTTCTCCACCTGAGAGTTCCTTTGGGAATGACTTGTATTTCTGGGCAAGCCCTACCAGTGACAGTGCCGCCGGTACTTTTTTCTTGATCACACGGGTCGGTGTCTCAGTCACACGCAAAGCGAATGCAATATTCTCATAAATATTACGATCCTTCAGAAGACGGAAATCCTGGAACACAACTCCAAGTCCTCTTCTGTATTTAGCTATGTTTCTGTGTTTCATACGGTTCAAATTCTGGCCGTTGACGATAATTGTACCCTCAGTCGGATTCAACTCTTTCATGATCAATTTGATCAATGTAGACTTACCTGATCCACTGTCACCAACGATGAATACAAATTCTCCCGCTCAATCTTCACGGAAACTCCATTCAAGGCTGCGTGACCTTTGGAATACTCTTTCGTCACATTCCTTAATTCAATCATATGTTCCTCCTAAAACTTATCTATACTCCTACGGTTCTAGTACTCTAATGTCTCCATATACTTCATATATTTTACAACCATCAGGGCAATCTTGAAATGTGATCGCATCCTCAAACACCCGAAGATCCAGACCGGTACTCTTCTGAATTTATCCAGTCTGTATACCAGTGTATTTCTGTGGATATACAGTTGTCTGGATGTTTCTGATACATTCAGGTTGTTCTCAAAGAACTTATTAATAGTTGCTAATGTCTCTTCGTCGAAGTCATCTGGCGATTTCCCCTCAAAAATCTCTTTGATAAACATCTTACAAAGTGGAATCGGAAGCTGATAGATCAGACGTCCGATTCCCAAGTGCACTATAATGCAATGATATCTTTTCTCATCAAAGAAAATCTTTCCGACATCAAGTGCCAGCTTCGCCTCTTTGTATGACTTGGATACTTCTTTGATATCATTTACGATGGTTCCGTATGCAATATGGATCTGCTCGTCATCTCCCCTCTTCCTGGAGCGTATCCAGCATCTCTTTTGCCATCTTCTCAAGTTCCTTATTGCCGTCCTTATCTGAGAGTTCTTTCACAACAATAATATTTTTTCTCATCAACAGCTGTGATAAAATCTCTTGACTTTCCTCCCAGAAGATTTCTCACATTATCAAGTGCAGCACTGTCTTTCTCGTGCGATGTTTCAATAATAAAGATAACACGTCTTACTTCTGTGTCAATATGTAATTTCTTAGCACGGTTGTAAATATCAACCAAAAGAAGGTTGTCTAAAAAGAAGATTTTTGATAAAGTTATCTTTGTCAAAACGCTCTCTTTATAAGCTACAAGCAGACTCTGGATCTGAAATGCCGCAATCTTACCGAGCATATACACATCTTCTGTCTCGCCATCTGCAAGCAAAACATATTCCAAACGCTGTTCATCAAAGATCTTAAAGAACTGGCATCCCTGGATCACCTGGCTGTCTGCCGGGGATTCAACAAAAGAAAGAACCGCTTCCCCACAATCTTTTGCCATATCAAATGTTGCTGCAAGTTCCTTGCCTTCTGTGTCGAGTACACAGAAATCAACTTGATATTCCCTTTAATCCTTCAATAGTGTTTTGAAGTATCTGATTTGAAATCATCCTTTTTTCCTCCACTCTGTACGATGTATTGCTGATTACAGCAAACTGTAAGTAGTAACACGCATGTGCATATTCCACAATTTTTTTTTTGTATGCATTATTTATCCGTACACATACCCTTATATTATATTAAGGCAAAACAGCAAAAAAGAAAGAGGAAATCCATCTTTTTTTTATGCATTTCTTAGTCGAATCTATGAAATATTCACATTTTTATCTTTTAGCATTCTTCACAAAGGCTAATTCTGCTTCTCTACTTTATAGCGAAATACTTTCTTTACTAACATTCTCTTTATCCGGCTTGTCATCTTTCTGTCGTCAAAGCTGCGCATCAGAACTGATCCACAGCCAATCCAGACTCTTGTGTCGATCAATGCCCGGTTCTGTTCAATAAAATCTTCCTGCGCCGGCGATGGAAGGACTGATAAAATACAATCTGCCTCTGAGCCATTGACTGCATTCACTATTCCATGGATCCTGTCTGCATCTGTCAACTCTCCGTCTTCCAGATGGATCACGGCATCTCCCACCACACGGATTCCCTGATTATACCTTGCAAGAGCTTCCTCTGCTTTTTACCAGTTCCTCCTGACTGGCTGCCGGAAGATAGATCTTATGATGGTTCTTCTGTAAATATTTCAAAAACATTCTTAAGAATAATTTATTATCCGTCTCACGCAGCAATCTTGCATCATCAGCTTTTTGCTGCCTCAAGAATCTCTACACTTCCTGGAAGAACCGGATCCTGCATGGAAACCTTTTTTTCCACTCCGGATTCTCATGTTCTTTCATCAGCGATTCCATCGATACAAGCTCAATGGTATTGACGGAATCACCTTTCATGAATTCGATTGCCTGCATCATCGCTTCTTTTGCCTTAATACAGGAAATCTCCACATCAAATATTGAAATTTTTTTCTGTCATTTATGCCACCAAAGTTATCACTTTCCAAAAAACTCTGCGAATTCTAACGCAAAATAATTTCTCCCCATTCTGCCTATTCTACCAAATTTATCCTTGTTTGTCAAAATCTGTGTCATTTAAAATTTTACTTTCGTCTATTCTTTTCGCATTTTCATCCGTGATCTCTGTCTGTTTTTTATCTCTCGTCTTCTTCCGGTGACCATTCCGCCAATCCGCCCTGTCTCTTTTGATGTCAATGACTTCCATCCATCCTGCATCACGCGATCTAAAAGGCCTAATTCTTCTGCTATCTCATACTTCAGTTTTTCTTCCGGTTCAAGTTCTGTAAGATTGATCGTCTTTTCCTTTTTTTTCTTCCCATACTTCTTTCTGCTGCTTACAGCAACCTCCTTTTCAGAAGTATTTACCGGAAAAAATTTTTATTCGCCGCTCACATGAATCGCACCGAGAATCTCTCCGATCGGAGCCGATATTGCAAGCTCTGCCCGGACAGTTCGGCTGTTTCTGATTTATTGATCACAACAAGGTGTTTTCCGTGAAAATAATCAATAAAACCGGCTGCCGGATAAACAACAAGGGAAGTACCTCCGATGATCAGCATGTCGGCTGATGAAATTGCTTCGACTGCCCCTTGGATCGTCTTACGGTCAAGTCCCTCTTCATAAAGCACTACGTCCGGCTTTATCACGCCGCCGCAGCTGCATCTCGGAATTCCTTCTGAATTCTTCACATATTCCGCATCATAGAACTTCCCACATTTCATACAGTAATTTCTGTGAATCTTCCATGAAGTTCATAGACGTTTCTGCTTCCTGCCGCCTGATGCAGTCCGTCAATATTCTGTGTCACAACAGCCTGCAATTTTCCGGCCTGCTCCAATTCTGCCAGTTTCAGATGGGCAGCATTTGGCTTCGCATCCAAAATCATCATCTTCTCTTTATAAAACTCATAGAATGCTTCCGGATATTTCATAAAAAAGCTATGACTGACCACCTGTTCCGGTGAATACTTATATTTCTGATGATAAATTCCTGTTGCACTTCGAAAATCCGGAATATTACTTTCTGTTGATACACCGGCTCCTCCGAAAAAACACGATCCGGTTACTCTCATCAATCATTGCCTGCAGCTGCTCAATCTCTTTCTCGTACATCTTGCATACTCCTTTCTCAAACCGCACTTGCCGATTCCTGTCACCTTAAGGCACACTGCCTTCTGCACCGGCGAAATGTTTACAAGGACTTTCCTAATATAGAACAAAGAATGTGCAAAGGCACATTCTTGCGCCTGCGGCGGTCGCTTGCGGCACCTACCTTGTACGCCGCAGTGCGCATCCTTAGCGGAGCGTTTTTTAATATATTAGGAAAGCACTTTCCTAATATATTAAAAAGACAGGTCCGTCCTTCACCTGCATTCAGCTGTGTCTGACTCCCTGTCTTTTCTTAAGTAAACCTGTTCCCGGTACGTCCGGAAAGCGATCTTATATCTTTTATTTATATCTTACAGATCGATTTTTTTCCTGTTGTATCTCCATTAACAACATAATATGCTGCTGACTCTTCCGGTTTCAGATAAATCTTAACATCTTTCATGTCTCCGACTTTATTCTTCAAATCCTTTGTCCATACATCTTTGACTTTCTTAAGGATCTCTTTCTCTGTATACTCTTTACCAGAACTGAAGGAAGAATTCTGTCTTCAGATCAGCTTTCTTTGTAGTCTTGGCTGCTGTCTTCTTAGCTGCTGCTTTCTTTACAGTCTTCACAGCCTTTTCAGCTGTATCTTCCGCTTTTGCTGCAACCTTCTTAGCTGCCTTCTTCACTGTCTCTTTTTACTTCTTCTGCCTGAACTTGTATCTACCAGCACTGCTGCCTTTGTTTCAAGTTTCTTTGTTGTGTCTTTTTCTTTGTCTCGATTGCTTTTCGCAGCTGCTGTCTCTTTCTTCTCTGCCTTTACTGTTGCTGTTTCAGCTTTTGTTGTTGAAGATGTCTTCTTTGTTACCATACTTGTTTCCCTCCTAAAATATACACCCAAGTATATTGGCACTACCTCATTACAATGTGATTCTTAACGCGAAATAATGACAAGAACTTTTGTCCGTAATGATAAATTATTCACGATACGGATTATTGTAACTCATTTTTTGACAAAACGTCAAATTTTCCTTTTGATAATTATCATTTTATTCCTCTGAAGAATAGCCCCTGAAAAATTCTGAAAGTCCGTCCAATGTCTTCATAAGAACCGGAATCTCTTTTTCGTCCAGTCTGTTCAGCACAGCATTTGTCATCTCCCTGTGAAACTCCTCGTGATGATAGTAAGCCTTCTCCCCTTTTTTTCTGTCAGCCGATATATACCACTCTTCGATCTTCTTCACCGCGGGCACGCATTACATACTTCTTGTTTACCAGCCCATTCACCGCTGTGGTCAGAGAACCTGCCGTAATCTTCATCTTCTTTGCCACTACAGACATTGTTGTCTTTCCTGAAACACCGATTGCTTCTATTATATGCATATCGTTGTTTGTGATGTCTTTAAACTCCTCTGTAATGATCGCCTTTTTCTCCAGCTCCCAGATTTCATTAAATAAATGTACCAGAATGTCATTGATGGTATTATACGCATCCATCTTTTTTTCCTCCTCGTCTTCTACTGTTCTCTGATCTCTTCAAACAGCTCTTCTCTATTCAATCTTCCGGGATCACTTTCATTCTGGTCTGCTATCTTAATTCAGACAATACCATGTTTTCTATCTCTTACATTCGACGAAATCTGTCGTA
>VOFJ01001574.1_pt1 | contig 39814 bp, 62 predicted proteins | sample 5384081 | NCBI WGS metagenome assembly VOFJ01 (sample SAMN12384729, study PRJNA508395) | human gut metagenome | isolation source: healthy gut I | host: Homo sapiens
TCGTTTTTACATGAAAATAACGAGTACCACGTTGATTATACAATAGCACTCGTATGCACTATTAATTGAACGATTATGCGTAAATCAATCGTTTCGTACTTCAATCGTTGTTGGGTTTCAATCGGTAAATCACAGAATTTCATATTTATTCTTATCTCGAGTGCTGGCCCCCTTTCGAATGTAATATAGGCAGAAGAGAGTCGACCTTATTAGCAATTCCTACAGCTCCATTCTTTTCTACATTTGATATAGCTCAATAATTTACCGAAAAGGCAAATTGAATTTCATCGTAGCAGGTGCCGCCAGAGCCTCATACAGGGAATGATACTCGCCGGGATCGTCGTCAGGCAATTCCATGATGCCGGAAGGATTGGTATAGATCTGAATGATTCCTTCGGCCCATCGCAGGACAGCCTGAACAGGTTGGAATCCCATAGCGCTGGCGGTTATAATAAAGCAAAATGCCGCGGCTGCGGCAATAGCTGCCGCACGGAAAACGCGGGAAAAGGATCGACGAGTTCGGTTCCCATGTCGATTCCTTGCTTCTGCCGCAAGATCAGACTTGCAGGAGTTCGGTTCTTCTTCAAAAAAATCAACGGATGGGATTCTTCGAGTTTTTGCCCATTTTTCTTCCGGGTCATAATGCTCTGTGACTGGTGCCTTTTTTGCAATAGTGACAGATATTCCTCAATCCTGTCCGTATCCATCTCCTCCGCAGGTACACTTAGCATTGCTTCTACTTCATTCAGAAGCTGCAAGTTAGATTTTTCCGTAATGGACGCGGAAGCAGAATCTGTTCGCTTTCTCCCGACAGCAGATTTATCGGGATGCTGGCTACCCAACATTTCATTACCCCCTTTACTAGTTCATCTCATGAATTATCGGTTTTGTGACAATAATTTGATAATTATTTTGGCGTGCTGCCAAGAGGCTCCTCCAGCAGTGTTCTGCACTTGTGGAGCGCTCTGGATAATCGCTGACGGCACGCCATTTCACTGATTCCAAAATGCTCTGCGAGTTCAGAAATGAATAGCCTTTATCGATGCGAAGCAGGATGATCTCCTGCTCCGATCCGCTTAGCCCCATCGGAATATGACAGGCCATTGGAAGTTCCGTGAGTTCATAGCTTTCAGCGATATCTTCAATCGAAACCTCTGTATGATAAAAGCGGCGGCTTTCGCGCAAGGTCAATTGTTCAATGTCTCAAAGAGCCACGCCACCGGTTTCTTGTGACCGCATACCCGTTTCCGACTTACAGCACGCTGTCAGAAAGGTCTCCTGCACCAAGTCCTCCCGCAAGATGCCAGTCCCCTACGCGACGATATGTAAGCCGGACCATGGCATCAGAGTATTGAAGCATCAAATGATGGATGTACTCTCGCTGCTGCTTATCCATACAATCCCTTCCTTCCAAAATCTCACCAAAAATCAGCTGCCATGCAATCAACAGCCGGCAGCTGATTTATTTGACACTGGTGGCCTCTCACCATGCTCTATAATCGTTTTGCACACAGACAGGCACAATTTGACCTGCTCCGGCGCGGCATCTTTCAACATGCTTGCAAATTCAACAGAAATGCTGACGTCTGGATGAACCGGAATGTTGCTTCCAAGCAGAGTGTAAAGATCGACGCGCAGTGCTGTCGATATATCCACCAGTAATGTCAGGCTCGGCTTCGTTTGACACCTCTCAACGTGGCTGATGTGCTGGGATGTAACACCGACCATTTCGGCAAGTTCAGCCTGCTTGAGATTGCAGCGGATTCGACATATTTTAATGTTGTTTCCGATTTCTGATAATCAATCATACTTCAGCGTCTCCTGTAATACGCGCCACGGTACTATTCTGCCTATACGCATATTATACAGGGAGTCATTCGTACAATAAATCGACTATCAAGGCGTTTATCGCTCTTATAGATATAATGCGCATGATATTTTTTACATTTTCCCCATGCGAAAAAACAATAGAGTGCATCTGTACCGATGATCATTACGGTGCAGAGAAATGAATGGCATGCGTCAACAAAAAATCGCAGAAAAATCGAACTACTTGTCACAAATCGACACTGTCAAGAGATGAATATAGTAAGGGTGCATTTTTGGAGGAGGTGGTCATTGGGGCAACATCCGCCGCAGACCCACTGTCATGTATCGTAGAGAGGAGAATATCAAATGAAGCTAAAACGATTCCGAAACAAATTATTTCGATGCTGCTTACGCTGGCAATGCTTTTGACACTGTTCCCTACCGCAGTCTTTTTGCCGAGGATACGGCGGCTGACCGACCGGCCAGCGCCGAATTTAAGATCATGGGACTGTACGCTCTCCGGGATAACGGGCGGCGTGTGTCCTTCTTCTCTTATGAGTCAAGAGACAACGCATTCCTGACAAAAGCCAATATGACCTATCCCGACTCCTGGTTCAAGCTGATCTATGTGATCGAGAGATCACAGCCGGTCACGCTGGAACTGTATGAGATGAAGGATGAACCCGCGTATATGGATGAAGAGATTGTTTCCATGCCGTATGCGCCGGAGGATGATGCGGATGGACACGGAAAACTCCAGAGCGAGGGAGTTCCTTGGCCGCCGACTAGGCGTACTGGTGGGCGTTCCGGTGCAGGAAAATATCGCCCCGCTTCAGGAGGGGGATGACATTTATACGGCGGAGCAGGTGAGCTATTCGCCTATCGATGAAGATGAGTGGCTGAATATCGTCTATCAGACGATCCGCGGGAAGCGTCAGCCGGAAGTGATTGAGGATTTCTACGCTTTTGGCTTTGAGGGCAATCGCCTCGCCGGACTGGACGATGCGGCTGCAACGGTGAGCCTTGATGAGCTCCCTGCCCCGGAAGATATGGCAGAGACAGACGCTCTGCTCCCCTCGGAAAATCTAGATGCTCCAAATCCGGAAGCAAATTTGTCCGCTGACATCAACGATGAAGCAATGGATACGGAAAAATCTCCTGCCAATGAGACATCGGAGGATGGGGCTTCCGAGGAAAGCCTGACAACGGATACGGAGTCTGCAACGGCGATAGAGGAGTCCTTTGCTCCCTCTGCAAATGCAGAACTATTGGAAGATGATACAGACACGGCACCCGCCGATGTGGATACGATGGATTCGGGGGCGGAGGAAACGAATATGGCAGATGTGCCGGAGACATCGATTGAGGACGAGCCTCCTGCCGAAAAACCTGTCGAAGCTGTTTCGGACGTGGAACCGGAGGAGCAGCCGGAGATCAATGCGGGAGATCGACTATCTGCCGGAAAGTTCTGTCCTGCCCAGCGCACACGCTTTCTTCGGCTTGACGGATGCTGCCGAAGAAAGTGAAAACACCATCCAGAATATAGTTCTGTGGGACGGCAGTTACAGGGATGACAGCGGCAGCCTCACCCGTATTTCCAGCGGCGGCCGCTACGTCATCGTCATGCAGCCCCTGCACGCCCCGGACAGCGATCTATAACAGCTTCCTCGGTTTTGATGTGCCGGAGGAAAAGTGAGGCTATTGACACCTTTGAGACGATCAACTCCTGGGATGATCTGATCGCAATTCGGGATGAACTGGCCTGCAGCGGCGACCCTGTGGATCTGCTCAGCGGCAGTTTTTACATGGAATTACCGTGACCTTGCGCTGTACGGCAAGAATGATCTGAATTTACACGTTACTACGAATCTGTCCACGCGGATGAAAATTACGGGCTTGGCGGCGGCTGGACGTCCAACTTCTCCTATGCGCTGGAGTTTGACGGCCGTTCCGTGATCGCCCATTTGCCGAGAGCCGTTACGCTTTATTTCCCAATCGGCTTTGACGGCAGCTTTGACACCTGCGGTGATTACTCGCGCTGGGGCAGACAGGCAGCGGTTACGCCATATGGATAAGGCGGGGACAATCTACCGCTTCGACAATAGCGGCCGTATTCTGAGCATCGTCTATCTTAGTGGGAATACGCTGTCCTTCCAATATGACGGTGACAAGCTCCAGAGCGTGTCCAACGGCGCCGGCAGCTTTACATTCTCCTACAGCGGTGACAATATCGCTGCGGTGACGGACAGCGTAGGGCGCAGCATCCATCTGTCCTATGACGGCGGCCTCCTGACTGAAGTGGAAAACCCTGATGGAGACAGCCTGCGCTATGCGTATGACGGCAACGGGTATCTCAGTTCTGTTCAGAATCTCAAGGGTGAGATCTATGTAGAGAATGAATATGACGCACAGGGCCGTGTAGTCCATCAGTATGCCGTAAACTTCGGCACCTTTGATTTTACCTACGATTTCGATGGGCGGCACAACACCTGCACCGGCGAGGACGGCTATTTTCATGAGATCTGGTTTGATGAGCAGGGCCGGATCACCAAGTCTACAGATGCCAGCGGCAGCCAGACGGTGACCTATAACGATCTCAATCAGGTTACCAGCCGGACGGATCGTGAAGGCAACCGCACATCCTATGCCTATGATGCCGCGGGCAACAAAACCAAAATCACTTACGCAGACGGGCACTTATGAGCGGTTCGAGTACGACAGCAATCGGATGCCGACCATGATCCGTGACCGCAACGGGAATACGAGCTACTATACCTACGACCATCAGGGCAATATGACTTCCGCTACCGATGGCCGCGGAATGACCCGCCCTATGTCTATGATGCCGACGGCAATCTCACTTCCGCAGCGGATGCGCTTGGCGCGCGCAGACGACCTACACCTATGACGCTCAGGGTAACTGCACGTCCATGACAGACCCGCTGGGCAATGTGACCGCCTATATTTATGACGGGCAGGGCCGCCTGATCACAGTCACCGACGCCAGCGGGGTCAGTCACTTCCTATGAGTATACCGAGGCCGGCAAACTGGTGAAGGTCATCGGCGCCGATGGCAGCGAGCAGACCTCACACGGTGGATGGCAACGGCTTCAACATCAGCGAAAGCGACCGCATGGGCCATGTCACCACCTTTACCCGTGACGCGCAGAACAATGTGACCTCTATCACCGATCCGCTGGGCAATGTGACCCGCTATACCTACGATGACAGCGGAAATCTGACCACAGCAACAGACGCCAACGGAGCGGTCACCCGCTATACCTACGATGCTGATGGCCGCATTGTTTCCATGACCGATGCCCGCGGCAATACCTGGCGCTATGCTTATGATCGGAACGGTCAACTGGTTTCACCTCACCGATCCTGTCGGCGGCGTCAGTTCTACCGAGTACAACAGCGTTGGACGTGCTGCCTCCGTCAAGGATGCCAACGGCTTAATACCACCCAATATACCTATGACGGCGTCGGCAACCTTACAAAGATCGCACCGATGCACTCGGCAAGAGCACCGTCAGCGAATACGATGCCAACGGCAACCTGACTGCCGCTACGGGATCGCAACGGCCACCACCCCGCTATGCTTACGACGCGGAGAAACCGTTTGATCGCATGGAAGATGCTGAGGGCAGCACGACCCCCTACACCTATGACGCTAACGGTCAGATGACCAAGACCACCTCTGCCATGGGCGCGGAGACTTCCAGCACTTATGACGCGCTGGGGCGTCAGATATCCTCGGCGGATGCACTGGGCCATGTGACCGGCTACGAATATGATGTGCTGGGCCGCGCCACAAAGATCACCTACGCGGATGGCGGCTTTGTTGCCTACACCTATGATGCCAACGGTCAGGTTTTGACTGCCACCGATGAACTGGGCGGTGTGATCTCCTATGCCTACGATGCCAACGGCAGACTGATCGAGATGACGGACGCCATGGGCGGCAAAACGGCATACGCCTATGACGCTGTCGGCAATGTGACCTCTGTGACCGATGCTCTGGGCGGGAGCACAACCTATCGCTACGACGAAACGGGAAATATGACCTCGGTTACAGACGCCAACGGCAATACGACCGGCTACACCTATGATGCCCTTTGGCCGCGCTGTTGCCGTTACGGACGCCAATGGCGGCGTGACCCGCGCGGAGTACGATCATAACGGGAACATTTGTCAAGGCTGTCGATGCCGAAGGAAATGCCACTACTTATGTCTATGATGCGCTGGATCGTCTTGCCAGTTATACCAACGCGGAGGGCTATACCTTCTCCTTCCGGTATGATAACGAGGGAAATACGGTTGCCTCTACTGACGGTAACGGCAATACCACCCGCTATACCTACGATGGACTGAACCGAGCAATCTCCAGCACCAATGCCGAAGGCAATACCGCGTACAACACCTATGACGCAGATGGCCGTATGGTAAAGTCCGTGAATGAAGAGGGTGCGGAAACCGCCTATGCCTATGATGCGGATGGTCGCCTGATCTCCATGACGGATGCCCTGGGTAATGTTACCGGCTTTGAGTACGACAGCAGGGATCGGGTCATCAAGGTCACCGATGCCAAGGGCAATGCGACCACATTCACCTATGATCTGGCAGGCAATGTCAAGAGCGAGACCAATGCCAAGGGCGTTGTGACCAGCTATGCCTACGATGCCAATGGCAACCTCACCTCCATGACGGATGCTGCCGGCACCGTGACCTATACCTATGATGCTCTGAATCGGGTTACCAGCGTGAAAAGACCGCCGTGGCAATACGCAGTTCTTCACCTATGATGCCACAGACCGCATCGTGCAGGTCAAGGACCGCAACGGCAATGCCACCCGGTATGTCTATGACGGCAATGGAAATATTGTAAAGACCATCGATGCACTGGGCACGGAGTCCGTATTTACCTACAATAAAAATGACCAGCTCATTTCCACCGACCTCCACCGTGGATGCCCTCAATGGCGTGGACTCCCACGAGATCACGCTGTATGAGTACGATGGTCGGAATTTGGTCACGAAGGAGATCAACGCGCTTGGCGACAGTACCGTTTATGTCTACGACGGCAACGGCAATCTGGTCTCCAAGACCGACGCGGACGGTTATGTGACGCAGTATTCCTACACCGCCCTTGATTTGGTGAAGAAAATCAATTACAATGGGGCAAAGGAAGTCTCCTACCAGTATAACAAGGTCGGCGAACTGGTGCAGATGGATGACTGGACTGGCACCAACACCTTCGAGTTGGACCTGCTGGGCCGCCTCCAGAAGATGACCGACCACAAAGGGCAACACGGTTTCCTACACCTATGACGCCGTGGGCAATCAGGCCGGCATTACCTATCCGGACGGCAGCAAGACCCGCAGCTTCTACGATGCGGTGTATAACCTCACCAGCGTCATTGACGCGGATGACGGCACCTATGCCTATGTCTACGATGATGCCAACCGCCCCGTCAAGCTGACCTATCCCAACGGCTGGATCGAGCAGTATACCTATGACGCGGAGGGCAATCTCCTCAAGACGGTGGACACTGATCCCTTCCAGCTCTACAACAAGACGCCCAAGGTCAAGTATGAGTACACCTACGACGCCGAGGGCAATGTGCTGACGGAGTTCCAGCGGGACAGCGACGCTACGGAAAATCTCAAGAGCCGCACGGCCTTTACCTATGATGCGCTGAACCGGCTCACCGGCAGCACCCGCAGGCTGGAGGTCTATCCCTACGATACCCTCGCCTATGCCTACACCTACGATACGCTGGGCAACCTGCTGAAGCAGAGCGGTCCCACCAAAGGGTGAAGAGGATACCTACCAGTACAACGACCTCAACCAGATGGTGAGCAAGCATGTGTGCGGCTATGAGCAGAAGATCACCCGCATCTATGACTACGGCTATACCTACGATAAGCGCGGCAATCTGGTAAAGGAAGAAGAGATTTGTTCGCCTACCACCACCGGACCCCAAGAATATCACCATTGCAACCTATCTCTATGACGAGACGAACCGCATGGTGCGGGGGCACCAACAAGGCCGGCGAGGTCAGCGCATACACCTTCAACGGTCTTCGGCGTGCGGGTCGGCACGGGCTGATCCTGAAGGATAATACCCACGGCTATACGGACTTCCACTGCCAGACGCCCAGCGTGGAGACCGGCATCGAAAAGCCGGAAGTGGTCAAGACGGATTATGTCATTGACTATACCAGACTGGACATCGACCAGCGGGTGCTGATGAAGTCCGAGCAGGACGGCTATGACTTCTTCTACACCTACGGTCTGGACAAGCTGCAGGTCATGACGATTGGCGAAGGCAGCAACTGGTGGGGGCAGAGCATCAAGAAATGCGTCAATATGGCCTACGTCCACACCGACCGCCTTGGCAGCGTGGTGAATCTCTCCGATCAGTATGGCCGTGTGACCGCACGGGCAGACTACACCGATTGGGGCGAGGTGCGCCGGTATACAGATATCACCGTGGACGGCGGCTTCCGCAGACTGCTGCCGGAGATTACCTACGCCACCCACGAGTATGACGATGTGCTGAACCAGTTCTACGCAAAGGCGAGAATGTACGATGCGGAGAACAAGCGGTTTGATGCGGTTGACCCAATTCTGGATGCGAGCCGATATGAAATTGAAAAATATGTCCCGAATTCAGCACAACTTGCATACTATCTTTATACCTTCGATAATCCTACAACATTAGTTGATATTACAGGAAAAATCGTGATCGCTGATGACATTTTGATTTATGCAGCAGGTACACTGGTTGTATTAACATATGCTGAATTAGTTGCTTGGATGAACAGTCCTGCTGGTAGAAAGCTGGCGAATGATATAACCAGCGTTATTGTTGATGGTATTACGTTTACAGGTAATATTATTTCTGTTACACGGCAATGGGTAAATTCCACTCGCACTGAACTTGTCGAAGCTGCAAAAGTTTACTTTTGAAAAGGCGGGATGCGACAAAAAGCAGGGCAAGGACAACAAAAAAAAGAAAAGTCCCAAAAAGAGCGGAGCATCTGACGGTGAAAAAAGACACCGGAGAGTAATCCGGAAGATTTCACTAAACTTAAAAATGGGCAAGGATACAAAGACAAAAAAGGAAATATATGGAAAAAGGATCAGCTACATAAAGATCACTGGGATGTTTCTGATCCGAAAGGAAAAAAAGGTTAAGGAAGTAGATTTCGATGGACGAAAAATCTGGCCGGGTGGTCCCAAAAACAAAAACAAGTAAAAACGCTTTTTCTCCGGTAGGCGAGGAAGAATACAGAAACTTGATTTCAAAGTTAACATTCTATGACTTCGATGCATTGGATGTTGTTGAAGGTGTGAATTTGGTGGTATCCTTCAAGCAATCAGATATTCCGAGATTCTGTGATGTGGTTGAAGGCTATTGTACTCTATCTGCATACAGCAAATATGAGAATAAGCTGTCGGCTTTTATTGCCTGCATTATTGATTCGATTCCAGATGATCAGTGCTATATAGTACGGTACGATGATTGCTGGACTGCAAATGACTCGGTAATGCCCGATTTACACATTGCTTTGGAACATAACAATATATCCAATATCAACAAAGCCATTGTCGGAAAGAAATGCAGTAAATTGGTTTCTATCTTTGTGAAATCATGTTTGCGGTACAATAGTTTTATACGAGATTGTATTTCCACGCTCTCAAGTAATTATCTCACCATCGGATCATCTTGATGTGTTCATAGCGTACCATTCAGATGCTATGGGCATTTCGCTAAAAGCAGTTACTCCAGAAAAAGAAACATATAATATGTTGCAGGCATCTCCAAGCATATTCTAGGCGCGGACTCGTAAGCGTAAAACGCCACCACTGGGGATAGCGGCGGTCAATCAGAGAATCCCCTCATAGCGAAGAAGAGGGCGCGGCTTTGCCATGCCCTCTTCTTCGAAATTTGTTAAAGGCAATCTTGTTCCTGTATTACGCCCCGATCATCAAACCCAGTTTAATCCTTGGTGGAAGGGATATTGATTTTTAGGAGGTATTCATGAAACCGATTGAGTCTCTTAAAAGCAAGGTTATCAAATGACAAATTGCTTGTTCAAAACGAAAAGGGGTTTCTTGTCAACTACAGGCTTCGAATGGAATCCTGCAGCAACAGACAAAGATTGCTGAATTTGAGACGGTTCTCCATCACCAACTACCTGCAAATTCAAGGAATTCTTGAAGATTTCTAACGGTGCCACATTCTTCAAAAGACTTGGATTACGGCCAGTGGGGTTCCATATTCTTAGCTTGGCCGAGCTCTCTGAAATACAGTCAAAGTTACTACATGGGGTTACGACCTCAAACCGGAATGGCTTCCTTTTGTGACATGTTTGGGAGATTGTGACATTCTGCTTTTTGATTTGAATCGCTATGAACAAAACAATACCAATTACATTTTGTACGGTGATCAAGAAGAACGAGTTGAGAAATTGGGCTTACATTAAAGGTGGATTCAGAAGTGGATTGATCGATTGATTGTCTCTCAAGGCTCAAAATACTGGAGTTGGTTTAAAAAAAATGTGGCCTTGTTTAGGGGCTTAGTGGATATTGCTCAAAAAAGCAATATCCACTAACAGGATTGGTTTTCAATAGGCGATTAGCATTCATCAGAATAAAGTGCCATTTCTCGCAACTTTGGAAGAGTCTACTTTTGCTGTTTCATGCCTCGTGTAATTGATGGGGTAGGCTGGCAAAACCGAAATCAAGAAGCATAAAAGGTATAAAGGACATTATAAACTCAGAGGGATGCGGTTCAAATCGAACTGCGTCCCTTTGAGTGTAGATTTGATTAACCAGAAGATTGGTAGCGATTCATCAATTGTTCTCATTCCTAAAGGAGCTGGACTTGGAAATCTTCCTGAGCTTCTTAGAGGCTTTTGACTGATTAGGAGTAAAGTTATGGCAGCACAGTTTTCGTATTTTACAACAAGTGACGATTTAAGAGAGATAGTTAAACAAGTTGATGCAAACACTCAATTCCAATATATTGAGTACAAAAACTTCTCTGAAAGTGAGTATCCGAATGCGAGAATGTATGATTCCTTGCTTGAATACCCCATCTTGGCTACGCACGATCGGCGCAATGTAGAGGAGATATGTTTTTGGTGTTGAATCGCACACAGGCGTTGTGCCCCAAAAAATCATTCCTACTGATGAAGGCAGTAGAATTGTTGTGTCTCAGGAACTGAATACGCCATCTATTGTCTGGGCACTCGGTGGACATCGATTCGAAAACTTGTTGCTGAAAGGTGAAGTTTCGACAATTTGCTCAGACAATGTTTCCAAGCAAATGATGGCAGATGTTCGAAAAGTGTTTTCAAGATATTGTAAAAAGGTAGATGGGTATTATGTTTCTCCAGGAGTATTTCTGCTCTCAAATACTCTGCCTTATCACTATATCTGCTGCAGAAAACACGGCAGTAGATTTCTGCTTGCCCGAAAAGAACCGTTGAATAAAGACATCCTAATCAACGCTTTATAGGGACACATCAAACGATGTGTCTCCATATTTATGAATAGGTTATTCCGGCTGTGCTATTCACCTATGATGCCACAGACTGCATCGTGCAGGTCAAGGACCGCAACGGCAATGCCACACGGTATGTCTATGATGGCAATGGAAACATTGGCAAAGACCATCGATGCACTGGGCACGGAGTCCGTATTTACCTACAATAAAAATGACCAGCTCATTTCCACCGACCTCCACCGTGTGGATGCCCTCAATGGCGTGGACTCTCACGAGATCACGCTGTGAGTATGATGGTCGGAATCTGGTCACGAAGGAGATCAACGCGCTTGGCAACAGTACCGTTTATGTCTACGACGGCAACGGCAATCTGGTCTCAAGACCGATGCGGACGGCTATGTGACACGGTATTCCCTACACCGCCCTTGATTTGGTGGAAGAAAATCAATTACAAATGGGGCAGTCTCCTACCAGTATAACAAGGTCGGCGAACTGGTGCAGATGGATGACTGGACTGGCAAATCTCAACAACCTTCGAGTTGGACCTGCTGGGCCGCCTCCAGAAGATGACCGACCACAAAGGCAACACGGTTTCTTACACCTATGACATAAGTGGGCAATCAGGCCGGCATTACCTATCGGACGGCAGCAAGACCCCCGCAGCTTTACGATGCGGTGTATAACCTCACCAGCGTCATTGACGCGGATGACGGCACCTATGCCTATGTCTACGATGCTGCCAACCGCCCCGTCAAGCTGACCTATCCCAACGGCTGGATCGAGCAGTATGTGACCTATGACGCGGAGGGGCTCCTCCTCAAGACAGCTGGGACACTCGATCCTTCAACTCTACAACAAAGACGCCAAAGGTCAAGTATGGTACACCTACGACGCCGAGGGCAATGTGGCTGACGGAAAGTTCCAGCGGGACAAAGCGACGTTATGGAAAATCTCAAGAGCTGCACGGCCTTTACCTATGATGCGCTGAACCGGCTCACCGGCAGCACCCGCAGGCTGGAGGTCTATCCCTACGATACCCTCGCCTATGCCTACACCTACGATACGCTGGGCAAACCTGCTGAAGCAGAGCGGTCCAACTAAGGGTGAAGAGGATACCTACCAGTATAACGACCTCAACCAGATGGTGAGCAAGCATGTGTGCGGCTACGAGCAGAAGCTCACCCGCATCTATGACTACGGCTATACCTACGATAAGCGCGGCAATCTGGTGAAGGAAGAAGAGATCTGTTCGCCTACCACCACCGGGCCCAGGAACATCACCATTGCAACTTATCTCTATGACGAGACAAACCGCATGGTGCAGGGCACCAACAAGACCGGTGAGGTCAGCGCATACACCTTCAACGGTCTCGGCGTGCGGGTCGGCACGGAGCAGATCCTTGAGGACAACAGCCACGGCTACACGGACTTCCACTGCCAGACGCCCAGCGTGGAGACGGGCATTGAAAAGCCGGAAGTGGTCAAGACGGATTATGTCATTGACTATACCAGACTGAACATCGACCAGCGGGTGCTGATGAAGTCCGAGCAGGACGGCTATGACTTCTTCTACACCTACGGTCTGGACAAGCTGCAGGTCATGACGATTGGCGAAGGCAGCAACTGGTGGGGGCAGAGCATCAAGAAATGCGTCAATATGGCCTACGTCCACACCGACCGCCTTGGCAGCGTGGTGAATCTCTCCGATCAGTATGGCCGTGTGACCGCACGGGCAGACTACACCGATTGGGGCGAGGTGCGCCGGTACACGGACATCACCGTGGACGGTGGTTTCCGCAGATTGCTGCCGGAGATTACCTACGCCACCCACGAGTATGATGATGTGCTGAACCAGTTCTACGCCAAGGCCAGAATGTACGACGCGGAGAATAAGCGGTTTGACGCGGTAGATTTAATTGCGGGGAACAGTTGCGGACCCAATTAGTTTGGTACAGTATCTGTATGCTGTGGACAATCCCATAAAGTGGATTGACCCGCTTGGTGAGATGCCCAAAGAATGGCTCAACCTTGTTAATGTGGCGTACCTTGGCGGTGCAATTGATAAGGATCAAGTATTTGCAGCGGTTTCACTACTTAATGTTTTAGATATTGCAACAAGCGGCGTTCGTGATTTGCTGGGTAATATAAGTGCTTCTGGAGTGGGCAAAGCTTAATGGTGTAATAGATTCCTTTGTATCGTGATACCGAAGAGGATTTGTTCGAATCTGATGGCATAACTGACCAGAGTATATACCTTTCTTTCCATGAGACGGCACAAGTGCTTGCAAGCAAACAAATTCACTTGGCAAGTTCCAAAAAAGGATGGCCAATTTTGGAGGCGCGGCACCTGGCAAAAGAAATTGATATTAAGTTGGGGCATAGTGTATGGGAAGTTAAGCCTGGGTATTCTGGATTGTATCGATTTGATAGTTCTTTGAAAAAGTATATTGACCCCAATCAGTATACGCGGTATAAGTGCGCAGAGAATTATAAGTTCAAATGGTATGATGTAAATAAAAATGTTCCAGGATTCGCATTTACATCTTCGACAGCTTCGATGTTAGAAATTAATGGAATAAAGTATAGTATGTTGGTATCTTATCTCGGACCGGGCAAAGTTGGATACTTCTTTAAAATCCAGTGTGGCGATTCTGAACCCAGCTTCGAGCATGCGACTGCAGTGCTCCCCTGCAGTTGAAGACATATACGAAACAGCGCGTGAGGTTAACGCTATGTCAACTAAGGCTGTTATTGCAGTTGGAGTTTTTGTGGGTACATTATTGTCTCCAGTACTGGGAGATGAAGTTGCTGGCGCTGGAGCGCTGTCTAATGCGTGGGCAGCAGTCAAGAGTATAGGGTTGTCCCAATCTGCACTTGCGGTTTTCAAGGATTAACTATGCAGTTTGGATATGTACTTCCGTGATATTTCTTGGCAAATCTATAAGGTTGGAGGATGTGGTGGGGCAGATATTATTTCTGCCCCAACGCATCTTCATATCAAAAAGATAGGGGGGCGTTATGATAATATTGCAGGGTGCAATTCACATTTTCACAGAACAGCCTAATTCAGTTGCAAAGTCCATATATAATGGATTGCGTCGACAGATGACTCACTTGCTTGAATATGAAACCATAAAAACATCAACAATTATTCAGTATCCTCATGCGGTGTCCTATTTTTTGCGAACTCAATTTATCATATGACTATATTGCTATGACATACTCGAAGAAAAAAAGGGGTACCTGTACTTGTAAGCATTGTTGGAAAAAAAGTGAACCAAGGATTAGAAGTAGAGGAAGCGCTTAGATTATATTGGGGGAATAGAGGAAAATGTATTTCGAAAATAGAAGCGTTCAGCACAGGAAATACGATTTCGGCACATATCGAAGGAATTGAATCATTAAGAAATGAATTCAAAGAGATATTTCCTAATTGTGATGGGCTTGTTGCAACATTAGGAAACGAATTACCCCTTTGCTTTGCGGAAAAGTTGTCCAATGAACTTGGCGTTTTTCTTGGCGGAGACGCATTGGAAGAATATGTAGGAAGATTAAGCGTAAAGCAAGAAATGCCCGCATGTTCGCTATATCAGAGCAACAGATATATGTCAATGACATAAGTTGAGCAGTTTCTAATTGAATTGGTGAACGATGATGAGTTTTTTTCGGTATATCAAGGAGCATAGTACACTTTTTTTTTGCTATTATCAATTGCGTACATATGCTTCGGTATAATACTGTCAACTACATATAGCTGGACATTAAAAAATGAAGCATTATATGTGTTCCCACTTAATTTCATTTCATGGCCCGTTGCTTGCTCGATTTGGAAAATCAGACGGAAACCGATTTTAATTTGGCGCGCATCTATATTGATTGTTGCAGCATCAACAGTTATTCCATTGCTGGCAGTTTTTGGGGACAATAAAACTGGGCAGTTTGGTGAAGATAGATTTGCTCGCCTACCACCACCGGACCCAAGAATATCACCGTTGCGACCTATCTCTATGACGAGACGAACCGCATGGTGCAGGGCACCAACAAGACCGGTGAGGTCAGCGCATACACCTTCAACGGTCTCGGCGTGCGGTCGGCACGGAGCTGATTTTGAAGGACAACAGCCACGGCTATACGGACTTCCACTGCCAGACGCCCAGCGTGAGACCGGCATCGAAAAGCCGGAAGTGGTCAAGACGGATTATGTCATTGACTATACCAGACTGAACATCGACCAGCGGGTGCTGATGAAGTCCGACGAGGACGGCTATGATTTCTTCTACACCTACGGTTTGGACAAGCTGCAGGTCATGACGATTGGCGAAGGCAGCAACTGGTGGGGTCAGAGCATCAAAAATGCGTCAATATGGCCTACGTCCACACCGACCGCCTTGGCAGCGTGGTGAATCTCTCCGATCAGTACGGCCGTGTGACCGCAAGAGTGGATTACACCGATTGGGGCGAGGTGCGCCGGTACACAGACATCACCGTGGATGGCGGCTTCCGCAGATTGCTGCCGGAGATCACCTACGCCACCCATGAGTATGATGATGTTCTGAACCAGTTCTACGCAAAGGCCAGAATGTACGATGCGGAGAACAAGCGGTTTGATGCGGTTGATCCCATCCTTGATCCGGCTGAGTATAGCATTAGCAATTATGTCAGCGATCCTATGATGCTGGTGCAGTATCTGTATGTTGTAGATAACCCCTATCTGTTCCACAGACCCGCTTGGACTATTAGGAGAATCCGTATCAAATTGGGTTCAAGAAAAGCTGTACGATGCGGCAGAATATCTCAGGCAAAAAGTAGGGGATGTAACCAAGCACTTTACGAATCCTGTGCGCAAAAGTGACTTGGAAATGGGAATCGTTGCGTCTCTGTTGATTTCTGCGGGAGACACTTCCGCCATGATGTTGCAGGCACTTATTAACACTGGTCGATATATGACAGGACAACTGCCCAGCATGGAATACTTTAATTCTATTTGCGGACAAAAAGCCAAATTAACCAATACTTCCTAAACAGAGTATCTTATACAGATTCTTATTATTTAGGGAAATCTATTGGTGACATTATTGGTACCGCTGTCGGATTGGGCATGACAGCCAAGGGTATCAGCGAGTTGCTTGCAGGAATTGGCGGTATCGGGTCAGGTGTTGGTTGCAGTAGCATTGCCAATTTGTGTCGCAATTTCGGCAGAAGGCGTTGTTACGGCTGGCGCAGGTGTTACAGTTGCTGCAAGCTGCAGCTGGTAATTTTGGTGGGGATTTTGAAAAGTTCCAGTGTGAGAAGAAAAAATACTCACGTGGAGACCCAAAGGCAAAAAAGCGAATTGGAATAAAGAGAGCACACGATGCACATCAAAAACTCTATACAACAAAAAAGGTGTGCGCATTGATGTGGAAAATCCAAATCCGACTGTAAGACCTGGACAAGTTCATGTCCAAACTGGGAACAAAAAGTATATCTTTGATAATGTCACAAAGAGGTTTTATGATGCAAGCAACTTTGATATTGCGCCCAAGAATATTCAGAATTTGCTAAATGACGCAGAATTCGTGAAGAAACTGAATGTAGGGTTGGAGCAGTATTTGGGGTTGCAAGGCGTACACTAAGAATTCGAGGGATCGCTGGATATCCAGCGATCCCCTTAGGAGGATTATATGAAATCTTTAGATTCAGCACAGATTTGCGAGTTGACATTTTTACTTGGGTTTGATGTGTATCTTGCAAATGATGACCTTACACTCGTTTCTATAAATGGGCAAAAAAGAAAATGTCTCTATTAACATTGATAAGACAAGTACAGAAGCACTGCATAATCATCTGCATTTTGACAATTTTTTCGGTGCAAATGTTTCCGTTTCAGCGCGTTCAGAATTTATCAAAATCGTTATGGGCGGGTTGAAATTGAGACTCAAAGAGTTTTTTTCCCGGGCAGAGACTTTAGGCTCTATGCAGAAATAGATCACAGAGATTTGATTTTAAGATTTACGCAAGTACATCCTAATGAGGAGAATTGGGCAAACGAAAGCGACTATCAGGAGAAAATCAGAGATGGCACTTTTTATGTAATGTGAGGTGTTATTAGTAGTATTGGAATACTAACACTAACGAGGGACATAGCTATGCAGAAAAATGCGAACAATTTTTTCCAACAATTTTGTATTGCGTTTTGCTGTGTGCATGCTCAGTAGGAGAAAGAGGTGTGCGATTAGATAATAGTGGAAAAACGGAAGATTCTTGTGTTGAAGCAATTTTTGAAATTCTGAATGAATCCGACAGAGATGCTTTAGAATCCTTGTTTTCCGATAATGCGTTGTCCAAGATAGATAACTTTGATGAGCAAGCAACTAGCAGTTTTGAACTGAGTTAGCAGAATAAGAACTGAATGGAACTCCTACGGATTTCTACAAATAATTAAAGACGGGGGGATGGCTGATAGATGAAATCAGCCATCCCCTTAACACAATTAAAAGATTTTTCTTAGAGTCAATGTTGTATCGACATCGAATTCTTCACTATTGGGTAATTGAAGATTTGAAATCATGCCGTAGGATTCTTTTGCGCGGATGATGAAATTCCACTTTTTTCTTGTAAGTGGGCGATGTTATTGACACTCTGCATAGCGTTCACAACAGTAAGCGTGTGTACACAAAAAAATTTGCACAAAGAGTGACGCCCTTTTTGGACGCCACTCAAGAGATAAGTGAGGTTTTCGTTAGGGCGCTTTTACAGTGGAGGTGGTAATAACCCGACTGTCATATTCTGACCCGACTTTTGCAAACACTTTGACATTTGCATAATAAAAAATTCCAGAGGTCAACTGGCAGTCATAATAGCTCTTACAAATATCGCTATTCGTCTCAATTAAGCCGTTGCTGGTTGATCCAGTAATGCTGGTAACATAGCTACCATCAGCTTTATAAATGTCTACAGTCTCTACGCCAATGGAACTTGCCAGTTTGTTTGACTGCACATCATAACTGATGCTGATCATGCCTGCACTGTCCCCCGCCGTCAGGCCAACATTGTAGCTGGATAGCGTAAGGCTGGCCCGCATATCAGGAGCTTCTAATGCAGAGACTGAACCGTAGCAACACGCAATCACCATCACCGCCACAAGGGTAGATGAAAAAAGCTGTTTCATGTTACTTATCCTCCAATCGAATCCACAATCGCCTTCACCTCGTCTATTTGAAGATTTCCAGAAATCGTTTCGACAAAAAGTCCATCAGACCATACTGCGGTTATAGCATCTAAATTTGACATGATATAAAATGTTCTTGACCCGCTGACATATTGTTCAACCAGGGCATCGTCCTTTTCAAAGATGTGTGTATTCAAATAGGATGTTGACCGGTAGCGGGTGATGTTTAGATTGAAAAAAAAAAAGCTTATCTCCATCGCTGAAAAAGATGTGTACTGTATCACTTAATTTATCACTTAGAATTTTGGGGTCAGATGCCTCAATACCTACTGGATACCATGTTGGGGCTAATTCTTCCGGTATTTCGCAGTCTTTCAATGCACCTTTAATCACATTGCAGGTTTCAACATTTTCGAGATTTGGCGCTGTCGTTTCCTGGTCCTGTGGGATACTGTGGGGGAAAGATACAAAGTGAAATGTTTCATCCGTCCACCGTCCAATCGCACCAAATACATCTATGCCCGCAGCCTGAGCGCCAATCAGCATTGCAAACATAAAAATCACCGTGGCGGCGATAGTGCCTAACACCCTTATCCAGGGACGCTTCGGGATAAAGCCGACCATAGTAACGGCATCTGTCACGCTCTCTGCGGTCTCCTCGGGATAGAGCGTTACGCCATTCATCTCAGGGATATTGTAGTATGTCTGAAATTCCTCCAACGCCTTGTCCACATCGGAGAGACGACCAGTGGGAATGGCCTTCTCCCGTTGCTCTATCACCTCCAGAATATGCAAAACAACCTCATCATCGTCATCATCCGGCGATTTAATATCCGCACACAGAAGTTCCTCCAGAGCTTCTGTGCTCAGCCGATCTAAGTGGGCATATGTATTTTTCTTGTTTTCTGTGTGCCCATTCATCTCCCAAGCCTCCTTTCTATTTATTTATGTACGCCGCTTGAAAAACGGACATCATTTTTCTATTTCTTTTTCTTTTTATGGTCAGGAAATTCTTCCGATAGTTTCTGTCTTATGCGCTGCATCCGTTTTTGACAGGCCCATAGGCTGATACCTAATTCCTGTGCGACATCAGAATAGCAGGCGCGCTCTATGGCTATCCGCTTCAGCATGGTTATTTCCGTTGGTGTAAGTGTCTGTCGGATCGTTTCTTCCACGGACGCTCGTTGCTGCTTGTCCTCTTGCTCTATTATCGCATCTTCTACAGAGCCTGCGGAGGATACTGCTGGTGTTTCCGGGGCATCCAGAGAGAGATACCGCTTCAAATACCGTTGACGGGTCCTCTGCTCGTTCCGTATTTTATTCTTTGCTGTCCGCTTTAACCATCGGATCGGTTCATCTGCTTTCATGAGGGTATCAATCTTTCCAACAGCTGTGTGGAATGTATCCTGCGCAATTTCCTCCGCACGGTGAGGATCAGAAATATGAGCCATGGCATAGAGCTTAATTTGGTTGAAATACTCTCGGTAGAGCACAGTGAAAAATTCTTCTTCTTGGTCGGGGCGCATCTTCGATCACCTCTTTTTTGCCTGTGGCTTGTTGGCATCCCAGCCCTTGTCTAAAATCTCAGCACATGGGCATGGCATACAAGTGCCGAGATATGCGTATACTAACCTCTTTGCGGCTATTCTACCATACGCAGACACCATGATGAAACTATTATTTGAAAATTTTAGCAAATCCTGTCCGCTTTTCAAGATAGCGTACATATAACAACGAATACAAACAAATAAAAATTTGGCATTTGGCACATGCGCATCAGGTTTTGGACAGGAAAACCTTTGATAAATCATTCAAGAGTACCATAATTTTCTGTCACTAAATTGAGACTCGAGTTTTGCAAAATAGTAAGGAGGAACTGAAATATGGCGAGATTTGTTATGACGAAGAAGGATATGACGGTTAACCAAATATGGTTCATGGTATGGTTTAGCAAATGCGGACTGGTTGTCATGTTTATTTCTTGGTGTGCAAACCAAGCCGGAATCATGACCACATGCAGGGAACTGTTCTACTTCCGCTATGTACATGGTATCCCAACAATACAAGCAGTCCCAATAGACTCCAGGTCGGTGACATTGTTGTCATTAACAGACACCATGATGAAACTATTATTTGAAAATTTTAGCAAATCCTGTCCGCTTTTCAAGATAGCGTACATATATGTATAGATCATAAGACGGAAGTTCTATATTACTGACCTTTGTTAGACGAAAGGATGGATGTTATTATGAAAAAGGCAACACTGTGCTTACTGCTGGGTGGGATTCTGGCCATTTTACTACTGAGTGCTTGCACTTCCGCAGAGAGTGGGAATTCTGACTCAATTATAGATAAATCTCCTAGTATGGGCGCCGACGAGGATAACCAGGAAGCATCGGAAGTAACGATCCTTTCTGTAGATCAGCCGGCCTTGAGCCTCTCCATTCCCAAAGCGTGGGAGGACATTGCAATTATTAAGCGACAGACTGACATCCAACAGTCCGCAGAAGCGAAGCACGGTACAATACTCTTTCAGCTCTATGAAAAAACAGCCTATACCAGGGACGAAGCAATGGGCAACGTATGGAGTCTGATTGCCTTTACTAAGGAGGCCTTCAAGGAAAAATTTGGCGATGCGGATCTCGCCACGGTCATCGGGGTGGAGAGCTATGTACTTGGAAGTGATAGTGACTATATTTACCTGCTCGTAAGACCATCCGATGTACAGTTTCTTGAAAATGATGATACATCACTAAAACAGTACAAACAGCTTCAGCAGGAGTCCCAGGTAGTTCTTGCAGGCTTTCTGAAGGACAATAGCATTACCGTAAATGAAGACTGCCCCAACAGTTCTTGTTACAAAGTGGCTCATGGCGCAAACAAGTAGTGTTCAGAGTATAGTCGCACGAGGTTGGCTTAAAGGCCTCTATTTCGGCAGCTGAGTTCTATGTGCCAAGCAAAATATGGTACAGACACTCTGAATCGACAAGGATTTATCGACTCGCCCGGTTATTGGACAAACAATTATGGTAGATTTCTTTACTATATATGGTTCTTCTTCCGGGTCTCTCTAACTTGTTAAATAAGTTCGTCCCGTAAACAGGATTATTCTGGTGCTGGATGCGAAAAAATTATTTCGTTCCTTATCTATCGTGTGCTTGCGTGCTAGCTTTACCAAAAAGGGGCTCCGCTTTCTATTAGGGATGAGCAAAACTCTGATTTGTTCGCAGTGACATACAATATATAGATTCTGTAACAATTTGTAACTCAATATATTGCTTCACGATTTTGCAAAAACTTGCGTTTTGCTCATCTCTGCTTTCTATATCAATGGAGTGATTTTCGGTTTTAGCCATGGTCGAAAATCATACTTTTCTCATAAAAAACATTGAAAAACGGGCTACATATAATATGCTAAACTTACCGTAGTAGATTGATTATACGGCATAATTCAAAGGAATGGAGGAATCGATATGTAACGGTATGCAGTTCATGTGTCATACCAGAGGCCGACAGGGTCAAAAATATTCGTCTCTTCAATTCTGGAGAGGACGAATTAAAATCATAAGTGTGGGCGCATGAACATCGGCTTTATGTAGGATGTTCATGCGCTTTTGCTGTTTAAAGGAGAGGAAGATAGCATATGGAAAAAAAGGAAAATTGTTTTTTATCTTACCATTGGAATGATTTTGATTCTCCATCTGACTGCATGTACTAACAGATCAAGTGAGTTGCCGGCTCCTGATTCGACTGTTTTTGGATATGAGGGAGAAACAAAATCATATTTGATGGAGTGTGCGCGAAATATAATGATAAAAAAAGAAAAGAATCAAGTGTTTTTGCCAATTGTGCAGGTTTTAGGGACATATGAAGAGGGAAACATTACAAAGATCGTTTCCTGTGTGTCATTAACAGAAATGAGTCTCGAAGAAGGAAACTTAACAATAGCAGGAACAAATATTTTTCCGATGGTTACAGAAATAAAATATGAAAATGAAGAGTATGAGGTAATAAATCTGAATTCAGCAGAAACTGTTCTCGCAAATGGTTCAGCCTCATTCCCTGAGGTATTTCTTTTAATATGTGGTCCGCTTGAAGATGTGAAACAAGACATAGAAAACAGGACATTTGCATTACCAGAAATGGAAAAGACAAAAAGCCGTGAAAGGGAATATATCGAGTGGTCAAACGTAAATGTATCTACTGTGAATGGTGATATCAATTATGATGAGTATTTTCGGCTTGCGGATTAAGGAGGATCGTATGAAAAAAGCAATTAAGAAAACTTTGCGTTGTTCTGCTCCTCCTTTTTGCTCTTTTTTGGCTTCCCCAAGTTGCAGCGAGTTATAGTGAAACTGGTACGTTAAATGAAGGAACATCCGCTATATCGGCTGCAGAACGGTATTTATCTAATTGGGCGTATAACAGTTACATGTATGCGGATAAGGAATTTGACTTTAGGGACGGTTCTTGACGCTGAGGGGTGGATCCTGCTAAACTTACACTTGCAACATCGGAGTTCATGGCATTGAGAAATGATGCAGATGGGCAAGAAAAATAATATTAGTGTCGCTGTGAGTAAAATGCAGGCGAACATTCAATTTATGATAGATAAGGCTACGTATTTTTTCTACGATAAAGACAATACAATGGCCTGCAGAGAACAGATTTCAACACTGATTATGTAGTTCAAAGGGTTGATGTTCAGGGGAATTTTGCGGTTATTGAAGTCCTTGAAAATATAAGCTTCAATATGTGGGTGCAGAGGACTCTTCGTTTAGTCAAAAAGAGCATACGGTTTCTCTAATTAAAGTAGATGGAGAATGGATTGTTGCAAATGTAGAAACAAAGTATGATTGGTTTGCTAATGAATATAAGGATACAGAATATAAAATATCGTCCATAATTGCTGCAGAAAAGCAGAACATTCAGGCACAGGCAGGAGTGTTCTGCAAATGAAGATTCTGTAGTTTCAGCCGCACCCTGCAGAGGATGAAATGGTTGCAGAGGTTTTTGGCAAATGCTTCTTTTGCTCGAATGTACAACAAGGAAAATGCATGGAAGTATGCCTATACATATGCTACAAGCACGACAACATCAACGGCAAATTCATATTATAATACTGACATTTTCAATGATTATTCGGGACCAGATGCTGGGGATTGTATGAATTTTGCATCTCAAGCAATTTATGCAGGATTTTCAGGAAGTAATAACTTGACCTCGGTGAATGCAGGGACAGCTCCTCAGGATACTGTAGGAATAGCAGCGGGTCAACCGAACGCGGCACAAACAAAATGGTATGCTAAGCCAGCCTCTACATACTGGGCATGGACTTCTTGCGGATATTTTAGGGATTATATAGACTACTCCGTAACTGACACAGAAACAAGACTGCGCGCAGTGAAAAAAACGATTACGGCTTCTTCTGACTTTTCGGAAGTTGGAACAGCAAACCTCATTGGATCCATTATCCATGTAAAATGGAAATAAACCATTAGGGCATGCGGTTATTGTGAATAACGCTACTGGAACAGCACGCAATCAAATTTATTTCACAGCGCACTCGCCAAATGCAAAAGAACCTTAATTTGGCGGAGGAGTATTCAGGGCAAATGGTTTCAATTCGGCCAACGTATTTTTATGATGTTACCACATGTACTGGGGCAAACACGTCACATACATTTTCTTCGACCAATTCAAATGTGCTCGTTGTGGTTATGTTCGGACATATATAATCCCAACTTTTACTTACACCTATGGCGAAGAATACGCAAATTACACTTACTGCACGAACTAACCACACCGTTTCGTCTATTTCAATGAGTGTAAAGAACCCGAATGGCGCAACGACAAATTTAGGAACAGTAACAAACACAAACTCTATTTCAAAGGTTTATACGCCGACGGTGGCAGCACATCAAACGATTTATACACAGTAACAGTAACCGCCGTTTCTGCTGATGGGGTGACGACATCGAGCACATGGACGTTTAGGACGTATTGATACTTACAAGTAAGGTGCGGGGCTTCCGCACCTTACTTGTCTATAAAGGTTTTATATAACGGTTTACCCGTTTGCGCATGGCGCGAACGGTCCTTGCTTTAATCCTGCTCCAACATTTTCAAGAGAGTTCAGGATCGATGCCACACCATCCTGCCCACCAAACCATTGTTCCAATTCTGCTCCGTCTGCGGGCGGCATAGGTTCGGATGCAGCGGAGATAGCCGCATCCTGCTGTGCGGTGGAAGGCTTCGGCTCGGGCTGCTTTTTTCAGGTAGCTCTGGTTCTTTGCCAGGATGGCAAGGATCATCTCCTCAGTGCCGCCTGATTTGGAACCGGAACAGATACCTCTGGTGTCTCCCTTGCAGTTGATATAGTGCAGGACAGCGCTGACAAGAAACTGCGCTTTGCTGCGGCCTTGCCGGCTGAGCAGGTCGATCACCGCTTTATGCTGTGGGTCACAGATGTTGAAGCGAATCGTGAATTTCCAGGGGTCCTTCTTGTCGGTCATAGCACTCACCGCCCGCTGTGCTGAAGCCGGTAAAGATACTCATACCCCTTGGCATTGGCATTGATGTCCTCCACAAAAATCGCCTGCCCGATTTTTCCGGACGCTTCGATCTGCCGGCGCAGCAGGTAGCGCCCCCGCCCAGGAAGATCACTTTGCCGGACTTGAGTTCCAGCATCCGCTCCCGCAGGCCCGCTGAGCAGGTCGTTGATAAACTCCTGTGCTTCCCGTTCTGCCAGAGCGATGACCTCCGGCGCCGCGTCCTGATCCTCGCCGCGCAGGATCCGGTCGATCTCGCTTTCCTCCAGCAGAATGTCCAGCTCGGCATTTGCTTTTTTGCGCAGATGCGGTTATAGAGCAGGATCACACCGTTTTCCAGAGAATCACAGGCTGCCATGTCCGGCACACCGTTCCGCAAACGCACATAATCCGCCGTAAAGCCGCCGATATCGACCACCAGCGCTCTGGGGGAATGAGGCGAGGTTTTTTACCGTGGCCGCAGCGGCGGAAAAGGACTGCGGGAAACAGGCGGTATTTTCAATGAAAATGGCATAGGGCTTTCCCTTAAACTGAAAGGCCACCGCACCCCGCCCGTTGAAATAGTTGATAAACCGCTTTGCCTGCACGCCAAAATGCGCGGGAGGAAGGCCGACCGCCAGCTGCACGCGCATGAGGCTGCCGCTGTACTGTCCCATCGCTTCGATCTCATGCGCGATGGCAAAAAGCGTCAGAATGAAGAAGCGTTCATCCTCTGTCTTTATCTCTGCGGTAGGGGATTCGCTGGTCGGTCAATGTAATACTTCCCCGATAAGGCCAATGCGTCCGTTCGAAGCCGGGCGTGTCGCTCTGGATAAGCCCGGAGGTAAACGGCGGCGCATGGACGGTTTTGATTTGTTTGTTGCCATGATCGACACCAATTAACATGGCTATGTACCTCCTATACTTCTCTTATACGGATGTAATACGCATAAGAGCAACAAAATCGGATCGTTCCGGAAAAAATATGCCTGTACACAAAGAAAAAGCCGGAGCCGCGATGCGGCTCCCGGCTTTCTGCGTCTGAACAACTGGGTTATTTTGCAAAAGAAATATGTGTAGAGGTTATAGTCCCGCTCCCGCGTGATCGAGCGGAGCCAGATATGAAAATGCTCCGTTTCCGCGTACAGATTAAATTCCGTGGGCTCATTTGTCGGTTGGGCATACAGCCGGCACATCCGCTCCATCGCCCACAGGGTTTTGAATTCCGGCAGGGCGAGAAGCTGCGACTGGAAGGCGTCGATCTCCTGCCCAAGCTCCGGAGCTGGGCGCATTTCTTCATCCGGGAACCATGTTGTCCACCATCGCCACCCGTCATAGTCAGAGCGGGAATAGGCAACCAGCGAAGCAGGATACCGGGCGCCGCTCAACGGCTTAGCGTCTTCCGCGCTCCGGAGAAGATCTCCATGAACGCACAGGCTGGCGTCAGCTTGACTGCCTGCGGGTCTTATGCTCCGCAAAACGGTGCTGCTTCACGGCGTACCACTCGCTTATGGGGAAGTACCTTCCCCGCGGCATCCCGCAGGGCCTCGTCCATGCCGCACGCAGGACAGAACATAGACATTCAGCGCACGGCTCAGAGCGCTTTCGGCAAGAGATTCCGCATGGGGCCGCCGCAGCGCATACTGAGGGCATGGCGCCGGGCGTGTGTTTGTTCTTTGCCCATTCGTTTCCAAATCAGCCTTTGGATAGAGCTCAATATGAAACTTGTCCATTTTTTCTTCCTTTCCTGAAATCAGGCAATCTTCTGTTCGCCCCAGTGGATACGCAGGTGTCCCTCGTCATCCGTTTCACGGGTCATCAACGTGGAGAGCAGGTCATAATCCACACCGAATTTGGCATAGATCTCGTCCATATCCGCGTCCTGCCCCCTTCATAAACATGGTGAGCTTTTCCTTTGCCAGCACCATCTGCATGAGGTTGGATTCCAGACTTCCTATGTAGATGGGGAAATACAGATCCTTTTTTTTTTCTGTGGAGGTGTAGCGGACGAACCGCATATAAAAACTGGCTCATGCCGGCGTTGTTGTAGTGCATCTCCGGAATGATGATCTTGTTGACAAACTCGAAGTTGACGCTGGAGGGAAGGCTCTGCTGCGTGCAGAGCAGGATGCCGCCACTTCCCACTGTCTCCACGCAGAGCGCGCCCGCAGCGAAGGTGACGGTGGAGCCGTCACCACAAAGAGGGCCGCTCCGGAAGGTATTCACGGATGGCGGCGGCGTAACGGTCCAACACCGTTGTATGCCGCACGCCGATGGCTACAACTTCTTCCGGCCATCTGGCAAAGGGCTTCCACAACGGCCATCTCTTGAGCGGCGTCTCGCCGCCCTCGTATTCCTTCATGCAGTCCGGAGCGGCACTGATGCGCAGAAGCAGTGTGATCTGCTGAATGAGCCGCATCAGCGCGTCTTTTCTGCTGTTTCCGGTCGAAGCTGTAATATTCGCGCTGGATGCGGTAAAACTCCTTCAGCACGATATTGTAGACCTCCGCTCCTCCGGGAGAAACGGAATCGGCATCTGATGGATACGGCGGATGTCCTTTCCCCGTCACCTCTTCAAAGGTGCGGGTGATGACCGTCTTTCCCAACAGTCGATCCAATTCGTCGGCGTTGTAGATGTCCTGATTTCGCTGTCCCACGCCAAAGACGGTGATTTTCTCCGGCAGATGGGAGTTTGCGAACAGGCGGTAGCCCTTTTATAAGCGGGGATCGGCATTCCGTAATAGGGGTTTTCCTTGTGCTCCATATATTCAGACCGCTTATCGTAGCTGTAAAGCGTTCGACACCATGAGATCATATTGATGGAATTGTTGTAGAGCAATTCCAACTGCGGGGCAAATTCGGAGATGTTGTTCCGCGTGCTGGTGCCGGTAGTCAGGAGCTTATACTTGCAGCGGCGAAAGCAGGACAGTACGGAAAGCGTCTGCTTGGAGCTGGGGTTGGAGATGTTGTCGCTCTCATCAAAAATAAACTGGATCTTATAGCCAAGCTGCTTGATATAGCGCCCGATCCGTTTTTTGTACTGGCTGACCTTGTTCAGCGTCAGGATCACAAAATCGCCCGGTCGGATGCGCTGCAGATCAGCCAGACGCTCCACAAACACATAGGAAAAACCCGCACCCTTCAAAATCACATCCCAGTTATTGCGGATGGAGATGGCGCTGGAAATGACCCATATACTGTGGACAGCTCCCATTTCCACGCGGTGCTTCCCCGTGAAAATGGCGGCGGGTGTTTTTGCCGCTGCCCTGTTCCCATTGCAGGAAGGCATACCGCTTTTGGAGCGTCAGGTTGACATCGTGGCTCTGGAGCGGATTCAGGTGGATGTAAGCATGATTCTGGGCGTCCCAATATTGAAAGCGACCGATCCAGTCAGCAAGCTGCGCGTTTTCGGTCATCTCGGAAAAAAGGGCTGCTCCTGATTGTCATACTCCCGGCGTTTCCGGCGCAGCAGCCGCTCATAGCCGGGAAACCGTTCCGGCTCATCGTTCAGCACCGCCTGATAGATCGGCACCGGCGCACGCATCTCGTCCGTCAGGAGCTTTGCCATCTTCCGGCTGTATGCCTTGTAGACAAAGCTGTATTTCTGCTTGACCAGACGAATTTCGTCCCGCTCCGGCTTGGCGTTTTGGCGGCATAGCGCCTGCTTCAGATACGCCAGCACCTTTGCTTCGGTAAGCTGCACGCGCTGCCACTCCTCATAGTGCATATCCGCCGGCTGCCTCTGGGTATAAAAGCGGTGAACGTAGGCAAAGCAGGCGTCGTATTTTCCCGCGTGACCGGATGGCTTCGGATCTGATACAGGTACTTCTTCACCTGATAGAGAAAGGTGCTCTTGGTGGTTTTGAGCTGTGCCAGTTCCAGAAAGACTTTGTTCCGATTGCCTGCCAGATCCGCCTTTGCGACCATGACAAACTTCTCGTAAAGCGCGGTCGCTGCCATGACCGGATGCCCGGAGGGAATATAGATGTCCGAGCAGTCCGTTGAGTACCGTTTGGGCGTCCAGTCCGCCGCGGTGCTTTTCTTCTGCCAGAATTGCAGCTTGGTCGGAAAGCCGTCCACGCCGCTGTCTGAAAAGGCGTGCTCCGGCAGCATCACCTGCCCTAAGAAGCTGAATCGGCTCTCCATCATGCGGATGGCGCCTTTATCGGAGAAGCTGTCAGCAAGAAAGGACGCCGGCACAATGACTGCCAGAATACCGAGGGGCTTGAGCAGCTTTGCCGCCTTCAGGCAGTAATACTGATGAGAAGTCATAACGGTGGCGTCCGGCATGATCCAGCGCAGGTGAAAGGGCGGATTGCCCAGGACAAAAAATCAAAAATGCGTTTGGGGCTCATAGTCCCGAATGTCACCCTGTACGATGTGTGCCTGCGGGTAGAGCTTTCGGGCAACGGCGCGAGGCGTTGGGATCGACCTCACAGCCGTAGGCGTTACGTTCATTTGGCAGGAAATTGAAGAAATTCCCCATGCCGCAGGTGAGATCCGCTACCAGATCTGTATCGGAGGCGCAGCGCCGAAACGATCATTTCGCACAGGGGCGGCGGTGTGAAAAACTGGCCGTTTTCCAGCTCCTTTTTCGCCGCGCTGAATGCGTTTAGTTTTCATAGTCGCTGCGCCGCAGTCCGTGCAGGCCGCCATCGCCGGTATAGCGATTAAAAAATGTCCTCGTCGGTCACACCGGCCTGCTCACAGGTTCCGCTTTGCAGCAGCCGGAGGATCTGTTCATTCAGCTCTCTGCGCTCCTGCTCCGCCCGCCTTTTCGGGTAATATTCGTATTTCATGTTCAAATCACATCCTTTTTTGTAAATGGGGGAGGACGCCGAAAACCGGCATCCTCCCCTTGAAATGTATAGAAAGCAGGTCAATACAGCGTATGAAACGCCGCAATGATCCGCAGCCGCACCTCCGGGGTGCGGTCTGCACTGGTGACATAGCGCCAGCCTTCCTCTGAGATGTAGCGTCGATCTCCTCGACGCGGCCGCTGTCCAAACTGGGAGCCGCATGAAAATATGGGGCCCATTCGTCTGTTCAGTCAGTTTGACTGCCATCGCTGAAATGCTCCTCCTCTGTCAGTAATGTAAGCTGTTCCTCCTTGGGTGGAGCCGGAGAGCGCGGCTTATTCAGCCGCCGCTCCTTCTGCTCCCTGCGCCGCTGCCGGGATTTCCGTTTTTTGGCGGCCTGCTCCTTTTTGAGATCGACTGCATGGACGACCTCCAAGCCGTCCGCCACATCCCGCAGGTCTTGCAGCAGATCTCTCTGTTCACTTTTGGCAATGCGGATATTCTCCACATCATAGTGAAATTCAAAGTAATCATACTCCCCGTACTGGCGGTGCATTTTGCTGAAAAATGTCTGTCGCCGATCCTCTGGTGTCAGGTGCGGAGAGTCGATTACAGAGCTGCTCCAAAGCGGGTTGAAGTGCGCCTTTTTCATTTCCAGCCAGATCTCCGCGTCCGTTCGGGCCACAGGATGGGGAAACACACGCTCGCCCTTTGTCACCTGTACTTTCTTTTCCTCCAGAAAGCCAATGCGGGTGATCCAAGTGCGGCGCACATCATAAAAGATATTGGCGCGGCTCAGGTCCCGCTTCTGCTTGCGAATGACGCAGACAGAATTCTGGCAGCGGCAGCGAATACACTGCTCCACATCGTATTTGACTTCGACACGGCCGCCTTCATAGCCATTGCAGCCTACCACACAGGCACAGTAGACCCCGCCGGTAATCTCCATGTATTGCCGGTGCTGTCTCTCACTTCTCTCTGTTTCCACCTTCTCGGCGCTTTGCTCAAAAGAATACCGTTTGCCGGTAGAATGGCAGGGGCAGAGAGGGACAGAAAAGCCGCTGATGCTGTGTGGGCAGTCCTTTGCGTTCATAGGGGCAGCGCAACAGCGGGTTGTCATTTTCCGGGCAGTAATCGATACCTTGAGAAGAAGCATCGCAGCAGGCAAGGCCCCGGCCGAGATCACTTTTGCCATCGACCAAAAGGCCGCATGGAGTTTCCCATGTAAACTTCAATAGAGCCTCAAAGAGATAGCCGAAATTCTGCCAGTCACTCCAATACACGAAGGAGGGTGATCCTCCCGCGTGTAGCCTGCGGCATAGAGATCCCGGGTCAGTTGATTCTGTTCCATGCTCATATCCCCCGGACACGGAACCAGCCCGAAGTGGTTTTCCATCACATAGCGCAGATTTTCCACCGTGACCTGATACTCTTCTGAGATACAGCCCCTCGCATACGATCTGCCGATAGCCCAGCGCACGGCTGCATCGCTTATCCCATGAGTTGACATCACCGCCGCAGGCAGGGCAGGCGATGTCCGGATACCATGCCAGTTTCCCGGCGTCTGAATAGGTAGGTTTCATATCATCCTCTCAAAAACGAAAAAGGACGCACAGACTTTTTACAAGTCTGTACGTCCTTCGCAATATACTGCCATGCGGCAGCGATTCCTTTTACGGGTCAGGGACCCAAATGTTTGAAAAGGAATGGCTTCCTTCCAAACGAGGCTGAGTTCTCAGGGCAAGGAGCCCCGCGCTATGGCGTGATCCATGCTGGTTAGAACCTGTTCCGCCGTCAGATATTGCACACCGCGCTTCCGGTCATTCCGAGCCGCCAGCAATTTGGCGGAAAGGGCCTGTCCGGGAGGCAGAGAGCGTAGTTCCTGTGCGGGCAGGATCGCATTTTTCTTCTTTCACCATGCTACCATATCCTCGATCCACTTTTTTTGAAGTGCGGACATTGCGCCATGATCGCACCGAGCCCCATCGCCTCAGAAAGCTGTGTCCCGTTCTTTACCTTCGCATAGCCGGGAATCAATGCCTCCAATCTCTTCGAAGGGGCAGTCTCCGGAGAATTATTGATATGCTCCGGCGTCTCAAAATCGTTTCGGATCCGCTGAATTTCACCAACAATCCCATCATTTGGCAATCAAATGGAACGTATTCGGCTCAGAGAACAGGATTCCTTCAAATTCATGAAGCATGAAATGGAATCTGCAGTTGCGCTCACCGATATCTTCATTGATGATGGATTCAATTTTCCCAATTCGCTCAAAAGATGTCTGGTGTGGCATCGGAGATACCGGGCGTGTCGCTGGGCATCGCATAATAGTCAAACATGGTCGTTACATACTCATGGGGATGGCTCTTACAGAGAATCATGAGCTCGTTTTTGACTTTTGCATAACGGCTTACACCGCCACGATACTTTCTGTTGGCATCCCGTCTCGTCTCGCAAACGATGGGGCGACATAAATGCCCATACCGAAGAAAATAAGGGTACAGCACCGCATTGATGAACGACTCCTCTGTGGGACCTTCGCAATAAATATAAATCGTCTTCATTTCGAGAGTCTACCTCCCAAAAATGTTCTTCTTCCAAAGATCCCCCAGCGTGTAGTCTCCATCCAGCCACAGCTTGAGCTGATCCGAGTCTAAGCGTCTGAACTCAGAACCGGTATCACTCCGGTCAACGACAATGACATCTTCCACATCGAACTCGTTCAGCAACTCTACAGATTGCGTGGATATAATGATCTGCTTTTCATTGGAAAGCTGCCGCACGATCTCAGAGAAAATCGTGATTGCATAGGGATGCAGGCCGAGCTCCGGCTCATCAACAATGATGATGGTGGCCGGCTGCAGCTCATGGGGCTGCAGCAAAAGCGTTGTCAGACAGATAAAGCGAAGAGTACCATCCGAAAGCTGAGAAGCATTGAAAATATCTTCACAGCCAGTCTGACGCCACCGCAGAACGATCTGCTCTTCATTACCCTCTTGAGGTTCCAAAATGAAGTCATCAGAAGTAAGGCGCGACCAGACGGATTGTTTCCACAATCTCATCGTAGTTCGGCTTGAAGAAGTTTTTTAACCGGTAAAGGAATGCGGCAAGGTTTGCCGCATCGTACAGCAGCATTTTATTATTGGAAATGTTATGCTCCTGCTTGACTCTGGCACCCTTACCCGTGTCATGGAAATGATACACCCGCCAATTCTGCTTGCGCAGGGTTGGGACAACGTAATCGTCAATTCCGTTATGGGCGCCGTTTTCCCACTGGGATTCACTATGCCCGCGTCCAATGTTGCTTTCATTGTCCCAACCACCATGATAACCGAAGTATTCCTTTTGGAAGATCAACCGGTTATCATCGGTAGGCACCAGAACGAAGCCATAAGAGTTCTGCCACAAAAAACACCTCAAAGTCAATCTCCTCGGTCACTTTCCGGCCATTATATAAAAAGAACTCAAGCCGCTCTGTCCCACAGACACCTGAAGATTTTTAGACAGAATATTCTGGAGAAAGGAAAAGGCCGAAATAAAGTTGCTCTTTCCCGCTCCGTTAGAACCAATGAGCACATTGATTTTCCCGAAAGAAATATCGCAGCTTTTGATGGATTTGAAGCCGCGAATCGTCATGCGGCTCAACTGGTCTCCTGTAATGGCATACTAAACCTCCAAAAACAAGAAACAATTTGCTTAATTATATCAATTTCTCGTGTTTTTCCTGTCTACCATGAAAGAGCCATATAAGGTATACGGTATTTTTCTGCCTCACAGGCCGTATTTATCCCGCAGCATACACAGCCCTTCCATGGCATCGGACCCCATTCCCGTTTGAATGTCGGTTTCCGCTTCTGCAAGCTTTGTATAGACATCCTCCATAGTTGGCTTTCCTGCATGGGCTTCTGTCAGCTTGCTGAAGTCACGATCCGAGATAACATGTGGCATAGATATCGGCTCCTTTCACGAAGCTAATGTACCATAATTATCACGCATCCGCAAACCCTTTATTGGCGGTCAGGGTAAAGAATTACGCCGAAGGCTCCAGCCGGCGGCGCATATCGAACTCCTGTCCATCCGCATAGCCCATGGCTGCGTATTGATGGTTCATACTGCATTGTGGACGAGATCTTATAACTGCTCGCTTCATTTTGGAAACGGCATCCTCGACCGCCTGCGGCACGACCATGACCAATCCCCATTCATGGTGTTCTGCCTCCTGCTTTTTTGAAAAAGCGGCAGACAGCCCGCGGCAGAAGCCCCAGCCGTAGGAATTCACATCTCCGAAGCGTCTTTGCGGAATATTCCTTTTGGGTACGGATCTGTCTGCATCGGCTTTGAGATGCAATCATAGGCGTAGAGAAACGCCAGCTTACAGAGCTTGAAGTCGTCCTCCATGCCGATAAACCCGATCTCCGAAACCTTGCTGCCGTGTGCATGGCTCCGATATGGCCTGCAGCAGTAATGCGCGGCAATGAGCGTGGAGAGGTAAACCGTCCACGGCGAAGAGAGCTTCCGCGTGCAGGTGACACCCACGCATTCCTGAACCACCTTCTTATTCTGCGGCTCATCCTCCGGCAGTGAGCTTATGTCCGCCATCAGACGCCGCTCTGCGCAGCGCGGCTTTGGCTTCCTCCCTCGTAGGGGCTTTCCGCCAACGCAAGGAGCTTGGCGATCTTTTCCGTAATCTTTGACATAAACGACCACCTCAATAAGAATCTGCGCCTGCCTGATGTTCCGCCCAGTCATAGAGCAGAAGATCGTGGCGCGATGAAGATGAAATGATGCCGGCAGGCCGGATACAGTAATTTGTAAACTGGAATCCGGTCGGCTTGTGCGTATAAAGAACAGCAATCAGTTCATAGGACCGCCCCCATCCACTCGCTGGTGTCGATGACCTGCACGGTCTCTTTGCCGAAGCTGAGGGCATAGATCCAGTTATCCTGACAGGCACCATGGAGGGAATACTGCTCACCACCGGGCAAGGATAACAGCTTTTCTTTCATCTGCTCATAGCCTTTCAGATTTGGCAGCTTTTTAGAGCAGCGGATCGCTTCTCTCCGTTCAAACTCAAAAAACGGAACAAAGGGGATCTTTCCCTCAAAAGTCCCCGTTTCCGTCTCTTTGCACAAAGCCTCCCTTGATAGACCACCTCAAAGATCGTTTGCGGGCTGATACGGCAGTCACTTTCAAAGATCGAGGGGCTAGCGGAATACCATGTGGCGACTTCGCCGGTGTAGTTTTCAAAAAATGCGGTTATAGTAGCGCGTCGGTTTCTCAACTGTGGCAAACACGTCTTTCAAAAGCCGCGATCCTCCATCAAAAAAGTTACTTGGATACCGCAGATCGCCCGCCTATGATGTTATCCATATTCGTGTCGTTCCTTTCTATGGCGAGATGTCTCACCAGTTTTGGATGACCTCCGGGAGCTTATCATACTGCCCGGTGATCAGCAGTCCGCATTCATAGTGGAAATTGATATCGGTCAGATGGTACTCGATCTTTTCCATCATTTTTTTGTCACCAATTTCCCGCGCGTGCTGATGCTTCTTGAAATACTGCTTCATTTGCTCCAGCGTAATGCCATAGCCTGTCTTTTCGGATCTTCGCTAAGATCCGCGCTTCCTCTTGTGCTGTTAACATTTCTTTCTCCTTTACATCGTTGCTGCCCGGCTCAGGAGGAATCGTCCACTCCCTTGCAGGCGGGGTTCCATGCGTACTTTGACTAGCGAATGCCCGGTATCTTTTGCACTTCCTTCCGCATGGCGAGGACGGCCTTCCGCACATTGGGGTTGGTCATCTGATCCATGACCATTGCCTCGACGACCTCTCGGACGCCAAGCGCCCGAATGGTATCGGTCAGCCCGTGCAGCGCGTTGACGCCGCCAATGCAGATGAACAGATTACCCCTTGCGCGGAAACTGCTTATCCGGCCATGCGCCGGGCTCTGCGCTCGGCGTGCTTTCTGCTTGAGCCGCGTATAGTCCCCTTCGTAACGCTGGCAGCCGACTTTGTTCAGGCGGCGCAGCGCGGCGGAGTGGAACTGAAAAACGGCGGCAGTCCTGCGGTTTACTCCGGTAAATACATCGGCATCGTAACGCTTGTAGTCCACGATGTAGCCCAGATCATTTTCCTCCATATAGTCCATGAAGGCGGTGCTGTCCACCTCCAGCATCCCGTCACAGAGAAATGCCTGATAACGGGGCAGCGGCTGACCAAGGTTCTGCGTCATGGTGATGCGCTCTCCGGCGTTGACCGGAAGAAGCTGCACCTTGATCGCCGGGGTATTCGGGTAGCATTCCACCTTAATGCGGTAGGTGTTGCCTTTATAGGTGCCGGATAAAATATCATTCATATCGGTTCACTTCCTTATCATCATTCTGACCGGGGAAGAAGGCTTGTTGGCTTTTTGCCTGCGCCTGCTCAAAGCCGCGCTTGACAGCAAGAACCATCGCCTCCTCTCCCACATCGGCGTTGCGAGACTTTTTCTCCCGCAGCTTTTGGCACTTCCTCACGGCAGCATCGTAATCATAGCCGATGCCGCATTGAAGCTTGTCCGCGATCTGGCGGAGCTTTTTCTGCCTGATATTCATAGGTTGCCCGGTGAAATCCGCCGAGCTCCCACTCGTCGCACACCGTCTCTAACAGCTTTTGCGTAGTCCCGCAGAGCGTTGACGATTTTTACGACATCGCCGTAACAGGTTTTCACCTCATGGGTGCCGCTGAGATCAAATACATGCAGCAGCACCTCACTGGAAAGGCCCCGCTCCAGATCAATGGATGCGGACAACTGCGGCTCATAGGTCGCAGATGGCAGCTCCAACGGCTGCTTGGCAGGCTCATTCATTTTCTGCGCACCACTTTTCGGTGCTGCCGGATAATCTGCCGGCGAAACGGACACTCCTGGGGAATGGTATGGGGACGCTCTGCCAGTTGTCCAACACCAGTTCATGGGAGATCTCGCAGATGCTGTCGCCTTCCCCGATATAGGGGCATTCTGAGCAGGTGTCCGGATTGCAGTATTTCATGTTGGTAAACGCTCCTTTCAAATCATTATGCGGATTTTTGACCGTACCGCATCAGCGGCACGCTTCTCCATTTTGCGCAGGCGGCCTGCACCGTTCCGGGAAGGCGCAGAATACGCCATCGCGTCATATCCGGCTGACCTTGACGCACGCGCTCAAGCGGAGCTTTCGTTTCACAGATCGCGCAGCGTATCCAGATGTGATTCCGGCTTGCGGCACGAAACTCCAACGCATACATTTTTCGACCTCCTGTTCCTTGGATAAAGTGAAAAGGCACAGCACCACAACGGTACTGTGCCTTTCAACCAAAATGTTACGCCGCCTGCTCCACGACCGACACCGGCACATCAGCCGCGACCGGCGAGGAGGGAGCCAGCAGGCAGTAATGGGAGTTCATCGTCTCAAAAACGGATCTGCTGCGGCGTCACGCCATGAATGGCGATTACCTTAGAGGTGTGAAGATACCGCCCCTCTTCAAAGATGAGGGCGCGGCTGCCGACCTCCAGCGGATACATCAGGGTTCCGTGAACGATACGGATATTTTTCATGGGTCACAACTCCTTCTGTTTGGTTTCTTTCTGCGCAAAATAGGCGCGGTACAACGCTTTCAACCGATGCCGCACCCGCTTGACGCTCATGCCTTCCCTCCGCGCGGTTTCCGCCAGACTGCAGCCGTGCGAGACGGTGGCGGATCAAAAGAGCTTGCTCTTTATCCGCGCGAGAAACAGGTCGTGCAGCAGCAATCTTGCCCGAAGTGCATCAAAGGCGTCGTCAGGCGGCGGATGCGCAGCCTGATAGGAAAACTCATGGCTTTGCCGCCGCTGCTCCTGACGCCGGAAGGTATTCAGGCTGCTGTTCATGGAGCGCCACGCGATCGTGGAGAAGCGGTATCTGTGCAGACTCTTTTCGGTAAAATAGCGTTGGACGGCGTGAAGATAGCCGATTGCCGCAATATCATAATACTCCCGGATCTCAGCTTCTTTTTCCAGAAGAAATCCATAGAATCAGGGCGTGGTACTGAGCGGCAAAGCGGCGCTGCACTTCTGCGGTCAGAGGGACGGGAACAGGGCCTCCGGCGGAGGCCCTGTTTCCCGTTTTTCTTCCTCAATGCGGGGGATCGTATCAGGCGGGGAAGTTCTTCCCGTTCTCCATCAATGACCGCCCCTAACGCAAAGTGCGCGCCATTGTCAGGCAATTCCAGATGCGAGGCATCGCCGTCTCCGATGATGCTGGAGGCTGCGGCGCCCGCCTGCGCTCTCTGCGCGTTGATGTCCTTGATCTGCGCCACGAAGCCATCCGCGTAAGCGCGGATATGCGCCAGGTCTTCCCCGGCGAAATCGGCGATCTTGGTAAAGGTGGCGACGCAGTATTCGTGGCTGCCGCTGACGGCCTTCTTCAGCCCGATCCGCACCACGCCGGTACAAACCTTGCGGCGGCGGGGAGGAACGCTTCATTGACGAAGCGGTATAGGGCGTCAGGCTGGTAGGCGGCAGCGCGATCTGAATGGGCATATACTCACCGCTGCGCAGCAGATAGAGCATTCTCATGTTCTTACACGCCTTCCCCTTGTTGTTCCCATCGCTGCCGAACTGGTTGAGAACGCAGTCCGCGCAGGTGCCGCCGGGCTCACCGTAGCCGACCTTCCCATCGAAGGACTGGCACAGGGGCGGCTGGTCATCATCGTACTCGCTGCCCTCTGGCCAGTAGGCGTTGGAGTTGTGGCTGTAGAGAATGACGCCCTCCAGATAAGGCGCATAGTCCGGCACATCCGGGTTTCCGGACGGGATCTCAAACTGCAGGTGCCCGCCGCCGGGGATCTTGATGCGGGTGAAGCTCAGGCGCAGGCCCTCCATATCATCCGCAAGGTCTTCACTGGTGAAGTCATCTCCGTCAAGGAGCTGCGGGATCTGGAATGTGGTCTTGGTCTCCATCATGGTATTGGTCTGTTCGTACATAATCGTATCCTCCTTAAAAATGTTCCGACCGCTCAGGCGGCCAGCAGTTCCGTTCGGTTCATCTGCCGGAAGAGGGGCGGGCGACATTGTCATCACGCTGTAGCCGATCTCCTCCAGCTTCGTCGCGCGGTCGTAGCTTTCAACATCCTGACTGAAGCGGGTCACGGCATTGGCAAGTCCATAGAGGGAAAAATCGCCGCCGGTGATCAGATGCTCCAGAACGCCGTTGCCTCGTCCTCCGTAATGCCGAAGCTGGAAGAAGCCAGCTTGACAATGGCAGGGAGCTGCTTGGTATCCAGCATGGCCTCCGTACTCTCCCCCGCATCCGGCTCACTACCTGGGCAAACCTTTGCCTCAGAGATGGCGGCGCGGACGGTGTCCTTGATTTTTCAGCACAAAAGGCATGGTCGTCTGCCAGCAGTGTTTCATTGGAATAGATGGAAAAGTCCTCCTCGTGGTCGCGGCGCGCCCCACATGATTGCGGCGGGTTTTGGCGTCGTTGATCACCATGCCGTTGGAGCACACCAGACGGTAGATCAGCGGCTGGATGGTAACGGAGCCCAGTCCTGTCTCACTGTTGGAGATAATAACGCCGGCCTGTACCACATCGCCCGGGACAACATCCGCCTGCAAGCGGGGATTGACCACCTTGATATACATGAAATCGTCGGTGATCTGCGTGCTGACGAACCGTGCCTCCGGCAGCTCCCCAATGACGGGCAGCGTTACACTGGCAATATCCAGATTGTCAATGCGGCGGTAGCGGTTGCTGAGAAACGCGCGGGCGCAGCCGTCTATGGTGCGGAGCGTCCGAAGCTCGTTCTTCTGGGAAAACCAGTAGTTGGCGTTATAGGCCAAAAGCTCCGGCGCGTCCGTGCGCATCAGCTCGTAATACTTCTGCGGAATGCCGAGATAGGTTCCCAGCTGGCGGTGCGCCGTCTGGCGAATATCCAAGGGCGTGATCTTATCCAACCCATTCTCCGTGACACGGAGCTGCGGCACGTCCGAGGTGACCGAGAGGGAC
>VOFJ01003415.1_pt1 | contig 39788 bp, 37 predicted proteins | sample 5384081 | NCBI WGS metagenome assembly VOFJ01 (sample SAMN12384729, study PRJNA508395) | human gut metagenome | isolation source: healthy gut I | host: Homo sapiens
CGTGAACTTCATAAAACGCCACTCCTTTCAGGTTTGCACTCCGGGTCATCCCGGATCGTTATATACATGATAACCGATTTCGCGGCAAAAGGGAAGTGGATTCTGTGAATTTTTTCTCAATCGCCGCACGATCGGCAATTTTCCGGCGGAAAGCGCGGGACTCAGCCCTTTTTCGCCTCCGCCTTGGCGAGAAACTTCTCGGCCATGATGAGGAATCGCTCGTGCGTGCCCTGACCGATCGGACCGGCATCGTCGGACGCCGTGACGCGGAACACGAGGCGGCGGCGGTCGACCTCAACGAGCTCGGCCTTGGCCGTGACGTGCATACCGACGGGGGTCGCCGCGTCGTGCGAGACGTCAAGCTTTGTGCCGACGCTGCTCTGGCCGTCCTCCAGAGCGTCTGCAATGGCGTTGCAGGCGGCATTTTCCATCAGGGCGATCATATACGGCGTTGCGAACACCGGCAGGGAGCCGGAGCCGACAGCGGCCGCGGTATTTTCAGGCGTCACGACGGTGGAAGCGGTACCGACGGCGCCAACGGAAATGGACATTGGAAATCTCTCCTTTACTACGTTTGTGAGCCACCGGCGACGTCCGACGTATGTGCGTTTGTCAACCGGGGGTAAGGTTAGTTTAACATGATTTTATAGGGAACGCAACAAAATTCCGCGCTGCGCGCGCGCGGCCGTGTTAACGTTGTGTCAGTCCTTGCAGGGCGGGCATTTGAGTGCTATAATACTTATTTGTCCGGTCGTGTTATCTGCGCCCGGGCGCGTCCCGCCGAAGCCATCGGCGGAGAACATTTGGCTTCCGCCATCGCCATTGGCGGAGCAGGGAGGAAAATCATGAAAAACACCGAAAAGACAATGGACAAGATCGTCGCCCTGTGCAAGAACCGCGGCTTTGTGTACCCCGGCTCTGAGATCTACGGCGGCCTCGCCAACTCCTGGGACTACGGCCCGCTCGGCGTGGAGCTGAAAAACAACGTCAAGCGCGCATGGTGGCAGAAGTTCGTGCAGGAAAACCCCTACAACGTCGGGCTCGACTCCGCGATCCTCATGAACCCGCAGGTCTGGGTGGCTTCCGGCCATGTGACGACGTTTAACGATCCGCTCATTGACTGCAAGTCCTGCAAGATGCGCCACCGCGCCGACAAGCTCATCGAGGGCTGGCTGGCCGAGAACCCCATGCCCGACGTGAACGTTGAGGCCATGACCAATGACGAGATGGTCGCCTTCATCCGCGCCCAGCAGATCCCCTGCCCGGGCTGCGGCAAGAGCGACTTTACCGATATCCGCAAGTTCAACCTCATGTTCAAGACCCACCAGGGCGTGACCGAGGACACGGCCGCCGAGGTGTATCTGCGCCCCGAGACCGCGCAGGGCATTTTCGTCAACTTCAAGAACATCCAGCGCACGACGCGCCGCAAGATCCCGTTCGGCGTCTGCCAGATTGGCAAGAGCTTCCGCAACGAGATCACGCCGGGCAACTTCATCTTCCGCATCCGCGAGTTCGAGCAGATGGAGCTGGAGTTCTTCTGCGAGCCGGACACGGATCTGGAGTGGTTCGACTACTGGCGCAGCTTCTGCCATGAGTGGCTCAAGGGTCTGCATATGCAGGACGAGAACCTCCGCCTGCGCGACCATGAGAAGGAGGAGCTGAGCTTCTACTCCAAGGCCACGACCGACTTTGAGTATCTGTTCCCGTTCGGCTGGGGCGAGCTCTGGGGCGTCGCCGACCGCACGAACTACGACCTGAGCCAGCACCAGAAGTTCTCCGGTCAGGACATGGACTACTTTGATCAGGAGAAAAACGAGCACTACATCCCCTATGTCATCGAGCCGTCGCTCGGCGCAGACCGTGTGACGCTGGCCTTCCTGTGCGAGGCGTATGACGAGGAGGTCGTGGACGAGGCCAAGAACGACACCCGCGTCGTGATGCACTTCCACCCGGCGCTTGCGCCGTTCAAGTGCGCGGTGCTGCCGCTGTCGAAAAAGCTCTCGGAGCCTGCGACCGAGCTCTACCACCAGCTGCAAAAGCGCTTCATGTGCGACTATGACGAGGCCGGCTCGATCGGCAAGCGCTACCGCCGTCAGGACGAGATCGGCACGCCGTACTGCGTGACGTTTGACTTTGACTCGGCGGAGGACGGCTGCGTGACCGTGCGCGACCGCGACAGTATGCAGCAGGAGCGCATCCCCATGGATCAGCTCGCTGACTACATCGCCGCGCGCATTCAGTTTTAAGCCATGCCGAAGATCGTCCCGCCGCCGGATCCGACCGAAAAGGAGGAGCCCGGCGCGCAGATCGCCCGCTGGCTCGGACCGGTGGGCGGCGTCTTCGTGCTGCTGCTCTCGGCACTGATGGTCGTGTTTTGCTTCACGGCGGGGGCAAACCCCGTGCCGGGCTACACGCCGCCGCACGACAGCGCGTATTACGCCGGACACCTCGACGAGCTTGCGCAGGAGCTCAACGCAAATTTCCTGCCCGTGCTCGACGAGACCGCGCACGCCGAGGCAGACGGCGGTACCGTCACCGTGACGGCCTCTGCCAAGGAATACGTGCCCGTGCGCGGCGCGGTGCTGAAGTTTTACGATGCGGCGCTCTTTACGTTTGAGAAAACAAATTAGAATAGAAGAAAAGGAAGAATCAACATGAAACACGGATTTATCAAGGTTGCAGCGGCTGCTCCCGAGATCCGGGTAGCAGACCCGATGTTCAATGCGGATGCCGTTATCCGCGCCATGGACGAGCACGCGCGCCTCGGCGTGAAGGTGCTCGTGTTCCCGGAACTGACGCTCACGGGCGCCACCTGCGGCGATCTGTTCTACCAGAACACCCTGCTCGCGGGCGCGGCGGCCGCGCTCGAAAAGGTCGTCAAGGCGTCCGAGGGCAAGGATATGCTCGTGTTCGTCGGCCTGCCGGTCGCGCAGGGCGCGAAGGTGTATGACGCGGCGGCCGCCGTGTGCAACGGCGAACTGCTCGGCGTCGTGCCGGCCAGCTGCCCGGGCGACAAGCACTTCGCCCTGCCCGGCGCGCTGCTCGACGATATTCAGATCGGCTCCCTCGGCCCGGTCGATTTCCACCCGCAGCAGCTGTTCCAGCACAGCGCGGTCAGTGAGCTGACTGCCGCCGTGCTCGTCGGCGCGGACGTGTCCGCCCCGGTGTCCCCGGCTGTGCGTCATGCGCTCGCCGGTGCGACCGTGCTCGTCGAGATGGCGGGCTTCCCGATGGCGACGGACTCCGCCTGCCGCGTGACCACCGCCGTGCGCGCCGAGAGCGCGAAACTGCACGCCGGCGTCATGCTGGCGGCCCCCGGCTTCGGCGAGTCGAGCACCGACGCGACGTATTCCGGCCTGTGCCTCATCGCTGAGGACGGCAAGGTGCTCGAGAGCGCCGAGGACGGCTGCTCCGACGTCGTGACCGAGCTCGACGTGCAGCTGCTCATCGCCGCGCGCCGCAAGGACGCGACCTTCATCGGCGACGCTGCGTCCTACGTCGTCACCGAGTGGGGCGAGGGCACTGAGGAGACCGTGCTCACCCGCCCGTTCGGCAAGTACCCCTATCGCCCGGACGACCCGGCCGATTATCACGCCGCGGCCAAGCGCCTGCTGCACATGCAGGCCGCCAGCCTTGTGCGCCGCATGCAGTACGCCAATCTCAAGCACCCGGTCGTCGGCATCTCCGGCGGCGTGGACTCCACGCTCGCCGTCATCATCTGCGCCGAGGCCGTGAAGATGATGGGCCTGCCGGCCGATTATGTGAACGCCGTGACCATGCCGTGCTTCGGCACGACCGACCGCACGAAGTCCAACGCCATCATCGTGTCCGAGCAGCTCGGCGCGACCGTGCGCGTGATCGACATCGGCGAGAGCGTCATGCAGCACTTCAAGGACATCGGTCACGACCCAGAAAAAACCGCAACGTCGTGTATGAAAACTCGCGCAGGCGCGCGAGCGCACCCAGATCCTCATGGACGTGGCCAACGGCTTTGCCGACGGCGGCATCCATGTCGGCACCGAGGACATGAGCGAGTTTGCCGACGGCTGGTGCACCTACAACGGCGACCACATCTCCATGTACGATGTCAACGCCGGCTCCACCAAGACCATGGTGCAGATGGTCGTGCGCTACGTCGCCGAGACCACGGACGACGACGTGCTGTCCAAGGCGCTGCTGGATGTGCTCGACACGCCGGTCAGCCCTGAGCTGCTGCCGCCGACGCGCAACGGCGAGATCGCCCAGAAGAGCGAGGACTCCGTCGGCCCGTACAACCTCCAGGACTTCTTCCTGTATTACCTGGTCGATCACGGCTTCGCGCCCGAGAAGGTGCTGCGTCTGGCCGACATCGCCTACGGCGACGAGTTTGACCACGCGACGCTCAAAAAGTGGCTGCGCAGCTACTGCCGCCGCCTCTTCAGCCAGCAGTTCAAGCGCTCCTGCCTGCAGGACGGCCCGACGCTCAACGGCTTCAGTTTCTCGCCGCGCACCGGCTTCAGCATGCCGTCCGACGGCTCGGATGCGCTGTATCTGGCGAGCGTGGACGCGCTGAAGTAAACCCCGTTATAAAAAACTGTCATGAGCGGATGTGCAAAGTTTGTACATCCGCTCTTGATTTTTTGCGCCGGATTGGGTATCATACTCGTGCGCTATATCCCGCCCGGAGCGGGAACAGCAGCTTAGGAGGTATAAAAAATGAACAACAGCAATGGTAAGACCCGGCGTCTGGCTGGGCTTGCACTCTTCACCGCCATCGTCGTCGTGCTGCAGCTGCTCGGCAGCTTCATCAAGGTCGGCCCGTTTGCCGTGTCGCTCGTGCTGATCCCGATCGTGGTCGGCGCGGCCGTTTACGGCGTGAAAGCCGGTGCCTGGCTCGGCTTCGTGTTTGGCGTCGTCGTCACGATCGCCGTCGTCACCGGCGCAGATGCCGGCGGCTACATCATGTTTTCCGCGCGTCCGGTCATGACCGTGATCGTCTGCCTGCTCAAGGGCACCGCAGCCGGTTATGTCGCGGGCCTTGTCTATCGCGCCATCAGCAAAAAGAATGCACTCGCCGGCGTGATCGTCGCGGCCGCTGCCGCGCCGGTCGTCAATACCGGCCTGTTCGTGCTCGCCATGCTGCTGTTCTACCAGCCGCAGCTTCAGGCGTGGGCGGGTGACACCGCTGTGGCGACCTATATCGTCACGGGTCTCGTGGGCGTGAACTTCCTGCTCGAGCTGGGCGTGAACCTCGTCCTGAGCCCGACCATTACCCGGCTGATCGCAGCCGGCAAGAAGGGTCCGGTGGACTGATATGCTTCTGGCTCTGGACGTTGGCAATACAAACATTGTGATCGGTTTTCTCGATGCGTCGGGCATCCGCAACATTGCCCGTCTGGAGACCGACCGTGATAAGGCCGCGCACGAGTATGCGATCTCGCTGCGGCAGGTGATCGAGTTTTCCGGCATCGCGCCGGAGGATGTCGACGGGGCGATCCTGTCGTCCGTCGTGCCGCCGATCAACGGCGCGCTCGTCGCCGCCGTGCGCATGATCACGGGCATCCGCCCGCTCGTCGTCGGCCCCGGCATGAAGACCGGGCTGAACATCGCGCTCGACAACCCCGCCACCATGGGCAGCGACCTTGTGGTCGGCGCGGCCGCAGCGCTTGCGATGCACGCGCCTCCGCTCATTATCATCGACATGGGCACGGCCACCACCATGACGGTCATCGACCGTGAGGCGCGTGTCCTCGGCGGCGCGATCATCCCCGGTGTGGGCATCTCGCTCGAGGCGCTCGCAAGCGGCACGTCGCAGCTGCCGCACATCTCGCTCGACGCGCCGAAAAAGTGCATCAGCACCGACACCATCGAGGCCATGCGCTCCGGCAGCGTCTACGGCACGGCCGCCATGCTCGACGGTATGATCGCGCGCATGGAGGATGAGCTCGGCGAGTCTGCCACCGTCATCGCGACCGGCGGCCTCGGCGGCATCGTCATCCCGCACTGCCGGCGCGAGGTCATCTATGAAAAGAACCTGCTGCTCAACGGGCTGTGGGAACTGTACCAGAAAAATAAGCGCAAGCGCTGAGCGCGCGCACCGACGCATCGGCGTCACGGAGGCAGCTCCGTGACGCCGATGTTTTTTGGCCCGCGCGCCCTGTGCCGATTCACATTATGTAAACCGGCTTCCGAAGCCTGCGTCGAACCCTGTCGAACGTGATTACCTAGCCGACAAATGCGGGCAGGATGTGAATTCTTAGCATATCTTAGCACAAAATTTGCGCAATTTTGCGCGTAAGGCAAGCGGAAAGCGCGCAGAGGCAAGCGAACCTGCACGAAGAGCCGCCCGAAAGGGCGGCTCTTCGTGCAGTGTATATCCGCTTTTCCGGCGCGATCGCCGCGCGTCTTACGCGGGGTTGACGTGCACGGTGCAGTGCTTGACGTCCGGGAAATCGTGCTCGAGCTCATGGTGCACGCGCTCTGCGATGGCGTGCGCGTCGCGCAGCGGCAGCGCACCGTCGACCGCGATCTCGGCATCGACATACGTCCGGCTGCCGAACAGCCGCGTCTTGAGATCGTCCACGCGCACGACACCGGGGGTGCGCAGCATCGTCCGGCGCATGGCGGCGACGGTGTCGGTGTCAGCCGCGCGGTCGACGAGACGGTCGATGCTCTCGCGGAAGATGCCGAAGGCCACCTTGAAGATGAACAGGCAGATGACGATCGACGCGATGGGGTCGAGGATCGGCAGGCCGAGGCGCGCGCCGAGCACGCCCGCAAAGCTGCCGATGGACGACAGCGCATCCGAGCGGTGATGCCATGCCTCGGCCTTGAGCGACACGGAGCGGATGCGCTTGGCGGCTGCGATCGTGTACCAGTACAGCGCCTCCTTGACGACGATGGACACCACCGCCGCGATGAGCGCGAGCATGCCGGGGGCGGCGAGCGTTTCGCCGTGGATGATTTTTGTGATGCCTGTGTAGCCGATGGCAGCGCCGACGAGCACGAGAATATTGCCGAGCAGGATCGAGGCGATGCACTCGAGCTTTTCGTGCCCGTAGGGATGGCTGGCGTCGGCCGCCTTGTTGGAAAAGATTGCGCCGATCATCACGATCAGTGAGCCGAGGATGTCAGACGCCGAGTGCACGGCGTCGGCCACTATGGCCGACGAGTGCGCCACGATGCCGGCGACGAGCTTGAACACCGTCAGCGCGGCGTTGCAGACGATGCCGACGGTGGATACCTGCATGGTCACGCGCTTGGCATCATCGGGTGCGGAAGCGGTTTCACGCATGAAAAAAGACTCCTTTCTGAATAAAAAAGCGCCTGCGGGGCATGAAGTCCCACAGACGCGGTGATCTCTGTCTGCTGCGGCGCGGACGCCGCCCGGCCGTTTCCGGCCTGTCATTAGACGCGAGTATAGCACGGGCGCGGCCCGCCGTCAAGCGGTAGTTTTGTTTTTTCACCGGCGCAGCCAGTGCACACCGGCGCGGCGGAGCTTTGCCCCCAGGATGAGCGCGATCTGCACCGGAACGCCGACGAAGAACACGGCCCAGATGTTGTATTCGAGGTACTGGAAATAAAACGCGGTGATCAAGCTCCATACGAACAGCGACGCGAACACGCACTGCAGCACCGCCTCACCCTTCCAGTGGCGGGAGAAAAGGAACGCCACGGCGAACGACACCGGCACCGCCCACACGAACGCCATCCAGTACATCTTGCCGATGCTGAACTGCGAGTACAAAAACACGACGACCGCAACGACCCACACCATCGTCACCCACATGGCGGCGATGAGCATTTTCTGCATCAGGTATGCGTCGCGCTTTTTCTCACGGCCGGCCGCCTCGGCGAGCGCGCTGGCAACGCCGTCCTCGGTCAGCAGATCGTCCACACGCAGCCCGTAGAGGTCGGCGATGGTCTTGAGCATGACGACATCGGGCAGGGAATCGCCCCGCTCCCACTTGGACACGGCCTTGTCGGAGTAATTGAAGCGCGCGGCGAACTCGGCCTGCGTCAGATTTTCTTCTTTTCTCAGCTCGGCTAAATTGGCGGCGAGCGCGCCTCTCACATCTTCCATGGTATGAGTATACCACAGCGCGTGCCACACCGCAAGCCCGGCAAAATCCCAGATACAGGGATTCTCCTGCCGGTAGAATCGGCTTCTCTCAACATTTCTACCGGTCGAAAGGGGGGAGGATGCGTTTTCAAACCTCTTGCCGTATAATGAAAACAAGAAAAAACCGGGATTTGCCCGACGATGTGCACGCCGGGGCTGCCCGCAAGGAGTATGAGATCTATGCGCAAACAACATTTCCGTCTTCCACCATGGCGGCGCAAGCCGACGGCGGACGAGGCCGCGCCGGACATCGCCGACAGCGAACTGGTGCCCTCCGAGAGCGCCGCGCAGCCGACGCGCCGCAAGCACGGCAAGCGCACCTATGTCATCGGCGGCGTGCTGCTGGCACTGGCGATCGCGGCGGCGGTGGCGCTGCCCGGTGCGGTCGATACCGACGACGGCGCCGGCGGGGCGAGCACCACGCTCGCGCGCCCGGACGGCGATCCATCCGGTCAGAGCGCCGAGGACAACATTTATATTACGACCGGCGTCATGGATCAGGAGACCTACCGCTCCGAGACCGTCGGGCAGACGAAGGCGAAGGTCGGCTTCATCGACTATAACCAGAACGTGCACAACGTGCGCGTCGTGACGAGTGACAGCGTCTTCACCGAGGCCATCAGCACGAGCATGTTCGTCAAGCTCGGCGAGCAGAAATATTTTAAGGACGGTGCGATCCTTGTGCGCAAGGCGAGCTCCGTCACCGCCGACAGCGCGACGTGGAGCGACCAGATCGTGGCCATCTCGCAGCAGGACTATCAGGATGCCTACGGGCAGGATCCGCGCAACCTCAGCAACTACGTCATCAGTCAGGACACAGTGCAAAACCCGACCATGACCGCAAATGACGACGGCACGTACACCCTCACTTTTGACCTCGAGCCTGCGGGCGCGAGCGCATACTATAAGCATCAGGTGCGCACGTACAGCGGCGCGTCGAAAAACCCCGAGTTTACGGCTGTGCACATGGTCTGGACGATCGACGCCAACTGGGATCTGCTGCAGATGGACACTGTGGAGAGCTATTCCGTGTCCATGTCCGGTCTCGGCAGCCTCAACTGCACGAGCACGCTCACGGAGACGTTCACGGACTTCGGCGCCGTGACCGACGACCAGACGGAGTTCCAGCACTATCTCGCCACCCAGTACGACCCCAACAACCTCGGCAAGCTCTCCGACGGCGGGCAGGACACGCAGGCCATGGTGCGCGACTTTTTCCGCCGCACGCCGAACTACAGCCTCACCGTCACCGCCAACGGCCAGTCCTACGGCCTGACGGCACATATGGATATTGACCAGACCACCTTCCAGCTGCGCGGCAATGTCGCGGGCGTCAACCTCTTCGCCGCCTACAGCAACGAGCGGGTGTACATCGCCTTCGGCAGCCAGAAGATCACCCTGCGCGCGAGTGACACGCTCGACGCGGCGCGCACGGTGGCGGGCTATCTCGGCGTGCAGATCCCGGACATCTCGCTCGATTCCGCCGGCATGGCTGCGCTGACGAAAAACGTCACCATGCAGGAGACCGCCAACGGCATGAACATCCGCCTCAACGACCCGATGATCTCCGGCACGGTGCAGCTGACCGATCCCGACGCGCTGCGCCTGACGCGCGCGGACGTGTCGCTCAACCTCGGCGGCGCACGTATGCGCATCGCGGCCACGCCGTACTACGGCGGCTTCCGGGTGCAGCCGCTCGACGGCTACACCGATCTGACCGGCGCGCTGAGTCTCGTCAGCCCCCTCATGGATGCGGCCACGGCCAAGACCGCGACTTTCGACGTCGCGCTCAGCGGTCCACTGAGTCTCAGCGGCACGGCCACCGTGACCAAGACCTCCGGCGGCTATGACGCTGCGCTCACGACCGTGGTAGACGGTGTGACGATCCGCGCCGAATACATCGGCGGCACGGTCTACGTCTCCGCCGGCAACATCCACGTCAGCGGCACGGGCAGCGAGATCAAAGACCTCGTCGCGTGGGCAGGCAAGCTCGCCGGTGCGAGCGGAGCGGACGCCGCGGGCAGCGCTTATGCGCAGTTTTTCCGCGAGCTCACGCCGCAGTCCGCCGTTGACAGCATCCGCGGGCTGACGTGGTCGAACAATGCCCTGCATGCGCAGCTGAACATCGCGGGCACGGATGTGTCCGCCACCCTCTCGGCCGACAGCGTAAGCGTTACGGCTGCGGGCTGGACGGTGCGCGTGACGATCACCTCGACGTCCGGCAATGCCGCCGCGCTCAGCCCCACGAGCGGAAATTATGTCACGCTCTCGCAGCTGCAGCCCTTTGCCCCCGTGCTCGAGCGCTATGTCGGCGCGCAGGCCATGGGCATGGACGCGACCGTGAGCGTCAACGGCTACAGCCTTGACACCGATGTCGTGCTCTCGTTCGGCAAGCCCGTCGCGGCGCGCGCCGTGTCGCAGATCCTCGGCCGCGACTTGACCGTCACGTTCTGGAACGACCGCGTGTACATCGACTACGGCTGGCACCACGTCACGGCGTCGATGGATTCGCTCGAGCGCGCGCTCTATGCCGTGCTCACTGTCACGCCGGGCGTCGACCGCCAGACGGTGCAAAACGCCATCGAGGCGTACACCTACTTCTTCGAACACCTGTCGTTCGCGAGCGTTGTCGGCGCGATCTCGGACTTCGGCTATGCCGACGGTGCGCTGAACATCACGGCGAACATCGCGGCCTCGCCGCTGTACATCTCGCTCACGCCGAGCCGGATCACGCTGCGCACGCAGGTCGATGCGGCCAACCTCACCGTCACGGCCACGCCGGGCAGCGCCTACGCCGCCGCGCCGGATCTTGCGCCGCAGGGCGGCAGCTACCGCAACCTCGATGATTTCCTCGCCCTGTTCCCGAGCTGGTAAGCCCGGGCAGCGCGTGCGCTGCAGTCAGGCCGCAAATCTCTTTTTCAAAAAAGCAGCACTTTTTTGACAGAAAGCGCCCCCGAACCGTTTTGGGTTCGGGGGCGATGCTTTCATTGGCAAACAGCCTCGCAGAGTTTCGCCGCCGCAGCGGCGAAAGAAAGTCCGATCATTTTCTCCGGCGACATGTGCGGCGGAGAAAATACCGCTCGGCCTGCAAACGTGCGCGCTGGCCGCCAAGAGCGGGCAGCGCGTGCGCTGCAGTTAGGCCGCAAACCTCTTTTTCAAAAAAGCAGCACTTTTTTGACAGAAAGCGCCCCCGAACCGTTTTGGGTTCGGGGGCGCTTGTGCATCCCTCTGCCATCCATGCCGCGCGTCAGCACGCGCTCTGCTTCTGCCGCAGACTCAGGCAGTCGGCAATCATGGCGATGAACTCCGAATTCGTCGGCTTGCCCTTGATGTTCGAAACCGTGTAGCCGAAAAACTTCTGCAGCGTCTCCAGATCGCCGCGATCCCACGCGACCTCGATCGCATGGCGAATGGCACGCTCAACGCGCGAGGGCGTGGTGTTGAATTTGCGCGCGACCTCGGGGTAGAGCACCTTGGTCACGGAATTGATGACGTCCATATCGTCGATGGCCAGCATGATCGCCTCGCGCAGGTACTGGTAGCCTTTGATGTGCGCCGGGACGCCGATCTCATGGATGACATCGGTGACGACGCTCTCGAGCGTGGGCGCGGGCTCGGGTGCGTCAAGCTGTGCGCACAGGCTGCCGGTGCGGCGGCGCGGACGCGCGGTCTGCCGGATGCGGTACACGAGCAGCGGCGGGTCGACCGGCTTTTGCATGAAGTACATCGTGCCGAGATCGGCACACTCCATGAGCACCTCGTCATTGTAGATCGCGGATGTAACGATTACGCGCGGCGGCTTCTCCTTGGCCTGCAGCCGCGCCAGCAGCGACATACCGTCAACGCTCGCCAGCACGAGATCAAGCACAACCACGTCGGGTTGAAATTCGTCGACGAGCGCCTCTGCGCGCAGCCCGTTGTCCGTCTGCGCGACCAGCTCCATGTCCGCCTCCCGGGCGATGGCCCTGGCATAGGCTGCGCGATATTCCTCACTGGGCTCTGCCACCAGTACACTGATTTTTGTTTCCATAACCTTCTCCTCTGCAAAATTTCGGGCTTGCGGTCAGCTGTCTGATGAACCGCTCGTTTTCCCTGTCTTGCGCGGATATTTTACCATGTTTGGGATGCTGGAATCGTGTGGTTCTTGGCGAATAACCCTAAGTTTCCGTTGACATAATCTGATATACTTCGTCGAAAAGCACAAAGATTCGGAAAAATCCATTTTTTCTCGCCCGCCTTCGACAGGTGGAACGTGTCGAGCAGGTACCTGAATTATGTAAACTTATTTTTCGACGTGCGCCGCGTTCCCTTGACGAAAGCCGCCCACGTGTGTGGTGCTCAGTCCTCGCCGCCGTGCTCGTGTTCGTGCTTTGCCTCGTGCGCGGCGTGGCGCTCGAGGCGCTCGGCCTTGTGCTCGGCGTGGCGCTGCATCTTGCGCGCGAGATCCTCGGCGTGCTTTTGCGCGCGCTCGGCGGAGTGCTCTGCGTGGCGGCGGGCACGCTCGGCCGCACGCTGCGCTTTTTTGGCCAGCTCTGCCGCCTGCCGCTGCTCGCGCGCGACCTGCTCCTCCGCCTGGCGGCGCAGCCGCTCCTCAAGCTGCCGCTCATGGCGCAGCTGCTGCTCTGTGGCGTGCTGCTCGTGCCGCTCCTGATGCGCGGCGGCGTGCTGCTCATGCCGCTCGAGCAGCTCGGCCTGATGCTGGGCGCGGCGCTCGTTTCGCTCGGCGCGCTCGCGCTCGATGCGTGCGCGCAGCTGCTGCCGGCGGGCGTCGATGCGCGCGGCGCTCGAGGGGTGGTTGGCGTGGAAGTCGTGGTCGAGGTGGTCGCGGCGCTCGCGCACGTGCTCGACCAGCTCGGGATAGTCCTGCTCGACGCGGTCGATGAGGCTGTCGCGCTCGACCTCGAGGTCGGTGAACACGTCGTCCTCGGAGTTGCCGAGCAGCTGCGCCAGCTCGTCCGTGTGTCCCTCGAGATGCAGCAGCACCTCGTCGGCGTCGATGCTGCCGAAGTGGAAGTCCTCGTTGAGGAAGTGCTCGAGCATGGCGCGGCGCGCGCGCACGTCGTCCGTTGTGCGCATACGCGCGAGCATGAGCTGGACGTTGCGCTCGATCTGCACCTCCGCGTCCGCACCGTAGAGCCACTCAAGCTCCTGCAGCTGGCGGATGTCGTCCATATTGCCGGGGATCTTCTGATATGAGCTGCCGGGGTCGAGCGTCACGCCGGCGTCGCGCAGCGCGCCGCGGATCGTGCGGCGCACGGCGCCGGTCTCGATGAGCTCGCCGGCCTCAAAGTGGCGCAGCTGGTCGTTGACCTCGCCGATGTGCTCGGTCAGATAAAAGCGCACGCCCTGCGCGCGCAGCTTGCGGTTGAGCGCGACGAGCCGGTCGCAGGCGGTGATGTCCACGCTCACGACGGCGCTGCCGTCGACGATGACGGCCTGCGTGTCGGGCTGCACCGCGCCCTCGATGTCCTCCTGAAAGCGGCGGATGTTTGCAAAGAACAGGCTGCCGCTGAAGCGGTAGAGCACGATGTGCGGCAGCGGCTGCACCCCGCTGACGCGGTCGATCGGGAAGAAGCCGGACTTGCCCGGCAGTGTGCCGAGGAAGGTGCGCTGCGGCGCCGCGGCGCGCATGAGCACGTCGACAAACGACAGCACCATGCCCACGAGCACGCCCTTGATCGCGCCGAGCAGCAGCACGCCGAGAAACGCCCCGGTGAAGATGCCGAGCTCCACGCGGTTGACGCGCCAGAGCCGCCGCGCGATGCCGAACTCCGTCGCCCCGATGAGCGCGTTGACGACGATGGCCGTCAGCACCGGTACGGGCAGGAAGCGGATGAGCGGCGTGGCGAAGAGCAGCACGAGCAGCATGGTCACGCTCGCCGTGACGGACACGAGCTGCGTTTTTCCGCCGTTGCGCTCGTTGACCGCCGTGCGCGACACGCTGCCCGACACGACGCAGCAGCCGACGAGCCCGGCGGCGACGTTGCACACGGCGTAGGCCGCGATCTCGCGGCGGCCGTTGAGCCGGTAGCCGTTTTTCTGCGCCGTGCCGGACGAGGCCAGCAGCGTCTCGGCCAGGATCACGGCCGCGACCGGCAGCGTCGCCACGAGCGCCTCGGTAAACGGCAGCGCCGTGAGATCCGGCAGCACGAGCTTCGGCAATCCGCGCGGTACGGCGGCCAGCAGCGCCACGCCCCGGTCGGCCAGCGGCGCAAACGCGCCGAGCAGCCCGCCGAGCACCATCATCACCAGCACCCACGGCACCTTCGGCCACTTGCGCGGCGCAAGCAGCAGGATCGCCAGTGTCCCGAAGCCGAGCACGGCGGTCGGCAGGTTGACGGCCTTTGCCGCGTCAAAAATATGCTCCAGCAGCTCGAACAGCTCGCCCGTGCCCGTGCCCGAGCCGAGCAGCTTCGGCACCTGCATGAGGATGATCTCGCAGCAGACGCCGCTGATGAACCCGCCCATGACGGGCTCGGAGATGTAATCGACGGCCCTGTCCGCGCGCACGAGCGCAAACACCGCCAGCCACAGCGCGACGTAGAGCGTCAGCACCGGCACGATGCGCATGGCCTCCGCGCTGCCGGGCGCAGCGCCGAGTGAGGCGAGCACCGCGCCGATCATGGCGGCGGGCGCGGCATCCACGCCGAAGATGAATTCCCGCGTCGTGCTGAGCATCGCAAAGAGCAGGATCGGGATCAGCGACCCGTACAGGCCGTAGACCGGCGGCAGACCCGCCAACTGGGCATAGCCCATGGAGATCGGGATGGACAGCAGCGCAATGAGCACGCCGGAAAACAGATCCGGCCCGAGCTGCTGCCGGTCATAGCCCCGCAGGGAGGCAAACAGCGGTTGTGAGAGCGCTTTCATAACATCACCTGAATATTATATAAGGTATGGGATCCCCTGCTCAGGCGAGCAGGGTGTCAAGTCCGGCGTCGAGCCGGGCGTTGCGCTTCGGGCGCGGACGGTCGATGATCCGGCCGCGCGCGACGACCATGTCGAGCGTGCGCAGTGCGCGCAGATCCGCGAGCGGGTTTTCGCTCGTGACGAGCATATCGGCGCACAGACCGGGGCGGAGCGTGCCGGTCACGTCGCCGAGCCCTGCCATGCGCGCACTCTGACCGGTGGCGCAGTAGAGCGCGCAGGCGTTGGATGCGCCGGCGTATTCGTGGAAATAGCACAGCTCGCGCCAGAAGTCGTACTGCGCGACCCACTGGCAGCTCGTGTCGTTGCCGAGCACGACGGGGATGCCGTGCGCGAGCGCGGCCTTCGCGCAGGCGATCATGCCGTCAAAGACGACGCGGCCGTTGAACAGCTCGTCCTCGGTCAGGTGCGTGACCGCGCGGTCAAAGCGTGCATACGGCAGCGCGGGCGAGAACGTTGCGCACAAAAAATGCGCCCCGCTCCTGAAACAGCCGCAGGATCTCGTCGTCCGGCTTTGCGCCGTGCTCGATGGAGTCGACGCCGTTTTGCAGCGCGATGCGCACGCCCTCCGTGGACTCGGTGTGCGCTGCCACGGTGTAGCCGAGCGCGTGCGCGCGCTCACACACGGCGCGCACCATCTCAGCCGGCATTTTCACCTCGCCGGGCATGCCGCGCTCGGCCGCGTCCATGACGCCGCCGGTGATCATGAGCTTGACGAGGTTCGCGCCCTGCGCGTGCACGGCGTCGACCTGTGCGAGCGCCTCGTCAACGGTCCTGGCCGCGATGGCGACCGAGCCCGCCATGTGCCCGCCGGGGACGGAGATGCCCTCATTTGCCGCGAGCACGCGCGGCCCGATGCGGCGTCCGGCGCGGATCTCGTCGCGCAGGCGCGTGTCGAACGTGCTCAGGCCGCCAACGGTGCGGATCGTCGTCACGCCGCCGAGCAGCTCGTCGCGCGCGAAGCCACACACCATGCGGTAGGCCACGGCGCGCGAGACGGGGTTGGAAAGGATGCGGCGCACGAGCCGTTCGTTGTCGCGCTGCTTTTTCTGGATCTTGCCGTTTCCGGCCAGATGCACGTGCATATTGATCAGCCCCGGCAGCAGGTAGCGCCCGTGCAGGTCGATGCGCCGGTAACCGTCCGGTGCGGTGCCGGCGGGTACGATGTCCGTGATCGTCTCGCCGTCCGTGAGCACGCACAGCCCCGGCTGCACGCGCATATCCTGTGTGCCGTCGATCAGATTGACGTTGTCAAAGGCGTATTTCATCGCAGTTCTCTCTTTCCGGACGGGCGCGCTGCGCCGGTCAAAGTGCATAAAAAGGTGGTTTCGTGTTTGGTCAGGCTGCCGGTTGCACCGTCACGCCAGCGTGGCCGTGAAGCAGTGCCACTCCTCAAGGCTGTCGTGCGCCGTGACCGTGAAGCCCGCGCGCTCGATGGCGGCGCGCACCTCATCCTCGCGCCCGTCGATGATGCCCGAGCAGATGAACGTGCCACCCGGGGCAAGAAATGCCGGGGCGTGCGCGGCCAGCGGGATGATGACGTCGGACACGATGTTTGCCAGCACGAGATCATACCCCGTGCCGAGGTGCCGGCGCAGTCCGGCGTCGGCGAGGATGTCGCCCGCGCAGACGGTGAACCGGTCGTCATAAAAGCCGTTGAGCGCGGCGTTGCCCGCCGCGACCTCGGGCGCCTTGGGGTCGATGTCGCACCCGGTGACGTGCGCGCAGCCGAGCAGCAGCGCCCCGATGCCGAGAATGCCGCTGCCGCAGCCGAGGTCGAGCGCGGTCTTGCCCGCGCCGGCGTACTGCTCGAGCGCGGCGAGGCACATGCGCGTTGTGGGGTGGCTGCCCGTGCCGAAGATGAGCCCCGGATCGAGCCGCAGCGCGATGCGGCCGTCCGCCGGCGCATCGAGCCATTCGGGCACGACGACGAGCTTTTCACCGACTTCGATCGGCTGATAGTACTGCCGCCAGTTATTCTCCCAGTCGCTGTCGCGCACGGTCGCGGTCGTCAGCTCGCGGCCGAGGCCGGCGCGGATGGTTTCCAGCTGCGCGCGGCCGTCGTCATCGTCCGAGAGGTAGAACTTGATGCGCGACACGCCGCGAAACTGCGCCTCGAGCGCGTCGTCAACGTAGTCCCAATACTGGTGGTTGTGCTCGAGAAAGTCCTGAAAATCCGCCTCGTCCTCCACGACCATGCCGCCGGCGCCCAACTCGGCCAGCTGCGCGCAGACGTCGTCGATCTCATCGCTGCGGGTGGGGACGGACACTTCGATCCATTGCATATGCAGTGCTCCTTTGTGCGTGATTTGCCGCCCCGCGCAGGGCGGCAGGCGATTATTATATTGTATCTTTCCATTATACCGCGTGGCGCGGCGCTTGAAAAGTGGGCACGGCGGCTTTTTACACATTTTTTGGCATGCGGGCAAAAAACGGCCCGTTCGAGCGGAGCGTACATCGGGCGGCGGCCGCGGGAATATTCGAGCGAATGCATATTTCACTGCCGCTTACAGGCGACGCAGTGCGGAAAAGCGCGTATAAACACCCTGTTTTTGTGAATATCACGGAAAGAATATGATTTTTTCGGCGAATTTTATGCAGATGGAGGGTTGACATTTGCACGAAAAAGGTGAATAATATGCACATCTTATGAATGAATAATCAATGGAGGCAACCATTATGAAAAAAGAAGATATCAAAAAAGTCGTCCTTGCTTACTCCGGCGGTCTGGATACGTCCATCATCATCCCGTGGCTGAAGGAGCATTACAACAACTCCGGAGATCATCGCCGTCGCGGCTAACGTCGGTCAGGGCGACGAGCTGGACGGACTGGAGGAAAAGGCCATCAAGACCGGCGCGAGCAAGCTGATCATCGCCGACCTCACCGACGAGATGTGCGACGATATTATCGTCCCATCCGTCATGATGGACGCGAAATATGAAAAATACCTGCTCGGCACCGCGTTTGCACGGCCCGTCATCGGCAAGAAGCTGGCCGAGATCGCGCTGGCCGAGGGTGCAGACGCCATCGCGCACGGCCGACCGGCAAGGGCAACGATCAGGTCCGGTTCGAGCTGGCCATCAAGCGCTTCGCACCCGACATGGCGATCATCGCACCGTGGAGAGAGTGGGAGATCAAATCCCGTGACGAGGAAATCGACTACGCCGAGGCGCATCATGTGCCCTGAAGATCTCCCGCGAGACAACTACTCCAAGGATAAGAACCTCTGGCACCTGAGCCACGAGGGCCTTGACCTCGAGGATCCGCGAACGAGCCGCATCTATGAGAAGCCGGGCTTCCTTGAGCTGGGCGTGAGCCCGATCGACGCACCGGACACGCCGACGACGGTTTCCGTCAGCTTTGAGGCGGGCGTCCCCGTGGCGGTCAACGGCGAGCAGATGAGGTTTCCGACATCATCCTCAAGCTCAACGAGCTCGGCGGCGCCAACGGCATCGGCATTCTGGACATTGTCGAGAACCGGCTCGTCGGCATGAAGTGATCACGGCGTGTATGAGACGCCGGGCGGCACGATCCTCTACAAGGCGCACAGCGTGCTCGAGACGCTCTGCCTCGACAAGATGACCATGCACGAGAAGCAGAAGCTCGCCGTGACCTTCGGCGAACTGGTGTACAACGGCAAGTGGTACACCCCGCTGCAGCGAGGCGCTCAGCGCGTTCGCGACCAAGACGCAGGAGCACGTCACCGGCACGGTGCGGCTCAAGCTCTACAAGGGCAACATGATCAACGCCGGCGTTACCTGGCCGTACTCCCTGTACTCCGAGAATCTCGTCACCTTCGGCGAGAGCGACTCAACCAGGCCGAGGCCGAGGGCTTCATCCAGCTCTACGGTCTGCCGATCTCCGTGCAGGCAAAGGTTGACGGCAAGAGCATGTAAGCGGTACAATATAAGAAATCCTTTACCATGCGGGGGGCATGGCCGGGGAGGCAAATGACATGAAGGGAGACCATCACCATGGCAAAAATGTGGGCGGGCCGGTCGGAGGCGGAGACTTCGGCATTGGCTGACGCATTCAACTCTTCGATCGCCGTCGACGGACGGATGTACAGGCAGGATATCACCGGCTCCATGGCACACGCCGCAATGCTTGCCAAATGCGGCATTCTGACGCAGGCGGATACCGATGCGATCATCGACGCGCTGCAGGGCATTCTGGCCGATCTGGAATCCGGGGCGCTGCAGCTCGACCCGCAGGCTGAGGACATTCATATGTTTGTCGAGGCGGAGCTCGAAGCGCATCGGCGATGTGGGCAAAAAGCTCCACACCGCGCGTTCGCGCAACGATCAGGTCGCGCTTGATCTGCGGATGTATTTAAAGGATGAGATCAAGGCGCTGCAAGCGCTGGTGCTGGCCGTCATGCAGGCGCTGCATACGCAGGCGGAGGCGAACAAGGACGCCATTATGCCCGGCTACACGCATTTGCAGCGGGCACAGCCGATCACATTCTGCCAGCAGCTGCTGGCGTATGCGATGATGCTGGAGCGCGACTATGGACGGCTTGCGGACGCGTATAAGCGCACGGACGCCTCCCCCATCGGCTGCTGTGCGCTGGCCGGGACGACATATCCGACCGACCGCGTGTTTGAAGCGCAGAAGCTCGGCTTTGCCGCCGTGTGTGAAAACAGTCTCGACGGCGTATCGGACCGCGATTTCTGCGTGGAGCTGATGAGCGCGTGCGCGCTGGTCATGATGCATCTGTCGCGGCTTTCCGAGGAGCTGATCCTGTGGTCGAGCTGGGAATTTCAGTTTATTGAGCTGGACAGCGGCTTTACGACCGGCTCTTCCATCATGCCGCAGAAGAAAAACCCGGACATGGCGAGCTGTGCCGCGGCAAGACCGGGCGGGTCTACGGCGATCTGATCGCGCTTCTCACGACGCTCAAGGGGCTTCCGCTGGCCTATAATAAGGATATGCAGGAGGACAAGGAGGCCGTGTTTGACTGCGGTGGACACCGTGAAGATGTGCCTGCGCGTCATGGCGCCGATGCTCGCGACCATGACCGTGCGCGCCGACAAGATGCTCCACGCGGCGCAGACGGGCTTCCTGAATGCGACTGACCTTGCCGACTATCTCGTCACGAAGGGGCTGCCTTTCCGCAGTGCGTACAAGGTTTCCGGTCAGCTCGTGGCGTACTGCATCGCGCATGATACCGTGCTTGAAAAGCTGCCGCTCGAGACGTTTCAGACCTTCAGCGCGCTCTTTGACGACGGCGTGTATGCCGCCATCGACCTCAAAAACTGCGTCACGCGGCGCGTATCCTACGGCGGCACGTCCGTGCCGAGCGTCGAGGCGCAGATCGCCTGGGTCACGCAGCAGCTCGAGACATAAGCACATACGCATATTTTTTACAGGGCCGGCGCTCCCAAATGGGAACGCCGGTCTTGAGACTGTCAAAAAGTATTCCTTTTTGACAAGGGGATTGCAGTCTGCCGCGCGCATAATTTGTGCGCCGCCGGCGCACAAATTCCACACTTGCAGCCTGAGAAGTATTTTCTTCGCCGCACATGTCGCCGAAGAAAATGATTGGGCTTTCTTTGCGCCTGCGGGCGCAAAGGCTACGAGGTTTTTGGACAAGCTGATGACCGGCGTTCCCAAATGGGAGCGCCGGTCTTACATTGCACAAAAAAATCTTGTACAATAAACAAAAAGTTGTGCAAAAAGGCTTGCCATTTCCGGGGTGGGGATGGTATCCTTTTTAATACCCACTTTGTTGAAAAAGGAGAAATGGTATGAGAAAGAAACTTCTGAGCATCCTGCTCGTGCTGAGCCTGATGCTCGCGCTTGTGCCGGCGGCCTTCGCGACGGACGCTGTGCGCGCCAAGCTGGAAATCGACGGCACAACGCTCGACTTCTCCGGCAGCGGCACCGCCACGGCCGACTGCTGGAACGGCGACTGGACCGCCGTCACGCACATTGACCTCGGGTATAAGATCCGCGGCGTCGCCGAGGATGTGCTGGCCCGCTGCGTCAACCTCGTGTCCTTTGAGGCCATCAAGGGCTGTTATCTCCGGACCTACAACGGCGGCCTCATCTCCATGGACCGCGAACAGATGCTGGCCGCACCGAACAAGTGCACGGCTTATGAAATTCCCGACTTGGTGCAGACCGTCAAGACGGGCGCGTTCCGTTACTGTCAGGGCCTGACGGCGGTCACGTTCCCGGCGAGCCTTACCACCATTGAGGCGCAGACCTTCACCAGCTGCCTGAGCCTGACGGCGGCCGCGCTGCCGGACGGCCTGAAGACGATCGGCGACTTTGCTTTCGCCGGCTGCGCCGCGCTGACGAGCGTGCTCATCCCGAAGAGCGTCACGAGCATCGGCGCGGGCGCCTTCACCGGCTGCACCGCGCTCACGGCCATCGACTACAGCGGCACCGAGGCCGAGTGGGCCCAGCTGACCAAGGGCGAGAACGCGCTGCCGGAGGGCGTGACCGTGAACTTCAACGCGCCCATCCACCACTACGGTTCCTGGACGGGCACGGACCCGAACTGCACGACCGAGGGCCAGCGCACCCGCACCTGCACCGACGAAGGCTGCGGTCACACGGAGGAAATGACACTCCCCGCCCGCGGCCACTACTGGGGCGTCGGCCGTGTGACGACGCCGCCGACGGAGACCACGACCGGCGTGCGCACCTATACCTGCAGGACCTACGGCTGCAATGCCACGCGCACCGAGGAGATCCCCAAGCTTCCCCCGCAGGTGCCCGTGAGCGAGCGCTTTGACGACGTTGACCCCAACGGCTGGGCGTATGAGGACATTCAGTACTGCGTGGATCACGAGCTCATGCGCGGCGTCGGCAATCGGAAATTTGCGCCCAAGATGGTGATGACCCGCGCGCAGATGGTGCAGGTGCTGTATAACATCGCGGGTGAGCCCGCGGTGACCGGCGAGACGCCGTTTACCGACCTCACGGCGAATTGGTATCAGAACGCGGTGCTCTGGGCGTACCAGACCGGTGTAACGTCCGGCATGAGCGAGACGACCTTCGCGCCGGACGACCCTGTCACGCGCGAGCAGGTCACGGTATTTCTGGCCGCGTTTGCGGATCGGGTGCTCGACAGATACACCCCCTATATGTGGGATGCGCTCTTCCCGTTTCAGGATCGTGAGAGCATCTCCTACTATGCGCGCACGGCCATGAACTGGGCATGCAATCTGGGCGTGATCAAAGGCATTCCGGCCCCGGGCGGCCTGCGTCTTGAGCCGCAGGGCTATGCCACGCGCGAGCAGATGGCGGTCATGCTGGCGCAGTTCTGCCGCGAGCTGAATGTCTGGAACGAGCCCATGCCGGAGATTTGAATCATCCGAAAACGAAAGGAATTATGCACATGAAAAAGAAACTTCTGAGCATCCTGCTCGTGCTGAGCCTGATGCTCGCGCTCGTGCCGGCGGCCTTCGCGGCGGACATTGTCGACAGCGGCACCTGCGGCGCCGAGGGCGACGGCAGCAACGTCACCTGGACGCTCGATGAGACCGGTCTGCTGACCATCTCCGGAACCGGCAAAATCGCCTCCGGCACCGGCGGCAGCATCTGGTCCGACAAGCCTGTTCTGGCGGTCGATATCCGCTCCGGCGTCACGGGCGTCGGCAAGGACGCTTTCTACGGCTGCGATGACCTGCAGGTCATCTCCCTGCCGGACACCGTCACGCAGCTGGATGACAACGCGCTCGGCAACTGCCCTGCGTTGTCGGACATCCTTGTCGACGCAAAAAACCCCGCCTATAAGTCCGTGGACGGCGCGCTCTACAGCAAGGACGGCACCGTGCTCGTCAAGGGCCCGGCCAATGCGGAAGCCTTCGTCGTGCCGGACGGCGTGGCGACGATCGGCGACTATGCCTTCTTCGGCGCGAAGTACCTGACGAGCATCTACTTCCCGGAGGGCAGCCTGACGACGATCGGCGCGATGGCGTTTGAATTCTGCGAAGGCCTGACCGAGCTCCTGCTCCCGGCGGGCGTGACGGAGATTGGCATGTACGCCTTTGCGCACTGCTCGGGCCTGCGCAGCGTCGACCTTCCGGTCAGCCTGAAGCACGTGAGCGATATGGCCTTTCTCTCAGCTGGAACGATGGATGCGGGCATCGCGGACATCAACTACGCCGGTTCGGAGCAGCAGTGGAACGCGATTGCGTTCGAGGACGGCGTCCTCGGCTGGATGCATAAGAACTTCAATACTGAGCAGCATACGTTCGGCGCGTGGGTCACAGACGGCACGCGCTCCTGTGCACAGGGCGTGACCATGGCGCGCAGCTGCGGCAATGACGGCTGTGACCTCGTCCAGACCGTGGAGCTGCCCGCGCTCGGCCACATCTGGGATTCGGGCACGCTCCTCACAGCGCCGGAAGGTGTGCGCTGCGGCATCGTTGAGCATACTTGCGGCCGCTGCAATGGCACGGGCTATGAGGTGCTCGACCCCGAGATCTGGGCCTATGAGCAGTTCGGCGATGTTGACCCCACTCTGTGGTCGTATGAGGGCATCCAGTTCTGTGTCATGATGGGCTACATGTCCGGCATGGACACGCATGTCTTTGCTCCGCGCGGCGTGACTACCCGCGCGCAGCTCGCTCGTGCAGATCCTGTATAACTTTGTCGGCGGGCCCGAGGTGAGCGGCGAGACGCCGTTTACCGACCTCACGGCGAACTGGTACAAGGACGCGGTGCTCTGGGCATACCAGACCGGCGTAACGTCCGGCACGAGCGAGACGACCTTCTCGCCGAACGACCCTGTCACGCGCGAGCAGGTCGCGGTGCTGCTGTACAAGTTTGCCGACAAGGTGCTGGAGGTCGGCGGGCGGAGACTCCGGCGGATCTGTCCCGATTCCCGGACGGAGATCAGGTCTCTTCCTGGGCGCGCGAGGCGATGGCCGATGCCGTCGCGCTCGGCGCATCATCAACGGCACCAAGGTCGACGATCAGGTCTTCCTTGCGCCGCAGGGCAGTGCGACCCGCGACCAGATCGCCACGATGTTCGAGGGCTTCTGCGCAAGCCTCGCATAAACTGAACCCGATCCAGACCGGCGTCCCGAAAACGGGACGCCGGTCATGCATTGCACAAAAAATCCTGCACAATAAACAAAAAGCTGTGCAAAAAGCTTGCCGTTTCCGGGGGGACATGGTATCCTTTTGAATATCCACTTTGTTGAAAAAAGGAGAAATGACATGAGAAAGAAACTTCTGAGCATCCTGCTCGTGCTGAGCCTGATGCTCGCGCTCGTGCCGGCGGCCTTCGCGGCGGACATTGTCGACAGCGGCACCTGCGGCGCCGAGGGCGACGGCAGCAATGTCACATGGATGATCGACAAAAATGGCGTTCTGACCGTCACCGGTACCGGTGCGATCACATCCGACGCCATGCAGATCCGGCAACTGAGCTATCGCAGCGACGTGACCTCCGCCGTCATCGGCGAGGGCATTACGGACATGGGCGAGCTCTGGATGTCGGGTTACACATCACTGGTCAGCGTGTCGTTCCCGGATACGATCACCCTGCTGAAAAACGTGTGCTGCAACTGCCCGGAGCTGACGAGCGTGCGTTTCCCGGCCAAGCTGGAGTCGCTTGTCGGCGCTTTCACGGGGTGCAAAAGCCTGACGATGATCGCGCTGCCGGACACACTGAAGTTCATTTCGGGCAGCTTTGTTGGCTGTGAGGGCCTGACCGAGATCGTGATCCCCGAGGGAGTGACGGCGCTTGGCGAAGGCGTGTTTGATTGGTGTACGAGCCTCGTGCGTCTGACGCTGCCCTCGACGCTGCAGGAGATCGGCAGCCTTTGCTTCGGCGAGTGTCGCGCACTCAAGAGCGTGTCCATCCCGGAAGGCATTACAAGACTCGAGAGCCATCTGTTTTACAACTGCACCGGACTTGAGAGCATTTCGCTTCCTGCCTCACTGACGAGCATCGGCTATCGGACATTCTCCGGCGCCAGCAATGTCAAGGTCGTCTGCTATGCCGGCACGGAGGAGCAGTGGAAGAACATCTCCATCTCGGTGGATACGAGTACAGCCAAACCGTCAATTCCGTTCGACGGTGCAAAGATCTGCTACGAGCACCCGGACCATGTCTTTGACCCGCTGACGAATACGCCCGCGACCTGCACGGACGACGGCCGCATCGCCGGTACCTGCACCGTCTGCGGCTATAGCATGGACACGGTGCTGCCCGCATACGGCCACAGCTGGGATTCGGGCACGCTCCTCACAGCGCCGGAAGGTGTGCGCTGCGGCATCGTTGAGCATACTTGCGGCCGCTGCAATGGCACGGGCTATGAGGTGCTCGACCCCGAGATCTGGGCCTATGAGCAGTTCGGCGATGTTGACCCCACTCTGTGGTCGTATGAGGGCATCCAGTTCTGTGTCATGATGGGCTACATGTCCGGCATGGACACGCATGTCTTTGCTCCGCGCGGCGTGACTACCCGCGCGCAGCTCGTGCAGATCCTGTATAACTTTGTCGGCGGGCCCGAGGTGAGCGGCGAGACGCCGTTTACCGACCTCACGGCGAACTGGTACAAGGACGCGGTGCTCTGGGCATACCAGACCGGCGTAACGTCCGGCACGAGCGAGACGACCTTCTCGCCGAACGACCCTGTCACGCGCGAGCAGGTCGCGGTGCTGCTGTACAAGTTTGCCGACAAGGTGCTGGAGGTCGGCGGAGCGGAGACTCCGGCGGATCTGTCCCGATTCCCGGACGGAGATCAGGTCTCTTCCTGGGCGCGCGAGGCGATGGCCGATGCCGTCGCGCTCGGCATCATCAACGGCACCAAGGTCGACGATCAGGTCTTCCTTGCGCCGCAGGGCAGTGCGACCCGCGACCAGATCGCCACGATGTTCGAGGGCTTCTGCGCAAGCCTCGCGTAAACTGAACCCGATCCAGACCGGCGTCCCGAAAACGGGACGCCGGTTGAGACTGTCAAAAAGTATTACTTTTTGACAAGGGGATTGCAGTCTGCCGCGCGCATCATTTGTGCGCCGCCGGCGCACAAATTCCACACTTGCAGCCTGAGAAGTATTTTCTTCGCCGCACATGTCGCCGAAGAAAATGATTGAACTTTCTTTGCGCCTGCGGGCGCAAACTCTACGAGGTTCTTTGACAAGCTGAACCGGCGTCCCGAAAACGGGACGCCGGTTTTTGTCGTACGGGCGCAATTGTTAATCTGCAGCAAAACAGTAAGAAGCAGGGGACGAATGGAAGAAAAAGGAATACACTTGCGCAGGAATGCAGAATTGACACAAAAAAACGGGAAAAATGCATTGACATCTCCTGCGCGGATGTTACAATAAAATTACAGGTTGGTATTGCAATTTTGAGTATTTGTAACATTTGGAAAGGAGTGCAGAGATGAAACTGAGAACGCGCAAGGTGTTGACCCTGCTGCTGGTGGCCGCCATGGTGGTAAGTCTGGCAGTACCGGCATTTGCTGCCGACGGCGGCTACTCTGCGACGCCGTATACCTACGATGCCGGAGATTACACCTTCGGCAAGATCTCGCACGCGGACAAGGCGACCGGCCAGCCGGACGGCCTGGTCGACTATACCGGAGACGGCACCGTTGCCGTGACCGGAACGGTCGAAGGCGCCGACGGGCAGGGCGACCGCGGCCAGAGCTACTCCTGGGCAGCCATGGCCTACGGCGACTATGTCTATGTCGGCACGTGCTACGCCGCCATGGGCAAGACCCTCTCGGCCATGGACAACGTCATGGGCCACAAGTTTGACGAAGAGGTCATGCGCGCCGAGCTCAACGCCATCTTTAACGGTACGTTCTTCTATGGTGAGGAGGACGGCGGCGTCTCCGACGGCATTCTCGTCAAAGTCAACGTGCACACCGGCGAGATGAAGCTGATCATGGCCAACTCCCTCAACAACGTCACGCCGCTGTTTCGCAACGCCATTCTCTATAAGGATAAGATCTATTTCTGCGGCAGCGTGAGCGCCAACGGCCGCGTCGGCCTGCCGAGCATCTATGAAGTCGACCCGACGGACGACAGCTTTAAGTGCGTCTACACGGGGCTTGAAAACATGCAGGAATACGTGCAGGCATACAAAGAGGGCGTCTGCACCGGCATCCGCGGCATGGCGGTCTATGACGGCAAGCTCGTCATCAGCAACGTCGGCGTCGACGGCGGCTACCTGCTCATCAGCGACAACCCGTCCGAGGGCTTCAAGAAGATCGCCACGCAGTCCGATCTCTATAACTATCCCGCTGTGCACTTTGTCGACAGCGTCTACGGCGGCGGTATCTGGGAGATGGTCGAGTATAACGGCAGCCTCTACGTCGCCATGTGCACCGGCACGCCCGCCACGCGCGTGGGCGACAACATGCGCTCGTTCGCCATCGTGCGCGGCGATTGCTCCGGCGACTGGAATGACCCCAGCGCGTGGACGTGGACGCCGGTCGTCGGCGACAAGGCCGACGGTGCAAAGTACACCTTCGGCATCGACCCCGAGCGCACGCGCGCGGCCGCCTGCAATATGTGCATTTATGACGGCTACCTCTACATCGGCGAATACAACGACGAGGAGATCCCGCTCGAGGAGCTCATGTTCAGTCAGGACTTCGGCTTCCTCGCGCGCAACCTGGAGCAGTCGGTGAACCTCTACCGCATGTCCATCGGCAGCGACGGCAGCGAGCAGATGGAGCTCGTCGTCGGCGAGGCGACGAAGATGTTCCCGGCCGGCGGCATCCTGTGCAAGCGCTCCGGCTTCGGCGACTATGAAAACCAGTACTTCTGGCAGTCGAAGGTCTTTGACGGCAAGCTCTTCCTCGGCACGTTTGACACCAGCTCCCTGCTTGAGCCGCTCGGTCAGTTCACCAACGGTGACCTGCTCAAGATGTCGCGCGAGGAGTGGGCCAGCCAGATCGGTTACCTGCGGGTGCTGCTCAAGCTGCTGCTGAATCAGGATAAAAACGGCGACGGCACGCTCATGGCGGCGGACGCCGATCCCGACGCCGCTATTGACGCTGCGGTCGACGCGGTCAGCGACGAGAGCCCCGAGCTCTTCACCTTCACCGACGCGCAGCATGACACCATGCGCCAGGAACTCCAGAACGGCGTGTACAACGCGTACTACAGCGTGAGCACGCTGCGCCAGCTCAACGAGCTCAACGCGCTGCTCACCGAGCTGACCGACCTCGTCGAGACGAACGATATCGAGGGCTTCGTCGCGCTCTACCAGAAGGTGAACGACCTCTATGCGAGCCTCAGCGGCAAGCTGCCCGATGCGCTCAAGAAGCTCTATGAGACGCTCGTGCGCATCACCGAGCTGGAGAACATGAAGGACCTGTGCATCTGCCTCAGGAAGCTCTCGACCGCGACGCGCGGCTTCGGCCTGTACGCCATCACGTCGGAAGGCGGCAAGCTCTCGCTCGAGACGCTTACGCGCGACGGCTTCGGCGATCCGTTCAACCACGGCCTGCGCGCCTTCGCCACGAACGATGAAGAGGGCTGGATGGTCATCGGCACGGCCAACCCCTTCATGGGCACGCAGCTCTGGCGCACGAATCTGACGAAGGCTGACCCGATGGCACAGTTCGCCGACGTCGATGCCAGCAGCTGGTCGTATCCCGGCATCCGCTACTGTGTGGAAAACGGTCTGATGTCCGGCATCGGCAACGGCCTGTTTGCCCCGCAGATGACGACCACGCGCGCGCAGATGGTGCAGATCCTCTATAACCTCGCGGGTGATCCGGAGGTCAGCGGCACGACGCCGTTTACCGACCTCACCGACGACTGGTATCAGGACGCGGTGCTCTGGGGCTACCAGACCGGCGTCGTGGCCGGCACGAGCGCGACGACCTTCTCGCCGGACGATCCCGTGACGCGCGAGCAGGCGGCGGTGCTGCTCATGGGCTATGCCGAGAAGATCGCGCAGGTCGATCTGTCCGGCGCACAGGCTGACCTCTCCAGGTTCCCGGACGGGGATCAGGTCTCCGACTGGGCGCGCACGCAGATGTCCGCTGCGGTCGCGCTGGGCCTGATCAGCGGTGTCCCGATCGACGGCAGAGACTATCTGTGTCCGCAGGACAGCGCCACGCGCGAGCAGGTCGCGACGATCCTGATGGCCTTTTGCCGCAACGTGCTGCAAAAGCCCTGAAATGTAACACCCTGAAACGAAATACCTTGCCCGCCGGAGCTTGCCTCCGGCGGGCTGACTGTCAAAAAGTAATCCTTTTTGACAAGGGGATTTGCGGCCTGACTGCAGTGCACGCGCCGTCCGCTTGGGCGGACGGCGCGCACGTTTGCAGGCCGAGCAGTATTTCCTCAGCCGCACATGTCGCCTGAGAAAATGATCGGACTTTCTTTCGCCGTGCCATTGGCGAAAGGCTACGAGGTTATTTGACAAACTGTGCCCGCCGGAGCTTGTCTCCGGCGGGCGTTCGCTTAATTTTTCTTAAAGCTGCCATTTGCCCCTGTGCGCGTGCGGGGCGGATGTGTTAGGATAGAGCCCAGAGGTGATACGATGGAAAACCCCCAGACCCCCGCTCGCATCCTCGTCGTGGATGACGAGCCGGACATTCGCAACATTCTGCACATTCTGCTCTCGTCACGCGGCTATGCGGTCGATGAGGCCGAAAACGGCCTGCGTGCCGTCGCGTGCGTGCGCGCGCAGCCGGACTATGACCTCATTATTATGGATATTATGATGCCCGGTATGGACGGCGTAGCCGCCTGCACGGAGATCCGGCAGCACAGCGTCGCGCCGATCCTGTTTCTGACGGCGAAGGCACAGCCCGGCGACATGAGCGACGCCTACGGCAGCGGCGGCGACGACTATCTCGTCAAGCCCTTTTCCAACCACGAGCTGTTCCTGCGCGTGGAATCGCTCATCCGGCGCTACCGCGTCTACCACGGCAAGGGCGACGCGCCGACCGTCATCGATGCGCTGGAGATCAACCGCGACAAGGGCACCGTGTGCAAAAACGGCCGCGCCGTCGAGATGACCAAGACGGAGTTTGAGCTGCTGCAGTACCTCATCGCCAACCGCGGCACGTCCGTGTCCGCGCGCAAGCTCTATGAGGACGTCTGGCATGAGAAATTCCTGCCGAGCTCGGCCAACACCGTCATGGTGCACATCCTCAAGCTGCGCAAAAAGCTCGAGGATGATCCGTCCAACCCGACGCTGATCCGCACCGTCTGGGGAAAGGGGTATCAGATTGATTAAAAAGTGGCGCGCCTCGATCAGTGCGCGCATGATCCTTATGCTCATCCTGGCGCTGGCCGTGGGTGTCGGGTGCTATTTCGGCTGCTACCGGCTCGGCGTGTGGACGATCAACCACGGCTACATGGCGCCCGATGCGGTCGAGCTGCGCAACCAGCGGCACGAGCGCAGCCTGCAGCAGTATGTGGCGAGCAACAACGTCTCCTCGCGCGACACGGTGGCCATCGAGCAGTGGCTGCGCAGAGAGAAAAACGCCAGCGTCATCGTCTATCAGGCCGAGGGCGACCCGTATGAGGCCGGCACCTGGGGCACGAGCCAGCTGCTCGACGATACGACGCAAAACGATCTCGCAGCGCTCGGCTACAGCTTTTATACCGTGCAGTTTGCCGACGGTGCGTATCGCGTTGCCTTGTGTGATTATTCTGAGTCGCGGCTGTTCGGCTACGCGCAGATCGGCGCGCTCGTGCTGGCGTTCGTGGCCTATTCGTGCATTGCCTTCGGCTTCACGCGGCGGCTTGCGCGGCGCGTCACGCGCCTGTCCGAGGCTGTGAGCGCGGCCGGCGCGCTCAACCAGACCATCCCCGTCACGGGCACGGACGAGCTTGCGCGCCTCGCGCAGAACGTCAACACCATGCGCGAGACGATCGTCGAGCGCACGCGCAACGAGCAGACCGCGCTGCAGGCCAACAGCGACCTCATCACCGCCATGTCGCACGACATCCGCAACCCGCTCACGTCGCTCATCGGCTATCTCGACCTGCTCGAGATGCAGCAGGCGCAGCTGCCGGAGGACCTGCGGCGCTACGTGCTCGCAAGCCGCGACAAGGCCTATCAGCTCAAGGATCTGACGGAGGGAGATGTTCCGGTACTTTCTCGTCTTCAGCCGCGGCGAACAGGAGACGCACCCCGAACCGTATGACGCGCAGATCCTCTGCGCGCAGCTGCTCGGTGAGTGCGCGGAGGAGCTGCGCAGCCGCGGCTTTGACGTCAATCTCCTGCTGCTCGGCACACCCTGCACCGTTACGACCGATGCGCAGATGCTCAAGCGCGTGACGGATAACCTCCTGTCGAACATAGAAAAGTACGCCGACCCCGCCGCGCGCCTGACCATTCTGGCCGAGCGCGAGGGCGAGCGGCTGCACGTCTGCTTTGCCAACCGCGCCCGGCGCGAGCTTGCGCGCGTCGAGAGCAACCACATCGGCCTGCGCACCTGTGCAGCGATCCTGAAGCTGCTCGGCGGCGAATTTGTCACGCACAGGGACGGCGAAGCTTTCACGGCAGAGTTCACCCTGCCGGTCACGCCGCCGGACGCGGCGCAGAGCGAGACCTGAAACCGACCACCGGCTGTGGAGGATCTCTCCGCAGCCGGGTTTCTTTTTGCGCCGCGGCCTGAAAACCGCCGGAATGCCTTGAACGTTTTCGGGATTTCCGCTATAATAGAAAGACACCCCGAGCGGCGCTGCCGCACCGGAACGACTGTACAAAGGAGGTGCGCTTGTGCGCAAGGTTTGGTTTGAGGACGATAATGAGATCCGTCTGCTGCGCCGCGGCAAGCGCCGCCTGCTGGATATCGTGTTCGGCCGCACGATGGTCATCGTCGTGCTGCTGCTGCTTCAGGTCGCCATCATGGCGTTCGGTGCGCACTATCTCGGCCGCTACTACCCCGCGCTGTCCGGCATCATGCATGTGCTGGCGGTCGTGCTCATCATCTATCTGGTCAACAAGCCCGGCAGCGCGACGACGAAGATCACATGGATCGTGCTCATCATGGCGCTGCCCGCGTTCGGCGTGCTGCTGTACCTGTTCGTGCAGCTCGATGTCGGCCACCGCTACGCAAACCGCCGCGTGCAGGAGAGCATCGTGAGCACCGTGCAGTATGTGCCGCGGCAGACCGAGCTCATGACGCGCCTGCGCACCGAGCTGCCCGAGGTGCACAACCTCGCCGAGTACACGCTGCGCTCCGGCGACTATCCCGTGTATGAAAACACCGCCGTTACCTACTACCCCATGGGGCAGGACAAGATCGGCGCGCTGCTCGACGCGCTGCAGTCGGCCGAGCACTTTATCTTCCTCGAATACTTCATCATCGAGGAGGGCGACGTCTGGGGGCGCATCCTCAAGATCCTGGAGGAAAAGGTGCGCGCCGGCGTTGAGGTGCGCGTGCTCTATGACGGCACGTGCACGTTCTACCGCCTGCCGTACGGCTATCCCAAGCGCATGGAGGCGCTGGGCATCCGCTGCAAGATGTTCGCGCCGCTGCGCCCGTTTGTCAGTACCTATTATAATAACCGCGACCACCGCAAGATCGCCGTCATCGACGGGCGCGTCGGCTTCACCGGCGGCGTGAACCTTTCCGACGAGTATGCGAATCTGGTGCATGTCTACGGCGTCTGGAAGGACACCGCCGTGCGGCTCGAGGGCGAGGCCGTGCGCTCGCTCACGCTCATGTTCCTGCAGATGTGGGGCATGGATGAGCGCGAGCCGGATACGGAGTCCTACGGGCGGTATCTCAACGTGCCGCTGCCGCCGCTGCCGGAGGCGGGGGGCTATGTCCTGCCGTATGCCGACAGCCCGCTCGATGACGAGCGCGTCGGCGAGAGTGTCTATCTCGACATCCTCAGCCACGCCGAGCGCTATGTGCGCATCTTCACGCCGTACCTTATCCTCGATGAGACGATGGTCATGGCGCTCACGTTCGCGGCCAAGCGCGGTGTGGATGTGGAGCTCATTTTACCGCACGTGCCGGATAAAAAGTTTGCCTTTGCGCTCGCCAAGGGGCACTACCGCGAGCTGCTCGACGCCGGCGTCAAGATCTACGAGTACACGCCCGGCTTCGTGCACGCGAAGGTGTTCGTCAGCGATGACTGCAAGGCCGTCGTCGGCACGATCAATCTTGACTACCGCAGCCTGTACCTGCACTTTGAAAATGCGGTGTATCTCTATGACTGTCCGTGCATCGCGGACATCGTGGCCGACTTTGACGCCACGCGCGCCCAGTCGCAGATCGTCACGCACGGCGACCTCGCGCGCATCCCGCTGCACACGCGCATTACTTCCGCGCTGCTCAAGCTGGTAGCGCCGCTCATGTAAACGGATTACGAAAGAAAGGGGAACCTGTTATGTCCAAATGTTATCTGCTGTTTGCCGAAGGCCTGGAGGAGTGTGAGGGCCTGATCACGCTCGACATTCTCCGCCGCGCCGGTCTGGAGACGTATACGGTCTCCGTTGAGGACGCGCACACCGTCGTCGGTGCGCACGGCGTGCCCGTCACGTGCGACCGCACGCTGCCGGAGCTGCTGGCAGCGCCTCCGGAGCTGATCGTGCTCCCGGGCGGTATGCCCGGCACGACGAATCTGGCCAAGAGCCCGGCCGTGGAGACGCTCGTGCGCCGCACGCTCGAGCATGGCGGCCGCGCCGCCGCCATCTGCGCCGCGCCGAGCGTGCTTGCGCAGTACGGTCTGCTTGCCGGACGCCGCGCCACCTGCTACCCCGGCTTTGAGGACAAATGCCCCGGCGCGCAGATGGTCGATGCCGACGTCGTCACCGACGGGGCGATCACGACCGGCCGCGCGCTCGGCGCTGCGATCCCGTTCGCGCTCGAGCTCGTGCGCCTGCTCACCGATGAGCAGACCGCCGCACGCACGGCGGAGGAGATCGTCTACCGCGTGTGACGTCCGGGCAGTATGTGACGGTTGACAACGCGCGCGCGAATGCGTAAAATGGACAGCACATCATCATCGTGAGGACCCACCATGGACGAACTGAAACTCATCTTTGCCAGCAACCTCATCCGCCTGCGCACGGCCGCGGGCATGACGCAGGCAGAGCTTGGCGAACAACTGAATTATTCGGATAAGTCGATCTCCAAGTGGGAGCGCGGCGAGGCCATTCCCGATGCCGCGGTGCTCAAGCGCATGAGCGAGATCTTCGGCGTCACGGTCGATTACCTGCTCAACGAGCACGACGCGTGGCAGCCCGGACCCGAGCCCGCCGCGTGCGACCGCAGCCATCATGCCATCATCCTTGTCGCCCTCATGGGCATCGTGACGCTGGCGGTGCTGGTGTTCGTGGTGCTGTGGCTGTGGCTGGGCGCGGTGGAGTGGATCGTGTTCGCCTGCTTCGTGCCGGCGGCGGTCATCACTTTCCTCGTGCTCAACAGCGTGTTTTTCGGCGGGCGGGGCAATTTGTACGTGGTGCTCGGCCTCGTGGCGAGTATTTTTGCCGTGGGCTACCTCGTGCTGCTGCGCTTCGGGATGAATTTCTGGCAGCTGTTTTTGATCGTCATCCCGGCGGAGGCCGTCGTTTACTTCAGCTTTCATATCCGTGCAAAGCATTGAAAACTCAGGCGTTCTATGATTTGTAGAGCGTGCCGTTCGGGGCGTAGAACAGGGGGGATCCATGTTCTACGCCCCGGTTCCGTTTTGTAGCTTGCGCAATCCCTGCTTTGCAGGTATGCTATGCGTGTATTGACAGGAACAAGACAGACAGCCCGCCCGGCGGGCAAATCAAAGGATGTAAAGGAGACCGACAACATGGCCGATTTTGTACTGAGCTGCTGCTCCACCGCCGACCTGACCAAGGAGCATTTTCAGCAGCGTGACATTTCGTATATCTGCTTCCACTACCAGCTTGACGGCGTGGACTACCCGGACGATCTGGGCGAATCGATGCCGTTTGATAAATTCTATGCCGCCATGGCAAACGGCGCGGACACGCGCACCTCACAGGTGAACATCTCGGAGTTCGTGGATTATTTCACCCCCTGTTTCTCGAGCAGGGCAAGGACATCCTGCATGTCTGCCTGTCCTCGGGGCTGTCGGGCGTGTCGAACTCGGCCGAGAACGCCGCGCGCATCGTGCGCGAGCGCTACCCGGAGCGCAAGATCTACATCGTCGACTCGCTCGGCGCGTCCTCGGGCTACGGCCTGCTGATGGATAAGCTCGCCGACCTGCGCGACGAGGGTATGGGCATCGACGCCGTGCGCGACTGGGCCGAGGCGCACAAGCTTGAGCTGCACCACTGGTTTTTCTCCACCGACCTGACGTTCTATGTCAGGGGCGGCCGCATCTCGAAGGTGGCCGGCGTGTTCGGCGGCCTGCTGGACATCTGCCCGCTGCTGAACATGGATAACCTCGGCCGGCTCATTCCGCGCGCCAAGATCCGCGGCAAAAAGCGCGTCATGAAGGAGATCGTCATGCGCATGGAGGAGCACGCGCAGGGCGGCCACGACTACTCCGGCAAGTGCTACATCTCCAACTCCGCGTGCTATGACGATGCGCGCGCCGTGGCAGACGAGATCGAGCGGAAGTTCCCGAAGCTCAACGGCAAGGTCGAGATCTACAGCGTCGGCACCACCATCGGCAGCCACACCGGCCCGGGCACCGTGGCCCTGTTCTTCTGGGGCGACGAGCGCAAGGACTGATTATGTGATACATCCCCCTTACCTTTTTCTCCATCCAAGCAAGAACCCCTGACCGCACGGTCAGGGGTTCTTACTTTATATGATATGACTTTGATGCTGCCCGACCGCTCAGCACTTCGGCACGGGCGTCGGGTGGGCGCGCCCGGCCGGAGGTTATCCGGCGGGCGTGATGGATTTGAGCTTGCCGCTGTTCGTGATCTGGCTGTAGGAGAACGTCAGGTGGAACGTTGCGTCCGGCTCTGCGGCAACGGCGGCGAGCTGCTCGGCCGAGCAATCGACGTGGATAACGGTGCCGGCCTTCGTCACGGTCAGCTGACCGCCGTCGTCTGTCGCGGCGTAGGCGTCGATGGTGTAATCGCCGTTGCCGGATACGCGGTTCATGCCGAGAAAGCCGCCGTAGGTCAGCAGACCCAGCACGCCGACGATCACGATCACACGAATGACGGTCATGACAGTTTTCTTCATGCGCACACCCCCTTTCGGCCAGTGTAACAGGCCGGACGCCATTTGGCAAGTGCTGCGCGAGAATTCTCCTTTACAAGACAGCGCGTCTGGCATATACTGAGGTATCATACGCGGCGGCGGCGGCGGAGCCGCGCAGCCTTCAAACGAGAGAAAGAGAAAAGAAACGATATGAACCTGTCCACTGTCTTTGCCAAGATGGCCATGCTGATCCTCATCATGCTGCTTGGCTACCTTTGTGCGCGCATCGGCATCACGGGGCCGGAGTTTAATAAGCGCGTGACCCCGCTGATGGTCACGGTGCTGCTTCCGGCGACCATCCTCAATTCCGTGCTCGGCGCGCCGGCGTTTCAGGCCATTGAGATCGTCGATTATATCCTCGTCCTGACGGTCATGGTCGCGCTGCAGATGCTGCCGGCGTGGCTCCTGCCGCGGCTGCTGCGCACGCGCGGTGAGGATGCCGGTGCGATGCGCCTGACGACGGCGTTTGGCAACGTCGGCTTTGTGGGGCTGCCGGTCGTCGCGGCGATCTTCGGTGAGGAGATGGTCTTTTTCGCCTCCCTGTGCAACATCCCGTTTAACCTCGCGCTCTATTCCAGCAGCGCGTCGCAGCTGTCCCCGGAGGGCGGCCGCGTTCGCTGGCAGGATGTGCTCAACGCGCCGGTCATCGCGACGCTGCTGTCGATCGTGCTGCTGCTTACACATGTGCCCGTGCCCGGTGTCATCGCCGACACGATCTCGGCGGTCTCCGGCGTGACGATCCCGCTGTCGATGATCGTCATCGGCACGTCGCTCGGCGCGATCTCCGTGCGCGCGGCGCTGACGGATTGGCGTGCCTATGCCGTTGCGGCGGTGCGCCTGCTCGTGTGCCCGCTGCTGACGTGGGCGGTGCTGCGGCCGTTTGTCAGCGGCGACCTGCTCGGCATCCCGGTGCTGCTCGCGGCGTGCCCGACGGCCATGCTCGTCACGGCGCTGTGCCTGCAGTATGACCGCTCGGATGCGTTCGCGTCCAAGTGTATTTTCATCAATACGATCCTGTCCGCCGCGACGATCCCGCTGGTGATCTGGCTGCTGTTCTGAGCGGGATCGCCATGACAGGATCCATTCTGAAACAGGAGGTTATTCGCATGATCGATCCCTTGACATTCATCGCGCTGCTGCCGGCCGTCGTGCTGGTGGTGTACATCTGCCGCAAGGACCGCACGGACAAAGAGCCGCCGGTGCTGCTGGCAAAGCTGCTGGGCTTCGGCGCGCTCTCGTGCCTGCCCGCCATCGTGGTCGAGCTCATCCTCAGCGCCATCATCGAGCGGCTGAACGTGCGCAATGTTTACCTCGGCTATTTCCTCGAGGCGTTCGTCGTCGCGGGCCTGACGGAGGAGACGTGCAAGTTCCTGTTTCTGCGCACGACGTGGCGCAGCCCGGCGTTCGACTTCCAGTTCGACGCGATCGTCTATGCCGTCATGGTCGCGCTCGGCTTTGCCGCGTTCGAGAACGTGAAGTATGTCTACAGCTACGGCTTTGCGACCGGCCTTGTGCGCGCGGTCACGGCTGTGCCCGGCCACGCGATCTTCGGCGTGTTCATGGGCTATTTCTACGGCTACGCCAAGCTCTCCGACTACTGGGGGCGCGACGAGGACCGCAAGGCTTACCTTGCGCTGAGCGTCGTTGTGCCGGTGCTGATGCACGGCTGCTATGACTTTCTGGCGTTTGCACAGGAGAGCGACGGCCGCTTTACGCTGCTGTTTTATGCCTACCTGATCGCACTGTACGTGTTCGGCATCCTGCGCGTGAACCGCTCGGCGCGCGCCGACCGCCGCGTCTCGCGCGAGACGGTGTTTGACTACTTCCGGCGCATGCAGTACCCGGTGCCGCCGCAGTACCGCGACCGGAACGACGATTTCTGGCGCTGAGCGGCAGCCGGAGCGGGCGATCCATACCGATACAAAAGGGATGCTGCCATAGGACAGCATCCCTTTTGCGGTCTGTTGTTCCCGACGTTGGTCAGGAAAGCCGGCGGGGGTTTTTCATCTGTGCGCCTGCTTGCAGGCGGGGGCATGCGGGTTATGCGCTGTGGCGGAGCGTGCTGCTCAGGTGTTCGAATTTGCCGTCGTGCTTGTCCGTGGAGTAGAGCAGCATCGGCTCGGCGTTGAGGCCGAGCACCTCGCTCGTCGCGGCGTCCACGTAGCACTCGTAGTGCATCCATGCGGTGAACAGGTTGGCCTCATACAGACCGTCGTGCATGGTGATGCTGGAAAACTCTACATCGCTGTCGTTGAGGTGCAGCTCGGCGAGAATGGTCCGGTATGCGCCGGCGGTGTTGATGGTATTGATGATATTTTTCATGATGTTGTCATCCTTTCTTGAATTGTGGGAGGTTTTTGCTCTCTTGACCTTATGTGCCCATGATACGGGCAAATTCTAAGAAAGAAATGAGACAAAAGAAAAGAAATTTTGAACGGCGCGGGCAACATTTCTGTTGCCCGCGCCGTTGATCGCTCACAGGGTTACGGAAAATATGCTTCCTTTTCCGGGGGTGCTCTCCAGGCCAACGGAGCCGCCGTGCAGCTGCACGATCTCCTTGACCATGGCGAGTCCGAGCCCGCTGCCGCCGTCCTCCCCGCGCGAGGGATCCGCCTGCCAGAAGCGCTGCCAGACCTTGTCCTGATCCTCCGGTGCGATGCCGGGACCGTCGTCCGCGACGCGGAGCACGGCTTTGCCGTCCGCGTTTTCGTGCAGCGAGACGCGCACCCGCACCTGCTCTCCGCCGTATTTATAGGCGTTTTGCAGCAGATTGACGACCACGCGCGACATCAGTCCCGCGTTGCACGCCGCCTGAATATCGGGCTGGATGTCCAGCTCCACTTCTGCGTCTGAGCCCGGCGGCGGAGGGCATTCCTCACAGCAGGAGCAGACCAGCGCGCTCAGATCCATGCGCTTGATCGGGTATTTGTCCGTCCCGTGCTCCATGCGCGTCAGCCCAAGCAGCGCCTGCACGAGCTGCGACATATGCTCGCTCTGCTGCTCGATGACGCCGACGGACTCCAGAAAGTCGTCGCGTGTGTATGCCTTGCGTTTTGCGCGGTCGCATTCGGCCAGAATGACCGTGATGGGCGTGCGCAGCTCATGCGAGGCGTCGGATGTGAACTGCCGCTCGGTGTCGAAGGCCTTTTCCAGCCGCGCGAACATCCGGTCAAACGCCGCGCTGAGCCGGCGCATTTCGCGCGGGCCGCGCTGCATATTCAGCCGTGCGCTCAGATCCTCGCCGGCAGAGATGCCGTCCACTGCCGCGAGGATCTTTTCCACCGGGCGCATGGCCGACCACGCGATGAGCCAGCCGCCGCCGATGGTGACGGCGAGCAGGATGGGCAGCAGTGTCGCCGTGAGGACGGTGATCGTGTGCATCACGCCCGACCGGTCGTCGGAGGAGATGATGCCGCGCACCCAGAGGCCGGTCACGTCCATGTCGACATAGCTGTCATAGACGAAGTAATTCCTGCCGCCGCTGCTGACTGTGCGCACGATGTTTGGGGAAAACGCCAGGTCCGGATCGAAATCCTCCGGCAGCGCGCCGTGCAGAAGCGCGCCGTCCGTGCTGTAAAACTGGCTGTAAACGCCGCCGCTGTACATGGACAGGTCGTCCCACTCGAATTTCCCGCGGTCGAATTCCACGTCCTTCACATTCTCCTGTACGACGTT